>Ga0075530_1000705_pt1 | contig 15971 bp, 18 predicted proteins | sample NGEPerD_2_FD_75101 | JGI IMG/M metagenome (GOLD analysis project Ga0075530, IMG submission 75101) | Arctic peat soil microbial communities from the Barrow Environmental Observatory site, Barrow, Alaska, USA - NGEE PermafrostL1-D | ecosystem: Environmental > Terrestrial > Soil > Wetlands > Peat ... | reverse complement strand
CGCAAGAACTGAGTCGCGCGGACGTCATGGGTTCCGGGGGCCGGACCGGATGACGTCCCGCGCAGTTCCCTGCCCAGCGGCGCGGATACGGTGACGGCATGATCGTCGCCTTCAGCATCTCGCCCATGTCCGCCGACGAGAGCGGAAGTGTCTCCGAGGCGGTGGCCGACGCTGTCCGCGTTGCCCGGGAGTCGGGACTTGCCACCGAGACGAACTCGATGTTCACCAACCTCGAGGGTGAGTGGGACGAAGTCATGGCCGTGATCAAGCAGGCAGTCGACGTGGTCGCGGCGCACTCCCCGCGGGTGGGGTTGGTGCTCAAGGCCGACATCCGACCGGGGTACGACGGTCAGCTGGCCGCCAAGGTCCAGCGCGTCGAGGAGCACCTGCGTGAGCGGTGAGCTCGTGGTCCGAGCCTCTCGGCCCGAGGACGGCGTCGATGCGGTGATCGCGGCCGCGTTTGCCGACGGGGGCGACGCCGACGAGGGCGACCAGGTGGCTCGGCTCTGGGCCGACGTGGAGCAGAGCGACGCGGTGCGGGCCAGTCTGGTCGCGGTGCGGGACGCTGAGGTCGTCGGGCACGTCGGACTCTCCCACGCGTGGCTGGATGCGCGACGCGAGCTCGTGGACGTGTGGCTGCTGAGTCCGCTGAGCGTCGTCCCCGCACGGCAGGGGCGGGGGATCGGGACCCGCCTGCTCGTGGCCGCCGTGGAGGATGCGGGGTCGAGCGAGGCCCCCTTGCTCTTTGTGGAGGGGAGCCCGGACTTCTACGGCCGTCGGGGTTTCGAGCGGGCCGGCGCCTACGACTTCGCGCCGGCGTCAACGCGCACGCCTGACGCAGCCTTCCAGGTGGTCAGGTTCGCCGGTCACGAGGACTGGATGACCGGGCAGGTCATCTACCGCGACATCTGGTGGCGACACGATGCTGCCGGGCTGCGTGACCCGATGCTCGCCGAGCTCGAGGAGGCACTGAGATGAGGTCCGAGACGAGGGAATACCGCACCGGCGACGACGAGGTGGTGCGCGACATCACCGCGGACTGCGCGGCGTTCGTCGCCGGCGAAGGGGACGGCCTGCTGCACCTGTTCGTGCCGCACGCGACCGCCGGGATCGCGGTGATCGAGACCGGAGCAGGTTCCGATGACGACCTGCTCGCCGCTCTCGGTGACCTGCTCCCGGCCGACGACCGCTGGCAGCACCGCCACGGGTCCGGGGGGCATGGCCGCTCGCACGTGATGCCTGCGCTGATCGCGCCGTACGCGACGGTGCCGGTGATCGACGGCAGCCTGGAGCTCGGGACGTGGCAGAGCGTCTGTCTGGTCGACCTGAACGTGGACAACCCCGACCGGCAGGTGCGGTTCTCGTTCCTCGCCGGATGACGACCGGATGATGACCGGATGATCCTGGGGGTCGACGGTGGCGTGGTCGCCCTGGTGGCGGTCGCGCTCGTGGTCGGCGCGACCGTCCAGGGACTGGTCGGGCTTGGTCTCGGCCTCGTGTCTGCGCCGGTGGTGACGTTGCTGGACCCATCCCTGATGCCGGAGCTGATGCTGGTCCTCGCCGCAGTGCTGCCGTGCTTCACCCTGATCCGCTCGCACGACGACATCGACTGGCAAGGGCTCGCCTGGGTGCTGTCGGCGCGGGTGCCCGGTACCGCGGTCGGCGTGCTGTTCCTGGCGCTGTTCGCCGACCGTTACATCGGTGTCGCGGTCGGTCTGATGGTGCTGCTCGGGGTTGCGTTGACCATCAGGGCGGTCGAGGTGCCCGTACGCCCCACCACCCTGGCCGTCGCCGGGCTGGTCTCCGGGGCCGCCGGGACGGCGACCTCGATCGGAGGTCCGCCGGTTGCCCTGCTCTACCAGCACCGGTCGCCGGGCCAGATTCGTTCCACGCTCGCGGTGCTGTTCACGGTCGGTGCGGTCATGAGCCTGATCGGCATCTGGCTCGGAGGGCACTTCGAGGTTCGGTTGCTCCTGCTGGCGCGGGCGCTCACCCCGAGCCTCGCCCTCGGGGCGTGGGCCGGCGACCGACTCCGGGGCGTGTTCCCCGACGACCGCATTAGGTACGCCGTGCTGGCAGTGTGCGCGGCCTCCGCCGTCGCCCTGCTGCTTCGGAGCCTTTTGGGCTGACCGGTTCTCAGACCTGGCCGAGCAGCATGTGCCGCGCACCTCCCGTCGAACCGCCCACCACGTTGCGACAACCCGATCAGTGGAGTCCTACCCGCAGCAGGTGCGTGTTGGACTCCACTGATCGAGCTGTGCCACCGGTGGTTGAGGAGCGAGCGTCAGCGAGCATCTCGAAACCACTCGATCCAGCTCTTGAGCAGAGACGCCGAACATCGGCGGCGGCCGGTGCCGATCCGTTCAGTGAGTAGATTCGCCGCGCGGAAGGTGGCTCCCGAGCGGGTTCGCGTCGTGGCAGGCTGGCCGCATGGCGAACCGCGAGCAGCCCTGGTCCGATGAAGGCCCTGCAGGAGGTGGGCGAGTCGTCCTGCTCACCCGCAACCCGATCGCGGAGGCCATCGACTCCATCGCCACCACTGCGGGACGTGAGGTGAGCGTGATCGAGGAGGACGGCGGCGGTCAGGGGGTGGCCGCGCTGGCCGGGCTCGGGTTACGCGAGGGTGACGCGGTGATCTTGTGCGACCACGACGCCCCCGATGCGCCCCAGGTCCTGCGCGACGCGCTGGCCTCGTCCGCGTCGTACGTCGCGATGATGGGCAGCCGCCGACGAGCCGGCGGACTGCTCGAGCAGCTGGAGCAGGAAGGGGCGCCGGGCCTCGAGAAGCTGCACGTTCCGGCGGGGCTGAACACCGGGGGCAAGGCGCCCGGTGAGATCGCACTTTCGGTCGTTGCCGAGGTCGTGGCGTGCTCCTACGGCCGCGACGGCGGCTCGATGCGCAGCGCCCCTCAGCCGTAGTCCCGGTCGGTCTGACCCGTCCTGCGCTCACAGAACCTGCGGACCGCGTCGTTGTGCACCTGGCCGGCGAGCTCCCGGTAGCGCTCTCCGGCCTCGGCCCGGCGCCCGGTTCGCCAGCGGAGGTCGGCGAGCGCGAACGCTGCATCCCTCCTTGCGTACGACGGCCCCTCGTCCGCCAGCAGCTGAAGGCCGTGCTCGACCGGCCCGAGGTCAGCGCGGCCGGTCAGTGCCACCTGCCCCTGCGCGGTCAGCAGGGCGACGTCGACTGCTGGCGACGGCCACACCTGTCGAAGAGCTTCGTAGAGCTGCACGATGCGCGGCCAGTCCGTCTGCGCGAAGGAAGGTGCCACACTGTGCAACCCGGAAATGGCCGCCTCGAGGGCGAACCGGCGGTCGCCACCGGCTGCTGCCGCAGCATCCGAGAGTCCGGCTCGCAGCAGGCGCTGGTCCCACCTGGAGCGGTCCACCACGTCCAGCGTCAGTGCGACGCCCTCTGCGTCGACGCGGCCGGGACGCCGCGCCAACCCGAGTCGTAAGACCGCGCGCAGCCCGCGCACCTCGGTGTCGTCGGGGAACAGTGCCACGAGGGCGTCTGCGATCGACAGGGCCTGGGTGCCCATGTCGGACAGCGCGTCCGGAGGTTCGAGCGCGGTGCGGTGGGCGACGGTGAACATTCCCGCGACGCAGTCGAGGACGACCGGAAGGCGCACGTGACGTTCCCCGGCGTCGGGCACCCGGAACTCTCCGCGCGCCTGCGCCAGGGCCCGCTTCGCCCGTGTCAACCGTGCGGCTGCGGCGCTCTCCTGGATGCCGAGGTGCATGGCGGTCTCCGCGATGCTCAGCCCGCACACGACACGCAGTGCCAGGACCATCTGGGCGCCAGGTGCCAGTGCCTCGTCGCACGCAACGAAGAGCAGCGCCAGCCTGTCGTCGAGCCCGGCCGGCACCCCCTGGGTGAACTCGTTGGGAGTCATCGCTTCTCCGGTCGCCAGCTCCGGGAGGATTCGCGCGAACACGTCGCGTCTCCGGTGGTCGTCGATCCAGGCGCGCTTGCCGACGCTCACGCACCAGGCTGCGAGGTCGTCCACACCCTCTTGGTCGACGACTCGCGCCATAGCCTCGGCGGCGTACTCCTCGGCGTCGTCGAGGCTGCCTGACCACGCCGCAAGGGCACGTACGACGCGTGGCCAGGCCGCCCGGAACTCCTCGTCTGTGGGCCGCACGGACACATGGTCGCAGTGGTCGCTGTGTCGACCCAATGTCCATTTCTAACTGGGCCATCAGCCCATCGGGAAGACCTTGCGCCACTCGATGGTCCCGCCGGTGGGCACCATGGCCGCGACCTTGCGGGCCGTTGCCTCGTCCTCGACCTCGACGGCGTAGAAGCCGGTGATCAGCTCGCTGGAGTCGGCGTAGGGACTGTCGGTGTAGACGGCGTCCTCGATCTTGCGGTCGCCCTGGCCGGGAGCGACGACTCCGCCGTACTTGGCACTCTGCAGGGCATCGCCGGCCACGATGCGGGCGCCCAGCTCGGTGACGGCGGCCTGGAATGCCTGGTGCTCGCCGAAGGTCATGGCGGCGTCGGCTTCGTCCGAGGGCTCCGCGCCCGGCAGGTAGGCGTCTGACTTCCAGTCGTTCTCACGGATCAGGTAGATGTAGGTGTCGGTCATGATCTGTCCTCTCGCCCCAAGAAGGGTGCCTGAGTCGTGGCGACCCTCGCCACCTCTCTGTGACGAATGAACCACGAGAGAATCGACAGGCGCGATCGACTGGCTCGACCGACTGGCGAGACGGATCAGGTGGCGAGCAGCTGGGAGATCATGGCGTCCAGCGCGAGGTGGGTGCTCTCCTCGCCCGCCGGGACAATCTTGAAGGTGCTGGCCACGAAGTCGTGCACGTCACGCGCGGGCGCCTGCAACAGGGCGTTGCCCTCGGGGGAGCTCAGCTCGATGATCACGACGGCGTTGCCCGTGTAGCTCAGGAACGGCCAGACCTGGACGTCCCCGTCACCGACCGGCTCGTAGCGTCCATCGGCGAGCAACTCGCGGGCGAAGGTCCAGGTGACGGTGCCCGACTTCGCCGCCAGGTGCATCGCGACGGCATAGGGATCCGATGGATCGAAGGTGAGCTCACCCTCGAGCAGCGCGCTCTGGACATCCCCGGAGAGGAAGGGCACCGTGGCGCGGACGGTGGCGGCGGTGGTCCTACGAGAGGGCTTGTCCATGGTGGTTCCTCAGGTCGCGGTCCGGTGGCACTGGGTTCGAGGCTGTGTGTGCAACGAAGCACCTTCCCGCCGATGACACGGCTCATCCAAGTGGTCTAGAAAAATCGCTCAACTGGTCTACTTTGTCCGAACGTGTGTTCGAGCATGGCCTAGAATGAACAGATGTCCGGACAACCATCACGACGCCCTGGTCAGCATCTGGCCCAGCCCGCTGGCCGCACCTCTGCCCGCACCTCTGACCGCACCTCTGACCGGGCCGTCCGGCCACCCGGGTGGCCGGCCCAGGTGCGCCCTCCCGGAGTACCGGACTGGGAGTCGACCGCGGTCGCCTGGCTGCTCGACCTGTGCCCACCGGAGTACCGCACCTATCCGACGCTCCGCCGGCACGCCGTCGTCCTGGCCCGCTTCGCTGTGCTGCATGTCGAGGCGTGCCAGGCGGCGGTCAACCGGGGGCTGAGCGAGGCGCGCGGCGATCTGCGGGAGGTCGCAGACGGGTCGGTCGTGGACGCGGCGGTCGAGACCTGGCAGCGCGAGTCGGCGCGCCTGATCGGCGTACGGCGGGCGGGTGGCCTGGTGGAGGAGGCGCTGCGCGGGCGACGCTTCGTGGCGCGCCTGTGATCTGCCCTAGGGTGGGCCCTCATGCCCCGCATCGCTGTCGCTTTCCTGATCGACGCTCGTGGACACGTGCTGCTCCAGCACCGTGACGAGTTCGCGCCGCGGGCGGCCAACCAGTGGGGCATGGTCGGTGGCCATGTCGAGCCCGGTGAGGACTTCGACGCAGCAGTGCACCGCGAGATCCTCGAGGAGACCGGCATCGCCACCAGGCCCGGTGACCTGGCGCTTTGGCAGGACACCGAGTTCAGGTACTCCGACGGGCACCGCAGTTCCTACCGGGTGTACGCCGGCCGGGTGGACCTCACCGACGACGACATCGTCCTGGGGGAGGGGCGTGCGATCGTCTTCGTCGACCCGGCCGATACCGCGGTGCTCGACCGCTCCGAGTCGTGTGCGCACTTCCTGCCGCTCTTCCTTGCCTCTGACCTCTACGAACAGCTCCGCCCCCACCAGAAGCTCCGCGACGACGGGACCGCCAGATGACGAAGTCCAGCCGGACGAGACCCGGACCGGTCAAGCCCAACCCGGACAAGCCCAACCCGGTCAAGCCCAACCCGGTCAAGCCCAACCCGGTCAAGCCCAACCCGGTCAAGCAGAGCCTGCGTCGCATCGAGGTCCCCGCGATGGGTGCAGAGGACGTGGTGGTCGACGTCGATGGAAATGCATGGACCGGTACCGAGGACGGCAGCATCTTCCGGGTGACAGCGTCAGGGTCGGTCGACAGGGTCGGTCAGACCGGAGGCCGGCCGTTGGGTCTCGAGCTCTACGGCGAGGACCGGCTGCTGATCGCTGACGCCAAGCTTGGACTGCTCAGCATGAGCACGGTGACCGGCGTCGTGGAGTGGCTGGTCACCGAGGTCGCGGGGCGGCGAATGGTGTTCTGCAACAACGCGGCCGTGGCCACGGAAGGGGACATCTGGTTCTCCGACTCGAGCACGGTCTACTCGATCGAGAGGTGGAAGGCCGACTTCGCAGAGAACACCGAGTCCGGGCGGCTGCTGTGTCGTCGGGCAGACGGGTCGGTCGAGGTCCACCTGGACGGCCTGGCCTTCGCGAATGGTGTCGCCCTCGCTGCGGACGAGTCCTTCGTCTGTGTGGCCGAGACGGCCCGACGGACCGTCGTACGGCTGTGGCTGACGGGGGAGAGAGCTGGCTCCACCGACCTGTTCGCGAGCGAGCTGCCCGGCTACCCCGACAACATCTCGAGGGGCAGCGACGGCCTGATCTGGGTCACGATCGCCTCGCCGGTCGACCCGGTGGTCGAGCGCGTGCGCGACAAGGCACCGCTTTTAGTGCGCAAGGCGATCACGCGGTTGCCGGAGTTCGTCCAGCCCAGGCCGAAGCGGACAGTCCGGGTCCAGGCCTACGACGACTCCGGCCGCCTGGTGCACGACATCGTCGGCGACGCGAGCAACTACCACATGGTCACCGGCGTCCGCGAGCACCACGGAGAGCTCTGGCTCGCCAGCCTGCACGAGCCCGCCCTGGCGGTTCTCAGCCTGTCGACCCGCTCCGTCTAGACTCGGACATTCAGCACTCGACGCCACGCACCAAGGAGCAGCCAACCGATGGGTCACCTCGAGCACATCACGGGTCCGCAGGACTTGCGCCGTCTCGACGACCGCGAGCTCACCGAGCTGGCCTCGGAGATCCGTGACGAGCTGATCCGCACCTGTTCACCGCGTGGTGGGCACCTGGGTCCCAACCTGGGCGTGGTCGAGCTGACCATGGCCATCCACCGCGTCTTCGAGTCGCCCCGCGACCGTGTCGTCTTCGACACCGGCCACCAGGCCTACGTGCACAAGATGCTGACCGGCCGCGCCGCCCGCTTCGACAACCTGCGCTCCGAGGGCGGTCTATCCGGCTACCCCAGCCAGGCCGAGTCGGACCACGACGTCGTGGAGAACTCCCACGCCTCCACCTCGCTGTCCTACGCCGACGGACTGGCCAAGGCCTACGCGATCCGCGGCGAGGACCGGCACGTCGTGGCGGTCATCGGTGACGGCGCGCTGACCGGCGGAATGGCCTGGGAGGCGCTGAACAACATCGCCGAAGGCCCCCTGAACAGAGATGGCGACCGCCGGCTGGTGATGATCGTCAACGACAACGGGCGGTCCTACATGCCGACCGTGGGCGGCCTGGCCAACCACCTGACGACCCTGCGCACCAACCCGCGCTACGAGCAGCTGCTCGACGTGGTCAAGCGTCGCCTCAACGGGGTGCGTGGCGTGGGCCCGGCGGTCTACGACGCGCTGCACGCCATGAAGAAGGGCATGAAGGACGCACTCGCCCCGCAGGGCCTCTTCGAGGACCTCGGCCTGAAGTACGTCGGCCCGATCGACGGCCATGACCGCGTTGCCGTCGAGCACGCTCTCACCCAGGCCAAGCGTTTCGGTGGTCCGGTGATCGTTCACGTGATGACGCGCAAGGGCTTCGGCTACGACCCGGCGGAACGCCACGAGGCCGACCAGTTCCACCAGATCGGCCCGTTCGACGTCGAGACCGGGGTCGGCACGCCCAAGGGTCGCATCTGGACGGACTTGTTCTCCGAGGAGATGGTGGCCCTCGGGGCCGAGCGGCAGGATCTCGTCGCGATCACGGCGGCGATGCTCTACCCCGTCGGGCTCGACCGGTTCGCCGCGGCGTACCCCGACCGGACCTTCGACGTCGGCATCGCCGAACAGCACGCCGTGACCAGCGCCGCCGGTCTCGCGATGGGCGGCATGCACCCGGTGGTCGCGATCTACGCCACCTTCCTCAACCGTGCCTTCGACCAGGTCCTGATGGACGTGGCGCTGCACGGGTGCGGCGTGACGTTCGTGCTCGATCGTGCCGGGGTCACCGGTGACGACGGAGCCAGCCACAACGGCATGTGGGACATGTCGATCCTGCAGGTCGTCCCGGGCCTGCGGATGTGCTCGCCGCGTGACGGCGCCCGGGTCGGTGAGTTGCTGCGCGAGTGCGTCGCGGTCGATGACGCGCCGACCGTGATGCGCATTCCCAAGGGACCTCCGCCGGCGGACCTCGAGGCGGTCGGCAGGTCCGGCGGGATGGACGTGCTGGTGCGTGAAGGTGCTCGTGACGTACTCATCCTCGGCATCGGCTCGATGGCGGCGGTGACCGTGGACGTGGCAGCCCGCCTGGCCGACCAGGGCATCGGTGTGACGGTCGTGGATCCGCGCTGGGTCAAGCCCTGGGATCCCACGGTCGTGGAACTCGCGCGTGACCATCGGCTGGTGGTCTGCGTTGAAGACAATGGCAGAGTCGGTGGATGCGGCTCGACCTTGCTGCAGCTGCTCAACGACGAACAGGTGGAAACTCCGTTCCGCCAGTACGGCATCCCTCAGGAGTTCCTCGACCATGCCAAGCGGGCCGCGATCCTCGAGCGCATCGGCCTCACGGCCCAGGCGCTGGCTCGCGGCATCGTGGAAGAGGTCACCGCGCTCGACCGCACGCACCACGACTTCACCGTCGACCGAACAGGACACCACTCCGCCAGCAACCCCGCTGACCAGCACGTCGAGCATCCGGTCGACCGTGGTGTGGGGGACTGACCTCGCCAGACACGTGGCCGCGGTGGTGACCACCTGCGCGCTGGGTCTTGGGCTGGTCGCCTGCGGGGGCGGCGAGAGCGACGACGACAGCCTCGTCGGCAACGGCGACCGTGCGGGGATCACTGCCGCGCAGGCCCGCGCGCAGGAGCAACGGATCCTGAACCAGCGAGCCCGCGCCGTCCGCGCCCACGACATGGGCATGTTCCTGCGCCGAGTCGATCACGACGACGTGCGTCTGATGGCGCGGCAGCGTCGCCACTTCCGCAACCTCGTGCAGCTGCCGTGGTCCGCCTTCGGCTACCGCGTGCTGGACCAGCAGTGGGAAGGTCTCGCGGTCGCGCCGTCCTGGGGTCACGACGTGGACATTCCGCGGGTGCTGCTGACCACGCAGCTCGACGGGTACGACGCCTTGCCCGTCGAGCGGACCGTCGGGTTCGTCTTCTCCTTCTGGAAGCGAAGGGCCACGATCGTCTCGGACCGGACCAGCACCGGGAAGCCGCTCTACGAAGGCCAGCCGGCGCCGTGGGACCTGACTGCGATCACGGCCCGCGAGGACGGGGGCGTGCTCGGCATCTTCGACCGCCGCACGCGTGCATCGGCCAGCACGGTCATGGGGGCGGTACGTAGCGGCATCGAGGAGATCGACCGAGCGCTCCCGTTCACCTGGTCGGGCCATGTGGTCGTCTACAGCGTGGCGAACCCTGGCGTGCTCGCCTCTTTCACCGACGTGCCGGGAGGATCGCTCAGCCACCTCGGCGCGCTGACCTTTCCGACGTACGCCGGAAACGGTCGTGCGCAGGTCGCCTCCACGCGGATGCTCCTGATGCCCAGATCGGTGAGTGCCGGGCAGCCGTTCCTCGACCGAATCACCCGTCACGAGCTGAGCCACGTCGCGATCGGCATCCGTGACGACGGCGCGCCTGCCTGGGTCTCCGAGGGGGTCGCGGAGTACCTCGGGGCGCGTGAGATCCCGAAGGGGGACCGGATCATCCCCACCTCCGCATTGAGCCGCGCGCGGACCGAGGACGCGGGGATGCCCGTCTCGAAGACGTTCAACGGCGAGGACCAGGAGTGGCACTACTCACTGAGCTGGATGGCGTGCGACTACATCGCCGACACGGGCGGCGAGTCCCGGCTGTGGGAACTCGTCGACACCATGCACAACGGTGGCGAGGGCACCAGCGAAGCCGAGCAGGACCGCGTGCTGCAGCAGGTGCTCGGCTACGCCAGTCGAGAGCTGGCGCGGCGCGCCGCTGCGCGCATCCGCAACCTCTACGGCTGAGGTATCCAACTCCTCAGCCGGCTTTGACGTGTTTGAGCGCCTCGCGCTTGGAGAGGCCGGAGAGCTCGGCCTCGTGCGCCTCGACGAGCCGGAGCACCCAGTCCGGGTCGATACGGGCGTGATCCCGCAGCGCCCACCCGATGGCCTTGCGGATGAAGAACTCCCGGCCGTACGGCGACAGGGCGGGGGTGTTCCGCGTGGAGCCGTCGAGGTTGTGCCCTATGGTCGTGGCCAGCAGGTCCTGGTCGCAGCGGTCACGCGTGCCCACCTGGCAGATGATCGCCGAACGCCTCAGCCACATGTCGTCGGCGACCGACCACGAGCAGATGACCGGGGAGACCGCGCCGGGATGGGCGAGCAACAGGCCGCGCACGAGGTGCGTGGCGGTCTCGTCCACAAGGTCCCACCAGGCGCCGGTGCGGACGAGATGCTCGTAGAGCCCGAGGGTGTGCACCTGCTGGTGCTCGCGGTAGCGCGGGTGGCGGGCCAGCGCGAGCGCGGCGTAGCGCTCCTCGCGGAACTCGGCACCGTCCCAGAGCCCGAGCACGGTCGCGTGCCACGTCTCCTCATCGGGGAGCGGGTGTCCGGCGAGAACGGGACGGAGCAGTGAGCGCAGCGCCGGTGCCGCGATGCCGCGGTAGGGCATCGGCGACTTCATGTAGGCCTGCATCGCACCTGCGTTGTCCGGGTCCGCTGCCGACGCGAGAACCTCGCGAATGCTGTGCAGGAGCGCGGTGTCCGCGGATGTCATGTCTTGATTCTGCCGCCGAGCACTGTCGGGTTCCGGGCCCGCGGTCAAGTGGTCATGCCCACAAGTTCCTGTCTTGACCACTGCGCCTGTCCGGCGCGCCGGGTGGATGTCGCGATCGTCACGCAAGCGATGGGCATATCGGTCGACTTCGGCACGTTGCCCACGACTAGGGTGGTGGGTCCGACCACCCGTTCGCAGCCCCGACGTCTGGAGGAGAGCCCACATGACCGAGGCCCGGTTCGTGCACATAGCCGACGACGTCCCCGAACTGGCGGGGCACACCCCGGTGCTGGTGACGGCTCTCGACGGTTTCCTCGACGCCGGCAACGCCTCGGCGCTCGCTGTGACCCACCTGACGGACGGCAAGGCGGGTCGCGTGGTGGCGAGCTTCGAGGTCGACGAGTTCTACGACTACCGCGCCCGACGTCCCCCCATGACCTTCCTCGAGGACCACTACGCCGACTATGAGGCGCCTCGCCTGGTCGTGCGGCTGATGAAGGACGAGCTCGAGGTGCCGTACCTGCTGCTCACCGGGCCCGAGCCCGACATCCGATGGGAGGCCTTCGCTCGAGCTGTGCGCACAGTGGTCGCACACTTGGGCGTCCGGCTCGTCGTCTCGCTCGGTTCGGTGCCGATGGCCGTGCCGCACACCAGGCCCGTCCAGCTCACCAACCATGCGACGGCCAGTCGCCTGCTCGTGCAGGAGAACGTCTGGAAGGGCGAGATCCGCGTGCCGGCAAGTGCTCAGTCGCTCCTCGAGCTGCGACTGGGCGAGTGGGGACACGACGCCATGGGCTTCGTCGCACACATCCCGCACTACGTCGCACAGTTCGACTACCCGAACGCGGCCGCGGCGCTGCTCGAGGGTCTCGAGGGCGTCACCGGGCTGCAATGGGACCAGAGCGCGCTCAAGGAGGCGGGCGAGGCCCGACAGGTGGAGATCGCGACCCAGATCGCCGACTCCGACGACGTCCGGGAAGTGGTCACGGGTCTCGAGCAGCAGTACGACGCGTTCCACCGCCAGGCGTCCAACCTGCTGGCCGAGGACGAGGCGATCCCGAGCGGCGAGGAGATCGGCGCCCAGTTCGAGCAGTTCCTCGCCCGACTCGAAGAACCCGAGGACTGAGCCAAGGTCATGCCCTCCTCCGTCGACGAGCTGATCGACCTGCTCGATCTCGAGGCCATCGAGGACAACCTGTTCCGTGGTCGCCAGCCCGACACCTCGATGCAGCGCGTCTTCGGTGGCCAGGTGTTGGCTCAGTCGTTGGTGGCTGCGCTGAGGACCGTGCCCGACCCCTTCACCTGCCACTCGCTGCACTCCTACTTCCTGCGGCCCGGTGACACGAAGGTGCCGATCATCTACGACGTCGAGGAGATCCGCGACGGCCGGTCCTTCTGCACGAGGCGGGTGGCTGCCCGGCAGCACGGACGTCCGATCTTCTACCTGACCGCGAACTTCCAGATTCCCGAGCAAGGGCTGGAGCACCAGGACCGGATGCCGCAGGTTCCCTCCCCCGAGGAGTGCGTCCCCGCGGTGGGCCGCGACTCCAGCTACAGCGACACCTGGCTGCGCGAGTGGGCCGCGCTCGATGTGCGTCCGGTGGCGGACTCGCGGGAGGGCGGCAGCCTGGACCCCACGGACCGGCCGGCTCGCTCGCAGTGGTGGATCCGGGTCAGCGGCGCGCTCCCCGACGACCCGGTCACCCAGCTCGCGGCATTCACCTACGCCAGCGACATGACGCTGCTGCCGGCGGCGCTCGTGCCTCACAACCTCTACATCGGTTCACCTGGGATGCAGGCTGCTTCGCTGGACCACTCGATCTGGTTCCACCGGCGGTTCCGGGCCGATCAGTGGTGGCTCTACGACCAGGTCTCACCGTCGGCCTCGGGCGGTCGTGGCCTCGCCATCGCACGCGTCTTCTCCCAGGACGGGCAGCTCGTGGCGAGCGTCGCCCAGGAGGGCCTCATCCGCAACCGCGACCCGGAGTAGCGATCAGACCCCGCGGGCCCGCCCGACGAGATGCGGTGCGCCGTCTTCAGGCCTGGTGAGTGAGAAGTCCAGGCCACCGTCCATGACGCGCGAGCCGAAGGCGACCTTGCCGGGCAGGAAGATCGGCTTCTTGAACTCCACCTCGACCGTTGCCGAGTCGGGTAGCCGGTTGGCCATCGCGGCCACGCAGCGAGCCTTGCTCCACATGCCGTGAGCGATCTGACGCGGGAAGCCGAACGCCTTGGCGGTCAGCGGGTAGAGATGGATCGGGTTGTGGTCACCGGAGACCGCGGCGTACCGACGGCCCAGGTCCGCGGAGAGGCGCCACTCGGTGCCCGTGCCGGCGATCAAGTCGAAGGGTTCGCCCTCGGGGCGCAGGTCCTTGTCGCCCTTGCCGACGCGCAGGTAGCTCGACCTCGACTCCCACACCCTCTCGCGGCCCCCGGATCCGGCCGTGGTCACCGTGGTGACCACGTCGAAGACCCGCCCCTTGGGGTGCAGGCGCAGGTTGACGGCCCGGGCAGAGACGTCGAGCCTCTCTTCGGGTGAGATCGGGCGGTGTCGCGTGATCGAGTTGGCCACGTGGACGGTGCCGATGGCCGGGAACGGGAAGGACGCGTCGGTCATGATCCCCATGTGCAGTGGGAATGCCAGCATGTGCGGATAGGTGATCGGCATCGTCTGGCTGGGCTCGAACCCGCAGACCTCGGCGTACGCCGCCACATGCGCGCCGTCGACGGTCACGTTCTTTCGGTGCAGCGTGAGGTCGGGGAGCGAGCTGCCCAGCTTCGCGATGCCGGGGATCAGGTTCACCCCGGGCAACACCGGCAAGGCCGCCTTGAGCATCGTGGGCAGCGCGCTCGGCAGGTCCTCGATGGTCCGGTCGGTCCCCCCTGCTGGGTTCGAGTCGGCAGGGTTCGAGTCGGCTGGGTTCGAGTCGGCAGGGTTCGAGTCGGCAGGGTTCGAGTCGGGTGTCATCGTGCTTCTCCGGGATCCCCGGCGAGACAGGAACCAAGCGAGTTCTTCGTCGGGGTGTTCATCAGGCACCCAGCATCATCAGGCCGCAGACGCGGACCACGTTGCCGTTGACGGCTGTCGAGCCCGGCGAGAGGTACCAGGCGATCGCCTCGGCCACGTCGACCGGCAGGCCACCCTGGCTCAGGGCGTTCATCCGCTGACCGACCTCGCGGGTCGCGAACGGCACGGCCGCCGTCATCTGCGTGACGATGAATCCGGGTGCCACCGCGTTGATGGTGATGCCCTTCTTCAAGTCGCCGGCCAGGGCGTCCACCAGGCCGATGACACCGGCCTTGGAGACGGCGTAGTTGCTCTGGCCCACGTTGCCGGCGATGCCGGCGATCGAGGAGACGCCGACGATACGGCCGTTGTCCTTGATGAGGTTCTGGGCCAGCAGCTCACGGGTGATCCGCTCCGGGGCGGTCAGGTTCACCGCGATCACCGAGCTCCAGCGATCCTCTGCCATGTTGGCGAGTTTCTTGTCGCGGGTGATGCCCGCGTTGTGCACGACGGCGTGCACGCCGCCGAACTTCTCCTTCACGTGCTGGGCGATGCGCTGCGGCGCGTCCTTGCCGGTGATGTCGAGGGTGAGGTGGTCACCGTCGAGCTCCCTCATCAGCGCCTGGAGCTCGCTCGCGGCCTGGGGTACGTCGATCCCGAGCACGGTTGCGCCATCACGGTGGAGCACGCGGGCGATCTGCTCGCCGATGCCGCGCGAGGCGCCGGTGACGATGGCGACCTTCCCGGTCAGGGGCTTCGCGGGGTCGATCACGGGCTCGATCACGGGTTGGGCCCCGGTGGTCCCGGTGGCGCCGAGCCGGGCGACCTGACCGGAGACGTAGGCGCTCTTGGGGGAGAGGAAGAAGCTCAGTGTGGACTGGACGGTGGACTCGGCACCGGGGGCGACGTACACCAGGTTGACGGTGCTGCCCCTGCCGATCTCCTTGCCCAGCGAGCGGGTGAAGCCCTCGAGGGCCCGCTGCGCAGTGCGCTCGTCGTTGTCCCCGCACCGGTCAGGGACGGTGCCCAGGACCAGGACGCGGGCGTTGTGGGTGAGGCTGCGCATCAGCGGGGTGAAGAACTGCTGGAGAGCGATCAGGTCGGTCGAGTGCACGATGCCGGTGGCATCGAAGACAAGGCCCTTGTACTCCTCACCCTCGACGGCGCTGCTCACGCTCGCTACGCCCAGGCTGTCCAGGGCGGCGGTGACGGCCTCGCCGAGCCGACCGCTGCCACCGGTGACCACCGTGCCGTCCACGACGGAAGCACCCTCCGACCAGCGCTCGAGCCCGGTCGGGATGGGCAGGCCGAGGTTCTTGACGAACAGCTTGCCAAGCGGGCTGGCGGTGAAGGACTTGTAACGGTCGGTCATCTGTCATCCTCTGGTCTGCTTCTTGCTCACGGGCTGTGCTTCTCACGGGGGTGGGCCACCCAAGGAGCGTGCTACTCGTGGGTATGGCACGAACGTAACGAGCGGTTTAACTCTGCGTCCACACATGGTGCTGTGCCACTCATCGGTTGTCGACCATCATCCTCGCGCGCGAGGATGAAGGTCGCGTATCCACCGATGAGGAGCAGATCACCCCCATGCAGCCCAAGACTCGCCGCGTCGCCGTACT
>Ga0075530_1000703_pt1 | contig 15983 bp, 17 predicted proteins | sample NGEPerD_2_FD_75101 | JGI IMG/M metagenome (GOLD analysis project Ga0075530, IMG submission 75101) | Arctic peat soil microbial communities from the Barrow Environmental Observatory site, Barrow, Alaska, USA - NGEE PermafrostL1-D | ecosystem: Environmental > Terrestrial > Soil > Wetlands > Peat ... | reverse complement strand
CTGCGCATGGGGTACGGAACGGTGAAGACGCACGTCAGCCACCTGCTCACCAAGCTCGACTGCCGCGACCGGGCGCAGCTGGTCATGCACGCCTATGAGTCAGGTCTCACCGTCCCGGGACGGGGCTGAGCCCCCACAGAGCTCTGTCTGGGGTCTTGCCATCACGAGTCCTGAGGCAGATGTGCCAGCCGGCCGGAACAGCGAGATTGAGGTAGCGGCCAGTCAGGCCGGTTCATCAACGAAAGGCCCCTCTCATGTCCCGACCACTTCGAGAACTCACGACGTACCTCGTGCTCGCCTACTCGATGGCGATCGGCATCGCAGTCGCACTGCCGCACGCCGGCATCAACCGCCTGCTCAGCGTGCTCGTGCCGGCAACGGCGGTGCTCGTGATCACGTTCGCGTTCACCGCTCGTGGGAAGCGCCGCGAGCTGTGGCGCAGCTTCGGACTGAGGAACTCCGGCAAGAACACCTGGGCAATCGCAGTCGGCGTGCCGATGGTCCTGGTCGGTCTTGCATACGGTGCAGCGATCGCGCTGGGCGTCGCGGACCTACGTTCCTTCGACATCACGCCGTTCGGTGCGGCGAGCTGGGGTCTGAACGCCGTCGTCACGCTGGCCTTCATGGGCGTCATCCTCCTCGGCGAGGAGATCGGGTGGCGCGGCTACCTGCTGCCGCGTGTCCAGCAGCTCACCAGCCGGCGCCGCGCCGCGGTGCTGACCGGGTTCCTCCATGGCTGCTTCCACCTGCCGCTGATCCTGATCGCCACGACCTACGACGAGCACGGCAGCCGCTGGCTCGTGGCCCCGGTCGCGGTCGCGACCATCACAGCAGGCGGCATCTTCTACGCCTACCTGTGGGACCGCACCGGCAGTGTCTGGCCCGTGACACTCGCGCACAGCGCCGTGAACTGGATGTTCGCGGCCGGCGCCGCTGCGGTCGTCGCGGGCTCCGAGGACGAGCTGGCCTATGTCGCCGGTGAGAGCGGGTTCGCGACGTTCGGCGCCGTGGCCCTGGTGGGTGCAGTTTTCCTGGCTCGGGCCAAGGTGTGGCGCCAGACCGATGCAGAGCGAAACGTGCAGGGGACGCGGGCTCTGGAGCCGGTCGCGTAGCAGGAAGGACCGGGGACCCGGCGGTGCTCAGCTGTTGCTGAAGACTGCCGGGTCTTCGCCGTCTCCGGGTCCGCGCCCTGCCCAGGTCCACGCGTAGGCCGGGTCCTCGACGGCGAGACCGGCCTCGCCGAGCTCGAGCGGGCGGAACGTGTCGACCATGACCGCGAGCTCGTCGAAGTACTCGACGCCGATGGAGGCTTCGATCGCGCTCGGCTGCGGGCCATGCGCGTGGCCGCCCGGGTGCAGTGAGATCGAACCGATGTTGATACCCGAGCCCTTGCGCGCCTCGTAGTCGCCGCCGACGTAGAACATGACCTCATCGGAGTCGACGTTGGAGTGGTAGTAGGGCACCGGGATCGACTGCTCGTGGTAGTCGACCTTGCGTGGGCAGAAGTTGCAGATGACGAAGTTGTAGCCCTCGAAGACCTGGTGCACCGGCGGCGGTTGATGGACCTTGCCGGTGATCGGCATGAAGTCCTCCACGTTGAACGTGTAGGGATACAGGCAACCGTCCCACCCGACGACGTCGAGCGGGTGCGTCGCGTAGGTCAGCCGCGAACCGACCAGGCCGGAAGGGCCGTTGCCCCGGTGTTTGACCAGCACCTTGACATCAGTGCCTGTCTGCACCAGCGGTTCGCCCGGCCCGTGCAGGTCGCGCTCGCAGTAGGGGGCGTGCTCGAGGAACTGTCCGAACCGAGAGAGGTAGCGCTTCGGCGCCGCGATGTGGCTGTTGGCCTCGATGGCGTAGAGCCGCGACACCCCGCCGTCACTCTGCTGATCAGGGGCGCCGTCCACATCCTTGGGGACCCAGCGGTGTGTGGTCGCCCTGGGGATCACGACGTAGTCGCCGGTCCGGTAGGTCAGCAGGCCGAAGACCGTCTCGACGGTGCCGGTCCCCGACTCGACGTAGACGCACTCGTCACCGACCGCATTGCGGTAGTACGGCGACGGTTCGTCAGCTACCACGTAGCCGATCCGCACGTCACCGTTCCCCATCACCAGTCGCCGGTGCTCCACCGGGTTTCTGGACGGTCGCTGCGCTCCCTCCTCACCCGACCTGGGCATCAGGTCGTGCAGCTTCAGGTGTCGTGCCTTCAGGGGGTGGTTGGGAGTCGTCCCCAGGTCGGGGAGCTGCCAGACCTGGCTGTCCACGACGGCGGAGGGGACTCCGGTGTGGTAGAGCAGCGAGGAGTCGGAGGAGAAGCCCTCCTCCCCCATCAGCTCCTCGTAGCGGAGTCCGCCCTGCTCGTCGCGAAAGGCAGTGTGCCGGGTGCGCGGGACCGCCCCAACAGATCGGTAGTAAGCCACCCCGACACCCTGCCCTCCGGTGATCTAGCGTGGCAACCGTGACGGACCCCGCAACCTTTCCGGCTTTCTTGAGAGCCTTCGTCGACGACGCCGCGATCTTCCCGCCCGCGAGCATCGAGCTCGAGCAGGCGGTCGCCGAGCACCGCGCCCACCGCTCGAGTGAGTACGCCGACCTCGTCGGTGGCTTCGTGGTCAGCGACGTGAGGACAGCTGATCTCGCGAACGTGGTTTCGAGACGCTCGCAGACGCTCCCTCCTCAACCACCGATAGGTGTCAGCCTGGTCGTCACCGGCGGAGCGGGCGCGATCGAGCCGGCGGTCACCTGGGTGAGCCGGTCCGACGGCGTGGACCTGCAAGCGGCGGAGTTCGCGCTTCGCGACGAGGACGACCTGGCGCACAACGCACGTCGGCTCGTCCGGGTCGTCGACTCGCTCGACGAGGCCCTCGACGACGTCAGGGTGTTCGCCGAGCCACCCATGCTCCGCGGCGCTGCGTCGCACGGCTGGCTCTCCGCTCTCGACGAGCTCGCGGCGCGGGAGATCGCGCTGAAGTTCCGCACTGGCGGACTCACCGACGACCTGTTCCCCAGCTCGGCGATGCTGGCCACCTGCATCGAGGCATCCCTGGACCGCGAGCTCCCGTTCAAGTGCACCGCCGGGCTGCACAACGCCGTACGCCACCACGACGACGAGACGGGATTCGAGCACCACGGTTTCCTCAACGTGCTCCTCGCCACCCGCGCCTCGTTGGACGGTGGTGGTCCCGACGAGGTCGCGCAGGTGCTCGACGACCAGGACGGCATCGCGCTCGCCTCGCGGTTGACCGCGGACCCTGAGCTGGCGGCACGCACCCGACGGTGGTTCACGTCGTTCGGTTCGTGCAGCGTGCTCGAGGCGCACGAGGATCTCGTCGAGCTCGGACTCGTGGGTGTGACGGCGTGAGTGGCTTCGACAAGATCGACCGGCGTTCCTGGGTCGACGGCGCGGCGGGGTCGGCGTACGACGTGGACAACCTGCCGTACGGGATCTTCTCGGTCGGTGCCAGTGCGCCACGGGTGGGAGCGCGCATCGGCGAGCACGTCCTCGACCTCACGCCCACCCTGGGCGAGTCCACCTTCGACCGGCCGCACCTCAACGGGTTCATGGCGATGGGCACCGGAGCGTGGAGGGTCACCCGGCGACGACTGGTGCAGCTGCTCACCGACCCCGCGCGGACCGGGGAGGTAGCTCCCCACCTGCACCCGTTGGCCGGCGTCACCATGCACCGCCCTTTCGAGGTCGCTGACTACGTCGACTTCTACTGCTCCATCCAGCACGCCACCAACGTGGGGAAGATCTTCCGGCCCGACGGCTCCGCGCTGCTGCCCAACTGGCGCCACCTACCTGTCGGGTATCACGGCCGAGCCGGGACGATCGTGGTCTCCGGCACCGATGTCCGCAGGCCGTACGGTCAGCGCAAGGCACCGGCGGAGGAACACCCCACCTTCGGACCGAGCAGGCGCCTCGACATCGAGGCCGAGCTCGGTTTTGTGATCGGAATCCCGACGCACCTGGGGGAACAGGTGTCGACCGCCGCGATCGCCGAGCACGTCTTCGGCGTGACCCCGCTGAACGACTGGTCCGCGCGCGACATCCAGGCCTGGGAGTCCGTCCCGCTGGGGCCGTTCCTCGGCAAGTCCTTCGCGACTTCGATCAGCGCGTGGATCACTCCGCTGGAGGCGCTCGAGGAGGCACGGGTCGAGCTCCCGGGACAGGACCCCGCACCCCTGTCCTATCTGGAGGTCGAGGAGCCGGCGGGCTACGACCTCGCCTTCGAGGTGGAGCTGAACGGCGAGGTGGTGAGCCGGCCGCCGTACTCAGCGATGTACTGGTCGCCGGCGCAGATGCTGGCGCACATGACGGTCAACGGCGCGTCGTTGCGTACGGGTGACCTCTTCGCCAGCGGCACGATCAGCGGCGACGAACCCGACCAGCGCGGTTCGTTCCTCGAGCTCAGCTGGGGTGGAACCGAGCCGTTCGGCTACGGCCGCACGTTCCTGGAGGACGGCGACGTCGTGACCCTGCGGGCGACGGCTCCCGGGGCGCTCGGCGGCCGGATCGCGCTCGGCGAGGTCACCGGCCGGATCGACCCGGCCCACCTGGACTTTACATAGGCTGCCTATGTAATGTGGTGGACGTGAGCAACCAAGACGTCCGCCAGCTGAGCAACGACCTCGTCGTGCTCAGCGCCCGCCTGGTGCGCGACGTACGTCGCAACACCGCCGACATCCCTGCAGCGAGCACCCGCCTGATGAGCCTGCTCGACGAGCTGGGCCCGAGCACGGTCAGCGCCCTCTCGCAAGCCGACCGGTGCAGCCAGCCCACGATGACCGGCCTCGTCAACGGACTGGTCGCCAGGGACTGGCTGCAGCGAACGCCGCACCCCGACGACGCGCGCTCCGCGCTCATCTCGATGACCGCCGAAGGTCACCGCACGCTCACCGCCGTACGCAGCCGCAACGCCGCCCTCGTGGCCGAACGGATCACAGCGTCAGGTCGCTCCCCCAAGGATCTGGCCACCGCAGTGGCCGTCCTGTCCGACATCGTCAACGAAGGAAGACTCCTTGACGGCCTGGAAAGCAAATGCTGAAGCAGCCACGTGCCGTCTGGGCCGTCGCCTTCGCGTGTGTCATCGCGTTCATGGGAATCGGCCTCGTCGACCCCATCCTCAAGCCGATCGCCAACGAGCTCGGCGCCTCCCCCAGCCAGGTGTCCCTGCTGTTCACCAGCTACATGGCGGTGATGGGCGTGGCCATGCTGATCACCGGTGTCGTCTCCTCGCGGATCGGCGCCAAGCGCACCCTGCTCGCCGGTCTCGTGCTGATCATCATCTTCTCCGGCCTCGCGGGCGCCTCGGACTCCATCAGCGCCATCGTGGGCTTCCGCGCCGGCTGGGGGCTGGGCAACGCACTGTTCATCGCCACCGCCCTGTCCACCATCGTGATGTCTGCCCGGGGCTCGGTCGCGCAGGCGATCATCCTCTTCGAGGCGGCCCTGGGACTCGGGATCGCCATGGGCCCGATCGTGGGCGGCCAGCTCGGCACGATCTCCTGGCGTGCCCCGTTCTTCGGCGTCGCGGTCCTGATGACAATCGCACTGGTGGCCACGTCGTTCTTCCTGCCCTCGACACCGCCCACGGCCCGGCGTACGTCGCTCGCGGACCCGCTACGGGCCCTGCGCTACCCCGGCCTGCTGACGATCGCGCTCACCGCGCTGTTCTACAACATGGGCTTCTTCACGCTGCTCGCCTTCACGCCGTTCCCGCTGGACATGACCGCCATGCAGATCGGGTACATCTTCTTCGGCTGGGGCATCCTGCTCGCGATCACCTCGGTATGGCTCGCTCCGGTGCTGCAGTGGCGCTTCGGGGCGGTCCCGACAGTGCTCGCCTCGCTCACGCTGTTCGGTCTCGACCTCGTGATGATGGCTCTGCTCACCAACTCCAAGGCAGCGCTGGTCGTCGGCGTGGTCATCGCCGGCGCCTTCCTCGGGGTCAACAACACAGTGATCACCGAGGCGGTCATGGGCGCGGCACCGGTTGAGCGCCCGGTCGCCGCGTCGGCGTACAGCTTCGTGAGGTTCTCCGGTGGCGCAGTGGCGCCGTACGCCGCGGGCAAGCTCGGCGAGAACGTCTCGATGCATGCGCCGTTCTGGATGGGCGCCGCCGCCGTCTTCGTCGGCGTCGCGATCCTCTTCGCCGGCCGCCGCTTTGTCGAGGCCACGCATGTCCCGCCGTCGCACAGCGTCGATGAGGGTGAGCTCATCGCGGTCGGCGCCAGCTGACCAGCCCTCAGAGGTTGCCGCGGGCGTCCTGCTCGCGCTCGATGGCCTCGAAGAGCGCCCTGAAGTTCCCCTTGCCGAAGCCCAGCGACCCGTGCCGCTCGATGAACTCGAAGAACACGGTCGGCCGGTCGCCCATCGGCCTGGTGAAGACCTGCAGCAGGTAACCGTCCTCGTCACGGTCGACCAGGATCTTGCGCTTCTTCAGCTCCTCGATCGGGACCCGCACCCCGCCGATCCGCTTGCGCAGCTCCGGATCGTCGTAGTAGGAGTCGGGGGTGTCGAGGAACTCGATCCCGTTGCCGCGCAGGATGTCGACCGAGCTCAGGATGTCGTTGGTGGCGAGCGCGATGTGCTGGCATCCGGCGCCGTCGTAGAACTCGAGGTACTCGTCGATCTGCGACTTCTTCTTCGCGATCGCCGGCTCGTTGAGCGGGAACTTCACCCGGTGGTTGCCGCTCGCGACGACCTTGCTCATCAGCGCGGAGTAATCGGTCGCGATGTCGTCGCCGATGAACTCCGCCATGTTCGTGAAGCCCATCACCTTGTTGTAGAACCTCACCCACTCGTCCATCTGCCCGATCTCGACGTTGCCGACGCAGTGGTCGATGGCCTGGAAGAGCCGCTTGGGGTGCCCCTCGCGGCGCGTGACCTTTGTCGTGGAGGCGATGTAGCCGGGAAGGTAGGGTCCGCTGTAACGGCTGCGGTCGATCAGCGTGTGCCGGGTCTCGCCGTACGTCGCGATCGCGGCCACGCGCACGGTGCCGAGGTCGTCGGACTCGTCATGCGGCTCCACGAGCACGGTCGCACCCGTCGACCGGGCGTGCTCGATGCACTTGTCGACGTCGAACACCTCCAGGGCCAGGTCCACGACACCGTCGCCGTGGTGGCGGTGAAGGTCCATCACCGGGCTCTCTGGAGTCACTCCCCCGGTGAACACGAACCGGGCACTGCCCGAGCGCAGCACGTAGGACTTCGAGTCGCGGCAACCCGTCTCCGGTCCGCGGTAGGCCTCGAGCTCCATGCCGAGCGCGAGCTGGTAGAACGTCGCGGTCTGGGTCGCGTTGCCCACGACGAAGCCGACCGAGTCCATGGCCGTCACGGGAAAGGGATCGCGGGTCTCGTCGTACTCCACGAGGCCGACCAGCTGCTTGAGCTGGTCGAGGGTCAGGTCGGCACGGATCTCTTCCGGGGTCAGGGAACTCATGCGCCAAGGATCGCGGTAGGGGACAATATGTGCAACGCAGACGTGTCACACTGGACAACCTGTCCACTCTGGGAGCCAGACATGGATCAACTCGACCGCACCCTGATCGAACTCTTCGCAGCCGAACCCCGAGTCGGCGTGCTCGAGGCGTCCCGGCGACTCGGGGTGGCGCGCGGCACCGTCCAGGCCCGGCTCGACCGGCTGCAGCGGACCGGCATCGTCTCGGGCTGGGGGCCTCAGCTGGAGCCCTCGGCGCTGGACCACCCGGTGACCGCGTTCCTGACCCTCGAGATCAGGCAGGGGTCAGCCGGCTCAGGGGCCCGCGTAGGCGGGCACGAGGCCGTCGGCGCTCATCTGGCGACGATCCCGGAGCTGCTCGAGGCGTGCACGATCACCGGCCCGGGTGACCTGTGGTGCCGCGTGGTCGCGCGTTCGAACACCGACCTCCAACGCGTGATCGACCGGGTGCTCGCGCACGACGGGATCGTGCGCTGCTCGACGGTGATCGCGCTCGCGACGCAGGTGCCGTACCGGGTGCTGCCGCTGCTCGGGACCGTGGTCGCGGACTGACCTACAGCCGGGCGGGCTCCAACGAAAGCCGAGAATTTGCTTCCACAACAGCGGATTCTCGACCGAAAGTGTCAGTGGTCGATGGTTGGGTTGATTCATGACGGTGCAGCTGGCAGACCTCTCGGAGCACGAGCTCCCCGACGAGGTCGACGTGCTGCGCCGGACCCAGCTGGAGACCGGGGTGCAGCTGCTGCGGCTGGTGGCGGAGTTCGCCCGACAGCACGGCGAAGGCACAGTCGACCCGGTGCCGGCACGGCGTCCGGGTCGTCAGCGTGCGGTCCAGCTCGGCGGTGAGGGGACACCGTTGGTGGCGGAGTTCGCGCCCGCGGTGCTCGCGGCATGGTTGGGCCTTTCCAGCTACGCCGGGGGCCGGCTGGTCGCGGACGTACTGGATCTGGAATACCGGCTACCGGTGCATTGGGCCAGGGTTCAGGCGCTGGAGGTCTCCGAAGGTCATGCCCGATTCGTGGCCCGCAAGACCCGACACCTCACCACCGAGGAAGCCGCCTACGTCGATGCGAGGGTCGCGCAGTCCGCGGACGGCCGACTCTCCTGGAGCCGGTTCGAGGCCCTGGTGGAGGCGAGCATCATCGCCGCAGATCCCGAGACGGCCGCCGCCCGCGAATAGGCGGCCGCGCGGGACACGTTCGCGAAGGCGACCCGGTCCACCGAGCACGGGATGCGCGGGTTCTGCGTCCGCGCCGACTTCGGCACCATCGCACGGATCGATGCCACCGTGCCCTACCTGGCCCAGGTGCTGCTCGCGATGGGCGACACCTCGTGCCTGGACCAGCGACGGGTCAAGGCCGTGTTGATCATGGCCAACCCGGTCCAGGGGTGGAGATCCTGCAGGCGTACGCCGTATGGCAGCGCCAGAACGATGCCGGCGACCTGCCCGGAGACGGCTCCACCCCAGAGCCCGCGAGCACGCAGCCCCGGCGGTTCGACCCCACCGAGACAGCCCAGCTGCTCGACGAGACCAAGCTGCTCCCGGCGGTGTGGCTGTTCGTGCACCTCGCCGACGGGACCGTGGACCGGGTCGAGGGCGCGCCGCCGGTGACCGGTGAGTGGGTACGTCGCCACCTCGGTGAGCGATGCCGGTTCAAGATCACCCCGGTCCTGGATCCGCTCGACCAGGTCCCGGTCGATGCGTGGGAGATTCCGGATCGACATAGACAGGCCGTGCATCTGCTGACGCCGGCCGACACCTTTCCCGTCGCGAGCAACACCACCCGCGCGATGCAGGTTGACCACACCATCGCGTGGTCCAAGCAGCGTGCGGCGGCTGGTGGGCAGCAGTCGCGGGTGGGAAACTACGGCCCGCTGGTCGGCCTCCATCACCGCCTAAAGACCCACGGCCGCTGGCAGGTCAAACAACCGTTCCCAGGTGTCTACATCTGGCGCGACCCCTGCGGCACGACGTACGTCGTCGACCACAGCGGCACCCGACGGCTACCACGAACACCGCGCAGCACCGGATCCAGGCTGGAAGCGCACTTCGCCGCCCTTGTGCTCGCGAGCTAGTGCCGCGGCCAACTGGATGTCTAGTGTGTGAATCTGCCCGGCGACGACGACCGGGCAGTCCACGACGAACGGAAGCCCATGACCGACAACCCGACGCTGCGCCAACTGACCGGCTTGCCCGCCGCCCCCGCGCCCTTGGCTGAGTCCACCCTGATCATGATCGACTGCCAGAACACCTACACCCGGGGCGTGATGGAACTCGAGGGGGTACAGGAGGCGCTGGACCAGGCCGCGGAGCTGCTCGCCCACGCCCGCGACGCGCGCATCCCGATCGTGCACATCATGCACGACGCCGGTGCTGGCTCCCCATACGACATCCAGGACGAGATCGGACAAATCGTTTCACGGGTTGCCCCTCGCGACGGCGAGCCAGTCGTGGTCAAGGCATTCCCCAACGCCTTCACCGGCACCGACCTGAACGAGCGGCTGCAGGCCGCGCCCGGCCGCGACCTCGTCCTCGCCGGATTCATGACCCACATGTGCGTCAACTCGACGGCACGGGGCGCGTTCAGTCTCGGCTACCGTCCCTCGGTCGTCGCCGGCGCCACCGCAACGCGCGCCCTGCCTGGCGTGGACGGCGCGATGATACCGGCGAGCTCACTACAAGCGGCCAGCCTCGCAGCCATCGCCGACCTGTTCGGCGTGGTCGTCGGCCAGGCGTCGGACATCCCGGCGTAGGTAGCACCGCAGGCCAGGGCGCTACTGCCGCCACTTCTCGAAGGCACTGTCCATGCGCCGCACCTGTCCGGCGCTTAGCATGTTCATGCACGCGTCCAGGGAGTAGTCCATGAAGTTGCGAACCGGGTCGGAGCCCGGCGCGGTGCAGGTGTCCCGGGTGGTCTCGCACCTGTAGCTGGGCTCACCCTCGGCGGCGGTGTCGTCCACGAGGTCGCCGCGAGCGCCGCAACCACCTTCGAAGGTATGGAACAGCCCGAGCCAGTGACCGGTCTCGTGAATCAGGGTGTCACCCAGGTTGTAGCCCCGCGCCTTGCCACCCGCCAGTGCAGCCACGTTCACCGAGACCCCGTCCAGCAGAGGGGTATTTGCGTACTGCCACGGGAACCGCGACCAGCCCAGCACCGGGGTGTCACGGGGCCCGCCACCGTTCAGGTAGAGGTTGAGCGTGCGTGCGTTGCCGCGGTGCAGCTTGCGCTTCATCTGCTGGTCGCGCGGGCCGTTGAAGTACGCGTGGTACCAGCTGTCACGGCGGGTGTAGTCGGTCTTCTTCACGGTGAACCGATAGCGCGTGGGCGTGCTGAGCCTGCTCTGCGCACCAGCCATGCCCTTGTTCAGGACAGTGACCAGGTTCCGGACACGGCGTGGGCCGATCGGCTTGCGCTCCCCCTTGTGCTTGCCCTTGATGACGTGCACGAAGACCGGGACGACGACGCGCGAGGCGAGTCTGGGGTACACCTCCCGTGCGACGAACCCGGGCCGGGTCTCCCGTGCAGGGAGGGCGTCGAGATCGCTCTGAGTGACCGATGAGGTGTCGGCCCTCGCTCGCCAGTGGGGCACCTCGCGCCCACTCGCTGCGGGGGCCGCCAGATCGGTCAGGCACGGTACGACGGCAGCACCGGGCGCCCCGATCGGAGCGGCGGAGGCGGGCGGATTCACGGCCATCGGCAGGCCCGCGACCGCTAACCCGACCAGGGACACGACGGTTCGCTGGAAGCCCCTCACTCCTTGTCCCCGTCGCGCATGCTCTCCCAGATCTCCTTGCACTCCGGGCACACCGGATACTTCTGGGGGTCACGGCTCGGGATCCAGACCTTGCCGCACAGCGCGACCACCGGCGTCCCGTTGACCATCGCGTCCATCAGCTTGTCCTTGGGGACGAAGTGGGAGAGGCGTTCGTGGTCACCGTGGTCGGTGGTCTGCGTGCGTTCGTCGGTTCGTGTGTCCTCCAGGACATCGGTCCCGACGCCCGGTGTCTGTGGGCTGCTCATCGACGCATCGTAACGCCCGGGTGTGGCGGCGTGCGGAGGGAGGCGGCGAGGACCGCCCTGATCTGGTCCCTAGACTGCGGAGATGAGTCGCTCCGGTGGGTCGCGCCGGGCACAGTACTCCGCCTCCACCAAGCGCGCGCTCATCGACGTCGCCACAGCGCAGTTCAGTGAGCACGGGTACGGCGGTACCAGCCTGGATGCGATCGTCGCCGGTGCACGGGTGACCAAGGGCGCGCTCTACCACCACTTCAGCGGCAAGCAGGGGGTCTTCGAGGCCGTCTTCTCAAAGGTCGAGGACGACGCCGCCAACACGATCAAGTCGGCCTTGCGTGGCGCAGAGGACCCGTGGGAGAAGGCACGCGCCGGGCTGCGTGCCTTCCTGGCCGTCGTCCAGCAGCCCGCCTACCAGCGTGTGGTGATCCAGGACGGACCCGCGATCCTCGGCTATGAGCGCTTCCGCGAGCAGGAGGAACGCTCCAGCTACGGGATCGTCCAGGACATCGTCGGTTCGGTGCTCGAGGCCTCTACCTACGAGCTCGACGACGCGATGAAGCAGACCTTCAGCCGCATCTTCTTCGGGGCGATGTCGGCCGCCGGCGAGAGCGTCACCACGGCCGACGACCCCAAGCAGGCGCTGGCCCGCATCGAGGCCGCGATCCTCTTCATCCTCGAGGGACTGAAGTCGCTGGCAGACCAGGGCGTGGTGCTCACCGACCCCGCCGGCGAGGAGAGCTAGCCGCCTCACTTCGCGAAGGTGACCCGTCCCCCGTCCTTGTCGGTCGGTACGAGCTCGACCCACACATGCCCGGCGGGCACCTTCATCGGCCCTGCTGCGGTGCTGAGCCGGATGGGGGTCTTGTTGGACTTCTTCTTCCACGTACCCCGCACGACTTTGCCCTTGTGGAAGAGCATCATCGGACCCTTGCCGGAGGAGATCGTCTCGGGCACGGGGTTGCCGGCCGGGTCGAGGTAGCCCGCGTCGCCCTGGCGCACGCGAACCACCAACAGGCTGTCGGGGACGAACTGCTCGCCGTCGGCCGCCAGGCTGTTCTTGATGTGGTACCTGCCACCCTGGTAGCGCCACGAGGTGGTGTGCGAGCGACTGAAGATCGCCTCGACGCTGCGGGCGGCCCGCCCATCGGCGAAGTCCGACTCCCTGCCCCACGGCAGGTAGCTCGCAGGCACGACGGCCTTCTTGCCCACGGCCTCGGCCAGCATGGGGATTCTCACCATCAGGTTGTACGGCATCTGCCGGCTGCCATCGCGGAAGTATCCGGGGCCGCCCTCAGTGAAGAAGGTGATGTTGGCCGCCTTGAGCCGCCCGAGGGTCGGCGGGGCCGCACCGCTGGCGATGATCACGCCGTGGGCCGGCTTGACGATTCCGATGTCGGAGGCGCGCATGGACCGCACCGGGCCGGCCACGTTGGGCAGGTGCCGGTAGAAGAACACGGCCAGGCGGGTCATCCCGCCCTCGACCAGCTCCTCGGTGACCAGGTCGGCCTTGTCCATCCCGAGCTGCGGCCGGCCGTTGCCGGTGTTGTCGATCTTGGCGACCAGGACCGGGTGTTTCGGCGCACTACCTGTGGCCGTCTCGCCGGTCAGCGGCCACACGGCCGCGAGCCTGGTCCCCCCCTCGACAGGCTGCGAGTCCGGTTTCTTTGAGTCTGCGTCGCGCCCTCCGCACGCCGAAAGAGCGAGGCTCAGGACAACCGCCATGAGCACTGCGACAAGGCGGGCAGCTCCGCCGCCCGCCTTGTCGCAGTCAACTGGGACTTGTGTGTACATATGTCACAGCATGACAGATTTCACACTGTCAGATCTTGGAACCGCCATCGACGTAGAGGGTCTGACCGGTGATGAAGGAGGCCTCGTCGCTGCACAGGAAGGCCGCAGCAGCGGCAATGTCCGCAGGCATTCCCATGCGCCTGACCGGGTTGGCCTCGGCATTCATCCTGCGGAACTCCTCGATGTCGATCTTGAGCCGGCGAGCGGTGTCGTCGGTCATGTCCGTGGCGATGAAGCCTGGCGCGATCGCATTGACGTTGACCCCGAACGGGCCGAGCTCCAGGGCCAGGGTCCGGGTGAAGCCCTGGACACCCATTTTGGCCGCCGAGTAGTTGGCCTGGCCGCGGTTGCCGTTGGCCGAGACGCTCGAGAGGTTCAGGATCTTCCCGTACTTCTGGGCCACGAACGTCTTCTGGGCGGCCTTGCTCATCAGGAACGGACCCTTGAGGTGGACGTTCATGACAGCGTCCCAGTCGTCCTCGGTCAGCTTGAAGAGCAGGTTGTCGCGGGTGATGCCGGCGTTGTTGACCAGCACGTGCAGCCCACCGAGCTCCTCCAGCACGCGGCCGATGGCCGCATCGACTGAGGCCGCTTCGGTGACGTTGCAGCCGATGCCGATCGCCTTGGCATCTCCGCCCAGCCCGTCGGCGGTTGTCTTGGCCTGTACCTCGTCGAGGTCGAGGACCGCGACCGAGGCACCCTCTTCGGCGAAACGCCTGGCAGTGGCCGCCCCGATCCCTCGTGCAGAACCGGTGACGACGGCTACCCGTCCCTCGTATCGACTCATTTGGCTTTGTCCTCTCGAATTGGCTGGCCTGTATGGCCGCCGGTCACTCTAGTGGGGTGGTATGGCGGCACTGACACGGGCTGCCCATGCGTCCCGATCGGCGGTGTCGGCGTACTTCGTGCGGGGCCAGAAGAAACCGCGCAGGCCGTCGCCCTTGGTCCGGGGGACGACGTGACAGTGCAGGTGCGGCACCGACTGGGAGACAGTGTTGTTCACCGCGACGAAGGAGCCCTGCGCCCCGAGACCGTCGACCATCGCGGTCGCCAGGCGCTGGGCAGCCTCGAGGAACGGTTCGCGCAGCTCGGCCGGGAGGTCGGGCAACGTCTCGACGTGTGCTCGCGGCACGAGCAGCACGTGACCCTTGAACAGCGGCCGGACGTCAAGAAAGGCGGCGAGATCGTCGTCACGCCAGACGATGGAGGCCTCGGTCTCGCCCGCGGCAATGGCGCAGAAGCGGCACTCGGTCATGCGTCAGCGGAGCCCTGTGGACGTAGCCGCGCCGCCCGAGTGGCGCACGAGCCGGATGATCACTGACTTCGACGTGGGGCAGTTGCTGCCCAGAGCGGTCGAGTCCAGAGGGACCAGCGGGTTGACCTCGGGGAAGTACGCCGCGGCGCAGCCGCGCGGGGTGTCGTACTCGACGATCCGGAACGAGGGCACCAAGCGCTCGGTGCCGTCGCCCCACTCGCTGACAAGGTCGACGGTGTCGCCGTCCTTGAAGCCGAGGGCCGTGATGTCGTCGATGTGCACGAACACCACGCGGCGGCCACCGGAGATCCCACGGTAGCGGTCGCTCAGCCCGTAGATCGTGGTGTTGAACTGGTCGTGGCTGCGCAGGCTCTGCAGCAACAACCGACCGTCAGGCACGTTGAGCACATCCATCGGGCTGGCGGTGAAGACCGCCCTGCCGGACGCGGTCGGGAACGTGCGCGAGTCGCGGGGCGGGTGCGGCAGCACGAACCCACCGGGGTGGTTCACCTTCTCGTCGTACGCCGCGCACCCGGGGACCACGTGCGAGATGGCCTCGCGGATGGTGGTGTAGTTCGAGCGGTACTTCCCCCACGGGACCGGTCCGTCCGTGCCGAGAGTGGCCTCGGCGATGCTGCAGACGATGTCGACCTCCGACCGCAGGGCGGGGCCGGCGGGCTTCAACGGCCCACGCGAGGCGTGTACCGCGGACATCGAGTCCTCAACCGTGACCCGCTGGTCCACCCCGCCGGTGTTGTCCCGCTCGCTGCGGCCCAGCGCGGGCAGGATCAGCGAGACGCGACCGCACCGGACGTGGGTGCGGTTCAGCTTCGTGGAGACGTTGACGGTGAGCTCAGCCCGCTCCATCGCCTCCTCGGTCACGAGCGTGTCGGGGGCCGCGGAGACGAAGTTGCCCCCCATGGCGACGAAGACTTTCGCCTTGCCGTCACGCAGCGCCCGGATCGAGTCGACCGTGTCGAAGCCGTGCTCTCGCGGGGGTTCGAAGCCGTACGCGTCGCGCAGCGCGTCGAGGAAGCGGTCGGGCACCTTCTCCCAGATGCCCATGGTGCGGTCACCCTGCACGTTGGAGTGACCGCGCACGGGGCACAGCCCGGCGCCGGGCTTGCCGATGTTGCCCCGCAGCAGCGCGACGTTGACGAACTCCTTGACCGTGGCCACTGCGTTCCGGTGCTGGGTGATGCCCATGGCCCAGCAGTGCACGGTGGAGCCTGACGCGATCACCATCTTCGCGGCCCCACTGATCTGCTCCCGGCTCAGGCCGGTCGCCTCGAGGACCCGGTCCCAGTCGAGGTTCTTGATCTCGCGTGACCAGTGCTGGAAGCCGATTGTGTGGCGCTCGATGAAGTCGAGGTCCAGCACGGAGCCGTCGTTGCCGGCGGCCTCCTCGGCCTCCAGGATCAGCGCGCCGATCGCCTGCCACAGCGCGAGGTCACCGTT
>Ga0075530_1000702_pt1 | contig 15996 bp, 14 predicted proteins | sample NGEPerD_2_FD_75101 | JGI IMG/M metagenome (GOLD analysis project Ga0075530, IMG submission 75101) | Arctic peat soil microbial communities from the Barrow Environmental Observatory site, Barrow, Alaska, USA - NGEE PermafrostL1-D | ecosystem: Environmental > Terrestrial > Soil > Wetlands > Peat ... | reverse complement strand
GGTGTAGGCAAACCCCTCGATTTCCCCCTTATCCGCAAATTCCGGATCAGTCAACAAATTATATAGCGCTGGCCTATCGGCGCGCCATATACTTAGTTATTATCACAAGGTTTACATCTTCAGCCAAATAGCCTTCTGGCAGATTTATCTGTGGAATTTTATGCTCTGTAAGACAAACGGTCTCGTTGCAGTTGCTGCAATGAAAATGCAAATGCAGGTCCTGTTCTATATCACAATTGCAACCTTCTTCGCAAAGGGCATATTTCGATGCCCCCGTACCATCGTCTATCTGGTGCACGATACCTTTTTCTTCAAACGTTTTCAGGGTGCGATATAGGGTAGTCCTTTCCGCTTTCGTGAAAGCGTTCTCGATATCGGTCAAGGCCACGGCAATTTTGTTTTGTGCCATAAACTTGTAGATTAGGATACGCATCGCCGTTGTGCGTACTTTTTTTTCTTCCAGTAATTTTTCTATTTCGTTCATACCATTATCAATGACCGTGGCCACCCTCTTCTTCGCTATTTTTGGCTTTTGCCAAAAGCACAAATGCGTCGTCGACTACCAGATCGATGCTGCCCAATTGTTCCTTGGAATCCTTTAGGGTAATCGCGACAAAACCGTCTTCCACTGTTCCCATTTCTATTGGAATCATTTCAAAGTCGTTCATTTTGACACCTTCTTCGGAACGTTGACCCATTGCTTTGAACACAAAGTGATTACCATTGTATCTCACCACCGCTTCTTGGGGTACTGCATATACCTTCTGCGCATCGACTTCCACTCTGGCATTGACGAACATGCCAGGTATCAAATCCTCATTTTTATTCTTTAAATGCCCATGAATGGTCACGGAACGGTCATCCCTAACATTATTGCCAATTAAGAACACTTCGGCCTCCATCCATTCCTCTGGCGCATTGGCCAATCGAAAACGGATTCGTTGCCCATTTCTGATAAGCGGTATATCATCTTCATATATCTTGAGTTCTACGTGCAGATCCTCGGCATTGGTAATATCCATCAACACATCTTGTGGTCCAAAATATCTACCGGTATTCACATAGACTTCCCGAACTACCCCGTTTATGGGCGAGTAGATATTCACTGTCGAGGAGATTTTGCCCGCTTTTACCGAACTTGGATTTAGACCGACCAATCGCAACTTACTTTCCAAGGCTTGAATGCTGGCCTTGTTGGTCAGATACTCCTGTTTTGCGCGTTGGAAAACCTTGGTGGAACTTACTTCCTCATTACTTAGGGTTTCCTGCCGTTCAAAATCCGCTTTTAAATAGTCGTTCTTGGCCAACGCTTCCAAATATTCCCTTTGGAACTCTATAAATTCAGGATTTTCAATTTGGGCTATCAATGCGCCTTTTTTCAATCTTGAGCCCTGCAACATACCACTAGACTTCAAAAATCCGCCATAAGGTACGGTAATGGAAATATTTCCTTGGGGAGGGACATCTATCATGCCGTTGACACTTAACTCGCTGCCAATAGTGCGTTTTTCGGCCTTGCCTATTTTAATTTCGGTCTGTGCCAGTTGGGCATCGGTCAATTCAACGTTGTTTTCACTTTCACTGTGTTCTTTAATTTGGGATACCGTGGATTTGTCTTTACAGGAAGCTGAAAATAATAGTAGGGAAATTACGCTGATGATGTATATGTATGTTTTCATTGCTATTGGATTGCTATTAAATTTTCGATCTCGATGAGCTTTTGATTGTATGCATTGATAAAAGCCAAATATTTGTCCTGAATATCTAAAGCCCGATTCAAGCCTTGTACATATTCAACATAACCGATGGCTCCTTCCTTAAAACCCCTTTGCGATTGTTTCAATAATAATTTCGCTTGTGGAAGTCCTTTTTCTTTATAGGAGAGTAAGTTGTTTTTGGTTTTTTCAAGTTCTTGCACCAATGTTTTCAATCGGGTCAGGGTCTGGTTCTCGACGGACTTGAGGACAGCTTCCCGTTCCATGGTATAAATATCGGCCGCTTTTATTTTGGCCGAATGCGGCTTTGCCCAAAGCGGAATTGACAAACCTACCTGGACTCCCGTAAAGCGGTCGCCAGAGTCAAATACGGCGCCATCACCGGACATGGTCTGTCCGGGGCCATTAAAGGACTGATTGAAATAGCCCAAGGTAATATCCGGTAAGGTTTTGGCCACGGCAACCGACTTTTCGCGCTTGGCGATTTCCAATTGTTGTTCATAATACCCCAATAACGGATTGTCTGCCAATGCCGTAGAATCTTGAATCCCCTCTGAATATATCGGAGGCTTTGTTTCCAAATCGCCTACCAAAATATGGATTGGAAAAGTTACGTTCATTAAATTTTGTAGTTGCAACTGTACCGTTTCGATTGCAGAGGCATTTTCTTGGATCAATATTTCCAAATCGGCCAGTTCCGCATTTGCGGTCGCCTGCTCCAAGGCATTGCTTTCCCCGGTCTTGAACTTAAGATTGGCCGCATAGGCGAATCGTTCGTAAATACTGTCTTGCTGTTGCAACAACTTTTCTTTATCCTTCAAATACCAAAGTTGATAATAAGCCGATTTCACTTGTGTCAATAATTCATTCTGCACAACGACGTGGTTAAGTTCTCCACTTTTGATTTTAGCTTTCGCAAGTTTGTTTTGCTGGCCATACAAAGTGGGAAATGCGATGGTTTGACTTATGCTAAACCTAGAATCATTGTCAAAATCACTATTGGTCTGCCCGTATTCCAATCCAAAATCGGTCTTGGGTATATCGCTACTGGCTCCTTTTAAGGCCTGGTATTGCTCTGTTTGTAAGCGTGCGGCTTTTAAATCGGGATTGTTTTTTAGGGCAACTTCGATAACCTCCTCCAAATTTTGATATACCTTTTCAGAAGCGGTCTGTGCATTAAGGTTAGGAATACCCAATGAAAGGATTCCCCCGATAAGCATAGCGGTTTTGTTCAATTTCATTTTAGTTCCTTTTTCAAAATAGTAATAGAGAATGGGTAGTACCACCAAGGTCAAGAAAGTTGCGGTAATAAGTCCCCCGATGACCACGGTTGCCAAAGGGCGTTGTACCTCTGCTCCCGAGGTTTGGGAAAGCGCCATGGGCAAAAATCCTAGGGAAGCCACTGAAGCGGTCAAAATAACAGGTCTCAACCGGGTATGTGTTCCTTGATAGATTCTTTGAAAAATATCTGTGACGCCATCAACCTTTAGGCGATTGAATTCTGCGATAAGCACAATTCCGTTCAATACCGCTACCCCGAACAGTGCGATAAAGCCGACCCCTGCGGATATACTAAAGGGCAAGTCTCTCAACCACAAAGCAAACACCCCGCCAATTGCAGAGAGCGGAATAGCGGTAAAGATCAAAACACTTTGTTTGAGCGAGCCGAATGTAAAATACAAGAGGATAAAAATGAGTAGAAGCGCCAAGGGAACGGCTATCGTCAATCGCTGGCGTGCATCCACCAGGTTTTCAAATTGCCCCCCATAACTTACGGAATATCCCGGTTCCAATCTTACTTGTGCCTCTACTTTTCCGCGTATTTCATCGACTATGCTTTCAACGTCACGATTTCGGACATTGAAGGCAACGATAATTCGTCTTCGGGTATTATCCCGTTGAATTTGATACGGGCCGTCCTTTATGGAGACCTCGGCCAATTGCTGTAAGGGTATTTCTTGCCCGTTACTTCCATTAACGGTCATATTCTGAACATCAGCAAGATCTGTGCGGTTACTACCCTCCAAGCGGACGACCAAGTCAAACTGCTTTTCGCCCTCATATACCAGACCTGTAGAAGCCCCGGCAAAAGCAGCTTGAATAGCATTATTGACCGATTTGATATTTAGGCCGTATTTTGCCAATTGGCCTCGATTGTAATTAATGACAATTTGCGGAACGCCGGTAACTTCTTCGATATATAAATCAACAGCGCCTTCCACAGTTCCCGCTAGATTGCCTATTTGCTTCGCATAGGCTGAAAGTTGTGCCAAATCCTCTCCGTATATCTTGATAGCCACATCTTGACGTACCCCCGACATCAACTCGTTAAAGCGCATTTGTATGGGTTGCTGAAACCCAAAGGTTACCCCAGGGATTTCTTCAAGGGCTTCCGCCATTTTGTTGGCCAGTTCTTCCCGATTGGAAGCAGATTCCCATTGCGATTTATCTTTAAGGATAATCATCAAATCCGCCGCTTCTACAGGCATCGGGTCCGTTGGTATTTCTCCGGAACCTATTTTTGACACTACTTGGAGTACCTCGGGAAACTTGGCGAGCAGGATTCTCTCCGCCTTTGTTGTGGCTTTCATTGTATTGTTCAAAGAACTACCTGTCATAACCCTAGTTTCCACAGCAAAATCCCCTTCTTCTAGGGTCGGTATAAATTCGCCTCCTAGATTGGAAAATATAATGTACGCAACTACAAAGAGTCCTCCTGTAGCTGTTAAAACTACAATTCGTGTGCGCATGGCCCAATGAATGATTGGCTCATACAGTTTGTAGAAAAAGGTCATTATTTTATCGGAAATGTTCTTTTTATGTTCGGGGTTCTTGCTCAGAACCAAGGCTGACATCATTGGGATGTAGGTAAGGGAAAGTAGAAATGCCCCAAGAATGGCAAAACTTACCGTCTGTGCCATAGGGCCGAACATCTTACCCTCTGTTCCTGCCAAAGCCAAGATAGGCAGGTATACAATAAGAATGATGATTTGACCAAAGGCCGCCGAGTTCATCATTTTACTTGCAGAGCTAAGCACTTGTGCATCCATTTCTTGTTGGGTCAGTTTTCGGCCCAATTTTAGCTTCCCTAAATGAAAGAGGGTAGCTTCTACAATGATGACGGCCCCGTCCACGATAAGTCCAAAATCGATGGCACCCAGACTCATTAGATTTGCCGATACCCCAAAGAGGTGCATCATACTAAAGGCAAACAGTAATGCCAAAGGAATTACCGATGCGGTAATGAGGCCTGCACGCCAATTCCCCAACAATAAAAGGAGAATAAAAATAACGATCAACGCCCCTTCAACAAGGTTGGTGGTTACCGTCCCGATCGCATTATTGACTAATTTGGTTCGGTCTAGAAACGGTTCTATAACTACGCCAACTGGTAACGTTTTACGGATAGTAGCTATTTTTTCCTTGACGTCCCTAATGACTTCTGCGGAATTCGCTCCTTTGAGCATCATTACAATGGCACTGACCACCTCGCCTTGGCCATTGCGCGTGGAGGCACCGTAGCGAATCGCATTGCCAATCTGTACTTTGGCCACATCACTGATAAGTACCGGAATCCCGTTTGGATTTTGACGGATAAGGATATTCCTGATATCATCGAGGTTGCCTACCAGACCTTCGCTTCGTATGAACAGGGCCTTGTCGTTTTTTTCGATATAAGCACCACCTGTATTTTGATTATTGGCTGCCAAGGCATCGAATATCTCGGAAATCGAGATGTTCATAGCATTCAACCGTTCCGGTCTGATGGCGATTTCATATTGTTTAAGGTAGCCACCAAAACTGCTCACGTCTGCTATGCCGGGAGTTCCCAATAATTGCCTTCGGATGACCCAATCCTGAATGGTACGAAGTTCCCTGGCATCATATTCCTTTTCATAGCCTTCCTTTGTAGTGATAACATATTGATAGATTTCCCCTAACCCTGTCGTCAAGGGAGCTATCCCGGGCTTCCCTACACCTTCCGGAATTTTGGCCTGGGCTTCTGCCAAACGCTCATTGACTTGTTGGCGTGCCCAATACACATCTACATTTTCTTCAAAAACGATGGTTACCACCGATAATCCGAACCGCGAAAAGGAACGTATTTCCTCGATCTGGGGAATGGTCGCCATGGTAATCTCAATTGGGAATGTAATGAGTCGCTCTACTTCCTGCGCTGCAAGAGTCGGAGAGGCCGTAATGACCTGTACTTGATTGTTCGTTATGTCGGGAACGGCATCAACGGGAAGCTGTTTTAACGAATAGACCCCGACCACGATCAGGCCCAAAGTGAGTAGCCCAATAACCAATTTATGGGTTATTGCATACCTTATGATATTATTTAGCATAAAACGATTTAATACAGTTAAACTTTTCGGTATAATTCAAAGAAAAAATTGAAATTATCCGAAGCGGGGTTTGACCTAAAACTGGTCAAAAAAGGATATGGTTATCCTAAGTGAAACTGGATTATGCCCTAGGTGGCTGTAGAATGGAATACTGAAAAGTACTGTCCAAATTATCAAAATGGACAAAGTTTTCCTTAACATTTAATGGGATGAGCGGTTCGAAAGTTGTTATCCCGGACTCAATGCTGTGGATATGACAACAATGGCAGTTACAAAAGGGGGAACAAAGATCAGATGCACCATGGTCGTGATTCCCGCCCAATGCCATTACATTTTCGTTTTGTGAACCATCGCCGACCATCTCTTCATCATTACACGGAATGAAGTTGAGTGCAAGAAAATAAATGGATAGTATGATTGTTATGAATTTCACTTTGCAAAGATATGAATATTTGGATGCAACTGTGTTGCAAAGATTTCTTCTAACATTTGTGTCCGGTAAAACGAACGTTATTAGGTACACTTCTCATTTTCTTAGCTGGTTCTTTAAAATCGCGGTTTTACAGGACTATCTTTAAGACACCCTATTAGTCTAAATTATTTATATATTCCTCTAAAGTTTGGGGGTTATTGTTTATTACCAAATTATGGTCCTCGCCTAAGTATCTTATCAGTGTTTTGAAGGATAATCCTTTGACCCATATTTCCTTCGTGATTTTTGACTCATTATCGGACGCCCGAACCGTTCGCTTAACAAATAACATGCCCGAAGATAATTTATGTTTGAATGTATATGTATCACCCTTGACTAAATCAACAATTATGAACTCGACCACCTTTCCGTTTTTGGTAATTAAGCTACCCCTTGCTCTTTTGGTCATCTGACCATCGAATCGAAGATCAATAATTCTGTTATCCCATTTTTTCCAAATAGGGATTTCGGTAATTAAATTCCATGCTTCCATTACCGGTAGGTTAATATGAATAGATCCTTTGTAGTACTTATCCTTGGCATTTTCCTGAGAATAACCAAGCGAAACAGCGCCTATGATTAGCATTAAAGGAATTATTTTAAAATATTTAAATGTAGTGTGCATAATTCAATATTTAGTAATTAATATACTTATTGCATTTGTGCTGATTAACGAATAACCGTTTGGTGTTTAAATCCACCTTCCAACTTCTTTTTTATAGTTTTTATAGTCTTCATCAAAAACGTTTTCCAATATTTTTTCTTCCGGTTTTATGAATTTAATGGTGATAATTATCACAAAAAAAATTGGTGCGATTAGCGCACTAAGCGAACCTAATAGTATTGACTCACCTACCAGAACTATTAGCATTCCCAAGTACATGGGATTGCGGGAATATAGGTAGAGACCGTGCCTTACAAGTAAACTTGGTTTTTGAAAGGGGATAATCGTTGTCTTACTTTTTAAAACGATTCCTTTGGCTTGCAGATTCACTAATATCCCTATCATCATTATCGGAATACCTATCCAATGGAATGGAGAAATATTGTAATTAGATATCGGAACTAAAAGGTGAAGGATAATCTCCAGTGCTATACCGCTGAAAAAGTAATATGGAGGCATTATTTTTTTCACTTATTATAGTGTTTAATCTTTTCTTAATTCAACATTGTGATTTTCTAATTCGTTGTAAGGCTTGGTTCCAATTCAAGTTTCCTTTGCCGTATGATCTTATGTGCAGTGTAAAGCAGGGCAATGGATTTTTGATCGATTTTAGGGTCTTTGAAGTAATGATCCAATCCCAGTTCCGTAATTACAATACCATTGGGGGTAAGTTCATCGGTCAGCGTTGTCAGGCCATCGTTTGGACCTATTTTGGATAGTTCAATGAAATTTTTCTTTACATCGCCGTAAACCTGGGTAGATAAGGGAACTCCAACATAGTGCATAATTAATAAGTCTTTTGGCAGTTTTAGAGAGTTATGCCTTAGCACACTTTTTTCTTGACTTAGGTCTTCAATATATTCAGTACCCGATCCCATAAAAAAGGATGCCACTTTCGCGAACAATCCTTTAGCCCCTTTTAAATGGTCATCGGCAATTTTACTCCCTCTTAGCACACCTCCAATACTTATCCATGCCTTAATATTTTTTGTGTCCGCTTTGCTCATTAGTTTTCCCAATGCATATGCGAAATCGGGACTTCCCTTGCTTGCGCTAATTACGATAATCCTTGAGTGTGCTTGGTTCAGTTTTTTGAAAAAATTGCAAATTATCCCTGCATTTTCCCTAACAGAACCCAGTTCGTTTGTGGGGATTAGATAGTTTGATAATCCCATAGAATCCAATAACCTTCGCTGGGCCAGAAAATCACCGCCTTTGTCACCATGCCGTTTATACAAGAGGCCGGGCACAAAGACATAAGCATACCCATTCATTATGGAATCCTTATCAATGGAAGAGTCTGTGGAAAGTAGTGCTGAATAATTTCTAAATAAGTCTTGCGCGTTTCTATTACTTTCCATACCATAAATATTTTTTATAAAAAATAACGAAGCAAAATCGACGGATATGGCATTCGATAAATAGGTAAGATCTTCGGGTAGGATGTTATCTTTTCTAACATGCGCCATTTTTTGGGCGAGCAAAGAATCAAATTTGTGATTGTTCAAACTATTATTGGCGTATTTTTCGAAATAGTATGCCGCCAATTCATGGTCTAGTCCAGCATCGACATCATGCCCAAAGAATATCCCTTTGACATGGTATTGCTGTGCGGCCAATGATGTTATGGACAAGAGCATAAATAAAATATGTTTCAGACAGTTCATCCTAAAACGTAGATGTTTTGGGTTTCGAAGGCTAAATTATTGACCGAAAATGAGAAGAAAAAAAAGTAGTGATAGACGGTCGAAAAAAGTGACAAGCGGTCTGTGGTAGGTAGTAAGGGTTTATCTGCCCGACATGAAATTTTTAAATGTGGATGTATTTCTTCGTGATACGGGAACTATTTGATTGGTATTTTGAAAATGTAGGTAATAGCCACTTGCATTTCCATCCAAAGAAACAATTTTACTTGTATTCACTATAAAAGCGCGGTGGCATCTATAGAAATCAGTATATTCTGATAATTGTTTTTCGGCTTTACTTAGGGTGGTTCGCAGAATTTCTTTTTTGACATCGCCATCCTTTTCGAAGTATATTTCTACATAATTCCCCAAAGTTGAGAGAAACAAGATACTGTCTTTTTCTTTCGAAAATGACTCGGACTTATTATCCGATTCGATGGATACAAGCGCCGATTTGGTTGAACGCTTGTTATCTTCATGCGAAATTAAAATTGCGTTTATTTTTTCAGCCTCATCATAATGCTTTTTGAGCAATCTCATGTAATTCAAAACAACAAGGGCCGCTATCGGGAAAAAACCAATTACGGCCGTTTTTAATACGGTTTCATATAAACTATTCCAGCCAATAGGCCTTGTTCCAATAAAATGTTCGTACAGACTAAGCCCCATACCGGTAAGGCATAGAACAAAAATCATCCATAACAATTCCTTGTACACATTCCATTTGGTACTGGAAAAAATAGTTGGTAGACTTAGGGGGACGATTACATAAAAAATGCCCAAGATTAGGAATAGAAATACTCCATATCCCAGAACGATCAAATCCTTATTAGAAGAATCAAGTAAATTTAAATCGAAAGGTTCAAAAACCACTAAAAAAAGGTACACAAAGGCACTGATGGCGATGGTGTGTATTATACGCTCATTTACAGTCGATAGTGAGTATGGCTGTTTGAATAGTTTAACCAACTTGTTTTTGTCCCGAAATTACAGTTTTTATTTCGGTACGTTAAGAGGTAAGCACCTTTTAACTATCCGTCACGCATTGGTTAAATTCTGCCATTGTACCCAGTTGGGTCCCCTTGCTTGTTTCCAACTATCAAGTCAAGTGCAGCTATTTAATACTTATACTCGTATTTTGTTTTTTCGTAAAATCCAGTCCAGTATTTTAACGGAATTGACCTCACAAGACTTCATTTTGAAGTAAATAATGAATGAAGATAACAAAGTGAGTCCTCCGATTAAAAGAATGGAAGCGTTAATGCTGATCAAGTCCGAAATTATTCCGGTCAATATGGCGCCTATTGCATAGCCCAAGTCTCTCCAAAGCCTAAATATTCCAATACTCTTTGCTCTGTCCTGCGGATTCGTGTTCTCAGCAACGGTTGCTAAAAATGTGGGATAGACCATTGCTGTTCCCCAACCCAAAACAGATGAAAGCGCCACAAAATGGAACATTGTATTTGCCCAAACCAAACAAACCAATGCAATTGCTTGCAGAAACATGCCAGCAAAGAGCATATCCTTTTTGCAAAACTTGTCCGCCATCTTTCCTGTAAAAAGTTGCCCTATACCCCAAACGGCTGGGTAAACAGCTGCTACAATTCCGATTTGCTCCAAAGTGAAATTTTTGCCTGCGAGCATTATCGGAAATATACCCCAAACCATGCCATCGTTCAAATTGTTGACCAATCCTGCCTGAGTGACCGAACCAAGGTTCGAGTCCTTCCATGTTGTGTCCCAAAAAATGTTTTTCAGTCTTGGAACGGCATTAGATGTTGTTTCTTTGGCAACATGATGTATTGTGTCTTTGATGTAAAAGACACTTCCCACAAGGCCTAAAATCACTAAGACAATTCCTAAATAAAATGGATAAGGTCTGATCCCGTATTGACTCGCTATCCAACCCGTTAAAAAGGCTACAATTGCAACGGAAACATAGCCAGCAAATTCATTCAATCCCATAGCAAAACCCCTTTGCCTTTCACCCACCAGGTCAATTTTCATGACTACCGTACTGGACCATGTCAACCCTTGATTGATACCCAGTAATATATTTGCAGCAATTATCCAATTCCAACTTGTGGCGAACATCAATATAAAAGGAATGGGGATACCAACTATCCAACCGGCAACTAACAATTTTTTCCTTCCGAATTTATTGGCCAGTGCCCCAGTATAATAGTTGGTAACAGCTTTTACAATACCAAAGACTACAATGAACGAAAGAATCGCTGTTTTGGCTGCAATTGCAAATTCTTGCTCTGCTATCTGCGGAAGAATGGAGCGTTCCAGGCCCACCATTCCACCGACGAAACCGTTAATGATGACCAACAATGTAAATTGTCTCCAATTCTCCTTTAGGCCAAGTTTTACATTATCCACTTAACTAATATTAAAAAGTTATAACTTTATATATGTCCAATACAAAGTTTGTAAATTTTGCTATTGTACTTTTTTCTGCTTCCTCTTTCAATAGTGTATTTGATCTTACCACCTCTGCAAATAGAAAAATTCCCATATGCGCAATAATCGGCTTTAATGATTTTGTCCCATAATCTTAGGATGCGACGCCTTTTTTAGTTCTAAACCGTAGTATTGGCCATTCTTAGTAGGTTCGTGATTATTTTTTTTGATCAATTATTTTTACGGCTTTTATCACCACAAAACTTCCTTTCCCATATCCCGTCACCGGCTGCTCAATGTCAAGCGGATCTGGGTCCATAAGTGTCTGACAAAACTCAAAATCAATGAAGCCTGCCTTTTTTAGCAGGATTACCGTTTCTTTGGTGGTATGAAAATGGGAATACCAATAAACATTGCTTGGGGCTTTCTTGGCTTCATATCTTTTTGCGACAGTTCCGTTTTTATCCAATATACCAACAATGATTAGTCCACCCTGCTTGAGTACTCTATAAACCTCACTATAGGACTTATCAATATCATCAACAAAACAATCCACCGCAACCATGAGAACAAAGTCGAATTGCTCGTTGGAATAGGGCAAATTTTCTGCAACGCCTTCAATAACATCAATTCCCCTTGCCCTCGCCATCACTGCCATGTTTCGGGCGGGCTCAACGCCTTTTTGGATACCAAGTTCAGCGGCAAACCGGCCTGTGCCGACACCCACTTCCAGACCAATTTTTCCGGTCGGAACAAATTGCTTCACCGCCAATAGTTCGCTTTGGTAGGCATTTTTATGCTCCTCAAACCATTCATCATATTCAAGGGCCGTTTTATCGAACAAATTGTTTTCTGTGTTCATTCTAATTAGCTTTAATGGTATATCGTTTCTGAAATACTTCAATAAACAAAGGATATTTACCTAGGATTGCATTGTTTTTTGCATTTTCTTCTGTCATCCGATGCTTGGTTATTTCGACTGTAAAGGTCAGCACGCTTTGTTTTTTAAAATCATATCTAAAACCGTATGTCCTTTCTTCCAAGGGCTTTAGGTTATTATCCGAAAGTTTCTTGGCAACAGGATACCATTGCCATTTTTCACCAATTCGATGTTCTTCTTTTTTGAAGATATTACCTTTTGCGTCAGCTAGGTTAAGTGTAATCAAAAAGAATCGCTCAGGATCACCAGTGGGTACGGAATGTCCTGCAAAACTGTTTTTTACTTTAAGTTGGTAATCAAGTGTCTTCCCGACGGAATATAGTGTATCGACCGTACTCTCCTTAATCTCCAGACTTTCAAGTGCATTTGCCTTCATATCAAAAAACTTGGGAATTCCGGATCCTGGGAAATCATGAAAATGAGATTTTCGATTTTCCATCTCCGTAAAAATGGGGCGCTCTATTTCAGGCATGTGACAGGAAATACAGGTTTTGCCGCTTTTTCTTGCCCAGTTGTTACCCCATTCATCGCCGGTTTCAAAAGTGCAGACCAGAACCGGATTCAGCTCATCTATCACATTATGGCAGCTTATACAAAGTTTTTCCGATAGAAATTCGACATCCTTGATGGTCTTATGTGGTGCATTCGTATTCCCGATAGCTCCAATTACACTGCCATCCCGAATATGACAGGTGGCGCAGGTAATACTTTCCAGTTGTAGGTTTTTGTCAAAATGGGGATTGGTTTCTATTACCGGGGTCTTATAATCTCCATCGATAAGGCCCTTTACAATAAACTCCTGCTGATTTTGCAAGGGTGTATGACAATTAAGACAGGTTAATATGTCATCCTTTTTCCATTCTGACTGAAACTGTAAATCCTGGAATGCAACGGCATGCGTGGATTGCTTCCATTCATCGTAAATTTCCTTATGGCAGGCACTACAACTCACGGCACTGATGGATACCAATCCTGCAGGTATTTCCTGCTGTGGGATGGGCATTTCCCAATGTTTGGTCAACGGAATAGTATCTTGGCCTGCCATCTGTTTAATATCCGAATTTCCATTTTTACAAGAAGAAAGAAATAGTGTTGCAAAGTAAAAACCGGTCATCCCGGTAATGAGAAGCCGTCTAGTTATTGTACAGTTCCAATAACCGCTAAACGAATTTTGTATGTTAATCCAATACTTTTCCATAACCCAATATTTCCTGCTCCGTTTTTTATGATCTCTTATCTTCTTGTCAAGTAACCCATGGTTCCGCTTCCAAGAAAAATAAATAAGGTTGCTACCAGGCTGCCTACTCCCAATAAGGGAGAAAATGTCAACCCGTGTCCTACCGTACAGCCTGCAGCGATACTTCCCGATATACCCAATCCCAATCCTCCTAATAACCGTTTGCCTACAATGTTGGTTTTTGGCATGGTAAATCGCTTTTCTTCAAAGCCGCGTGTGCTCCAGAAAGCACCTAACGGAATTCCGATAACAAAAAGCAGTCCCCACGAGTAGTTTAGATCCACCATATCAATGGCTCCCGGAATAATGGCTATTCCGTATAGGCTGTTTGCATATAGGGCAGATACCCAACCAACAACTCCGATTATTCCCACTGCGATTCCTGTTTTCTTCCATCCCCATTCTGCTCCACCCGGTTTATTATCCTTGTTTCTATAAATGAGCATCAAAACGATTCCGGCAACTACGGCGGTAATGATAGCAATTGTCAAAGCTGAATTTGCTTGCCAAACAGGATGTTGTTCCACCAATACCTTGCTTTGAGCGGCTTCCCTGACAGTTATTAGAAGGCCTTTTTCAGTGAGATAAACGCCTGCAACAAACCCTATGGCCGCCAAAACAGCCCCAGAATTTTTTTCGCCGATCTTATAAAATATACCGGCCCCACAGCCAGCAGTGTAATGCATGAATATTCCGAACAGAAAACCTCCTACAGCACTTCCGACCAAAAATAACGGTGGTAGACCAAGATTTTCCACAAGATGTCTGGTGGGCACATTCAAATAGAGTACCGTAAAAAGGAGCGGCAGTACCACCATCTGAATAAGTATTGCGGTTACATAACTTTTTAGCTTGGTCGTGTCCCTTCTCCGAAACACATTGGAAAAACCAGAGTTCATGCAGAACTGTCCTTTAACGGAAACATAACCGTATGCAAATCCAATCAGTAAAGCAATTCCGAGTGCCATGGTGTTGTATGCTTTACACAAAGATCGGACAGCCAATCAAGGAATCCTTTTACATTTGATAAATAATCACTTCAAGGAAGCCCTGATCCTACTCAGGCTGACCTGGGTAATACCAAGGTAGGAAGCAATATGTTTCAAAGATATTCTTTTGACCAGGTCGGTTTCGTGAAGTAGTGCCAAGTATCTTTCCTTGGCAGAACAAAATTGGATACTTTCAATCCTATGGATGGTATCGACATATGCCGCTTCAAAAATCAATCGGAAGAGTCGTTCTATTTGCGAGTGGGAATTGTATAATTTAAAAAGGCCTGTTGCATTGATTGCGATAATCTCGGAATCTTCCAAGACTTGGATGGCCTTTTTGGAAGGTTTCCCGGTGAACAGGCTTTCCGCCCTTGCTATTAAGTTGTTCTCGAATGCAAAGTATTCCGTGATGTCGGTACCATCTTTGTAATAGTATATTCTGGCAATACCCGATTTTATAAAATAAATGGTCTTGCACGTATGGCCAATAGGCTGTAATTCTTCGTTTTTTCGTATTGAGACTGAACTGCAAATATCCTCTATCGCTTTCTTGGATGTTACGGAAAGCGGGAGAAAAGTTTCCAAATAATTGAACAATTCTATCATTCAAAACTAAGGTACTGAGAAATCGGGGAAAAAGTAGATAATTCAAATGCCCTTAAATTAATAATACGATGATAAACAAAGAAGTTTCATAAAACGAACGTTTATGGAACCAAGTATTTATCTTTCACTTGAACTTAACGCAATGGATCCCAGGGTCAAACCAGGCTTTACGACCGGAAAGACGGACTACGAATGTTGGTCAAACACCTGGACAGTTTAAAATGTACTTCGGAAAAAAGCCCCGTAAGGATTCATATACGGGGCGTTGACTATATTTTAGGATATTTGCGGGCCTATCCGAATTCCCGTGCGCAACGGCCGATGCGTTGGGAAAGGTCACGAAGGGCCTCTTTTGAACGTTGTTTTTCCCTTTCGTTAAAATCACGGGTACCGCCCGCCCCAAGATAAAAAATACCTTGCCGCGGCCCCGTTCCAAACATCAAGGGAAAGATCTAGGACAATGAAAATCCCGGGTTTTCCGGTTTCCCACAGTTATTGCGTTAAATATTGGCCCGTTAGGCTACAGGGGGTATGCGTTTATTCGTTATGTTATATGAAAATAGGGAGCGAGCCCGGTTCCCATCCCAGTGCATACATTAACGACTAAGGCCAATACTATGGGCAAGCCCACATTTTCCAGCAAAGGACAGTCCGACTTCTCAAGGACATTGAGAAAAAGGATAAAGCTGCATTTCCGGGACAGCGGTACCGACCGGCATGCCAATGCGAGCATGCGCTGGAAGACCGCCCTCATGCTGCTTCTTTTCCTGGGGCCCCTTATGGCGATGGGCACGGGACTTGTCGAACATATATGGGCGATATTCGTACTCTATATAATAAGCGGGCTGGGGATGGCCGGGATAGGGATGGGCATCATGCACGATGCCGTACACGGCTCCTATTCGAGCAACAAAAGCGTAAACCGATATC
>Ga0075530_1000701_pt1 | contig 16004 bp, 11 predicted proteins | sample NGEPerD_2_FD_75101 | JGI IMG/M metagenome (GOLD analysis project Ga0075530, IMG submission 75101) | Arctic peat soil microbial communities from the Barrow Environmental Observatory site, Barrow, Alaska, USA - NGEE PermafrostL1-D | ecosystem: Environmental > Terrestrial > Soil > Wetlands > Peat ... | reverse complement strand
GTGCGGTGGGGCTGTTGGGGGTGGGTGCGGTTCCACTCGTCGGTGGCCAGCGCGTTGCGGCGCAGCTCCGTCCAGGAGGTCACCGACCATACGTCGGCGTACACGCCCCAGTCTTCGCGCAGCAGCCGCTGGGCCTCCAGCGCCCATCCGACGGCGATGCCGGACGCCAGCACCTGCGCCCGTGGCCCGGTGCCCGGTGCGGCGGGGGAGTAGCGGTGCATCCCGGCGAGAATGCCTTCGATGTCGGTGTCTTCGGGTTCGGCGGGCTGGGTGATCGGCTCGTTGTACAGGGTCAGGTAGTAGTAGACGTTCGGGTCTTCCCCCGTTTCGGGCGGCCCGTACATCCGGCGTAGCCCGTCGCGGACGATGTGCCCGAGCTCGAATCCGAAGGCGGCGTCGTAGGCGATGCATGCTGGGTTGGTGGAGGCGAGCAGCAATGAGTGCCCGTCCTGGTGCTGCAGGCCCTCTCCATTGAGCGTGGTGCGCCCGGCGGTGGCGCCCAGCAGGAACCCGCGGGTCATCTGGTCCGCGGCAGCCCACAGGCCGTCGCCGGTGCGCTGGAACCCGAACATCGCGTAGAAGATGTAGATCGGGATCATCGGTTCGCCGTGGGTGGCATAGGAGGTGCCGGCCGCGGTGAACGAGGCCACCGACCCGGCCTCGGTGATGCCTTCGTGCAACAGCATTCCGTGGGCGTCCTCCTGATAGGACAGCATCAACTCGCGGTCTACCGACAGGTAGTGCTGACCATGGGGGTTATAGATCTTCTTCGTCGGGAAGAGTGCGTCGAGGCCGAACGTGCGGGCCTCGTCGGGAATGATCGGAACGAACCGGTGGCCGATCTCCGGGTCCTTGATCAGGTCCTTGAGCAGCCGCACGAACGCCATGGTGGTGGCGACCTGCTGCTTGTCCGAACCGCGACGGGCGATGGTGTAGGCGGAGTCACCGGGCAGCACCAGCGGCGCGCTGTGGACCTGCCGGTGGGGCAGGTAGCCGCCCAGGGCGCGACGGCGCTCGTGCAGGTAGTCTAGCTCCGCGGACCCTTCGGGTGGCCGGTAATAGGGCGGCAAGGTCTCGTCGAGCGCGTCGTCGGGGATGGGCAGGAACAGCCGATCGCGGAAACCCAGCAGGTCCTCGCGGGTCAGCTTCTTCATCTGGTGGGTGGAGTTGCGGCCCTCGAAGTGTGACCCGAGCGTCCAGCCCTTGATGGTCTTGGCCAGGATCACGGTGGGCTGACCGGTGTGCAGGGTCGCCGCGGAGTACGCGGCGTAGAGCTTGCGGTAGTCGTGCCCGCCGCGTTTGAGACCCCAGAGCTGCTCGTCGGACAGGTGCTCGACCATCGCCGCGGTGCGGGGGTCGCGGCCGAAGAAGTGCTCGCGCACGAACGCCCCGGACTCGGCCTTGAACGTCTGGTAATCGCCGTCCGGGGTGGTGTTCATCAGCGCGACCAGGGCGCCGTCGGTGTCGGCGGCGAGCAGCGGGTCCCACTCCCGGCCCCAGATCACCTTGATGACGTTCCAGCCCGCGCCCCGGAAGTAGGCTTCAAGCTCCTGGATGATGTTGCCGTTGCCGCGGACCGGGCCGTCGAGGCGCTGCAGGTTGCAGTTGACGACGAAGGTGAGGTTGTCCAGCTCCTCGCGGGCGGCCACGCCGATGGCGCCCAGCGACTCAGGTTCGTCCATCTCTCCGTCGCCGAGGAACGCCCACACCCGCTGACCGCTGGTGTCGGCGACGCCCCGGGCGTGCAGATAGCGGTTGAACCGCGCCTGGTAGATCGCGCTGATCGGGCCCAGACCCATCGAGACGCTGGGGAACTCCCAGAACTCCGGCATCAGCCGCGGGTGGGGGTAGGACGGCAGGCCAGCACCGAGGCCGGCGTGGGAGAACTCCTGACGGAAGCCGTCGAGCTGTTGTTCGGACAGTCGTCCTTCCAGGAACGCGCGAGCGTAGATGCCCGGTGACGCGTGACCCTGGTAGAAGATCTGGTCTCCGCCGCCGTCGGTGTCGTGGCCGCGGAAGAAGTGGTTGAACCCCACCTCGTACAGTGCTGCGGCCGAGGCGTAGGTGGAGATGTGCCCTCCGACGCCGACCCCGGGGCGCTGCGCCCGGTGCACCATCATCGCTGCGTTCCATCGGTTGTAGGCGCGCAGGCGCAGCTCGATGTGCTCGTCGCCCGGGAACGGCGGCTCGGACGCCGTCGGGATCGTGTTGAGGTAGTCGGTGCCATGCAGGCCCGGCACACCGACATGGCGCACCCGCGCGCGCTCCAGCACGCTCAACAGCAGGGACCGAGCCCGGGGGCGACCGGCGTGGTCCACCACCGCATCCAGCGACTCCACCCACTCCTGTGTCTCGGCTGGGTCCACGTCGGGAACCTGACTGGGTAACCCGTCGGTGATCACGATGCGTCGCTCTGCGCCGGAGGTCATAAAGTCCACCTCCTCACGCGTACGCCGGGCCGCTCGTGCGGCTGCTCGCGGGTGTCGCGCGCCTGTTCGGCGATTGGCTCCCTCATCGCTCACCTCCCGGATCAATGCCGATCATGTCGACCGTCCGGGATCTGGGGGCGGTTCTACACTTTGTGTCAGCGCGCGGCGCCAGCACTACTCTCATCTGACAGTAGGCCGTCCAAGCACCCGGAACAAGCCGCCGGCGAGACTCACGAAAACTGCCCGCGAAGCGCTCTCGGGCCTCACCACGGGGTGCCGGCGAAAACGGCGACCTAGGTGGGTACAGCGGTCGGACACTTCGTTCTCAGACGCGTTGCCGGAACCTAGGACAAGCCGCCCAGCAAGTCTGTCGAAGACCGTCTTGTTCGATCTTCGATCCGGATCCGGACCCCTCATTTGTCCGAGTGGGATCCTCAGGGGTCATCCCGTGATCGGCGCGTCGCGGGCGCTCGTCCGACCGGTTGGGTCGGTGGCTCCAGAGCCGGCCGCGGGGTGAGCGCACAGCTGAGTGGGTTCAGCGTCGAAACGGTGACGGACTGTTCTTCGTGAAAGATCTGCAACGGTTGTCCTGAGCGGAGCCGGTAGACGACCGTGGTTGGTGCCACCTCGACGTGCAGGCACCTGCCCCGGAAGGTGATGGCAAAGGCGATCCGGCTCAGGGTCGGAGGAAGGCTCGGCGCGAACGCGAGCGTGTTCTCGCGTTCACGCAGCCCACCGAACCCGGCGACGAGCGCGATCCACGAGCCGGCGAGGGAGGCGATGTGCAGGCCGTCGCGAGTGTTGTGTTCCAGATCGTCGAGGTCCATCAGGGCGGCTTCGCCCAGGTAGTCATGAGCCAGCTGCAGGTGACCGATCTCGGCCGCCATCACGGCCTGGGTGCACGCAGAGAGGGAGGAGTCCCGCACGGTGAGCCGTTCGTAGTAGGCGAAGTTGCTGGCCTTCTGTTCGGCGGTGAAGGCGTGACCACGCAGGTGCATGGCCAGGACCAGGTCGGCCTGTTTGCTCACCTGCTTGCGGTAGAGGTCGAAGTAGGGGAAGTGCAGCAGTAGCGGGTACTGCTCAGGGGTGGTGGCGGCGAAGTCCCACGGTTGGTGTGTGGTGAACCCCTCGGACTGGGGATGCACCTCCAGCTCCTCGTCGTAGGGGATGAACATCGCCTCGGAAGCATCGTGCCAGCCGGCGCTCTCCTCCTCGCCGACGCCCAGCTCGCGTGCAGCATCGGGGTGGCGTCGCACGGCGACGGCAGCTGCGCGCAGGTTGTGCTGCGCCATCAGGTTTGTGTAGACGTTGTTGTCCGCGACCGCGCTGTACTCGTCCGGGCCGGTCACGCCATCGATGCGGAACCGTCCCTGCTTGTCCTGGTGACCCAGCGAGTACCAGAGCCGGGCGGTCTCGGTGAGCAGCTCCAGTCCGACCGTACGCTCGAACGCCTCGTCGGCGGTCGCGGCGACGTACCTGGTGACCGCGTCTGCGATGTCGGCGCCGATGTGGAACGCGGCCGAGCCGGCGGGCCAGTAGCTCGAGCACTCCGCACCGGCGATGGTGCGCCACGGGAACGCCGCGCCAGCCAACCCGAGCTGGGCCGCGCGCTCCTTGGCGAGCGGCATGGTGTCGTGCCGCCAGCGCAGCGCATGCGCCGCAGCTGCCGGGACGGTGTAGGTCAGCACCGGCAGCACAAAGGTCTCGCTGTCCCAGAAGGCATGCCCGTTGTAGCCGGGACCGGTCAGGCCCTTGGCCGGGATCGCGCGTCCCTCGGCCCGAGCTCCGGCCTGCAGCACATGGAACAGCCCGAAGCGCACCGCCTGCTGGACCTCCTCGTCGCCGTCGAGCTCGACGTCGGCACGATCCCAGAAGTCGCCGAGGTAGGCGCGCTGCTCTTCAATTAGGCCGTCCCAGCCGGTCTTGACCGCCTGGCCCAACGCCGCGTCCGCCTGGTCACGCACCGCCGCCGAGGAGCGCGATCCCGACCAGCCGTAGGCGACCAACTTGACCAGGCGCAACTTCTGCCCTGGCTCAAGCCGGACCATCACGGTGGTCCGGGCCAGATGCGGGAAGCTCTCGGACTGCACCAGTGTCGAGGGCGGTCCATCCACCACGTGATCCATCGCTGCCGCGACGCACTGGTCGGTGTGCCGGGTGGCGTGCACCAGCCCTCCACGGGCGCCCCTCGCCGCGTCCGCCCGTTCGAGGAGTGGAGCTGGCAGCGTCGCGCCGGTGCGTGGATCTCCCTGCAGCAGTGGCAGGTCCTCGTTGGCGATCAGCTCGGACTGCACCACTACGTTGATTGCAGTCTCGACCGGCTCGACCTCGTAGGCGATCGCCGCGACGGCGCGCTGAGACAACGACACCAGCCGGGTCGAGGAAACTCTGACGATGCGATCGGCAGGTGAGACCCATTCGGCCTTGCGCCGCAGCACCCCGGCGCGGAAATCCAGGACGCGTTCGTGGGCACGGATGTGCCCGTAGCGGATGTCGAATGGCTCGTCGTCGACCAGGAGCCGGATCACCTTGCCGTTGGTGACGTTGATGATGGTCTGTCCGTCTTCGGGGTAGCCGTAGCCGAGCTCGGCGTAGGGAAGAGGCCGCTGCTCGTAGACCCCGTTCAGGTAGCTTCCCGGCATTCCGTTCGGTTCGCCCTCGTCGAGGTTGCCGCGCCACCCGATGTGCCCGTTGGACAAGGCGAACACCGATTCGCTCTGAGCCAGTACGTCCAGGTCCAGAGCGGTTTCGCGCAGGCACCAGGGCTCGACGGTGAAAGAAGGATGTCGGAGCATCAGTTGGGTGTGCCGATCCGGCGCCACTTGCGCGCGCCGGTGCCCGGTTCGTTCGGAGGGACGTCGACCCGGCTGCGGTCGACGATGTAGGGCCGCCACGGAAAGCACAGTGGGTAGCTCCAGGCGTGCACCAGCCGGGGTGGTACCTCGTGGCGATCGGGGCTCGGCTTGCCCGAGGAGAAGAACTGCGCCTTGCGCAGCAACTTCTCTAGCGGCTCGCCACCGGATAGCAACGGGGCCAGAAGGTCCGGTTCGCCGGTAGCTTCAGCCATCGACCATCCATACCACACGCCTCCTACCGTCGTCGCCGGTGAGGAATCCCTTGCTGCTGTGGACCGGGCGGGGAGACCGCACCGGATCTCCCTGGAGTCGCTGGCCAGACAACAGCTTGAAGTCGCCGGCCGGGCCGATGGCGGACACACCGCCGGCACCGCGTAAGGCGGACGGTGAAGGTGCTGCGTGCGTCCGTCGTCGGCATGTCGCGGGCCCATCGCTGGCCGAGCACGAGACCCCGGGAATGCCATCTTCCAAGTGCTTCTTGGGCGGGTGGCGTTGGAGAACTCAGCAGCCAGCCACCGTCGCCAGGCTGCCGTAGTCTCGGGCAGGTGGCCACCAGCACCTCCACCCGACGCGCGACGATAACTCTGCGCTCGACCGTGGTGCTGAAGGCCGCAATGGCAGTCTCGGGACTGATCATGATGCTCTTCCTGCTAGCGCACATGTACGGAAACCTCAAGATCTTCTCGGGTCGCGCGGCCTTCGACAGCTACGCCCACCATCTACGCACGATCGGTGAGCCCTTTCTGCCGTACGCCGGGGCTCTGTGGTTCATCCGCGTGGTGCTGCTGGCAAGCGTCGCGGTCCACATCTACGCCGCGATCACCCTGTGGCGTCGTGCCCGGGCCGCCACCGCAGGTCGCGGCGGCTCGCGCTATGAGAGCCGGAAAGGCCGCGGCGGCGTACAGCGTACGTATGCGTCGTTCACGATGCGCTGGGGCGGAGTCGTCATCGCACTGTTCATCGTCTACCACCTGCTGCACCTGACATCGAACACGATCCATCCCGGCGGCGCCTCAGCCAGCCCCTACGTCAGGCTGGTCAACGGGTTCGGGTTGTGGTGGGTGGTGCTGAGCTATACGATCGCCCTGCTCGCACTGGGCTTCCACATCCGGCACGGCTTCTGGAGCGCAGTCGCGGACCTCGGGGCCAACACCAGCGTGACACGTCGCCGGCACCTGAACATCGCCGCCACCACGATCGCGATCGTGAGCACGGCCGGGCTCCTGATGCCGCCGTTCGCGGTCCTCTTCGGCTGGGTTGGATGATGACGGACATGCGCTTCAAGCAGGGCAGGGCGCAGAGGAGAAGCACATGAACGTCACCTTGCGGGTCTGGCGCCAGGCGAGCAACCACGACAAGGGTCGGATGGTCGCCTACGGGGTCGAGGACATCTCATCGGACATGTCATTCCTCGAGGTACTCGACGTGCTGAACGAACGACTCACGATGGCCGACGAGGACCCGATCGCCTTCGACCACGATTGTCGCGAGGGCATCTGCGGCACCTGCGGGGTGGTGATCAACGGCATTGCCCACGGACCCGAGTCCGCCACGACCACCTGCCAGCTGCACATGCGTAGCTTCAACGACGGTGACGTCATCGACGTCGAGCCGTGGCGGGCGCAGCCGTTCCCGGCGATCAAGGACCTCGTCGTCGACCGCACCTCGTTCGACCGGATCATCCAGGCCGGTGGATACATCAGCGTCCCGACCGGCTCCGCACCCGACGCAAACACCGTCCTGGTGTCCAAGACCCACAACGAGCACGCGTTCGACGCGGCCGTCTGCGTCGGCTGCGGCGCCTGTGTCGCAGCGTGCCCCAACGGGTCGGCCATGCTGTTCGAGGGCGCCAAGATCACCCACCTCGGGATGCTGGCGCAGGGTCAGCCGGAGCGGAACTCCCGCGCCCTTTCCATGATCGCCCAGCACGACGACGAAGGCTTCGGGGCCTGCACCCAGATCGGGGAGTGCACTGCGGTCTGCCCCAAGGGCATCCAGCTCGACGTGATCTCCCGGTTCGACCATGACGTCCTCTCCGCGCTGTTACACGGTGATCGCTGATGCGCAACCCAGGAGGTCGGCATGCGGATCATCGGGGCTGAGGGGCGCTCCAGCGGGACCTGACGCCGGCCGGTCCCACCGTGGAGGCACTGATCGATCAGACCCCCGACGGCGGAAGGCTCGCCGCCACGGAGATCGTGATCCCACCCGGGGTGGGGATACGAGAGCACGATCACGGCGGGTCCGAGGCGCTGCTGGTCCCGCTCGACGGCGTGCTGGCTGTGACCAGCGGCACTCAGCGGCGAGACATCTCATCCGGGATGGTTGTGCTCCTGGAGAGGGGAGAGCGGGTCCAGTTGTCCAATCTGACCAGCGAGCCGTTCACGATGATCGTGGTGTCCACGTCCGTCCCAGAACCACCCACCGCTGACTGCGGGACAGACCTCCCGGGAGAGTCGGTGCAGTGGGTGGCAATACCCTCAGCCACGCTGGACCAGTTGGACGACGACGAGGCGATGCACCTCGACCTGGGCGGGCACCCAATCTGTCTTGCCCGCAGTGGCGGCGCGTTCTACGCCGTGCTCGACGAGCAGTCACGGCCACGTGGAGTTGTCCGAGGGAGATATCGAGAGCGGTCACGTCGAGTGCTGGCTGCACGGCTCTCGCTTCGACCTCGCCACCGGCATCCCCGCCTGCCCTCCGGCCACCGAGCCGGTGCCCGTCTATCCGGTGCGGGTCGGCACCGACGGCGTCGAAGTGGCCCTGCCGCCATCGGCAGCCACGTGAACTTCCCGGGTGCCACGACTGCCGCCCACGAGCAGCGGGCACCCACTCCCGCGTCGACGAGCACCTTCGCGGGTTACCCTCAACCATCCGACGGGTAGCCGACGTGGGCTTCGAGCCGAAGGGAACGCCTTCCGCTTCGAGCAGCGCCTGGGGTTCTCCTGCATGGCACGTTGCGGGCGTACCGTCGGCGTGAACGACTCGCCACCCAAGCACCTCGTCATGAAGCGTCGCAACGGCTCGGCCCGCCTGCCGGGGGCCGATTCCGAGTGCCCGTCCGATCTCGCCGTAGGTCGCGACGCTCCCCGTCGGAATCATCACCGCCATGGCCCGAACTTCCGATACCACGTTCATGTGCTCCTCCATCCTGATCCGGAAAGGTGATCTGGCCGTCTTGTACCCGCGCGAACGCATCCAATCTTGCACGTCGGGTTGACGACGCCGACATGATGTCGAAGGCTTCTGCCCCAGCGACGATGAGCGCGTCCGTGATCAACCGTCGGTGGCAACGCCACGGCACAGTTTCGCTGCACATGATTGCCGGCACTGACCCTCTTGCGATGCGTAGCAACTCATTGAGCCCTGCGCTGAAATTCTCGGTCGCCATGTAGTCGGCGTAGTCACGGAATGCCTTGACTCTCCACGCATCGTTCGGGCTCGCCACGCCAGTTGGAGTATGCCTGCGTCCGCCAAGGTCCCGGACCCACCGGTATCCGATATCGACAGGTAACGCATTCTTGATCTCGTCCTTGTTCCATTGCGGGAACTTACGCGACGACGGAAATGAACGTACGTCGACCAGATCGGTCACCCCGTTGGCACGCAGCATGGCGAGCACCTCATCAAAATGGCGAGTGGATCGCGTGCGGTGGAACTCGGAGGCGGGTTCGGGCAAGACCGATCACGTCGCAATGCACAAGACGAATGTGTTGACCATGATCAAGTGATCTGGGATCGATCATGGTCGACTGGGCAGGCCAACATGCCACTCCTCGGGTATTCACGATCGGACACTCCTCGACCGACTACGGATCCCGACATGATTGCTTCCTTCGTTCCTGCCTCCCTGACTCTCAGCCGTTGGCAGTGGAGTGTCCAAACTCGCAGCACCATTGTCTCAAACACCCGGAACTGCTGCAGATCTGTCAGGGCAGACTGGCCAAGAGCCATCGTGCGAACAACTCGAGTCGGATTGGTTGGGGGCTGACCTTGACCAAGAAGCCACGGGAATCACCGGGGTTATGGTGGCAAGGGAGACGCTGCGAGCAACCCGATGCCGAGGATGCTGGGCGGACTGACGGGAGACCGGGATGACAGGATCGATGTACGAGCCGACCACACCCGAGCAGGCCAAACTCCGCAAGGAGCTGGCGCCGGACGTGCACGAGGCGTTCGAGGGATTCAGCCGGGCAGTCTTCGCCGAGGGTGCGCTGCCGGTGAAGACCAAGCAGTTGATCGCCGTCGCGGTGGCACACGTCACGCAGTGCCCCTACTGCATCGACGGGCACACGAAGCTGGCGATCCGCAAGGGCGCTAGCCCCGAAGAGATCATGGAGGCCATCTGGGTGGCTGCCGAAATGCGCGCCGGCGGCGCGTTCGCCCATTCCACGCTGGCCTTGAACGCGATGGAGCACTCCACCCGGCACGCAGGGGAGACGCCGTGAACGAATCCTTGAACAGCTTCGGTGCTCGCGACGAGCTCCGCGTCGGTGCGGAGTCCTACGAGATTTTCCGACTGGACCAGGTGGAGGGCGCCTCGCGTCTGCCCTACAGCCTCAAGGTGCTGCTCGAGAATTTGCTGCGCTGTGAGGACGGCGTCATCGTCACTGCCGACCATGTGCGTGCGCTGGCAGCCTGGGATCCGGTCGCCGAACACGGCACGGAGATCCAGTTCGTGCCCGCGCGGGTGCTCCTGCAGGACTTCACCGGCGTGCCGTGCGTGGTCGATCTGGTCGCTATGCGCGATGCGATGAAGGCGTTCGGCGGGAATCCGCAGAAGATCAACCCCTTGGTTCCGGTCGAGCTGGTCATCGACCATTCCGTCATCGCCGATGTGTTCGGTCGCGCTGATGCTTTCCGGCGCAATGCCGACCTGGAGTTCGAGCGCAATCAGGAGCGTTACCAGTTGCTGCGCTGGGCACAACAGGCGTTCGATGACTTCTTGGTGGTTCCACCGGACACCGGAATCTGTCATCAGGTGAATCTGGAGTACCTCGCCCGGGTGATTTTCACGCGGCAGGGCGAGAACGGGTTGATGGCCTATCCCGACACCCTTGTCGGCACCGACTCGCACACGCCGATGGTCAACGGACTCGGCGTCCTCGGCTGGGGCGTGGGCGGTATCGAGGCCGAGGCTGCCATGCTCGGTCAACCGATGAGCATGCTGATCCCGCAGGTGCTCGGGTTCAAGTTGACCGGTGAACTGCCTGAAGGAGCCACCGCGACCGACCTGGTGCTAACGGTCGCGCAGTTGCTGCGCCAGACCGGTGTGGTCGGCAAGTTCGTGGAGTTCTATGGACCCGGTGTGGCGAACGTGCCGCTGGCGAATCGGGCGACGTTGGGCAACATGAGCCCGGAGTACGGCTCGACCTGCGCGATCTTCCCGGTCGACGATGAGACCTTGAGGTACCTGCGCCTCACCGGGCGTCCCGAAGCGCAGATCGCGCTGGTTGAGACCTATGCGAAGCGACAGGGTCTCTGGCATGACCCGGACCACGAGGCCGTCTACTCCCAGACCGTGGAGCTCGACCTGGCCACCATCGAGCCGTCGATCGCGGGACCGACCCGACCACAGGATCGGATCTCGTTGCAGTCTGCGCAACACGAGATACGTTGCCTGCTGGCCGACCAGTCGGAGCCGTCGTCGAGGACCGGACCCATCGGTCTCGATGAGGCATCCGCGGAGTCGTTTCCCGCGAGCGACCCCGTCGCGATCACTGGCGACCATGTGGCCGACCAGCCGACAGGGTCATGCACCTCGGGTGACGCACACGGGTGGCCCTCGGACCCCACACTGGTGATCTTCGACGATCGCACCGAAGCGAGCATCGACCATGGTTCGGTGGTGATCGCGGCGATCACCTCGTGCACCAACACCTCGAACCCTTCGGTGATGGTCGCAGCTGGCCTGTTGGCCAAGAACGCGGTCAAGCACGGGCTGTCCAGTAAGCCGTGGGTGAAGACCTCGCTCGCGCCTGGATCCCGGGTTGTGACCGACTACTACGACAAGTCCGGCCTGACGCCGTACCTGGAGGAGCTTGGCTTCAATCTGGTCGGCTACGGGTGCACTACCTGTATCGGGAACTCCGGCCCACTGATCCCGCAGGTCAGCGATGCCGTGAACGAACATGACCTGAACGTGAGCGCGGTGCTGTCGGGCAACCGGAATTTCGAAGGCCGCATCCACGGCCAGACCAAGATGAACTTCCTGGCCTCGCCGCCGCTGGTCATCGCCTACGCACTCGCCGGCAGCTTGCACGTCAACCTGACCAGCGACCCCCTCGGTCAGGATCAGGAAGGCGAGCCGGTCTACCTGCGTGACATCTGGCCGACCTCACAAGAGGTACGCGAGGTCGTCGACGGGTTCGTCGAGGCCAAGATGTTCACCAAGGGCTACGCCGACGTGTTCGCAGGGGACGAGAACTGGAAGGGACTCGACGTTCCCTCGGGTGACATGTTCGCGTGGCAGGACTCCTCGACCTATGTTCGCTCGCCGTCGTTCTTCGATGGCATGCCCCGCGACCCCGAACCACTCCAGGACATCGTCGACGCGCGCGTGCTGGTCCAGCTCGGCGACTCTGTGACAACCGACCACATCTCGCCCGCGGGCGCCATCAAGAAGGACTCACCCGCAGGCCGATACCTGCTCGAGCAGGGCGTCGCACCGGGTGACTTCAACTCCTACGGCTCCCGGCGAGGTAACCACGAGGTGATGATCCGAGGCACCTTCGCCAACATTCGGCTGCGCAACCAGCTCGTCCCCGGAGTGGAGGGCGGCTTCACCCGCCACCTGCCTGGCGGCGAGCAGACGACTATCTTCGACGCTGCCACCCAGTACGCGTCCGACGGTGTGCCACTGATGGTGATAGCCGGTGCCGACTACGGCTCGGGGTCTTCGCGAGATTGGGCCGCCAAGGGGACGCTGCTTCTCGGAGTCAAAGCGGTACTGGCAACTTCCTTCGAGCGGATCCACCGTTCGAACCTGATCGGCATGGGCGTACTTCCGCTGCAGTTCCAGCAAGACGAGTCGGCGCAGAGCATCGGGCTGACCGGCGAGGAGGTCTACTCGATCGTTGGCTTGACCGGCGCGGATACCGTCCCGAACCAAGTCACCATCCGTGCCCAACACGATGCCGGGACCCGGGAGTTCTCCGCGAGAGTGCGCATCGACACCCCGGCGGAGGCGGCCTACTTCCGACACGGCGGAATCCTGCACTACGTCCTCCGCCAGCTCCTCGCAACCGAAGACCCACCGGCCCGGGCAGGAGACCCAGCGACAGAATAACGACGATGATGCGGGAACGACCCATGAATCTCGGTTGGGGCGGTGGCACTGCAGTCAGTCAACGACCGAGGACCATCACCGGGGCATGGCAGTGGTCAGCAGCACCACGGCGTCCTCAAGGGCTTCAAGCGTGTGTCGGGCGTCCGGCACGATCATCTGATGTCCGGGCGAGCCATCCCAGGACTTGTCGCCCGCAGAGAGCCGCACACGCCCTCGCAGGACGTAGACGGTTGCTTCGCCCGGATTCTCATGCTCGTCAAGTTTTCGACCCGCAACCAACGCGATCAGAGTCTGACGCAGCGTGTGCTCGTGACCGCCGTAGACGGTGTGGGCACTACGACCACTCGACGCGTTCTGTGCGAGCACGAGCTGCTCCCGCGCCAGTGCTGTGAGCGATATGTTCTCCATTCGCGAAGGTCTCCTTCGTTGATCCCAGTGGAACGGGCACCGTGTCACGAGGCAATGGCGACAGCCCGAGGAGCTCAGGGTCCGCGGTGTAGCAAATGTAGCCGCAGTCGATCGGCGAAGGCGCCGATGAGCTCACTCCCTTGACCCCCGGCCCTGTCAGAAGCCTCCATTGATCCGCGGGAGGGAACTCTCGAGCCCGACAGCCCAAGAGATGCTGGAAGCCAACTCACGGCGACAATCGCCGGACACCCTCATCGTGTCGACGGTGTCGGTGGACCGACGAACCGTATTGATCGAAGCAGTCCATTGGAGGCACTTGAGGATCGCCAGAGCCGGGGATCGAAGAGGGCTGCCGGCCGGATCCGCACCAGTGGTGATCACCGATCACGACACCCTCGACGGTCTATCGGTGGTCACTGCGCCTGCAGGATCGCCTCGACGTCCAGGCCATAGGTCGCTGGACTCCCCGGCGGCTTCGAGTCGCCATGCTGCATTTCCCCGATGTCAGGGCCAGACATCCCGGTGTCGATCGCGCGAATGCTGTTGGTCCTCAAGATGTTCCCTGCGTCGAGTTCAGCGATGAGATGAATCTGCCGGCGGGTGTCGAGGTCGGAGAGCCGCTTGCGCCAATGGGCCCAGTCATGACGAGAGCGTGCCTTGGCAATGATCGTGGCCTCGCGCAAACGGGCATCGGCCGCATCGAAACTGCGCCGAAGCTCTGTACTCGCTGCCCTGCGTAAGTTCAGCGGTGCGCGCGAGGCCGTGGTCGCGTCAAGTGCAGTCCGGGCCGAGTCCACTTTGTTCAGCGCCACATCGATGCGCTGCACCAACTCAGGGGCAACCCGCGGCCCTATCTTCTCTCGTCTCATGGACTCTGCTCCCGTCGCGATTCCACACTCCTGTCTACCTTGGGATTCACCAGAGGGACAGGGTCCAAAGCCCCTTGTGACAACCGCGGAGCTCGCGAGTCGAAGACTCTGATGCGATTGGGCACTGGATGCCCTCGGCCACAGCTGCCTTGGCCATGCTGCCCACCGTCACTCGCCGCACTGAAAGGTGCATCGCGAAGGCCGTTGGGACTGTGATGACGCAATGTGGATGCGTCCGCAATGACCATGATCGGGAGGCCGGAGTGTAGGCACGTCGCGGCGTCCCGGTGATCCGGTCAGCAAAGGAGTCCGATCAGTGACGAGGTGCCAGCACCACTGTGCGGAGCAGGTTGTCGAGCATGGCGATCATGACCGCTATGCATGCGGCGAGAGCAACCCACAGTTCGGCGCCCCCGATGGCGGCCACCAGGGGCAGTCGGTCGGCTTCACCGAGGTAGATGCCAGCCACCGCATACATCCCGAGCGGAAAAACGACGCTCCACAAAGCGGGTTCATAGCGCAGCGGGATACCGCAGATCCTGTGCCGCCACCAGCCTGCAGCGAGAAGTACCGGGATCAGCCACGTCGCGAACGCCCAGAACATGACGGACAGGCCGGCCACCAGGTCACGTGTCACGGCCACCATCGGCGCGTCTGCCATCTCCACGATCCGGGCGCCAGCGAGCACGGTGATGGCGAGGGCGCCCATGGCCACCCAGTACGGCGGAGTGAGCTCCTCGGGCCCGAACTTGTAGAGCATCAGCCGCAGCGAGACGATCATCGCTGTGGCGGCGTACAGGAAGACCCCGACCGACCACGACATCACTGCGAGCACCGCGAGTTCGCGGCGCCCGGTCACGAATACAGGTTCGATACTCGCCGCGGCGATCGCGACGGACTGACTGGCCACCACCCAGATGAACCAGCTGCCGTTCGCGGTCGCGACGACGGGACGCTCCACCTTGCCGAGGACCGCAGTCCAGGGCACCACGTAGCCGAGCAGCAGCCAGGCCGTTCCTGCCAGTCCCAACAGGAGTGCGGTAGCAACGTGAGCGCCTTCCATCCCGAGCCGAACGCCGAGCACATTGGTGCCGGCGACGAATGTGAAGAAGCCGAACGCCCGGCCAGGATCGAGCAAGTCATCGATGATCGCGCCGCGATAGGCGGCAAACCGCCACACCATCAAAAACAGCAAGATGACGAACCCGACGATGCAGACGATCAACAGAGCCGTAGAGATGAGATCGAAACCCTTCAGCTTCATCCCCACCGAGATAATCCCGCTGGCCATCACCAGCGCGAAGTAGCCCGGCGCAAGTCCCGCCACTGCGCCCTGCACTCGCTCCATTGCCGACGTGACCACCACGGCAGACTATCCGCGGCGACCGGTGATCAAGATTCAATCGCGACTCGACATCGCCGACGTGGGCCGAGATCGTCCGCAAGCGCGGCCGTGTGATTGCCGTTCCATTCGTTTGCGGCTCTATGCAGTTGCGTCCGCTCACGTTCGCCGACGAGCCTGGGAAGTGATCGAGTGTTCGGGCGCGCTCTCCGGGGCTCACGCTCTGATCTTCGTCATCGCGATTCAGTCACACCCACCAAGACTGAGAATGCTCTCGGATCGCTCTCCACCTCGAGGTCCACTATGGGCGGCATCGTCGAGTGCCGGGGCCAGTGCTGGCGCCAGCGGGGATGATTGCGGTCGTTTGGTGGGGGCGGACTGTCTCAGCGAGTGACCTCGATGACGCCGTGGGCGCCGCGCTCGGCGTCGATCATCACGTGGTTGACCAGGGGATAGCGCCCGGGTTCGTCGAAGACCATCTCGACGAACCCTCCCTGGGCGGCTGCCAGCGCGAGCGCCTGCGAGCCGCCGGTGCGTGAGGGGGCATGGGCGGAGCCGAGCAGCCAGTCGCCCTCGAGCCAGGTCCGGTCGAACTGTCCGCCGACGACGTGGAACGACATGGGACGGTTGGGTCCGGCGTCGAGCAGCCAGATCCGCACCCGTTCACCGACCTTCACCTTGAGCGGGGCGTGGTCGTAGGCGTTGTGGTAGCCGTTGAAGACCACTGCGTCGGGCTTCTCGGCCAACAGCTTGTCCATGTCGACCGGCTGGCCCTCGGGGCCGTAGTAGTGCTCGGACTGCACCAGGACGTAC
>Ga0075530_1000700_pt1 | contig 16013 bp, 15 predicted proteins | sample NGEPerD_2_FD_75101 | JGI IMG/M metagenome (GOLD analysis project Ga0075530, IMG submission 75101) | Arctic peat soil microbial communities from the Barrow Environmental Observatory site, Barrow, Alaska, USA - NGEE PermafrostL1-D | ecosystem: Environmental > Terrestrial > Soil > Wetlands > Peat ... | reverse complement strand
TCAGGTCGAATACCTGGCGCGGAGCGCCGGCTTCGACAACTGGTACACACAAACCAACCGCGATCTGGGCAACATTGCCAAGCACAGTCTGGGTCTGTTGAGCCGGCCGCGACCGAGCGAAGTGGCAGGCTATCGACTGCCCGGCCGTATCCCTGGCCGCGGCGTTATGCTGGCCCGCTACTCTTGTGGAGAGCGTTCGCTGCTGGTCGGCATTGTGCATCTGTCGCTGGGAATCCGCGCGCGTCGCCTGCAACTGGCCTATCTCGCCCGCCAGGTAAGCCTGCACGAGCACGTCATTTTAATGGGCGACTTTAACTGCCGGCTCGATAGCGGTGAATTTCAGGCGTTGCTTAACGAGACGCACCTGTGCTCGCCGGAGCGCGAATTGAACACCTTTCCCAGTTGGCTGCCCAATCGCGGACTGGATCATATTCTGGTTACGCCCGACCTCGTTGTGGAACACGCGCACGTATACGCACTTGCCTATTCCGATCATCTGCCGATCGCGCTTGAAATCCGGCTGCCCGAACGGTTCAGTCTTGATATCGGGCGGCCGCATCGCGCGCCTGTAATGACCGCTCACCGCATCTAGCGTCAGCTCGGTATTCAGCCGCGGAATTTGACCGCGCCGAAGTTGGAACTGAATGCCGCGTGCATCTGCGCCTACGTTCTTTCATGTAAGCACCCGCCACCACGAGCGACGGACCGTCAGCAACAGAGTGCTGATGAGTTGTGGCTTTGATGATACGGTAACCTCATTGCATTATTTACTAACCGAATATCGCGACAGGAGCAAAGCATGGCGAGCAGCGAGAGTTATCACGAGCCAGTTGAATTATTATCCGAATCTACCCGCGACATGCACCGCGCGCTCGTGTCGCTGCAGGAAGAGCTCGAGGCGGTGGATTGGTACCGGCAGCGCGCGGACGCGGCTTCCGACAAGCACCTGCGGAATATTCTGCTGCACAACATGCGCGAGGAGATGGAGCACGCCTGCATGGTGCTGGAGTGGCTGCGCCGTAACAGCGACGATCTGGATGAACAGCTGAAAACCTATCTGTTCAGCAAGGGACCCATCACCGAGGTCGAGGACGAGGCCATGAACGGCGGTGACGCCACGCCCGAAATGTCCGCTGCCCGGCCCGCCGCTGAATCCACGCCGGCCATGCGCCTCACGGTCGGCAGCCTGAAGGGAATGTGACTGTGCGCTATCTCAACCGTGAATCGAACCCGTTGCCCGCGCAGGTCTGGAATGAAATCGATAACGCCGCGGTGCAGGCCATGCGCGAAATACTTAGCGCCCGCCGCTTCATGGATCTGGAGGGCCCTTACGGCGTGGGCATGACCTCGCTGGAAGTGGGCGCGGACGAGTTTTGCCGGGAGCCCGCCGAAGACGAGGCCGCCGCGGTGCTGAGCCGCGCCATTTCCGTGCCGATGTTGCGCAAGAACTTCAAACTCAGCATACGGCAGGTCGAGGCGCACCTTCACATGGGGCAGCGCTTCGAATCCAGCCCCATCGAAGACGCGGCCGAGGCCGTCGCGCGCCGCGAGGAAGACTTCATCTATAACGGTTCGCCCAGCTTCGGTGTGGAGGGCCTGTTAACCGCCAGGGGTCGCAATGCCGTGACCATGGGCGACTGGTCCAAAGTCGAGCAGTCCATAAACGACGTGCTGAAAGCCGTCGAAACCCTGGACAAGGCGGGTTTTTACGGGCCGTACGCGCTGGCGCTGCCGCCGCGAGATTATAACAACCTGTTCAAGCGCTACGTAGGCACGGACATGCTGCAACACGATCACCTGCGACGCCTGTGCAAACTGGGCATCTACAAGGCCCCGATCGAAAATGCGGTGCTCGTCGACGCCCGAGTGGGCAAGCTGGTGGTAGGCCAGGATGCCATGGCCGGTTATTCTTCGAACGATGGCATTCATTACCATCTTTTCATCAGCGAAAGCATCGTGCCCCTGCTGATCGAGCACAAGGCCATCTGCACTTTGAGTGCGACACCGGCGCGGTAGCTATGAGTTCTATCCCGCAATCAGAACGAGATAACTGCCGCAGCGCCGCGTAATCCTTTTGACCTTGCCGGCGTCATCCATTGCCCCAGGACGAGGGCGTGCTTGCCTTTTTACCGGCTTGCTCCGCTCCAGCGCCTTGCGATGCCAGCACTTGCACCATGTCAATCAGAAATTCGCGCGCGCCGGTAGTCGAAGAATACGCGCGACTCGCGGCCGATTACGAGCGCAGATGGTCGTTCTACATCGAGGCGACGACCGAACAGACGCTGGCGCGCCTGCTGCTGCGCCCGCACGATCGGTTGCTCGACATCGGCTGTGGCACGGGCGCGTTGCTCGATCGCCTTGCGCGGACTCACCCATCCGACCAACTGGTCGGCGTCGATCCCGTGCCGGAGATGCTCGGCATTGCCCGGCGCAGGCTTGCAGAGTCGGTCGAGCTGCGCGAAGCCTGGGCGGAGCGGCTACCCTTCGCAGCGCAACAATTCGATGCCGTCGTCTCGTGCAACGTATTTCACTACATCCGCCAGCCCGTCGAGGCGTTGCGCGAGATGGATCGCGTGCTGCGCCCGGGCGGCAGGCTGATTATCACCGACTGGTGCGACGACTATCTCGCGTGCCGCCTGTGCGACCTGTACCTGCGCTGGTTCAGCCGCGCGCATTTCAAGACCTACGGCGAGCGGGAATGCGCGCGACTTTTGCGGGAAACCGGGTACTGCCAGGTGGACATTGAGCGTTACAAGATCAACTGGCTGTGGGGATTGATGACGGCGAGAGCAACGAGGGATAACGCCTGATTCGACGTGGAACCTCAGCAGCCGACCGGCGTCTAGTTGTGTGGTACGACATGAGCCTCGTGTTACATTGTAACTGTGTACTACTTAAGCGAGCTGGCTGAGACAAGATGCGAAATGTAACGGTATCTTTGGATGATGCCGTTGCCAACTGGGCGCGAATCTGGGCGGCGCGGCACCATACCAGCGTCTCGCGCATGCTGGGCAAGTTGTTAGCAGAGAAGATGGCGCATGAAGAGCAGTACACCTTGGCGATGGAGCAGTACCTTGCGGTAGCACCCGTGAAGCTCTCGAAGACCAAGAGCGTGGCACGGCCTCATCCGGCGCGTGACGCCTTGCATAAGCGATAAGGTATCCGTCGACACAACATCCCGCTGTACGCGCGTGATACCGGCAAGCTGCCGCATCATTAATAAATTTGCCGATGGTGCCCCGAAGCTTGGTGCGAGCTGAGACGAATCTCGAAAGATCACCAGATTAGTCCAAGAAGGTCTATGGCGGTAAATTGGGAACGGAACCTCGCGTCCTGAGCCGATAAGAATCCAAAGCGCCAGGGAGGCAATCTCTACCAAAACCAAAATAGTGGACTCACCGCAGCTCAACTGGATAGCCAGCTTTATTTGGGGCATCGCGGACGACGTGCTGCGCGATCTGTACGTGCGCGGCAAGTACCGCGATGTGATCCTGCCGATGGTCGTGTTGCGCCGTCTCGATGCCGTGCTTGAGCCTACCAAGCAGTCGGTGCTGGACATGAAGGCCACGTTGGATCAGGCGGGCGTCACCAATCAGGACGCCGCGCTCCGGCTGGCAGCCGGCCAGGCTTTCTACAACACTTCGAAGTTCACGTTGCGTGATCTGCGCGCGCGAGCCGGCCAGCAGCACCTCAAGGCGGATTTCGAGGCTTACCTCGACGAATTTTCCCCAAATGTCCAGGATATCCTCGAAAACTTCGAATTCCGCAACCAGATCCCCCGCCTCTCGAAAGCCGATGCGCTCGGCACGTTGATCGAGAAACTCCTCGATCCAGCCATCAATCTAAGCCCCAATCCGGTGCTGAACGGCGATGGCACAATAAAGCGGCCCGGCCTCGACAACCACGGCATGGGGACCGTCTTCGAAGAACTCGTGCGCCGCTTCAACGAAGAGAACAACGAGGAGGCCGGCGAGCACTGGACGCCGCGCGACGCTGTAAAACTCATGGCGCGGCTCGTGTTTCTGCCGATCGCCGATAAGATCGAATCGGCAACTTACACGTTGTACGACGGCGCGTGCGGCACCGGCGGCATGCTAACCGTCGCGGAGGAGACCTTGCAACAGCTAGCAAGCGAACACGGCAAGCAGGTCGCATCGCATCTCTACGGCCAGGAGATCAATGCCGAGACCTATGCCATCTGCAAGGCCGACTTGCTGCTCAAGGGTGACGGCGATGCGGCGGACAATATCATCGGCGGTCCGGAACATTCGACCCTCGCGAACGACGCCTTCCCCTCGCGCGAGTTCAACTTCATGCTCTCCAATCCGCCCTACGGCAAGAGCTGGAAGAGCGATCTCGAACGCATGGGCGGAAAGACCGGCATCAAGGACCCGCGCTTCGCCATCGAGCACGCGGGCATTGCTGAATACTCACTCGTTACCCGTTCGAGCGACGGCCAGATGCTGTTTCTGGTCAACATGCTCTCGAAGATGAAGCGCGACACCAGGCTCGGCAGCCGCATCGCCGAGGTGCACAACGGTTCGAGCCTGTTCACCGGAGACGCGGGCCAGGGCGAGAGCAACATCCGCCGCTGGATCATCGAGAACGACTGGCTGGAGAGCATCGTCGCGCTGCCGCTCAACATGTTCTACAACACCGGCATCGCGACCTACATCTGGGTGTTGACGAACAAAAAGCCCGCGCACCGCCAGGGCAAGGTGCAGATCATCGACGCGACCAAGTGGTTCAAGCCGCTGCGCAAAAACCTCGGCAAGAAGAACTGCGAGCTGTCCGAGGAAGACATCGCCCGCATCTGCGATGCATTTATCAAGTTGGAGGACACCGAGCAGTCCAAGATCTTCGAGAACGCCGCTTTCGGCTACTGGAAAGTAACGGTCGAGCGGCCGCTGCGCCTGCGCGTCGACTTGTCCGACCAGGCTCGCGCGAGTTTTCGTAAGACATGCAAAGATGCCAAGGAGGAGCCGCTTGCGAATCTCATCGATCGAGTCACAGAGGCGATCGGCGCCGGTCCGCACCTCGACTTCAATGCCTTCGTGTGCGCGGTCGAAGCCGATGCGGACAGCCACAACATCAAACTCACCGCCAAGCGGCTCAAGTTCCTGCGAATTGCGCTCAGCCAGCGCGACGAGCATGCCGCTCCCGTGATAAAGAAATTGCACAAGACAGGTATGAAAGCCGATCCGCTGCGCGGTAGATTCGCAGTAAGTGACGGCGCCCCGGAATCGGCCGGGGCCGACAGTACCGCCGACGCCGTAGGGTGGGCAAAGCCTGCACTGAGCCTGTCGAATGTGGCCGCCAGGCCGTGCCCATCAACGCCGGACTCAGCGACGCCCCGAAACGTTGGGCACGCTTCGCTTTGCCCAACCTACGATCTTCCTCCCAGTACCGTCATCGAGTACGAGCCCGACGCGGAACTGCGCGACACTGAACAGGTGCCGCTGCTTGAACCCGACGGCATCGAGGCTTTTATCAAGCACGAGGTACTGCCGCACGCGTCTGACGCCTGGTATGACGAAGCCAGTATCCGAACAGGCTACGAAATCAGCTTCAACCGATACTTCTACAAGCCGCAGCAGCAGCGCACGCTGGACGAGATCCGCGCCGACATTCTGGCGCTTGAGAAGGAGACCGAAGGACTGCTCAGCAAGATCATCGGCGCCGAGAAACGAGACTAAACATGGCACGAGCAGATTTAATCTTGAACCTAGTGCGGGCCGGTACACGAGGCGACCAGGCCCAGTTTCAGAAAACGGTCGAGGCACTGGCTGTCGATGAGCGCGCGAAGAATCATGGTGTCCTGGCTGATCGGCTCCTTGCACAGCTTCAGGTGGATAGTAATGGGCGCTCTAGGCCACCTGCTCCACCATCCGCGCGGCTGCTTTCAGGCCCGCTCGTGGCCGAGGTAGTTCCGCGGCGGCGTATCGAAGATCTGATCTTGCCCGCAGAGGCCGAACAAGCCGTTCGCGAGCTGGTGGAGGAACAGCACCGCGCCGATCTTCTCCGGTCTCATAACCTCGAGCCGCGCAACCGCGTGCTGTTGGCCGGGCCGCCAGGGAACGGCAAGACGTCTCTGGCGGAAGCGATCGCCGACGCCTTGAGCGTCCCATTCCTAGTGGTTCGCTACGAAGCGGTTATCGGCAGCTACCTCGGAGAGACAGCGCAACGTATTAGCCAGGTCTTCGAACACGCTCGCTCACGGCGATGCGTGCTTTTCTTCGACGAGTTCGACGCGCTAGGTAAGGAACGGGGCGACCTCCACGAAACAGGTGAAATCAAGCGTGTGGTGAGTTCGCTGCTGCTACAGATCGACGCTCTGCCAAGCTATGTGGTCGTCGTGACGGCAAGCAACCACCCGGAACTACTTGACCGGGCCGTGTGGCGTCGCTTCCAGGTTCGCTTGGAGTTGCCGATGCCGAAACTGGGCCAGATCGAGGAATGGTTTAAGCGGTTCGAGAAGCGGACGGGATACACGTTTGGCCTATCGCCTCGCAGTCTGGCGCAGAGCCTGAGGGGCCTAAGCTTCGCTGAGGTCGAGGACTTTGGAACCGACGTGCTCCGGCGAATCGCGTTGAACCAACCGGGCACGGACGCCAAAAAGATCGCAGGGCAGTGCATGAACCAATGGAAGAAACGGTTCACGCTGAAGAATTCAGATGATGCCATGAAGGATGAGTGATCATGGCTCAGCATCAACTCCTCATCTTTCCGGAACCTGCGCGCGCCGAACGCGCGCCACGTCGCGGCGGTGGGGGAAAAGTTCGGTTCCCAGAAACACGGCGGCAAGCTGAACGTCTGGCACCGCAATTCCAACGTCTTCAGCGGGCCATGGACCGGCAGAGGCTCGCCCTGCAGAACAATGCGCTTGGCCTTCAGCCGGAACAGGTTTTGGTTCTGGAGACAATCGGTCCGATACAGAACTTCATCAACGCCGCGAAAAAGGTCGGGCTAGAGTTGCTCGGCGAATTCGAACTTGATGAGATCGCCCCTAATTATGGTTTCGAAGACGAAAAGGACCCCCAGAAGCTGTTGAAGGGTCAACTCTTCTTAGTCATGACCGACCAGCGAGCCCTACAGGAATTACAGAGACTTTTCACCAATTGGCAGCAGAATTCCGTCGCCAAGTTTCCCATTGGCCTGGCCCCGCTGAAACACGCCTTTGCCCATCTCCACATAATACGACCCTGGGACGCACAGGATCGCATCCGTGAGACGGGTGTCTTCGAGGACTGGCAATTCCGGGCACAGCACGGTCAGGAAGTAGTGCCGTTCGAGGCTGAACTGTGGTTCCGGGGTAACTCGGACCGGCGGCAACAGGCCGAATTTTATTTTCGCAGTATCATCGAGGTCCTCGGCGGCGAGGTTGTTCAGCAATGTGTCATTCCCGAGATCGCCTATCATGGCATTCTGGGAAGAATCCCTGCGGATCGAGTTTCCGAGATTGTCGCCCAGCGGGACGTCAGGTTGCTACAGTGCGAAGACATCATGCACCTGCGCCCGGTCGGGCAGTGTGCGATCCGCGTTCCGGAAAACCTATCGGAGACGGAGACCCTCGAAAAAGAAGGCCAGACGGTCGTTCCTCAAGGGGAACCTATCGTCGCATTGTTCGATGGCTTGCCTCTGACGCGACACCGGCTACTCGACGGGCGACTTATCGTTGACGATCCGGATGGATTCGAAAGTGACTATCAGGCGGGGGAGCGCGTTCATGGAACGGCCATGGCTTCGCTCATCTGTCACGGCGACTTGGACGAAGGCGGCAAGCCGTCGGGAAGGCCTGTGTATGTCCGGCCGCTTATGCAACCCCGTCGCAGCTTCACTGGGCAATCCTTCGAGGCGATACCCGAGGGAATCCTGCCAGTAGACCTTGTGCATCGAGCAGTGCGGCGGTTGTACGAAAATGAAGGCATTGAACCGCCCGCGGCTTCGAGCGTTCGCGTCATCAACCTGTCGGTATGTGACCGTTCGCGGCCTTTCGACCGTGGGATGAGTTCCTGGGCACGACTGCTGGACTGGCTCTCGTGGAAGTACAACGTCCTGTTCGTTGTGAGCGCGGGCAATCATCCTCATGATATTGAGTTGAGCGTTCCGCGTGCGGACCTCCGGAACTTGCCGCCAAAGGATCGTGAAAAGGCCGTGATTAAGGCCATTGCGATGGATACACGTCACCGCCGCCTGCTGTCGCCGGCCGATACGTTGAACGGCCTCACGCTCGCAGCCGCTCATGCAGATGCCTCATCCCCCGTGCCGAATCCTAACCTGATCGATCCGTTCGCGCGGACAGGGCTGCCGACCACGGTCAGCGCTCAGGGGCCGGGATACCGGCGGACCATCAAGCCCGAAATACTTCTTCCCGGCGGCAGGCAATTTCTCTCCGAAAAACTGGGAAATGCCCATCCCAACGCCATTCTGCAAGCGACGTCGTCTAACCGTCCCCCTGGCCAACGCGTCGCCGTCCCTGGACCGTCGGGCGAACTGGATCGAACGTGGCACACGAGGGGCACAAGCAATGCCGCGGCCCTGTCCTCGCGATGGGCGAATTACCTGTATGACGTCATCGACGAGCTTCGTGCATAGCCTGGAGTACGTCTGCCCGCCCAATATGATGCAGTCCTGCTAAAGACGCTTCTTGTGCACGGCGCAGATTGGGCGGATGCCGGGTCGCTGTACGAGTCAATTCTGCGGAATTCTCAAAACAGCCGAACCTTTCGGGAGTATGTCGGACGATTTTTTGGGTATGGATCAGCGAATATTGCCAAGGTTATGGCCTGTACGGATCAACGTGTCACTATTCTAGGCGTCGGTGAACTCGGAGATGGCGAGGCGCAGGAATTTCTTCTCCCCCTTCCACCAAGCCTCTCAGCAGTGACCGATAAGCGGCGTCTGACCGTCACTCTGGCGTGGCTTACTCCAGTGAACAGTATGCATCAGAATTACCGGATTGCTCACCTCTGGTTCGACCCGAAGAACAACGTCGCACCGAACCGTGTATGTGCGGATCACCGGGCGGTGCAACGGGGAACCGTGCAGCATGAGGTGCTTGAAGGCGACCAAGCTGTAGACTTTCAGGATGGGGATGCAATTGTAATCAAAGTAAGCTGTCGCGCTGATGCCGGAGACATACCAGAACCGATTCGGTACGGTTTGGCGGTCACCTTGGAAGTTGCAGAGAGCGTCAGCATTCCGGTTTATCAGGAAGTGCGCGACAGGTTGCGCGTTCGCGTTCCGGTGTGAGGTGAAAGCCCCGCGTGATCGGCAACCTTAAGCCCTATCTATCAGTGAAGGACTCCGGCGTGCCGTGGCTGGGGGAAGTGCCGGCGCATTGGGAGGTGACACGGATCAAGCGCGTCGCGCAGATCAATCCCAGTAAGTCGGAAGCCGAATCAACATTGGCGGTCAATGCCGATGTGACGTTTCTGCCAATGGAGCGGGTTGGCGCTGATGGACGAATCGATGTATGTGAGGTTCGGCCGGTGGCTGGTGTTTGGAACGGATTTACGTACTTTCGACGACGAGATGTTCTCGTTGCCAAGATCACTCCTTGCTTCGAGAACGGTAAGGGTGCTTGCCTTGAACAGCTACCGACCTCGATTGGGTTCGGGTCGACCGAGTTCATCGTCCTACGCGCCCACAGCAACTTGATGCCGCAATTTTTATACCGCATCACGACAGTTTCAGCATTCCGGGCACTGGGTGCAGACGCGATGACCGGGGCGGCAGGTCAACAGCGCGTGCCGACGGATTTTGTCTCGAACTACTTGGCTGCTATTCCGCCCCGTTCCGAACAAGCCGCCATCGTCCGCGTCCTCGACCACGCGGACCGGCAGATCCGGCGCTACATCCGCGCCAAGCAGAAGCTGATCAAGCTGCTGGAGGAGCAGAAGCAGGCCATCCTTCACCACGCCGTCACCCGCGGCCTCGATCCCAACGTTCGCCTCAAGCCCTCCGGCGTCGAATGGCTCGGCGCCGTGCCGGCGCATTGGGAAGTGCGGCGAAATGGCCGACTATTCGCTCAGCGCAATCAAACGGGATTCCGCGAACTGCCAATCTTGGAGGTGTCGTTAAAAACTGGTGTTCGCGTCCGGGATCTTGAGAATAAAATGCGAAAGCAGGTCATGTCAGATCCTGACAAGTACAAGCGAGCGGAAAAGGGCGACATTGCGTACAACATGATGCGCATGTGGCAAGGTGCGGTCGGCGTTGCACCGATCGATGGTCTGGTTAGTCCGGCGTATGTCGTCGCTCAACCACGCGACGGGGTCGATGTTCGCTATTTCAGCAACTTGTTTCGCACCTCCGTCTTCATGGGCGAGGTAGACAACTGTTCACGCGGAATTGTGAAGGATCGCAATCGACTTTATTGGGAGGACTTCAAGCAGATAAGTTCTCCTTATCCCCCGCTAAATGAGCAAACTCAAATTGCCAATGCCATAGACGAAAGCACACGCAATTCTAATGACGCTAGAGGACGGATCGAACGCGAAATCGACCTCCTCCGCGAATACCGGACCCGCCGGATCGCCGACGTGGTGACGGGCAAGCTGGACGTGCGCGCGGCGGCGGCCGCTTTGCCGGACGAGGTTGACGAGCCGGAAACAATGGACGAAATGCAGCCGCTCGACGAAGCTGACGCGGTGCAAGCGGAAGAGAAGAGCGACTCGGAGCTGGACTATACTGAAGCGAATGTCGACTAAGGATGATGTGGGGCCATCGGCCCACGGAGTTCTACTGATTAGTGAATTGCATCGAATTACGATCGATCCCGATAAATGCGGCGGACGCCCCTGCTTGCGCGGATTGCGTGTGCGGGTTACGGACGTTCTCGATCTTCTTGCTGCCGGCGCCACGCGGGAGGAAATACTCAATGACTATCCGTACCTTGAGCCGGGCGACATCACTGCCGCCCTGGAATACGCTGCCCGGCAACTCAATCATACTGTGCTTCCGGCGGCGTGAGTGCGCTTCCTGATTGACGCTCAACTGCCGCCGGCGCTGGCGCGTTGGATTCAACATCAAGGTCACGATGCTCAGCATGTATTCGATATCGGCCTGGAGAGCGCGTCGGACGCGGTGATCTGGACCCGCGCGGCGGCGGCGAAGCGCGTGATTGTCACCAAGGATGAGGATTTCGCGCAGAGACGCGGCATGGCCCCAGCAGGGCCTGCCATTGTATGGCTTCGTATCGGCAACACCAGCCGCGGCTACCTGCTGACGTGGATTGCGCCGCTGTTTCCTCAGATAGTCGCGGCGCTCCAGCGGGGCGAAACCTTAATCGAGATTCGTTAGGCATGGCGCCGCACCCTACCGACACGAGCGAGAAGGGCCTCGAAAGCCTGACTGTCGAGGCGATGACAGGCCGCATGGCGGGAACGCCGATGGGAACCCGTGCTGTACGCGAAGCCCCATCGCACGGCGGCACCGGTTGGTTACTGGGCGACTCCGCTGACTACAACCGCGAGCACGCGTTGGATCTGGTGCGCTTGACCGCGTTCCTGCTGACGACGCAGAAGGGCGTGGCCGACTCGCTTGATCTCGCGAACGACGGCCCCACGCGGCGGACATTTCTCGCTCGCCTGCAAGGGGAGATCAGCAAGCGCGGGATTATCGATGTACTCCGTCGGGGCATTCACCACCGCTCGGTTTCGCTGGATCTCTTCTACGGCACGCCTTCGCCCGGCAATTTAAAGGCCATCGAGCAGTACGCTCGCAACCGCTTCAGCGTTACGCGTCAATTACGCTATAGCCGCGACGAGACACAACTTGCGCTCGATCTTTGTCTGTTCATCAATGGACTGCCCATCGCCACCTTCGAACTGAAGAACAGCCTGACGAAGCAGACGGTCGAGGACGCCATACAGCAATACCGGCGCGATCGCGACCCGCGCGAGCTGCTGTTCGAGTTCGGGCGCTGCATGGTGCATTTTGCAGTCGATGACCATGAAGTGCGGATGTGCACGCATCTGAAAGGCAAGGCGTCGTGGTTTTTGCCGTTCAACCAGGGCTGGAACGATGGCGCGGGAAACCCTTCGAACCCGCTCGGTTTGAAAACCGATTACCTGTGGAAGCGCGTCCTCACGCCGCGCGGGCTGACGGACATCATCGAGAACTATGCGCAACTCGTTGAGCTTAAGGACGATAAGACTGGCAAGAAGAAGCGGGTCCAGATATATCCGCGTTATCACCAGCTCGACGTGGTGCGCAAGCTGCTCGCCGATGTCAGCGAGCATGGCGCCGGTAAGCGCTATCTCATCCAGCATTCCGCCGGCAGCGGCAAATCAAACTCAATCGCCTGGCTCGCGCACCAGTTGATCGGTCTGATGAAGGACGAGCAGCCGGCGTTCGACTCGATAATCGTCGTCACGGATCGGCGCATCTTGGACAAGCAAATCCGAGACACCATCAAGCAGTTCGCTCAGGTTGGCGCGACGGTCGGCCACGCTGAGCATTCAGGCGACCTGCGGAAATTCATCCAGAGCGGCAAGAAGATCATCATCTCCACGGTGCAGAAGTTTCCCTTCATCTTGAACGAAATCGGCGATGAGCATCGAGGGCGCACCTTCGCGATCGTCATCGATGAGGCGCACTCCAGCCAGAGTGGGCGCACCTCAGCAGCCATCAGCACGGTGTTATCGGAAGCCGGCGCGGAAGGCGAGGATGAAACCACCGAGGACCGCATCAACCGCATCATAGAGGCTCGCAAGCTCTTGCCAAACGCGAGCTATTTTGCCTTTACCGCAACGCCCAAGAACAAGACACTGGAGCTATTCGGCGAGCCGTATTCCGAGGGCGAAGCGACGAAGCACCGGCCTTTCCACAGCTACACGATGAAGCAGGCCATTGAGGAAGGCTTCATCCTCGATGTCTTAAAAAGCTACACGCCGGTCGAGAGCTACTACAGGCTCGTGAAGACCGCGGAAAACGATCCAGAGTTCGACACCAAGCGCGCGAAGAAGAAGCTGCGTCGTTATGTCGAGAGTCATGAGCACGCCATCCGGCTGAAGGCCGAGATCATGGTTGATCACTTCCACGAGCAGGTTCTCGCACTCAACAAGATCGGCGGCCAGGCGCGCGCGATGGTGGTGACCAGCGGCATCGAGCGCGCCATTCAGTATTTCAATGCCATCCGCGATTACCTGAAGGAGCGCAAGAGCGCCTGTTGGGCCATCGTCGCGTTTTCCGGCGAGCACGAGTATGGCGGCGGGAAAGTCACTGAGGCCTCACTGAATGGTTTCGCGAGTAGTCAGATTGCGGACAGGATCCGGGAAGACCCATATCGCTTTCTGGTCTGCGCGGATAAATTCCAGACTGGTTACGACGAGCCGCTGCTACACACGATGTACGTCGATAAACCGCTTGCCGGCGTCAAGGCGGTGCAGACGCTCTCGCGGCTCAATCGCGCGCACCCGCAGAAGCATGATGTGTTCGTGCTCGATTTTATGAACGACGCCAGGACGATTGAAGAATCATTCGCGCCGTATTACCGCACTACTCTTCTCAGTGAGGAGACCGATCCCAACAAATTGCACGATCTGAAGGCCGATCTGGATGCGCATCAGGTGTACACGCCAGAACAGGTCGATGAGCTGGTGAAACTTTACCTCGATGGAGCCGATCGGGACAAACTCGACCCGATCCTCGATGCTTGCGTGGCGAGCTACAAGGCTGCGCTCGGCGAAGACGCGCAGGTGGAATTCAAGGGCAAGGCCAAAGCGTTTACCCGCACCTATTCATTTCTCGCCTCAATTCTGCTTTACACCAATGCACAATGGGAAAAGCTGTCAATCTTTCTGACGTTTTTGATTCCGAAGCTACCGGCTCCAAAGGAAGAGGATCTATCAAAGGGTATTCTTGAAGCGATCGACATGGACAGCTACCGGGCGGAGAAGAAGGCCGCAATGCGTATTCAGCTGCAGGACGCCGATGCCGAGATTGAACCTGTACTGGTGGAAGATGGCGGCCGCAAGCCGGAGGCGGAGCTTGACCGGCTCTCTAATATTCTGAAGACCTTTAACGACCAGTTCGGCAATATCGAGTGGAGCGACGAGGATCGTGTACAGCGGCTGATCACCGAGGAGATTCCTGCGAAGGTGGCGGCCGATACGGCGTTCCAGAATGCTAAAAAGAACTCCGACCGGGAGAACGCCCGCATCGAGCACGACAAGGCTTTGGCGCGTGTCATGACAGCCTTGCTCAAGGACGACACCGAATTGTTCAAGCAGTTCAGCGACAACCCGGCGTTTCGCCGGTGGCTAACGGATCGGGTGTTTGAGACGACGTACGGGTAAAAGTGCGGACTTGGCGAGCGTCAAGTTGAAAACAATTAGACTGCTTAGACTGCGGCCGATCCAGCATAAAGCTCGTCCAGGGAGACGTCGAAGCTAATTGAAGCGAGTTCAACTGTCTCACCCGCGCCCAGGCTGATTTGATCCCAGCCTTCTTCGCTGCGCCGGTAGACTTCAACCGCCGATCGGTCCTGGGCGATCAGCACATATTCGCGCAAGCTCGGTAGCGTGCGATACGCGATCCATTTTTCCAGCCGGTCGCGCGCTTCCGTGGATTCTGATAGCACTTCCACGATCAGCACTGGTTCGGTGAGATAGACTGCTTCGGGCGCGACGGGTTGGCGGGCCACCACCACGTCCGGGTAATAAAACGCATCGGCGGCGCGAACTTTCATGTCGGATATGAACGTCTGGCATGGTGAACCGGCGAGGTGCGACTCTAGACGCGACGCTAGCCGTACGGCGATACGATTGTGGCGGGCGGTAGCGCTTTCCATCGCGCAAATCGCGCCGTCGATATACTGATGTCGGGCTTTGGCCGCCTGTTCGCCGGCGAGATAATCCTCGACACTCAACCACTCGATTTTGCGTACCGGCGCCATTGGGTTAACTTAGCACACGCGGTCGATCGCGGCACCCGTTCGCTGATATTGCAGCGTCTCGAACATTACAACATGAGGATCACACCGCCGCTGATCATCAACGCGATCACCCACAACAGATCGAGGTTGAACCACGCGCGCCGCAGGATGGCTACGCCGAGTTTTTCGTATACGACGAGCGCGACCAGCGTCGCCACCAGCAGATAGCCCAGGGTGTGCACGACCACGGCCATCAGCCACGGCAACGGGCCGGTGAACGCCGCGATCTGCTCGCCTGAGAGGTGGTGCATATGCGCGGCATGCGTCCCGTGCCCCGCGTAATCTATATATGACCAGCCGAGCAGGATCGGTGCGAGCATCAGACCGGCGCCATGCGCGGAGGCCATCAGGTCAGTCTTGATAAAACGAGTGGGTCATAGTTGTCGCCAGCGCTTTCCTGCAGTAATGCTTCGAGCGCCAAGCGCTTGTGCGGTTGATGCGTGTTGGCTAGGAGTTATCTAATTGCACGGATGCAAGAATTTTGACTGCTTGATTTGTAAAAATAAACGCCGTTATTGAGCCAATACAGATTGATTCTGCGAATTTCGGATCTAGACATATTAGGGGGATGCAGAGGAAAACTGCGGGTAGTGGCGGTACGGGGTAACAAACGGGCGGAAGCCGAGTTTGGAAGTCCGCGGAGGAGTCCCCGTGACTCACGCAGCTTTGAATTCTTCGGGCTGCTTGATCAAGCTCTCGGCCGGAATGCCTAACCCGTTGTGCAGGCGCCAGATCATCTTCAAGGTCAGTGGGCGCTTGCGGTTCAAGATTTCGTAAACACGGTTGGAGCGCCCGATCATGGGCTCTAGATCTTTGGGAGTGAGCCCCATCTGTTCCATACGGAACTTGATGGCCTCGACCGGATCGGGCAGGTTCAGCGGAACGTGCTTCCGCTCGTACGCCTCGACCAGCGTCACAAGGATGTCGAGACGCTCCCCTTCGGGCGTATCGGCCTCTGCCGTCATCAGCGACTCGATTTCTTTGAGAACTGCGCGGTAGTCGCTATCGGTCTTGATGGGTTTGATGTCCATGTTCGCTCCTTCAAATCGTTCGTACGTCGATCTTGTCGTAT
>Ga0075530_1000697_pt1 | contig 16039 bp, 13 predicted proteins | sample NGEPerD_2_FD_75101 | JGI IMG/M metagenome (GOLD analysis project Ga0075530, IMG submission 75101) | Arctic peat soil microbial communities from the Barrow Environmental Observatory site, Barrow, Alaska, USA - NGEE PermafrostL1-D | ecosystem: Environmental > Terrestrial > Soil > Wetlands > Peat ... | reverse complement strand
CCGCAAGCACGCTCAGTCCCAGGTGCACACCGCGGCGCAGGGCCGGCCAGGTCGAGGAGGTGTTCGCCACGGAGAAAGACACCAGCGCAGGGTCGATGCTGACCGAGGTGAACGAACTGGCCGCGAGCCCCACGGCGCGTCCATCGACCTCAGCCGCCACGGCCACGATCCCGCACGGGAAGGCGCCGAAGGCCCGGCGCAGGGTGGACGAGTCGAGCGCGTTGCTCAGTGCCGTGATGGTCATGACGATCCCCCTGTCGATGAGAAGGCCGCTGCGCTCGACCCTGCGAGCACCGCACCAATGACCGGGCGGGCCGAGTCCAGCCAGGCGTCGTACGCCGCAGGCTGGTCGTGCTGGTGGTCGAGCACGTAGAGCGCCCTTGTCGGGACGGACGCTCCCAGCTCGGTGAGGAGCGGGCGCAGGCTGACCTCGGGCGCGAGCGCATGGGCCGACGCTGCTCCCAGCATCAGTGGCACCGCCACCCCCCGCAGTCCAGTGCCGCCGGCGAACCGGTCGAGGAACAGCTTCAACGGGCCCGTGTAGGTGGCCTTGTAGGTCGGGCTCGCCACGATCACCAGGTCCGCCGCACCCACCTCGGCCACGAGCTCGGCGATGGTCGGGTCCTGCCAGTCAAGGAGGGAGGCTCCGAGCGTGGCGAGGTCCACCACCAGGTCCGGCTCTGTCCCGGTGAGTTCGCGGGCCACATACAAGGCCGAGGCGAGGGTGCGCGAGCCCGGCTTCGGGTTCCCGACCACGACGACCGTGCGGGTGCTCATGTGGTCCGCCCACCGAACGGGATCGCTTGTGCGTGCTGTCGCGGCGGGTGGGGGTGCTGCCACCGGCCACGAGCTGCGAGGATCGGCAGGACTCCTTCGCCGAACCAGAAGGCGTTCTCCAGGTGCGGGCAGCCCGAGAGGATGAACTCGTCGATCCCCAGATTGGCGTACTCCTCAATTCGCTCGGCCACCTGCTCGTGGCTGCCCACAAGGGCAGTGCCGGCACCACCGCGCACCAGTCCCACACCAGCCCAGACGTTGGGGTAGATCTCCAGCCCGTCCTTACTGCCCTCGTTGAGCTCAAGCATCCGGCGCTGCCCCTCGGACTCGCTGCGCTTGAGGCCCGCCTGGACCTTCTCGATCGCGGCCGGGTCGATCCCGTCGAGCAGCCGGTCAGCCTCGGCCCAGGCCTCTTCGGCGGTGGCCCGGGTGATGGTGTGCATGCGAATACCGAAACGGATCTCGCGACCCTCCTCCGATGCGAGCTTCCGGATCCAGTCGAGCTTCTCGCGTAGGGCGCTCGGTGGCTCTCCCCACGTCAGGTAGACGTCGGCGTGCCGGGCAGCCACCGTGCCGGCTGCCGGTGACGATCCGCCGAAGTAGATCTCGGGGACCGGGTCGGGGATCTGGTCGAGCTTGGCCTCCTCGACCTTGATGTGCTGGCCGTCGAAGTTCACGGTCTCCCCGCGCCAGAGTGCACGGACGACGCTGAGGAACTCGTCGCAGCGCTCGTAGCGGGCGTCCTTGTCGTGGAAGTCGCCGTACATGCGCTGCTCGTGGCTCTCGCCACCGGTCACCACGTTGAGCAACAGGCGTCCGCCGGTGAGGTTCTGGAAGGTGCCCGCCATCGCGACCCGCCTCGGCCACCAGGGCCTCGGCGGCGCGCACCTGGAGCTCCATCTCGCCGAACGCCTGCAGCACCAGGGGATCGTCGGCGTGGCGCTCGACCTGCGCGTCCGGGTAGGGGCGGCTCTTGGTGGTCACGAAAGCGGCCGCCTCGGAGATCGCGGCGCGGGCGATGCCGGCGTCGATGGCGGCGTGCAGGAGCTGCGCGAACGCGCCGTACGTCTGTCTGGGGCCCTTCCTCGAAGGTGAGGTGGTACGGCGTGATCCGCGACGTGTGGACCTCCAGGTCATCGAGGCGCACGGTGCCACTCGCAGTAGTGCGTTGACCCATACCGTTCCAGTCGTCAACGACGCTGACCCCCGGAGCTGTGCGCTCGACCCAGGCGACATGCAGTGGACCGTCGGTGCCCAGGTGGGCCAGGACCGGGATCCAGTCGGCAAAGAGCGCGCCCGTGCTGTAGCCCTTCTCCCCGTTGAGCAGCCAGGCGTCCGAACCATCTCCGAGCGAGGTCAGCGTCGTCCGAAAGTCACGGACGTGGCTGGTGCCGATCTCCGACTGCGCGTTGCCGAACCGCTTGCCGCGCAATGCCTCTGCGAAGAAGAACTCCCGCTGCTCCGGGTGCTCCGGTGGCGGAGCGCGTTGACGTAGACGAAGTGGCTGTGCGGGATCTGCGCGACATTCGGATCACCGGCGGCGAGCAACCGGAAGACCTCGGCAACGGTCTCGTGGTCGAGATCGGCTCCCCCCGTGCTCCGCTGGCACGGTGATCGCCAGCAGGCCCGAGGCCGAGAGCCGCTCCAGCAGGCCGAGATCCAGCAGGGGCTCGCCGAGGGCCCCCTGGACCTCGGCCTGGTGAACACGCTCGCCGGGGACGACACACCGACCGACCTGGTCGCGACCGCACTCGTGCACGGGTCGCCCGTGGTCGTGCTCCCACCCCGCCACCCGCTCGCGGTGCAGCAAGCGATCAGCCCCGCGGACCTGCGCGGGCACCCGTTCGTGGCCATGCGATCTGGCTACCTCATGCACCGCTTCGCCCATCGCCTGTTCGGGTCAGAGTCCACCGACTACGACGTACAGCACCGACGGCGCCGCCATGGGCATGCTCATGGTCGCGGAGGGGCTCGGGCTGACCGTACTGCCCGACTACAGCGTCGTCGGCGACCCGCTGCGCCGGGCCGGCTTGATCACGCACAGGCCGATCACGGGCGACGCCACGGCGGTCAGTCTCATCCTGCTCCAGCGTCAGCTGGATCACGCCCCCCAGCCCGTACGCGACCTGCGGGAAGCGATCGTGCGGCATGCGGTGCGATACGCCGACTCACGAGTCGGGCCGAGCGCGGGTGGTACCAGCCTGGTGACTGTGGGCGCACGTGAGGACACCGAAGGGGCTCATGGCTGAAGATCGTGCCGGGGCTACCCGGAACGTAGCCGTTCGCCATGTGTAGTCCGCACGGGGACGGAGCACCCGAGGTCCTGGGCTGCTCGTCACCTCGGCTGAAACGGGCGATCCCCTGAGGGTGTTGGGCCGGTAGCGTGCTCGCGTGACCAGGGATCCGGAGCCGTTGGCGGGCGGCATCCCCGAGCAGACGATCAACCGCAACTGGACCGAGCTGGTCCAGGAGCTCCGGTCGACGCAAACCGGCGTGCAGGTGCTGACCGGCTTCCTGCTCGCGGTGCCGTTCACCGAGCGGTTCGACCGGCTCGACGACGTCGAGCGCACGGCGTACCTCGTCGTCCTGACCGGCGCAGTCAGCGCCACCATGGCCGTGCTGGCACCGATCGCCTACCACCGGATCCTGTTCCGCCGGGACCGCCGCCCGTGGCTGGTCGAGACCGCAAACCGGATAGCCCGAGCCGGCCTCGTGCTCGCCGCGCTCACCATGTGCGGCGTCGTGTTCCTCGCGTTCGACCTCACGATCAACCGCACTGCCGGCATGGTTGTCGCGCACGTGGCGTTCCTTGGGTACGGCGTGCTCTGGGTGGTCGTGCCGCTGCAGGCGCGCCCTCCCGCGGGCGGGCGCTGACGCAACTAGAGCCGCGGCCGCCAAGGTTTGCCGTCGCGAGCGTCGTCCAACGCGTGCCATGGCAAGGCGCCGGAAGGAAGGCGGGCCGTGGCCCGACGACTGACGGCAACGCAGCCAGCGTGCGTGGTGGGCGGCGCGTAGCAGGCAAACGTTGGTGGACGCGGTACTAGCACCCCCACGGGGTGACGGTTCGTTTCAGGCCAGGGGATCGGCGAGCAGCAGCTCGGTGTTGCCGTCTACGTGGGAACCACGCCGGTCGATGTAGGTGAGGTCGTTGAAGGCCAGCTCGCGGTAGAGCGAGGCGAGGCCGACTGGGCTCAGGTCGTTGTCCGGGGCACGGGCGGGTGAGTCCGCGTCGATCATGGTGGTGAACAGGGAAAGTGTCCCGTCGCGGTTGGAGGCCACCTCGATGATGCGCGCCTGCTGGGGTGCGTCGACGTGTGAGGCCGTGTTGATCTCCCAGAACGACCGGCGGGGCTCTACGTGCCGCCTGGGTGTGATGCGGTTGCGGTGACAGTGACCGTTCACCCACGCGATGACATTGGGATACCGGTGAAGGAGGGCGACGACCTCGTCACCTGAGTGCCGCGGCTCGTGCGGGTCGCGTGGGTCAGGCGCCAGGTTGGTCATCGTGTCGGAAGGGTGGTGGCTGAACACCACGACGTACTCGCCCTGCGCCGAAATGAGCTGTTGCTCGAGCCAGTGCAGCTGACCGGATCCGAGAGAGCCGTCTGCGCCACCGGCCTGGTTGGTCGTGTCGAGGCTGACTGCGAGCACGTGCTTGGACAACCAGTGCGTGTAGTAGAGGCGGGAGCCGTCGTCGTCTTCGGCGTACCCGTGTCCGACGGGCCCTGCACCCGTGAACCTCGGGTTTCGCAGAGCCTCGACGTACTTCCCGCCGGTGAACGGGGCGCGTCTCGGGTCGGCGGAGACGCGTCGGGTGTGTCCGCGCTTGGCGATGACCTCGAGCTGCCGCCCAACCCCGCCGACGCCCAGTTTGGGGTGGTCCGCTGGCCTCCTCGAGGCCAACCTCCTCGCGAGCAGGAGCGCCTCCTCGGAGCTGGCCGAGAACACCTTGCGATCCCCGGCGTACCACTCTGCGATCGCGGGTTGGTGCTCCAAGGTCCCCAGTGCCGCAGCGTCGTGGTTGCCCATCGTCAGCAGCCAGGGCACGTCGAGCCCGGGAGAGGCGAACGGCTTGGTCGCCGCAGCAAGCAACCCCGGTACGACGGGAAAGCCGTGCTCCTTGTAACGGTCGGCCATCGTGCTTTCGGGCTGCCAGTACTCCTCGAGTCCGCTGCCTGCGACTCCCTCGAACACGTCTGGATCACCGCTCGAGGGGTGAAGGCTGCCGCCCGCAAGGATGGTGAGGAGCCACTCGAGCTCGAGCACGCCTTGGTTGTCGGTGTTGTCTCCGGTGGTCATCACCGCATCGATCGGCCTGCCAGTGAAGGGCCCGCCGCGAAGCGAGTTGACTCGTCGAACGAGTGCTGTGGTGCCGTGTGTGCCGAGAAGCTCCTGGGGTCGGTGGCCGGTCCTGCAGCGGCGGTCCAGGTACTCGAACCGCAGCGGGTTCTGGACATCGGTGACGTGCAGGTCGGTCAGCTGCACGACGGAGGCCAGCCCGGTCCGGAGGAACGCGCGTTTCTCACCGGCCCGCGCGAGCTCGGTCCTCAACGCTATCGGCCGAGCAGGCCCAGTGGTCAACAGCCGATAACCCGTGGAGCGGATCGGAACGATCGTCGACTCAAGGGTCGTCCCCCCGACATACAACGGCGGACTGGAAAGGTGCTCCCACAGGAGCCTCGATGACACCAAGGCCCCAACGGAGATGGAGCTGCACTTGACGACCCGTCGCCGCGTCAGATTGACCACGTTCAGTAGTGTTTCCACGCCAAACGCGGAACAGGTGTCTATAACCTTGATGCCCTGTGAACCCCTGCCGTCACTCTGGGGGTGACCAACGCTCGACTCACTGGCTCGAACCCCACCTCAAATCTGAGTGCCCCCAGCGCCCAGGGTGGTTGAGGAGCGAGCGCCAGCGAGCGTCTCGAAACCACGCAACGAGCGTGTGGGGGTGGATACGACCTTGGAGCAGCCGTTGTGACCGGAAGCACCAGAGGGTCGCCACAGTGGTGCCTCTGGTCACGAACGGCCCGCCCGGACGGTAGGCCGCCACAGAGACGGCACGCCTGGGTCCGCTTGAACAACTGAGCCGGTGGCTCGGTGGTACAACGGGCACATGGATCCTGCGCCGGAGAAGCGCCGAGATGGCCCGGGAGGCCCGATAGTCCACGCCCGTGTGATCGAGCTGATCGACCGACTCCCTGTCTATGACTCCCGAGTTCGCCGACATGAAGCCGGTGGTGTGCACCAGATGCGCGTCACTCTGCGCCGGCTGCGGAGCGTGCTGGGCACATTCGAGCCGCTGTTCGACGCGAGCGTGGTCGAGTCTCTGCGAGAGGAGGTCAAGTGGGTCGCCGGTGAGCTGGGTGGCGCACGGGACTCCGAGGTCGTACGCCGGCGACTGAACGCGCTGGTCGCGGCACCGGAGGAGCGCGCACTGGCTGATCGGATCGAGCGGGATCTGGGCTGCGCTGAGGCGGCAGGCATGGAGGGTGCCGTGGCCGCGCTCGACTCGGAGCGGTACTCACAGCTGTTTCGCGACCTGGTCGGCTTCGCGGCCGACCCGCCGTGGACGCCCGATGCGGAAGGCCTGGGCGATGACTTTCTCCGTGCTCGGGTGCATCGGGACTGGAAGCGGTTACGGCGCCGGGTGGAGAGTGCGCGTGAGCCGGCCAGGGGCGACGAGCTCGACTCCTCGCTTCATGAGGTCCGAAAGGCGGCGAAGCGGCTCCGGTACTCAGCCGAGTCACTCGTTCCGACCCATGGCGATGACGCATGGCGCCTCGTTCGTGGCGCGAAGAGGGTGCAGACCGACCTCGGCGAAGTGCAGGACAGCGCTGTCTGCAGGCGGGTTCTGCGGAGAATCGCGACCTTGGATGGCACGCTCACGGACGAAGTCTTCATCCTGGGCGGGCTGCACGCGCAGGAGCGACTTCGCTCCGCACACGCTGAGGCTCACTACGCCAAGGCATGGGCCAAGGTGTCGCGCAATAAGCACCGCCGATGGCTGAAGTGACCTCGACAGGGGCGGTTGGAGCCGTCCGCGCCGTCTGGGCGAGTGGGTCCGAGCCACCGGAGATGGCGACCGGCCTACTGCGCGCCCAGGTTGGCCGGGTGCTCGGGACCTCGGCTGAGGAAGTGCATCTGTCCCGGTCATGTCCGCAGTGCGGGAGCTCGGAACACGGGCGACCCGTCGTCCTACCCACACAGGCCAGTCCCTCTCCGTTCGTCAGTCTGAGCCGGGCTGGTGCGGTCGTGGTCGTGGTCGTGTGCGACTGCGGACCGGTGGGTGTGGACATTGAGTGGTTGGACGCACCGAGGTTCGAGGGGTTCGACGAGGTCGCGCTGCACCCGCGCGAGGTGGCGCCAACTATCGGCGCACGCGCAACCACCTGGGTGCGCAAGGAGTCACTGCTCAAGGCGACCGGGGATGGTCTCAACGTCGACCCCAGGTTGATCGAGTTGAGTGATCCCGACCAGCCTCCGCGACTCGTCCAGTGGTGCGCCCCCGACCCGCCCGCACCGAACGTCTGGATGCGCGACCTGGAAATTCCCGGGTGTGCGGCATGCGTCACCGTGCTCAGTGACGTTGCGCCTCGACTCACCCTGCGGCAGGAAGCTCGGGCAGGGCTTCCTCGCTGAGCCACTCCTCGAAGAACGACCCGAGAGAGCAGCCCGTGCTCGTCTCGACGAAGGCGATGAACATCTGCGTCGAGACGGTGCTGTGCGCATGCTCGGTTGCCCATGTCTTGAGCAGCTCGAAGAAGTCGTCGTCGCCACAGGTCAGCCGCAGCGCGTGCAGCAGCAGGGCCCCTCGCTTGTAGACCCGGTCGTCGAACATCAGCTCCGGACCCGGGTCGCCCAGCACGAGATCCTGATCCAGGGCGTCGAGCCGATCCCAGTGCTCGATGGCCTGCTCGTGGGCCGACTTCTTGCCGGACTCCTCGGACCACAACCACTCGGCGTAGCACGCGAATCCCTCGTGCAACCAGATGTCGCACCACTGGCCCAGGGTGAGGCTGTTGCCGAACCACTGGTGTGACATCTCGTGGGCGATCAGCCGCTCTGCGTCCCAGTCGGTGACGAGGTAGTTGGCGCCGAACGTCGAGAGCCCCTGAGACTCCAATGGGATCTCGAGCTCGTCCTCGGTGATGACCACCGTGTAGCCGGCGAACGGGTACTCCCCGAAAAGCCGGGTGAACACCTTCAGCATCTCGGGCTGGAGCCCGAACGCTGCGTCGTACTGCGAGACCAGGCCTCCCGGCACTGCGGCAGACAGGGGAATAGTCGCGTCGAGCTCGAGGAGCTGGTAGCGGCCGATCTGCACGGTGGCGAGGTAGGGCGCCATCGGCTCGGGCTGGTCGTAGACCCAGGTCGTCGAGCTTGCGTGACGCCTGGAGGAGATGAGCGTGCCGTTGGAGACGACGCGGTGAGTCGTCGGCGCGGTGATCGTCAGCCGGTAGCTGGCCTTGTTGGCGGGCTGGTCGTTGCAGGGGAACCACGAGGGCGCGCCGTGGGGTTGACCCGCGACGATCACGCCGTCTGTGAGCTCTTCCCATCCGGCGTCGCCGAGGGTCTTGCTGCGCAGCGGCACGGGATGTCCGGAGTACTGCACCGTGATGGTGAAAACCTGTTCGCGGGTGATCTCGGTCTTCAGCCGCACACTGAGGCGGTCCTTGCGGTGCGAGTACTTCACTGCGGACCCGTCGAGGGTGACCTTGGTGACCCGTAGCGTGTGCAGGTCGAAGCTGAGCCGGTCGAGGTCGTCCTTGGCGAGGCAGTGCAACACAGCGCGCCCGGCCAGGTGGTTGCCTTCGACCTTGTAGGTCAGGTCGAGGTCATAGTGGGTTACGTCGTACGACGCATCGCCATGTCCTGGGGTGTAGTCGTCGACCTCAGGGAGTCTGGTCACCTGGCCGGCTCGCGGGTGTCCTCGTCGATCCAGGGACCGATGGGGTTGCCGATCCACCGGGTTTTGTCGGGGACGGACTCGCCCCTCATCACCAACGACACGGGCCCAACCGTAGCGTGACGGCCCAGCCTTGCGGCCGGCAGGATCACGCTGTTGGGACCCAGCGTCGAGCCGGCGCGCAGGGTGACCCGGTCCATGCTCAGTACCCGGTCGTGGAAGAGGTGGGTCTGCAGGACGCAGCCCTGGTTGACGGTCACTCCGTCGCGCAGTTCGACCAGGTCGGGCTCAGGCAACCAGTACGTCTCACACCACACCCCACGGCCGATCCCGGCGCCCAGCGAGCGCAGCCAGAGGTTGAGGGCTGCGGTACCGGTGGCGGCCCTGGCGAACCAGGGCGCCGCCACCACCTCCACGAACGTGTCGGCCAGCTCACTACGCCATACGAACGAGCTCCACAGCGGGTGCTCAGTGGCGCGGATCCGGCCGACGAGGACCCACTTCACGGCAGAGGTGATGCCGGCGGCCAGGACCCCGGCGGCCAGCAATACCAGTCCCGCGGCCACGACCGCGAGGGCTGGGTAGGGACCGTCGAGTATCAGCTCGAGGCTGAGAACGGTGCACCCGGCCAGGGCGAGAGACACCATGACGGGCACCAGCCGACAGGCCTCGACCAGCCCGCGGGCGATCCGCAGCTGCCGTGGAGGGTCGTAGGTCCGACTGTCGTCGCCGCTGCCGGTGGGTCGTCGCAGGAGCACCGGTGGACTGCCGAGCCACGACGAGCCTGGCTTGGCCTTCTTCTTTCGGGGGGCGGCAGAGAGCACCGCGACCAGGGACTGCTTGGGCACCTTGCGCCCAGGTGCGGTCATGCCGGAGTTTCCGACGAAGGCGCGCTTGCCGATCTTTGTGCGTTCCACCCGCAGCCAGCCGCCGCCGAGCTCATAGCTACCCAACAAGGTGTCATCGGCGAGGAACGCCTCGTCGTTGATGCTGGTCAGCTTCGGGATCAACAGCACCGTGGACGCCTCCACGCGTCGACCCACCCGGGCACCGAGGATGCGGAGCCAGATCGGCGTGAACGCGCTCGAGTAGATGGGGAACAGCCAAATGCGTGCTTCGTCGAGCACCTTCATCGTCGCCCACGCCTGCCACGCACGGCGGCTGTGGATCGCAAAGGCGCCAGCTGACAGCCCGATTCCGAGCAGGCGGACCAGTGCCGCGACCAACAGCACCAAGCAGGCGAGCCCGACGAGGGCCGAGAGCGGCAAGAGCGCCAGCAACACGAGGGCCGCTCCGCTGAGGGAGGTAGTTTCGCGCAGCCACGGCAAGGTCACCGCGAGCCCGGCCACTGCAGCCAGGATCGGCAGCAGCGAGATCAACGTGGCAATGCCGGCGTAGGCGAGCACCCAGCCCGGTTTGTGCTGCGGACGGCTTTCCGACCACGGACCCCGTGTGCGACCCACCGGCTCAGCCGGTGAACCGGTCCAGTACTCGCCCTTCGCGACCGCACCGATCACCGCGGACCCCGGAGCGACCTCTGCGTTGCCTCCGACCACAGCGCCTGGGCACAGCGTGCTCCGCGTTCCCACGCGGGCTGCTGGGCCGACCTTGATCCTGCCGATGTGCAGCACGTCGCCGTCCAGCCAGTGGCCGCAGAGGTCTACCTCCGGCTCGATCGAACAACCGCTACCCAGAGTCAGCATGCCCGTCACCGGCGGGATCGAGTGCAGGTCGACCTGCTTGCCGATCTTGGCGCCGAGAGCCCGTGCGTACGTCGGCATCCAGGCAGCGCCCGCCAGATTCGCTGCTCCCAGTTCGTCGGCCAGCCGCTCGGCCAGCCAGAGCCGGAGATGGATCCGACCACCGCGCGGGTAGTCCCCCGGGCCTACTCGTCTGAGCAGGATCCGGGCACCAACAGCACTGAGCGCCATCCGACCCGGTGCGAACACCAGGGCCACCCAACCGACCAGGACCCACCACCACGAGAACGTCGGCAGAAACTCCAGCCCCAGGATCGAGGCGGCGACGTTGTTGCCGGCCACCACCCAGGTCAGCCAGCGCAGACCGGAGAGCAGCCGCAGTGGAACTGTGAAGGCGAACTGCCCGATCTGTGTCTTCGATGGTGTCGGCCGGACCCTGCGGTTGGTCCGCGACGTAGGTGTGGCCATCTCATCCAGCATGGCGGCCAGGGCCCGGAGCGTCGGGTTCTCGTAGAGGTCCGCAACCGTCACCTCCGGATAGCGGGCCCGGAGCCGGGAAACCATCTGGGCAGCGGTCAGGCTGCCGCCGCCGAGGTCGAAGAAGTCCTCACGCTCGTTGGTGACGACCGCTCCGAGGACCTCGAGCCAGAGCTCGGCGATCCAGGCCGCAGTGCCCTCCAGTTGGGCTGCTGGTTGGGGGTGGTTCTCCGCTGTGGCCAATGGCCACGGGAGCGCGTCACGGTCGATCTTTCCAGAGGTACGGGTCGGCAGCGACGCCACTTCCGCCAACCGGGGCACCAGGGCCGCGGGCATGATCTCGCGGAGGTGTTCCTTCGCGGCGTCGGCTTCGAACCGCGCCTCGACCGTGACGTACCCGATCAGGATCTGGTTGCCGGCCCGGCTCTTCCGCACGGCCGCGGCGGCGCTGACGACTCCGGGGAGCGCGAGCAGGGCGTTGTCAATCTCGCCGAGCTCGATGCGCCGGCCGCCGAGCTTGATCTGGTCGTCGCCCCTCCCGGCGAACATCAGTCCCTGCTCGTCGTACACCACCCGGTCGCCGCTGCGGTACGCGCGTCGCCAGCCAAGCGTCGGGAACGGCGCGTACTTCTCCGCGTCCTTCGCAGGGTCCAGGTAACGCGCCAGCCCGACGCCCCCGATGATCAGCTCCCCAACCTCGCCTGGTTGCACGCGCGCCCCGTGCTCGTCGACGACCGCCAGATCCCAGCCATCAAGAGGCAGCCCGATCCGCACCGGCCCCTCGCCGGTCAGCTGAGCGCCACAGGCGACAACCGTTGCCTCGGTCGGACCGTAGGTGTTCCACAGCTCGCGTCCTGGTCCCGCGAGACGGGTGCCGATCTCCGGCGGGCAGGCCTCGCCACCCATGATCAACAGGCGTACGTCGGCCAGGGACTCGGTCGGCCAGAGCGCCACCAGCGTCGGCACGGTGGAGACGACGGTGATGTTGTTGGCAACCAGCCATGGTCCGACGTCGACCCCACTGCGCACCAGCGACCGCGGCGCGGGCACCAGGCAAGCACCGTGCGCCCAGGCAAGCCACATCTCCTCGCAGGACGCGTCGAACGCGACCGAGAGTCCGGCCATCACCCGGTCGCTGTCAGCCAGTGGTGCGTCCACGAGGAACATCCGAGACTCGGCGTCGACGAACGCCGCTGCCGACCGGTGCGAGACCGCGACACCCTTGGGGGTGCCGGTGGACCCTGAGGTGAAAATGACCCACGCGTCGTCCCTCGGATCAGGACCCTCGCGAGCTGGAGGCTCACCTGACCGGCGTCGGTCAGCGATCACCAAGCTGTTGCCGACGACGGCAGCCACGTCCGCCTCCCCGAAGACGAGCCGCGCGCGTTCGTCGGGGTCGTCCGCGTCGACAGGGACGTACGCCGCCCCGGCCTTGAGGATGCCCATGATCGCCACATAGAGGTCAGTCGTGCCGGACCTGATCCGCACTCCGACGCGGTCTCCGCGACCGACCCCGAGGGTATTGAGCGACTGGGCCAGCTCTTCGGCCGCCTCACTGAACTCGGCGTAGGTGAGCTGCTCGGCGCCGTTGTCGAGCGCGAGCGCCTCCGGGTAGTTGGAAACGGTTTCCCGGAAGACGTCGATCAACGTGCGCGCAGCCGGCGCCATCGCGGAGCGGGTCAGCGTCAACGCGAGGCTCGTTTCACAGATGGGGGCGCAAGCACCGAGGCAGTGTTGCGTGCAGAGTTGAACGGAAAGTGGACAGACTCCGCGTCGAGTTCAGGTCGACTGGCCATCGTCAGCTGGTACTCGAACGCCCTTCTGGAGCGCGGAAATACTCGGCGACCTCACGCTCGACGAGCACCGGGATGAATTCCCGGATGGGCCTTCCCTCGCACTGCCGGTGGGCCTGCGGCCTGATGCCGTCGGGCGGCGCCTCCGGGAATCGGCCACGAAGACGATCGGCCTGCCGGTCAAGCGCGCGGATCTCTTCGATCTGGGTCATGTCTCAAGTGAAGCACCCCGATCGCCGAGGCCGATATTCGCTACCCACGCGTAGGGGTACGCGGGCAGCGGAATCCTTTTCGTGCTGAGTTGGTGCACCGTTCACCCCGTCGCACAGTGGTCGGATCGCGAGCGAGGATTTGGGTAACGGTGACGATCTCTGGGTCGCTGCCCCAATCCCTGTCCGGAATCATCCGACCCTGTGAATCGTGGACACCTCCGAGCAGTAGGCCACGGCAGGCGCCGGACCGGCACAGCGACCCAGCCCATAACCCAGGATGCCGCGATGTCGCACGCGATCAGTGGTCAGTCAACTGGCCGCGGATCGCTCGTGCCGCATCGCGCAGGCGCCTTGGCGAGGCTGCGCTCCGATGACCAGGCTGGCGCGGAGCGCACTGTGGTCCCTCTGCAGGTACGTCAGGGCGAACCCGCGCCATCCGAGCTCCTCTCCGAGCGCGCTGCCCGGGAAAATAGAGAAGACGAACAGGGAGAGGGCGCTGAAGATGGTGGCGTCGACCTCGGGGGCGCGCCGGCACGCGGTAGCGGGCCATACTGAGTCGGCAGTGCTCTACAGGCACTGCGGCGGGTCCTGGAGACATACAGAATCTGCGCACCAGCGACAGCGCAGCCAGCCTCGCCCGTCCGGCCTTTTACTTCACCGTCGCTGGGAGTGTCTCGGCCCAGCACCAACCAGGTCGACCGGAGCGCCTGGGTGGGGCGTCGACGGATGCGTGATCAGGCCAGCGTCGGCAGCCTGGAGAGCGCGTCGGCCAAGGCGGACTGGATGTCGGCGTCCTCCCACTGGTGGTCGACGACGTTGCCGGACAGGTAGGCGTCGTAGGCGCCGAGGTCGAGATGGCCGTGTCCGCACAGCGCGGTCAGAATCACCTTCTCCTCGCCGGTCTCCTTTGCACCGCTCCGCTTCCTCGACGGTTGCCGCGAGCGCGTGCGTCGGCTCGGGGGCGGGCAGGATGCCCTCCGTGCGGGCGAACAGCACCCCGGCGGCGAAACATTCGGTCTGCGGCTCGGCGACCGCGTCCATCTCACCCGTCTCGTAGAGGTGGCTGATCAGCGGGCTCATCCCGTGGTAGCGCAGGCCACCGGCATGGATCGGATCAGGCACGAAGTCGTGGCCCAGCGTGTGCATCTTCATCAACGGCGTCATCCCTGCGGTGTCCCCGAAGTCGTAGGCGTACGTGCCTTGGGTCAGTGAGGGGCACGCAGCCGGCTCCACCGCCAGCACGGCCGGGTTCATCCGGCCCATCCACTTCTCCCTCAGGAATGGGAACATCAACCCGCCGAAGTTCGACCCACCACCGGTACAACCGATGAGAAGGTCGGGGGTCTCTCCCGCCTGGGCGAGTTGGAGCAGCGCCTCCTCGCCGATGATCGTCTGGTGCATCAGCACGTGGTTGAGCACGCTGCCGAGCGCGTAGTTGGAGGTCGGGTCCTGGGCCGCGACTTCGACAGCCTCACTGATGGCAATGCCCAGTGACCCGGTCGAGTCGGGGTGCTCGGCAAGGATGCTGCGGCCCGGCCTCGGTCAGCTCCGAGGGGCTGGGGTGCACTGTGCCGCCAAACGTCTCGATCATCATCCGCCGGTAGGGCTTCTGGTCGTACGACGCCCGCACCTGCCAGACCTCGCAGGCCAGGCCGAACTGTCGCACGCGAACGCCAAAGCCGTGCCCCACTGGCCGGATCCGGTCTCCGTGGTCAGCCTCTTGATCCCGGCCTTGGCGTTGTAGAACGCCTGAGGAACTGCGGTGTTCGGCTTGTGGGAGCCGGCCGGGGAGACCCCTTCATACTTGTAGTAGATCCGCGCCGGCGTACCCAGCACCTTCTCGAGCCGGTGCGCCCGATACAGGGGGCTCGGGCGCCGCAGCCGGTAGACGTCGAGCACCTCCTCGGGAATGTCCACGTACTGATCGGTGGACACCTCCTGGAGGATCAAGTCCATCGGGAACAGGGGCGCCAGATCGTCCGGCCCCACCGGCTGCCCGGTCCCCGGGTGCAGCACCGGCGGAGGTGGGGTCGGAAGGTCGTGCAGCACGCTGTACCAGCGGGCAGGCATCTCACTCTCATCGAGCTGGAACTTGTGCTGCTGCACCTGGGACATGGTGGCTCCTGACCTTGCGCCGGCTGGTCGCTCCCGAGACTAGTGATTCCGGTGCGCGCCATGCTTGTGGTTCGCTCCGACAACCACCGATTTCAGGCGCAAGAGTCGTGTGATTGTGACCCGATTGGTCTAGTTCTCCCGCCGGGATCCCACGTTCGAACAGGCGTTGTTCGAGGCTTCCGCACCGCGTCACCCGTGCCAAGCATGCGATGGAGTCGTCGGCTCAGGGCGATGCCTTGTCACCGTGGAATCAGCGTCATTGCACCCAGGGTGACGCGCCCTGCCCGGTCGCCACCATGACCTGCTGGGCAGCGCACTGGCTCGCCGCTTACACCGAGTGGCCGATTACCCGGCACTGGCCGGCCCGAGCGTTACGCCGCCTGATGGCGCGTACGCCGCCGGCAGACCCTCGACGTGCCTGCAGCTGCCGGGAAGCCATCTGACGGTTCATTCGAGTCGATGGAGAAGATGGGCAACTGGGTCCGGTTCGCCGACACCAAAGCGACCATCCTGACTGCGGGACTTGGAGTCATCCTCACCATGCTGGTGAGCAGCGCCAAGACGGTCACGCGAGCAGTCGCTGAAAGGACGCTCCTGCGGGATTCTCGTCGGCATATTCACAATCGCTGCGGGGATCGCCGCCGCGACCACGCTGTTCTGGTTGGTCAAGGCGATCAGCCGCAACGCAACATCACCTACAGCACAAGGAACCGCTTCGGATGGCCCGCTCTGCCCGGCACCGACGCTGCGACGCTCATGGCGGACGCCGAGAAGCACCACTTCCGAGCATAAGCGTGGCTGCAAGTTCTCGACCTCGCCATCATCGCCGACAAGGCAGTTCAGCTCACGTTCTCACTGCCTGACTGGCTGCGTCATGGCACCGCGATTCGGGCGCCCGCCAAAAGGCGCGTCATACGGTCGGGAGCGCCTCGTGGCCTAGTGTCCCTCGCGCGAAGTTCGCAAGATAAGTCGTGCTCCCAGTGCGTGCATCGCAAGGCGGCGGTGCGAAGGCAGACCGGGCGTCTTTCGAGCGTCGCCAACGCAGCGAGGTGCGTG
>Ga0075530_1000696_pt1 | contig 16040 bp, 7 predicted proteins | sample NGEPerD_2_FD_75101 | JGI IMG/M metagenome (GOLD analysis project Ga0075530, IMG submission 75101) | Arctic peat soil microbial communities from the Barrow Environmental Observatory site, Barrow, Alaska, USA - NGEE PermafrostL1-D | ecosystem: Environmental > Terrestrial > Soil > Wetlands > Peat ... | reverse complement strand
TGACCTCGGCACGAGACTGCATCGACAACCCAATCCTCATGCCCCACCACACTCACCGCTACGCGGGCATTCCTACGTGAGGCACGGAGAGAGTTTCGCGGGCAGTTTTCGTGAGTCTCGTCGCCCGCTACAGATCTGCCGTGGTCGGCGCACAATCGTCCGTACGGACGAAATTGCACGTGGTTCGGCCGTATTCGGCGCACAATCGTCCGTACGGATGAAATTGACGCGTCCCGGTGCTCGCATGACCACAGGAAGCAGCTCACCGAGGCCGAGATCGCCACCGGGACTGGGTGCATTGGACAACAACTCGCCAACCGGTCGGAACCACCCAACCGGGGGAGGGGATCAAACCCGCGACGGTGCACTCCGGGAACGTGTCACAGCAGCGCACATGCGCGGTTGTGACTCTGATGCCGCTCCGCTGGTCGAGCCTGTCGAGACCCGGTGCGGCGACCACGCGCGCGACGCTCAGGAGTAGACGTGTGGTGCCAGGGTCCCCACCGAGCGCAGGTTGCGGTACTTCTCGTCGAAGTCGAGGCCGTAGCCGACGACGAACTCGTTGGGGATATCGAAACCGACGTACGTGACCTCGACGTTCATCCGCTGAGCCGCCGGCTTGCGGAGCAAGGTTACGACCTCGACCGACGCCGGCCCCCGCGAGCTGAGGTTCGACACCAGCCAGGACAGGGTGAGACCGGTGTCGATGATGTCCTCGACGACGAGCACGTGCCGACCGCTGATGTCGGTGTCGAGGTCCTTGAGGATCCGGACCACGCCGGAGGACTTCGTGCCGGAGCCGTACGACGAGACCGCCATCCAGTCCATCTCGACGTGCCGACTGAAGTGCCGGGCCAGGTCAGCCATCACCATCACCGCCCCGCGCAGGACGCCGACGAGCAGGATCTCCTTGCCGTGGTAGTCCTTCTCGATCTGCAACGCCAGCTCAGCCAGGCGCTCCTGGATCTGCGCCTCCGTGTAGAGGACGTTGACCAGATCGCCGTCCACGTGCGCCTCATCCATGACTTCAGCCTGCCACAGGCGGAGGCGGCTCGTCGCCGGTCTTCCGGAACCGGAGCTCCCCGGACACGCGCACGAGGTGCACACGTCCGGGGAGCTCGATCCGCTGCTGGCCGTGATAGCCGCAGACCAGGTCGTCCATAGCCAGGACGTGCACCCGGAACAGCTCACCCGGCGGGCAACCGGCCGCGGCCGCGGCGAGGCGCAGCACGCGACGGCGCACGGCGGTCTCGGTGATCTCGAGCGCGCCGACGTCGAGGCCGGTGTCGGTGCGCACCTTCTCGAGGGTGTGCTCGGCGATCGAGTCGAGGGCAGCCATGTCGTCCTGGAGCAGATCGGCGGTGCGGGCCAATGCGGGGGCGATGCCCGGCCCGAGCTCCTCCTCGAGCACGGGCAGCACCCGGTGCCGCACGCGAGCACGGGTGAACCGAGGGTCGACATTGTGCGGATCTCGCCAGAACTCGATCTCCTCGGCCGCACACGCCGCCTCCGTCTGGTTGCGGGTAATGCCGAGGAGGGGACGGCGGAAGGGGTGGAAGCCGTGCCTCATCCCGGCGATCGACCGACCACCTGAACCCCGCGCGAGCCCCATCAACACAGTCTCTGCCTGGTCGTCGAGGGTGTGCCCCAACAGAACCACCTCTGCGCCGCGCTCCTCGGCGAGCTCACCGAGGGCGGCGTACCTCGCCTCCCGCGCTGCCGCCTCGAGGCCTCGGCCGGCCGGGGCCACTGCCACCGACACCGCAGCTGTCTCGTGGACGCCGAGCCGCACCATCTGCCGAACCACGGCGTCAGCGCGGGCGAGCGAGCCCTCCTGGAGGCCGTGGTCGACGGTGACGCCGATCACTCGCCACTGGGCCCTACGTGCCTCGAAGATCGTGGCAACGAGGAGGGCCAGCGAGTCAGCACCACCCGAACAGGCGACGACCACCGGCTGCTGGCCGACGTCGTTGAGCGAGGCGCGAACCGCGAGCCGCACCGCGGCTACTGCCGGATCGAGCGCCATCGGAGCTCTAGCCGTGCACGCGGCGGACCCAGCTGTCGGGGTCACCTATCTCGGCCTTCGAGGGAAGGTTCTCCGGAACCACCCAGACCTTGTTGAAGCCCTCCATGCCGACCCGGTCGACCGCACCGCGCACGAACGCCGCGCCATTGCGATACTGCGCCATCTTCGCGTCGAGGCCGAGCAGCTTACGCAGGATCCGGTCGAAGGAGCCGGCGCCCTTGCGCCGGACGTTGAACTTGCGACGGATCTCGGCCACGGAGGGGATCACCTCGGGGCCGACCCCGTCCATCACCACGTCAGCGTGTCCCTCGAGCAACGACATCACGGCCGTGATCCGGTCCAGGACGACCTTCTGCTCAGGGGTATGAACGAGGTCGAGCAGGCTGACGTCGTCGTCACCGCGGACGAGGTCGGACAGGCGTTTGACGCCCTCGCCGAACATCCCGACCAGGCGCGCGCTGTCCATCTCGACCGAACCGATCAGGTTCCCGATCTCCTCGTGAATGTGATCGCGCATCCAGGGCACCGCGGTGAACTGCACCCGGTGGGTCTCCTCGTGCAGGCACACCCAGAGCCGGAAGTCGGTGGGGTCCACACCGAGCTCGCCCTCGACATGCACGACGTTGGGAGCAACGAGCAGCATCCGCCCCGCAGGCGCTGGTTGGCCGGGCGATCCTTCCGGTGCGTAGAAGGGGTCGAACTGGCCCAGAACCCTCGAGGACATGAAGCCCAGCAGCGCGCCCAGCTCGACGCCGGTGACCCGCGAACCGATGGCCTCGGCGATAGGACCCGGTGATCCCTTCTTCTCCTGCAGCCGGTCGATCAGAGGGGAGACGATGGTGGCGAACCCATCCACGTTGGCCTGGATCCATCCCTGCCGGTCGACCACAAGGACCGGAGCGGTGCGCTCTGTCCCCGGGGGGGCTCCTTGGGGGGCCATGAGCCCGGTGAACTCGCGCACGAGAGGGGTTGACCGCAGCGATCCTGCGCGCAGCTCCTCCACTGCCTCCTCGGCGGTCGACCGGGCGACAGTTGGTCCGGGACCGGCCATCCTGGTCGCCGTGGTGACTGCGAGGTCCCAGTCGACCATGGTGGAACGCTGTGCTGACATGGTCCGACCCTACGTGGTTCCACATGAGCAGCCCGCGAGCGCTGCAGCGATCTCGTCGATCAGCGTGCGTGCCGCGAGTGTGTTGCGTACCGCCACGCGGTCGGCGATCGCGACAAAGCCCAGCTCGGTCCCGTCGAGGTCGGTGACGACCCCGGCCAGACCGTGCACGCCGGTGAGCGTGCCAGTCTTCGCGCGCACTCTGCCCGGACCATGCTCGTCACCCGTCTGGAACCGGTAGGCGAGCGAGCCGTTGAAACCCGCCACCGAAAGCCCGGTAGCGACCGCTCGCAGGGAGGGGTACTCGTCGCCCCCGGCCACCTCGATCACCGAGAGGATCATCTCGGGAGTCAGGCGGTTGTTTCTGGAAAGCCCACTGCCGTCATAGATCCGTGCCCGCGAGAGGTCGACTCCGAGCCCGCCAAGGACGCTACGCACTGCCTCGGAACCACCCGCGAACGAGGCCGGCTGGCCCTCGGCGATCGCAACGTGCCGCAAGAGCACCTCAGCGCCCTCGTTGTCGCTGACCTCGAGAATGCTCGTCACGATCTGCTCCAGCGGTGCACTCTCGACGGCACCCAGCTCCTCGGAGCCGGCCGCTGCGGCCGCCGGTCTCGGCTCCCCCAGCACAGCGATGTCCTTCTTGGCCAGCGCATCCGCGAACGCCTGCGCTGCATCTGCAGCCACCGCTTGCGTGCCGTTGACGCTTCCCGACCGGTCCCGGCCCTCGTTGGTCCACAGGGGTGAGATCGGCGTGACCACGTCGTCGGGAACGTACGACGGCTCCCATTCGGGACTCGTCGCAGGCCCCCGGAACAGTGAGGCGTCGTAGCCGACCCGGACACTGGTCCGGCCACGTTGCTCGAGCATCCTCGCCGTGGACTCGGCAAGAGTCCTCAGGTCGGCGCGGGCGGGGTAGCTGTCGTCGTCGACGACGGGGGCGCGCTCGAGAAACGGGTCGCCGCCACCTACCAGCACGATCCGTCGCGAACCGGCACCGGTCACGACCGTCGTACGAAACCGGTGGCCTGGCCCGAGGCTCTCCAACGCGGCCGCGGCGGTCAGCAGCTTCAGCGTCGACGCCGGGGTCACTGCACCGGCACCGTCGCGATAGACCACTGCGCCGTCGACGAGCTGTGACACCGCCACCGCAACGTGACGACCGAGCTTCTTCTCCGAGAAGAGCGCGGCCAGCGCACGGCGTACCTTTCCTGCCGCGGCGTCTCGGTCCGCGGTCTCGTCGGCGACCACCGGCGCCGGGGTCGCGGTCGGCAGCGTGAGGCCCTCGGGCGGAGCGACCGCGGCCGGATCGGTGAGCGGGGAGGGAGCCTCCCACCCGAACCACCGCTTGCCCAGGTCGAACTGGAAGGCGGCCACCGCGCAGGCCAGCACGAGGGCGACGATCGTCAGGGATGCCCTGCGCAGGTACCTTCCCGACCCAGCGCCGCGGGAGGCGATGGCGTCGCTTCGATCACCACTGACCACTTCGAAGCCCTCCCGACTGAACTATTGCGGCGGTTGTGCGCGAGACTAGTCAAAATTCGATGATCGAGCTCGCCGGCCAACCCGTCGGTTCCCGGCGAAGGCAGTGGAGGACAGCAGTGGAGTTCGACGTACTGGTGGAGATTCCCAAGGGCCAGCGCAACAAGTATGAGGTCGACCACGAATCCGGGCGCATCCGCCTCGACCGGACGTTGTTCACCTCCACGCAGTATCCAGCCGACTACGGGTTCATCGAGAACACCCTGGGCCTCGACGGTGACCCTCTCGACGCGCTAGTGATCCTCCAGGAACCCACATTTCCGGGATGCCTGATCAAGTGCCGCGCCATCGGCATGTTCCGGATGACCGACGAGGCCGGCGGCGACGACAAGGTCCTGTGTGTCCCTTCGACCGACCCCAGACTCGAGCACCTGCGCGACGTCAGCCACGTGTCGAAGTTCGACCGACTGGAGATCCAGCACTTCTTCGAGGTATACAAGGAGCTCGAGCCGGGCAAGTCCGTCGAGGGCGCGAACTGGGTCGGACGCACGGAGGCCGAGGCCGAGGTGAAGGCCTCCTACGCGCGTGCCAGGGAGCCGGGCGACGAGAACCCCGGCCGCACGCACTGAGTCGCCGGCCCGGGCGGCGGCCGCTTTCGGGGAGCTACTGGACTATCTCGGCGCGCAGCATAGCCGGTGGTATGTCGAACGCGTCGACCAGCTGCTCGCACCGCGGCCGGACCCGGCGGCACAGCTCGTTGACCATCGCGGTGACCGCCTTCGACCGAGCGCTGGACAGCCTGCCGTGCTCCATGAACCAGGCACGATCCCGCTCGATGGCCGAGAGCGCGTAGAGGTCGCACATCAGGTTGAGCGCGTCCCGGTTCGGGCCGTCCTCCAGGGCCTCGATCCGTTCGAGGAAGGCCTCGAGCAGCAGCCGCTCCGAGTGCGCCCAGGCCGAACTGATCACATGGTCCTGACACAGGCCGAACACTTCGGCAGCGTCGCCTCCCGCGTCCATTCCTCGCTTCAGGCGGCGCGCCACCCCAGCCAGCATGTGCTCCTCTCGCCAGCGCATCAGGTTGAGCTGGTAGTCAGGGTCCAGCAGGCCGGCGTCGGAATCGGTGTCCGCGTCTGCGGCCGGGACCACATCGCGCAGCCTCTCGAGCAGCTTGTGAACACTCGTCCGCTCCATCACGGTCTCCACCGCCATCGAGGCGACGAACCTGACCATCCCGAACTGGTCGAGGTCGCCAAACGTGTCCCGGTAGTCGGTGAGCAGCCCCTTCGCCACGAGCTGCAGCAGGATCGTGTTGTCACCCTCGAACGTGGTGAACACATCGGTGTCGGCGCGCAGCGCGTCGAAGCGGTTCACCGACAGGTAGCCAGCCCCGCCGCATGCTTCGCGACAGATCTGGATCGCATTCGACGCATGCCAGGTGCCGAGCGCCTTGGTGCCCGCGGCGCGCGACTCCAGCGCACGCCGGTCCCGCTCGGAACCACTGTCGGACTCGTCGGAGAACACGTCATGGAGGTCGGCCGCCACGCGCTCCTGGGCAAAGTGCAGCGCGTAGGTCCGCGCGAGGAGGGGGAACAGTCGTCGCTGGTGCATGCCGTAGTCGAGCAGCAGCTCCTCCGAACCGGAGTCGGGAGCGCCGAACTGGCGCCTGCGCAGGCCGTACTTGATCGCGATAGCCAGTGCCACCTTGCTGGCGGTGATCCCGGCACCGCCGACGCACACCCGCCCCTGAACAAGGGTGCCGAGCATAGTGAAGAAGCGGCGGTCGGCGTTCTCGATCCCCGAGGTGTACTCCCCGGCGTCGGTGACGTCGGCGTACCGGTTGAGCATCGAGGTCCGCGGCACCCGCACCTCGTCGAACCACAGCCGTCCGTTGTCGATGCCGTTGAGCCCGATCTTGGTTCCGCAGTCCTCGATGCGTACCCCAGGCATCGGCTCACCGCCGCCGTCGCGGATGGGTACGACGAAGGCGTGCACCCCCTGCGACGTTCCACCGATGACAAGCTGCGCGAACACCACCGCCACCCGGGCGTGGTCGGCAGCGTTACCGATGTAGTCCTTGCGTGCTGAGTCGGAGGGGGTGCTGAGGACGAACTCGCCGGTTTCCCGGTCGTACGTCGCCGTGCTGCCGAGCGCCTGCACGTTCGAACCGTGACCGGTCTCGGACATCGCGAAGCAGCCGATCAGCTTGCCGCTGATCAGGTCAGCGAGGTAGGCGTCGTGGTGCGGCTTGGTGCCGAGCTGGAGGATCGCGCCACCGAAGAGTCCGAACTGGACGCCCACCTTGACGACCACCGACAGGTCGCCGAGGGCGAGCGTCTCGAACGCCGCGACCGACGCGCCGATGTCGCCACCGCCGCCGTACTCCTCGGGGAAGCCCATGCCGGTCTGACCGGTCCCGGCCATTCTGAGCACGACGTCGAGCACACGTTGACGAAAGTCGGCACGTGACAGCTCCTCCGCGTCGACCAGGATGTCGGCATGCTCGGTGAGGCTCTCACGGACGCGTCGGCGGATGTCGGCGTACTTGCCGTCAAGCAGGCCGGCCAGCGCCGCGACGTCGATCGTGGGTGCCATGGTTGAGGACGACATGGGGAACAGCATATGAGACTCGTCGTGCCGCCGATCGGTCTACAGACGGACGAAGAAGTTCGGTGGGATCCAGTAGTACATGCTGTCGATCGACACCGGGCGGCCGGTCCGCGCGGCGTGGATGATCTGCCCACCACCGATGTACATCGCAACGTGGTGGATCGAGCTCGGAGTGCTCGACGAGCCCCAGAACACCAGATCCCCGGGACGCAGGCTGGACGCCGAGATCGGTGTGCCCGCCTGGTACTGGGCCACCGAGTAGTGCGGGAGGCTCACTCCAGCCGAGCCCCACGCTGCGAGCATCAGACCTGAGCAGTCCCACGCGCTCGGTCCCGCTGCACCCCACTGGTAGGGCTCGCCCAGCTGTGCCTTGGCATACGCGATCGCCTGGTTCGCGCCGCCGCTGCCAGTCGGCGGTGGCGAGGAGGGCGGCGCCGGCTGCGGACTAGGTGGTGGCGGGGGTGGCGGGGAGGCTGCCGGTGTGCTCCGCGGCTCGTCCTCTTGCGCAGTGTGCTGGGCTGGCTCGCCTTCGGTGCGGGTGCGGTCCGCTGCCTGAGCACTTGCCTCGGCTGCCGCCTTGGCAGCAGCCTCTTCGGCCGCCTGCTGCCTGGCCGCTGCCTCCGCTTCTGCGCGGGCTCGCTCCTCGGCCCGCTGGCGCGCGATCTCTTCGAGCGCGACCTGGCGCTGTTGCGCGACCTGGACGGACGTGCTCTGCGCCCGGGCCAGCTCGCGGATCATCTCGTCCCTCTAGCTCGCGATCTGTGTGGCGGTCGCTTGCGCCTGAGCGGCTGCCGCGGCAGCCGCTCAGGCGCAAGCGACCGCCACACAGATCGCGAGCTAGAGGGACGAGATGATCCGCGAGCTGGCCCGGGCGCAGAGCACGTCCGTCCAGGTCGCGCAACAGCGCCAGGTCGCGCTCGAAGAGATCGCGCGCCAGCGGGCCGAGGAGCGAGCCCGCGCAGAAGCGGAGGCAGCGGCCAGGCAGCAGGCGGCCGAAGAGGCTGCTGCCAAGGCGGCAGCCGAGGCAAGTGCTCAGGCAGCGGACCGCACCCGCACCGAAGGCGAGCCAGCCCAGCACACTGCGCAAGAGGACGAGCCGCGGAGCACACCGGCAGCCTCCCCGCCACCCCCGCCACCACCTAGTCCGCAGCCGGCGCCGCCCTCCTCGCCACCGCCGACTGGCAGCGGCGGCGCGAACCAGGCGATCGCGTATGCCAAGGCACAGCTGGGCGAGCCCTACCAGTGGGGTGCAGCGGGACCGAGCGCGTGGGACTGCTCAGGTCTGATGCTCGCAGCGTGGGGCTCGGCTGGAGTGAGCCTCCCGCACTACTCGGTGGCCCAGTACCAGGCGGGCACACCGATCTCGGCGTCCAGCCTGCGTCCCGGGGATCTGGTGTTCTGGGGCTCGTCGAGCACTCCGAGCTCGATCCACCACGTTGCGATGTACATCGGTGGTGGGCAGATCATCCACGCCGCGCGGACCGGCCGCCCGGTGTCGATCGACAGCATGTACTACTGGATCCCACCGAACTTCTTCGTCCGTCTGTAGACCGATCGGCGGCACGACGAGTCTCATATGCTGTTCCCCATGTCGTCCTCAACCATGGCACCCACGATCGACGTCGCGGCGCTGGCCGGCCTGCTTGACGGCAAGTACGCCGACATCCGCCGACGCGTCCGTGAGAGCCTCACCGAGCATGCCGACATCCTGGTCGACGCGGAGGAGCTGTCACGTGCCGACTTTCGTCAACGTGTGCTCGACGTCGTGCTCAGAATGGCCGGGACCGGTCAGACCGGCATGGGCTTCCCCGAGGAGTACGGCGGCGGTGGCGACATCGGCGCGTCGGTCGCGGCGTTCGAGACGCTCGCCCTCGGCGACCTGTCGGTGGTCGTCAAGGTGGGCGTCCAGTTCGGACTCTTCGGTGGCGCGATCCTCCAGCTCGGCACCAAGCCGCACCACGACGCCTACCTCGCTGACCTGATCAGCGGCAAGCTGATCGGCTGCTTCGCGATGTCCGAGACCGGTCACGGTTCGAACGTGCAGGCGCTCGGCAGCACGGCGACGTACGACCGGGAAACCGGCGAGTTCGTCCTCAGCACCCCCTCCGACTCAGCACGCAAGGACTACATCGGTAACGCTGCCGACCACGCCCGGGTGGCGGTGGTGTTCGCGCAGCTTGTCATCGGTGGAACGTCGCAGGGGGTGCACGCCTTCGTCGTACCCATCCGCGACGGCGGCGGTGAGCCGATGCCTGGGGTACGCATCGAGGACTGCGGAACCAAGATCGGGCTCAACGGCATCGACAACGGACGGCTGTGGTTCGACGAGGTGCGGGTGCCGCGGACCTCGATGCTCAACCGGTACGCCGACGTCACCGACGCCGGGGAGTACACCTCGGGGATCGAGAACGCCGACCGCCGCTTCTTCACTATGCTCGGCACCCTTGTTCAGGGGCGGGTGTGCGTCGGCGGTGCCGGGATCACCGCCAGCAAGGTGGCACTGGCTATCGCGATCAAGTACGGCCTGCGCAGGCGCCAGTTCGGCGCTCCCGACTCCGGTTCGGAGGAGCTGCTGCTCGACTACGGCATGCACCAGCGACGACTGTTCCCCCTCCTCGCGCGGACCTACGCGCTGCACTTTGCCCAGGAGCGCGTGGCGGCCGACCTCCATGACGTGTTCTCCGACGAGTCCGACAGTGGTTCCGAGCGGGACCGGCGTGCGCTGGAGTCGCGCGCCGCGGGCACCAAGGCGCTCGGCACCTGGCATGCGTCGAATGCGATCCAGATCTGTCGCGAAGCATGCGGCGGGGCTGGCTACCTGTCGGTGAACCGCTTCGACGCGCTGCGCGCCGACACCGATGTGTTCACCACGTTCGAGGGTGACAACACGATCCTGCTGCAGCTCGTGGCGAAGGGGCTGCTCACCGACTACCGGGACACGTTTGGCGACCTCGACCAGTTCGGGATGGTCAGGTTCGTCGCCTCGATGGCGGTGGAGACCGTGATGGAGCGGACGAGTGTTCACAAGCTGCTCGAGAGGCTGCGCGATGTGGTCCCGGCCGCAGACGCGGACACCGATTCCGACGCCGGCCTGCTGGACCCTGACTACCAGCTCAACCTGATGCGCTGGCGAGAGGAGCACATGCTGGCTGGGGTGGCGCGCCGCCTGAAGCGAGGAATGGACGCGGGAGGCGACGCTGCCGAAGTGTTCGGCCTGTGTCAGGACCATGTGATCAGTTCGGCCTGGGCGCACTCGGAGCGGCTGCTGCTCGAGGCCTTCCTCGAACGGATCGAGGCCCTGGAGGACGGCCCGAACCGGGACGCGCTCAACCTGATGTGCGACCTCTACGCGCTCTCGGCCATCGAGCGGGATCGTGCCTGGTTCATGGAGCACGGCAGGCTGTCCAGCGCTCGGTCGAAGGCGGTCACCGCGATGGTCAACGAGCTGTGCCGCCGGGTCCGGCCGCGGTGCGAGCAGCTGGTCGACGCGTTCGACATACCACCGGCTATGCTGCGCGCCGAGATAGTCCAGTAGCTCCCCGAAAGCGGCCGCCGCCCGGGCCGGCGACTCAGTGCGTGCGGCCGGGGTTCTCGTCGCCCGGCTCCCTGGCACGCGCGTAGGAGGCCTTCACCTCGGCCTCGGCCTCCGTGCGTCCGACCCAGTTCGCGCCCTCGACGGACTTGCCCGGCTCGAGCTCCTTGTATACCTCGAAGAAGTGCTGGATCTCCAGTCGGTCGAACTTCGACACGTGGCTGACGTCGCGCAGGTGCTCGAGTCTGGGGTCGGTCGAAGGGACACACAGGACCTTGTCGTCGCCGCCGGCCTCGTCGGTCATCCGGAACATGCCGATGGCGCGGCACTTGATCAGGCATCCCGGAAATGTGGGTTCCTGGAGGATCACTAGCGCGTCGAGAGGGTCACCGTCGAGGCCCAGGGTGTTCTCGATGAACCCGTAGTCGGCTGGATACTGCGTGGAGGTGAACAACGTCCGGTCGAGGCGGATGCGCCCGGATTCGTGGTCGACCTCATACTTGTTGCGCTGGCCCTTGGGAATCTCCACCAGTACGTCGAACTCCACTGCTGTCCTCCACTGCCTTCGCCGGGAACCGACGGGTTGGCCGGCGAGCTCGATCATCGAATTTTGACTAGTCTCGCGCACAACCGCCGCAATAGTTCAGTCGGGAGGGCTTCGAAGTGGTCAGTGGTGATCGAAGCGACGCCATCGCCTCCCGCGGCGCTGGGTCGGGAAGGTACCTGCGCAGGGCATCCCTGACGATCGTCGCCCTCGTGCTGGCCTGCGCGGTGGCCGCCTTCCAGTTCGACCTGGGCAAGCGGTGGTTCGGGTGGGAGGCTCCCTCCCCGCTCACCGATCCGGCCGCGGTCGCTCCGCCCGAGGGCCTCACGCTGCCGACCGCGACCCCGGCGCCGGTGGTCGCCGACGAGACCGCGGACCGAGACGCCGCGGCAGGAAAGGTACGCCGTGCGCTGGCCGCGCTCTTCTCGGAGAAGAAGCTCGGTCGTCACGTTGCGGTGGCGGTGTCACAGCTCGTCGACGGCGCAGTGGTCTATCGCGACGGTGCCGGTGCAGTGACCCCGGCGTCGACGCTGAAGCTGCTGACCGCCGCGGCCGCGTTGGAGAGCCTCGGGCCAGGCCACCGGTTTCGTACGACGGTCGTGACCGGTGCCGGTTCGCGACGGATCGTGCTGGTAGGTGGCGGCGACCCGTTTCTCGAGCGCGCCCCCGTCGTCGACGACGACAGCTACCCCGCCCGCGCCGACCTGAGGACTCTTGCCGAGTCCACGGCGAGGATGCTCGAGCAACGTGGCCGGACCAGTGTCCGGGTCGGCTACGACGCCTCACTGTTCCGGGGGCCTGCGACGAGTCCCGAATGGGAGCCGTCGTACGTTCCCGACGACGTGGTCACGCCGATCTCACCCCTGTGGACCAACGAGGGCCGGGACCGGTCGGGAAGCGTCAACGGCACGCAAGCGGTGGCTGCAGATGCAGCGCAGGCGTTCGCGGATGCGCTGGCCAAGAAGGACATCGCTGTGCTGGGGGAGCCGAGACCGGCGGCCGCAGCGGCCGGCTCCGAGGAGCTGGGTGCCGTCGAGAGTGCACCGCTGGAGCAGATCGTGACGAGCATTCTCGAGGTCAGCGACAACGAGGGCGCTGAGGTGCTCTTGCGGCACGTTGCGATCGCCGAGGGCCAGCCGGCCTCGTTCGCGGGTGGTTCCGAGGCAGTGCGTAGCGTCCTTGGCGGGCTCGGAGTCGACCTCTCGCGGGCACGGATCTATGACGGCAGTGGGCTTTCCAGAAACAACCGCCTGACTCCCGAGATGATCCTCTCGGTGATCGAGGTGGCCGGGGGCGACGAGTACCCCTCCCTGCGAGCGGTCGCTACCGGGCTTTCGGTGGCGGGTTTCAACGGCTCGCTCGCCTACCGGTTCCAGACGGGTGACGAGCATGGTCCGGGCAGAGTGCGCGCGAAGACTGGCACGCTCACCGGCGTGCACGGTCTGGCCGGGGTCGTCACCGACCTCGACGGGACCGAGCTGGGCTTTGTCGCGATCGCCGACCGCGTGGCGGTACGCAACACACTCGCGGCACGCACGCTGATCGACGAGATCGCTGCAGCGCTCGCGGGCTGCTCATGTGGAACCACGTAGGGTCGGACCATGTCAGCACAGCGTTCCACCATGGTCGACTGGGACCTCGCAGTCACCACGGCGACCAGGATGGCCGGTCCCGGACCAACTGTCGCCCGGTCGACCGCCGAGGAGGCAGTGGAGGAGCTGCGCGCAGGATCGCTGCGGTCAACCCCTCTCGTGCGCGAGTTCACCGGGCTCATGGCCCCCCAAGGAGCCCCCCCGGGGACAGAGCGCACCGCTCCGGTCCTTGTGGTCGACCGGCAGGGATGGATCCAGGCCAACGTGGATGGGTTCGCCACCATCGTCTCCCCTCTGATCGACCGGCTGCAGGAGAAGAAGGGATCACCGGGTCCTATCGCCGAGGCCATCGGTTCGCGGGTCACCGGCGTCGAGCTGGGCGCGCTGCTGGGCTTCATGTCCTCGAGGGTTCTGGGCCAGTTCGACCCCTTCTACGCACCGGAAGGATCGCCCGGCCAACCAGCGCCTGCGGGGCGGATGCTGCTCGTTGCTCCCAACGTCGTGCATGTCGAGGGCGAGCTCGGTGTGGACCCCACCGACTTCCGGCTCTGGGTGTGCCTGCACGAGGAGACCCACCGGGTGCAGTTCACCGCGGTGCCCTGGATGCGCGATCACATTCACGAGGAGATCGGGAACCTGATCGGTTCGGTCGAGATGGACAGCGCGCGCCTGGTCGGGATGTTCGGCGAGGGCGTCAAACGCCTGTCCGACCTCGTCCGCGGTGACGACGACGTCAGCCTGCTCGACCTCGTTCATACCCCTGAGCAGAAGGTCGTCCTGGACCGGATCACGGCCGTGATGTCGTTGCTCGAGGGACACGCTGACGTGGTGATGGACGGGGTCGGCCCCGAGGTGATCCCCTCCGTGGCCGAGATCCGTCGCAAGTTCAACGTCCGGCGCAAGGGCGCCGGCTCCTTCGACCGGATCCTGCGTAAGCTGCTCGGCCTCGACGCGAAGATGGCGCAGTATCGCAATGGCGCGGCGTTCGTGCGCGGTGCGGTCGACCGGGTCGGCATGGAGGGCTTCAACAAGGTCTGGGTGGTTCCGGAGAACCTTCCCTCGAAGGCCGAGATAGGTGACCCCGACAGCTGGGTCCGCCGCGTGCACGGCTAGAGCTCCGATGGCGCTCGATCCGGCAGTAGCCGCGGTGCGGCTCGCGGTTCGCGCCTCGCTCAACGACGTCGGCCAGCAGCCGGTGGTCGTCGCCTGTTCGGGTGGTGCTGACTCGCTGGCCCTCCTCGTTGCCACGATCTTCGAGGCACGTAGGGCCCAGTGGCGAGTGATCGGCGTCACCGTCGACCACGGCCTCCAGGAGGGCTCGCTCGCCCGCGCTGACGCCGTGGTTCGGCAGATGGTGCGGCTCGGCGTCCACGAGACAGCTGCGGTGTCGGTGGCAGTGGCCCCGGCCGGCCGAGGCCTCGAGGCGGCAGCGCGGGAGGCGAGGTACGCCGCCCTCGGTGAGCTCGCCGAGGAGCGCGGCGCAGAGGTGGTTCTGTTGGGGCACACCCTCGACGACCAGGCAGAGACTGTGTTGATGGGGCTCGCGCGGGGTTCAGGTGGTCGGTCGATCGCCGGGATGAGGCACGGCTTCCACCCCTTCCGCCGTCCCCTCCTCGGCATTACCCGCAACCAGACGGAGGCGGCGTGTGCGGCCGAGGAGATCGAGTTCTGGCGAGATCCGCACAATGTCGACCCTCGGTTCACCCGTGCTCGCGTGCGGCACCGGGTGCTGCCCGTGCTCGAGGAGGAGCTCGGGCCGGGCATCGCCCCCGCATTGGCCCGCACCGCCGATCTGCTCCAGGACGACATGGCTGCCCTCGACTCGATCGCCGAGCACACCCTCGAGAAGGTGCGCACCGACACCGGCCTCGACGTCGGCGCGCTCGAGATCACCGAGACCGCCGTGCGCCGTCGCGTGCTGCGCCTCGCCGCGGCCGCGGCCGGTTGCCCGCCGGGTGAGCTGTTCCGGGTGCACGTCCTGGCTATGGACGACCTGGTCTGCGGCTATCACGGCCAGCAGCGGATCGAGCTCCCCGGACGTGTGCACCTCGTGCGCGTGTCCGGGGAGCTCCGGTTCCGGAAGACCGGCGACGAGCCGCCTCCGCCTGTGGCAGGCTGAAGTCATGGATGAGGCGCACGTGGACGGCGATCTGGTCAACGTCCTCTACACGGAGGCGCAGATCCAGGAGCGCCTGGCTGAGCTGGCGTTGCAGATCGAGAAGGACTACCACGGCAAGGAGATCCTGCTCGTCGGCGTCCTGCGCGGGGCGGTGATGGTGATGGCTGACCTGGCCCGGCACTTCAGTCGGCACGTCGAGATGGACTGGATGGCGGTCTCGTCGTACGGCTCCGGCACGAAGTCCTCCGGCGTGGTCCGGATCCTCAAGGACCTCGACACCGACATCAGCGGTCGGCACGTGCTCGTCGTCGAGGACATCATCGACACCGGTCTCACCCTGTCCTGGCTGGTGTCGAACCTCAGCTCGCGGGGGCCGGCGTCGGTCGAGGTCGTAACCTTGCTCCGCAAGCCGGCGGCTCAGCGGATGAACGTCGAGGTCACGTACGTCGGTTTCGATATCCCCAACGAGTTCGTCGTCGGCTACGGCCTCGACTTCGACGAGAAGTACCGCAACCTGCGCTCGGTGGGGACCCTGGCACCACACGTCTACTCCTGAGCGTCGCGCGCGTGGTCGCCGCACCGGGTCTCGACAGGCTCGACCAGCGGAGCGGCATCAGAGTCACAACCGCGCATGTGCGCTGCTGTGACACGTTCCCGGAGTGCACCGTCGCGGGTTTGATCCCCTCCCCCGGTTGGGTGGTTCCGACCGGTTGGCGAGTTGTTGTCCAATGCACCCAGTCCCGGTGGCGATCTCGGCCTCGGTGAGCTGCTTCCTGTGGTCATGCGAGCACCGGGACGCGTCAATTTCATCCGTACGGACGATTGTGCGCCGAATACGGCCGAACCACGTGCAATTTCGTCCGTACGGACGATTGTGCGCCGACCACGGCAGATCTGTAGCGGGCGACGAGACTCACGAAAACTGCCCGCGAAACTCTCTCCGTGCCTCACGTAGGAATGCCCGCGTAGCGGTGAGTGTGGTGGGGCATGAGGATTGGGTTGTCGATGCAGTCTCGTGCCGAGGTCA
>Ga0075530_1000694_pt1 | contig 16076 bp, 15 predicted proteins | sample NGEPerD_2_FD_75101 | JGI IMG/M metagenome (GOLD analysis project Ga0075530, IMG submission 75101) | Arctic peat soil microbial communities from the Barrow Environmental Observatory site, Barrow, Alaska, USA - NGEE PermafrostL1-D | ecosystem: Environmental > Terrestrial > Soil > Wetlands > Peat ... | reverse complement strand
TGGTGGAGCTAGGCGGGATCGAACCGCCGACCTCCTGCATGCCATGCAGGCGCTCTCCCAGCTGAGCTATAGCCCCACGATTGGGAATCGGAATGCTAAGTGGGGCTTGCCGGTGTGTCAACCCGATGAACCCGGGTGAATCCCGCAGAGACCGGGCTTTAGCGCGTATGCGCTCAAACAGCACGCTACAGGCCGTGTGATTTTGCCCGGATAAAATCGATTGCGCCGCGTATACGCGCCAGGGCGCGCGATTTGCCCACCAGCTCCAGGGTGCTATCGATCGGGGGCGACACCGCGCCGCCGCAAACCGCGACTCGCAGCGGCTGCGCGACCTTGCCCAGCTTTAGGCCATGCTCATCGGCCAGGTCCGCGATCACATTGTGGATCGCCGGCGCCTGCCACGCTTCGAGAGCGTCGAGCGCGGCCGCCAGCGCCTCCAGTAGTTCGCCGGCCTCGGCGGTCAGATGTTTGTCCGCTGCTTTTGCGTCGTAATCTTCGAAGTCAACATAGAAAAATCGGCTGTTATCGGCCAGTTCCGTCAACGTTCTGGCGCGTTCCCGCTGCGCGTCCCATACACGCTCCAGCTCTGGGCCATTCTCCAGCGGAATATCGAGCCGCAACATCTGCTCGCGCAAATGCGGAAGTACCATTTCAGGTCCGCTGTCCTTGATGTAATGCTGATTAAGCCACAAGAGCTTGTCGGGATTGAAAGTCGCGGCGGCGCGATGCACCTGTCGGATATCGAATAACCCGACCAACTCCGCGCGCGTAAAGATTTCCTGATCGCCGTGCGCCCAGCCAAGGCGAACAAGGTAATTGATCAGCGCATGCGGCAGATACCCGTCATCGCGATACTGCAACACACTGACGGCGCCGTGACGTTTCGACAATCGTTTGCCATCGGACCCCAGAATCATCGGCACATGCGCGTACTGCGGGAGATCGGCGCCGAGCGCGCGCAGAATATTGATCTGGCGCGGCGTGTTGTTCAGGTGATCGTCGCCGCGGATGACATGCGTGATGTCCATATCCATGTCATCGACCACGACCGTAAAATTGTATGTCGGCGAGCCATCCGCGCGAGCGATGATCAAATCGTCCAGCTCTCCATTGCTGAACGTGACTCTGCCGTGCACCAGGTCGTTGACCACGGTCTCGCCGGCAAGCGGGTTTTTGAACCGCACCACGGGTTCTATACCCGGGTGGGGCGGCCCCTGGTAATCGCGGCAACGCCCGTCATAACGCGGTTTTTGGCGGGACTCGAATTGCGCGGTGCGCATGGCTTCAAGTTCCTCGCGCGTGCAGTAGCAATGGTAAGCATGCCCTGCATCCAGCAATTGCTGAGTGACCTCGCTATAGCGGTCGCCGCGCTGACTCTGGTAATAAGGACCCTCGTCGTAATCGAGATCGAGCCATGCAAGACCGTCGAGAATAGCGTCCACGGACGCCTGCGTGGAACGCTCACGGTCGGTGTCCTCGATGCGCAAGATGAATTTTCCGTCCTGTTTTCTTGCGTATGCCCAAGAGAACAGCGCGGTGCGGGCGCCGCCGATGTGAAGATACCCGGTGGGGCTGGGTGCGAAGCGGGTGCGTATCGTCATGGATAAGGCTTTGTCGGGATTTTGAACACACATGCCTGGCGGATGGGCGCGAATGCCAGCCGCGACAGAGAAAGTTTTCTGTTACTCGGCCACGTAGTGAATCAGCAGCTCCTGCTGGTCACTGCTTGTGGTGCGGCCGAGGCTTATCGAGCCACGCCCCCAGAGCGGCGTCTCTTCGCGGCGCAGATACACTTCCTGTCCATCGAGATGCCGGACGAAAGTACCATTGGTGCTTTGGTCCAGCAGCACGAACTTGCCGCGACGATAGGCGATGCTGGCGTGGATACGGGATACCAGATTCGCATCCACCACCAGGTCGCACGCGGCATGCCGCCCCATGAGCACGCCCCGGGTGTCGGACAGGATTGTAAGCTGTCGTTCCTTGTACATAAGGTAAATTCGCGAGATTGTCTGCGCCTGAACATCGGCTCGCGTCAGAATACTGGTGACATCCTCGTGTTCCCAAAGCACTTCGTAAACTGAGATCTCGCGCCGGTCACCCTTGAGGGTGATGATATCGTAAAGCCGGGTTAGCGCCGCGGTCTCCGGCGCAAGATCATCCACGGTGTTTTGTGTGGTGATGATCTGCCCCGGCTTGGCGATGGTAGTCATGACCGCGGCGATGTTGGCGGCGTCACCGTGCACATCGTTATCATCCACGAACGCCACACCTTTATGCAGGCCGATATGCACCGCAAGCGCGACGCCGTCGAAAGGCTGCGCCATGACTTCCTGCATGCCGCACGCCGCGTGTACCGCACCGTCGGACCGCGCGAAGCGGCACATGATCTCGTCGCCTATGGTCTTGACGACAACGCCGGAGTGCCGGTCACTGACGGTTGCCATCGCGCTCAAACACCGGGACAGGAAGCCGCGCGCGCGCGCATCTCCATAGCGTGCGTAGAGACCGGTGCTGTCGGCCACGTCCGCGAACAGCACGGCGCATTCAACATTTTTGTCCGAAGCCATTGTGACGGACATTACTGAGAACGTTCACCCGGCGGCAGGTAACGTTCGAACTCGGGTTTGGCGCGCGCGGCATTGAAGGCCTCGCGGCCTGTGATGAGTTGCGCCTGCACCAGCTTGTGCAGCGCGTTGTCCATGGACTGCATGCCCATCGACGAACCGCTCTGCAAGATGTTTTCGATCTGATCGATGCGGCCCTCGCGAATCACATTGGCAACCGCCGGCGTATTGATCAGAACTTCAATTGCCGCAACCCGCCCGCCTCCGTCCGCGCGCCTGACGAGTTGCTGCGAAATAACGCTGCGCAGCGATGTGGATAACATGGTGCGAATATGCGGCTGCTTCTGCGCCGGAAACGTGTTGATGATGCGATCCACCGTACCGGCCGCGCTGTTGGTGTGCAAGGTGCCCATCACCAGGATACCGGTTTCCGCCGCCGTCACAGCCAGGCCCATGGTTTCCAGATCCCGCAATTCGCCGACCAGAATCACATCCGGATCCTGTCTTAACGCCGAGCGTAACGCGCTTGCGAAACTGGCGGTATGCTGTCCGACTTCGCGCTGGCTGACCATACACCGGTGGCGCTGATGCATAAATTCGATAGGGTCTTCGATGGTCACGATATGCCCATCGCTCGTGCGGTTCACGGCGTCGATCATCGCCGCCAGGGTCGAGGACTTGCCCGAGCCGGTCTTGCCAGTCACCAGGATCAGTCCCTGCTTCTGCGTGCACAGAGCCGCCAGCGATGCGGGCAACCCCATCTGTTCCAGCGTACTGACCGCGGCCGGGACAATTCGAAACACCCCGCCCATGCCATACAAATGTTGAAACACGTTGACTCTAAAACGTGCGAGCCCTTCGCGCGTCAGCGCGAAATCGGCGGCGTCGTGCTGTTCGAAGTGGGCGCGGATCCTCGCCGGCATGACGCCATACAGCATCTCGCGCGTGGCCTGCGCGTCCAGACGAGTCTCGTCTATGGCGGCGAGTTCGCCGAAACGGCGCATGCGGGGTGGGTCACCGGCGATGAGATGCAGGTCCGACCCCTTCTCCGCGATCACGCGCTTGAGCATCTCATCCAGATTCGCCATGTCATCGACTCCATCGAAAACCAGGGATTTGAAACCCAGAGGCAAGTTCGCCTGCCGCGGCAAAGCTCGCGAGCCTGGCGCGGGGCGTGAGTCACCCCGCTGCGGCCTTGAACAGCAGGGCCGGGTCGGTCACGAAGCGCTGAAACAGCTTTTTATCCGCGGCGTTCAGGTAGGCGTCGTCCGGATCGACTTCCTTTCGCTGCACGGCGTCCAGCAGCGCCTGATCCATAAGCTGCATGCCCTTGTCACGGCCGGTACGAATCTGGTTCGGAATTTGAAAGGTCTTGTCCGCCAGAATGAGGTTACCTATCGCGTGCGTGTTGAGCATTATCTCGACGATCGCCTTGCGGCTCCGCCCATCCGCGGTCTTCACCAGAATCTGGGTTAACACGGCATGCAGATTCTGGGAGAGAAATATTTTGCCCTGCTCCCGCTGTTCGTCCGGCAACGCATCCAGAATCCGGTCCAGAGATTTGGTCGCGGATGTCGTGTGCAAGGTCCCCAGCACCAAATGACCGGTTTCGGCTGCCAGCATCGCCATGCCGATGGTCTCCGGGTCGCGCATCTCGCCTACCAGGATCACATCCGGATCTTCGCGCAACGCCGCGCGCAGGCCGGCGGAAAAGCTTTTTACGTGCGTGCCCACTTCGCGCTGGATGACCTGCGACTGTTTGCTGGGATGAATGAACTCGATGGGATCTTCCAGGGTGATAATATTCATCCGTCTGGTGGTATTGATGTGGTCGATCAGCGCCGCGAGCGTGGTGGATTTGCCGGTGCCCGTCGAGCCGGTGACCAGCACCAGTCCCTGGCGGTAATGCGCGAGCGTTTGCACCACCGGCGGCAGCCCCAGCGCCGCGAACGGCGGTATCTCGGTTGGTATGTGGCGCAAGGTGGCGCCTACGCCTGAAGACTTGCGGTACAGGTTCACGCGAAACCGCCCGACGCCGTCCGACATGTAGGAGAAGTCCAGATCTTCGCCGTTTATAAATTTTTCCTTCTGCGTAACAGTCAGAATCTCTTGTAGATAACTTTCCAGTTCAACCTGCCCCAGCTCCCTGAACTTGATCGGCAGCAAATCCCCGTGCATCCGCAGCATCGGCGGTACGCCCACCGCCAGATGCACATCCGAACACCCTTGTTCACGGCCGAGTTTCAGAAACGCATCGATACGTGGCACGCCGGCTCCGTTATGTTTCAAGCGCCGCGAGGCTGGACTTGAGCTCGCCCATGCTCTGAAAACGCAGCTCCGGGCTGGTCGCCATGCATTTCACTATCACCGCGCTGAGCGTCAGCGGCAACTGGGCATTGAGCTGCGTTGGCGGCTGCGCCCTGCCTTGCACGTGCTGATACATAACTGACATGCTGTCCGCGCCGGCATAGGGGGGGCGGCCTGTCATCATCTCGTAGAGAATAATGCCAAGGCTGTAGATGTCGGTGCGCGCGTCGATAGGTTTGCCGAGCACCTGCTCGGGCGCCATGTAGGTCGGCGTGCCGATCACCAGGCCGGTCTTGGTCAGCCGTGCTTCGGTATCGCGAACGGCCGCGGCAACACCGAAGTCGACAATTTTTACCAGGCCCACATCGTTGATGAGAATGTTGCTGGGCTTCAGATCGCGATGCACCACACTGACGTGGTGCGCGGCTTCCATGCCCGCGCACACGTCCTGCATGATCTTCAGCCCGCGGTTCGTATCCATGGGCTTGCGTCCGCGTATTTCCGAGCCCAGCGTATGACTTGGGAAATATTCCATGGCGATGGCGGACGCTCTGCCAAAGGTGATCATGTCGAAAATGCGGATCACGTTGCGATGCGTAATCCTGCGCGCGAACCTTAGTTCGTAGACGAAACGTTTGATCGTACTTTCATCGCTTGCCACCTGCGCGTGCAGAAACTTGAGAATGATCTCTTCCCTGATCATCTGGTCTTCCATCAGATACACCGCACCGAACGCGCCCTTGCCGATAGGCCGGATGTAGCGATAGCGTTCCGCCAGCACATCGCCGGGCTTGAGGTTTGCCATGTCCACAGTTTCCGGTCTGGCGAGATCCGCGCCCCGCGACACGGTCTCGGGCATGACCAGCGCGCCGGACGCGTTACCTGACGCGTCCGCTGCCCGCAACCGGGTTGCGGTAATGCCGGTGGCATAGCTTGCGCGGATGCGCGCCGAGATCTCGCCAGCCAGCTGGCGAAGTTCCGCGCCCCCATTGGAGGTATGTCGAGTGATGGCGATCAGAATCATGTCGGCGCGGGGTTCATCCACCAGCGACGCCAGCGCTGTAAGCGCCTCGCGCCGGACGTTGTCCGAACCGGTTTTCAGCTTTTCGATAACCGGCTTGACCGCCGCGCCCGAACCCAGCTTGCCCAGCGCCCGGACCAGCACCAGGGTCAGCGCTTCTTCTAGGGCGGGTTTGTCCAGCATGCGGATGAGCGCGGGTACCGCCCGCTTGTTGCCCAGCTCGGCCAGTGCATCGATGGCGCGCTCCTGTACCCACCAGTCGGAATCATCCAGCGACCCCAGCAGGAGATCGAACATGGCCGGGTCTTTGGTCGCGTTGACAATCTCGATCGCGGCGCGGCGTACGAACTCGTCCTCGTCCTTGATCAGCGCGACGACCGATTCCACCACCCGCGGCCCGCCGATCCTGCCCAGCGCATCGGCCGCACGGGTTCTCACCCACCAGTCGCTGTCCTTGATCGCCACCAGCAGATCCTTGATGGCGCCGGCCGTACCGATTGCGTTGATGACCTCGACCGCGGCGCGGCGCGCGTGTTCGGATTCATCGCGTAACGGGTCCAGCAGATGTTTCACGGTGTCGGGGTGATTGAGTGAAACCAGCACCTCGATTGCCTTGCCCTGGATTTTAATGTCCGGCTCTTTAAGCATCCGGCATAGCTGCGGCACATCCATGCCGGCGCCGATGCGGGCCAGCGCTTCAAGCGCCGCGAGCCGTACCATTTTGTGATTATCCTCAAGCAGCCTTCGCAACGCTTCCCGCACGGCAGGCGTGGGGAAGCGCGACAGTACGCCGACCACACGCGCGCGCATCCCGGGGTCCTGCGCATCCAGCCGATTGATCAGCGCGGGCACCAACTGCTCGTCGGCTGCTTCTTCGATGATTCGAAACAGGGCCGTCTGGTCCTGATATTCGAGCTTGTTGGCGTAGCGCAGCAGGCTCTCCGCGTGCAGCGCATGCTTGTGCGCCGACAGGATTTCCAGGATTGCCGGCTTTGAAACGGTTGCATCGTCGAGCAGAGGCAGCAGTTTGTTGGCGTCGATGCTGCGCGCACCGACAATCGCGCTCACGACACCGGATACGACCTGCTCATCGCGCTCGGCCAGTCCTGGCAAACAGAATGCCAGCGTGTTTTTGTCGATTAGCCTGCGCAACAATTCAATCAGCAGTCCAGCCTTGTCGTGCTGCGCGGCGCCAAGCCGCGAGACGATCTTCGGAATCGCGGAGCGCGCGACCGTTTCGAGTTTGCCCAGCGCCTGCGCGCCGCCCGCGCCGTCGAGTGTGCCGGCCGACAATACCTGGTTTATCAGCCGCTCCGCCCTGATGCCATCGAAGATCGCCACCATCCCGCAATGACGCTAAACGCGAGCGTCCCTGACGGCGCGTGCATAGATGATGTGCTCCTTGTTGATAAGACCGACCATACCCGCTTCCAGGTGCAGCCTGATGAAGCTTTCCGCGGGGTTGTTCAGATAGTCGGACAGGCGTCGGCGTCGGGCGGAAAAAACTCCCTGATCGAACCCGCAAGCATGGCACCGTCCGTCAACAGCAGGCCGCAGCCCAGGATCGTTTGCTCGGCCGGCTCAGGCGGGGGCTGCTCATCGAGGTATTGCATACGGATTATTCGGCGCTTGCAGTAAAAGCGCCGCTCATCGGACGTTTCGGTACTGAACACCAGAAAGGGCTCCCGCTCATTGAGAACGTCTTCCGGGCGCTCCTGGCCCGCATGTCGTCTGGTTTCCAGATGCAGGAATATAGATCCACTCACGCACTGTCCCGGATCAATCCACAGATCGGCACGCTGCATCGTTGTCGGTATTCGCAGTGCGTCCTGGTCCATTGCTTCGCGTTTCGATTTGCCGGTTCTGGTTACTACGGTATAAAACTGCGCGCCGCTTTATAATTAAAAATTCGGGCGCTTTATCTGACGAACGGTTATTTTAACGTGGCCTTGTCTGCTTTGTGTCCGTGCCTTGATCGATGGCTTATGAACGGTAGAAAAAACCCGCTCAAAAGAACATCGCCAGAATCTGCATGGCGACCAGTCCATAAAGGCCGGCGACAATATCGTCCAGCATGATGCCGGCGCCACCGCCCAGACGTCGATCGATGAGACTCACGGGCCACGGTTTTGCAATATCGAACAGGCGAAAAACGACGAATCCCGCGAGTAGCCACCCCCAGCCCGCCGGCGCCGTCAGCATGGTAACCAGATAACCGACGATCTCATCCCAGACGATACCGCTGTGGTCGTGTACGCCCAGCGCCACCGAAGCGCGGCCACAGATCCACGTGCCGGCTACCAGCATTGCCGCCAGTACCGCCAGATAAAGCGGTAACGACAAGGGTTGCAGGATCATGTATACCGGCAACGCCACGAGCGTCCCCGCAGTGCCGGGCGCGTACGGGATCAGGCCCGCGCCGCCGCCAAATGCCAGGCAGTGCCAGGGATCGGCCAGCACCGCGCGCGCGGTGATTTGTGCGGGTCGGTTCATCGGCCGGCGAAATGGTCGTAACCCGCGGGCACAGCCAGTGTCCATGCCGCGCCGCCCAGCGTGTAACGCAGGCCCGCGGCGGGTTCGACGACGCCGATGCGAGAGGTGTCACAGTCCGCGCCGGCAAATTGTGTCGTCAGTTCACTCGCGCGCGCTGGTGGCACTGTAAACAGCAACTCGTAATCGTCACCGGCGGTCAGCACGGCGGGCCAGTCGACCTGACCGGCGTAAACATCACGGGCGGCAGCCGACAACGGAATTGAACTCAACTCCACCGTCGCGCCCACGCCACTGGCGGTTAATATCCGGTCAAGATCAGTGGCGAGACCATCCGACACATCGATGGCGGCGCTGGCGATGCTTAGCAACTGCCGCCCCTCGGCAACCCGCGGTGCAGGTGTGTTCAACCGCGACAGGCACCACTGGCGGCTGGCGGCCTTCAGCGCGCGTATCTTGCGAACTACCGCGAGACCAAGCCCGGCATCGCCGATGGTGCCGGTCACAAAAATCAGATCGCCGGCACGCGCGCCATCGCGACGCAGACTCTCGCCGCGCGGCAACGTCCCCATAACCTGGAGCGTGATACTCAAAGGGCCGCGGGTCAGATCGCCGCCGATCAGCTCGACTCGATAACGCTCCGCAAGCCCGAACAAACCCGCGCTGAAAGCCGTCAGCCAGTTTTCATCGACGCCAGGCATAGTTAACGACAGGGTCGCCCATGCAGGCTCGGCGCCCATCGCGGCAAGATCGCTCAGATTGACCGCCAGCGCCTTATGGCCTACCGCACCGGGGGGTGTATCCGCCGGGAAATGCACGCCTTCGATTAACGTGTCTACACTGACCACGATATCGTGCCCGGCAGTTGGATGGACAATCGCGCCGTCGTCGCCAATGCCCAGCACCACGTCCGCGCGGCGCGGCGCGGACATGAAGTACCGGCGAATGAGTTCGGCTTCGCTAAGCACGCGCTAGTATTCCGCTGGCGGGCGCGAACCGCCACGCTGGAGCGTACCAGTGCTTAAGCGGCGGCCGGGACATTCAGCGCGTGTGTGGCCGCATCCGCGGAGCGAGTTTGTCCAGCACGCCATTCACGAATTTATGCCCTTGTTCCGCGCCAAATTTTTTCGTCAGTGCAACCGCTTCGTTGATGATCACCTTGAACGGCACGTCCGGGCGCTGCAACAATTCAAAACACGCGCAGCGCAGGATCGCGCGTTCCACCGGGTCCACGTGTTCCACCCGCCACGCCATGTGCTCAACCAGCGCCGCATCCAGCTCGTTGGCGCGACCCACCACGCCATAAAGCAGGTCGTGCCAGTATTCAGGGTCGGCCTTGACGAAATCCGCATTTTCCCGGAACTGTCGTTCGATTTCGTCCGCCGGCTGCCCGGTCATCTGCCACTGATAAACCGCCTGCATGGCCAGCCGGCGCGACCAGCGGCGCCCGGCGGCCAGGCGCCGAATTGCGAGGTCAGCCACGCAGTTTGCGCAACAGACTAACCATCTCCAGCGCTGCTACGGCGGCATCCGCGCCCTTGTTGCCCGCCTTCGCACCGGCGCGCTCGATGGCCTGCTCCACGGTGTCGGTAGTCAACACGCCGAACGCAACCGGCATATCCGCATCCAGCGCGATCCTGGACAGGCCACGCGCGCATGCCCCCGCGACATACTCGAAATGCGCCGTGGCGCCGCGTATCACGCAGCCCAGCGCGATCAGCGCGTCGTAATTGCCCGATTGAGCCATACGCGTGACCACCAGCGGCAACTCGAACGCGCCCGGCGCGCGCACGATCTCTATGCGTGTGTCGTCCACACCGTGCTGCTTCAGGGTGGCCACCGCCCCTGCCGTCAGATGCTCGACGATATAACTGTTGAAGCGCGTCGCGGCGATGCCGAACCTGGCGTCACTCGCCGACATATCCCCTTCGATCGTATGAACGGAATTGATAATCATAGTGTTATGGGAAAAGTTTCATTGTGTTTTTAATCCGGGTTCTTAATCCGGAATGGTTTCTAATATTTCGAGGTCGAAGCCGCCCAGACCATGATAACGCTTGGGCGCGCCGAGTAACCGCATTTGTCTGACGCCGAGATCCGCCAGGATCTGCGAACCTATGCCCAAAGTGCGGTGATCCTCAACGTGATCGGCACGCTCGTCATCCTCGACCGCCGTTGCCCGGCTCAGGCGCTGAATCTGCCGAACGATATCGCTGGCGGGCACGGGAATTCTCAGCAGGACCGCTACCCCGCGCCCTTCGTCGGCAATGCGCCGCATCGCCGCCTGCATGGGCCAGTGGCAGCGTGACGTAGTTGCCGACAGCACATCGCAAAGCGTGTTTTCGATATGCACCCTGACCAGCACCGGCTGCCGCGATGCGATCTCGCCTTTAACCAGTGCGAGATGCACGCCGCGACCGATGACATCCTCGTAGGCGACCAGCCTGAAGTTGCCAAAGCGCGTGGCGATGGCGCTCTCGGCCACCCGTCGCACGGTCTTCTCGTGTTCGAGCCGGTAGCGGATCAGGTCTTCGATGGTCGCGATGCGGAGCCCATGCCGTGCGCCGAATTTTTCCAGGTCAGCACGGCGCGCCATGGAACCGTCTTCGTTAAGAATCTCCACGATCACCGCCGCGGGCTCCAGATCGGCCGATCGCGCGAGATCGCAACCGGCCTCGGTATGTCCGGCCCGGTTCAGCACGCCACCGGGCTGCGCCATGATCGGAAAGATGTGACCCGGTTGCCGGAGGTCGGCCGGCGCCGCGTTGGGCGCGACCGCGGTGCGGATCGTGTGTGCGCGATCGTATGCCGAGATGCCGGTAGTGACCCCCTCGCTGGCCTCGATCGACAAGGTGAAATTGGTGCTGCGCTGTTCGCTCTCGTTGCCGACCATCAGCGGCAGATTCAACTGCCTGCAACGTTCGCGGGTCAAGGTCAAACACACCAGCCCGCGCCCGTGCTGGGTCATGAAGTTGATGTCCTGCGGCCGCACCATGCTGGCCGCCATCAGCAAATCGCCCTCGTTCTCGCGCGCCTCGTCGTCCACGATGATGACCATCTTGCCTGCGCGGAGGTCATCGATGATGTCGGGAATGGAATCAAAACGCATGGTCGTTGTCTGCATCCGGTCGCGCGCTTTAGCGAGCGTGCCGGGTGACACCATGCGCTTTGTCGGTCGCGCTGGCGGGCACGGAATCGACCCGTGCCGCAGCTTCGCCCAGTTGCAATCGCTCCAGATAGCGCGCGATCAGATCGACCTCCAGGTTCACGTGCGTACCCTGAGCGCAGGTCTTGAGCGTCGTCACAGCAAGCGTATGCGGGATAATGTTCACGCTGAACTCAGCACCATGAACGTCGTTTACCGTAAGGCTCGCGCCGTCGATGGCGATGGATCCCTTGACCGCGATATAGCGCGCTAGCGATGCTGGTGCCGCGAACCACAGCCGTAGGCAAGCACCCACTTGAGATCGCTCGAGGACTTCGCCGACGCCATCCACGTGGCCGCTTACCAGATGCCCTCCCAGCGGGTCGCCCATCTTCAGCGAGGTTTCGATATTGATCGTGCTACCCGGTCGCAAGCGGCCGAGCGTGGTACGCGCCAGGGTTTCGGTCGACACGTCCATGCAGAGCGCGTTAGCCGTGAAATCGCTGACCGTCAGGCAAACACCGCTGACCGCGACGCTGTCGCCACGCGCGATGCCCGGCGTTGCCCACTGAATACGAAGCCTTGCATCCTTGTGTCCGCGCTCCACGTCCAGCACCGATGCCGTGCCCTGTACGATTCCGGTAAACATGATGGCCTTAAACGTTACCCGCCGGGGTCAGGGTCAGACGCAGATCATCGCCAATGATGCGGGTGTCGTTAATCACCAGGGGCAGGCGGTCGCGCATGCGTTTTATATCCGGCAGATGCGCAAGACCGCGCGCCAGGTCGCCCATGAGCATCGGCGCCATGTAGACGATCAATTCATCCACCAGATTGCCGCCCAGCAACGCGCCGGTCAGGGTCGATCCCGCTTCGACCTGCAATTCGTTGATCTCGCGGCGGGCGAGTTCGTGCATGACGGCATCGAGATCGAGGCAGTTGTCATTCGAGGCGACCGTTATCAATTCAACATTGTTGCGCTGCATAGCGCGCAGTTTACCTTCTAAATTATGCATTGCATCGGATGCGATAACCAGACACCGCCCCGGCAACGTGAAAACGCGCGCTTGTGGGTCGATATGCAGATTGCTGCTCAGGATTACGCGCAAAGGCGGCGCGGGGGGCGGCTCGAATTTACAGCCGTGGCCGGTGCTGTCATCGGCAAAGTCCTCAATCTCAAGCCGCAGGGTCAGCCTGGGATTGTCCGCGCGCAAAGTGCCACCGCCCGTCAGAATCGCGCAGCTTCGCGCGCGTAAGTATTGAACATCGCGGCGCGCGGCATCACTGCTGATCCAGCGACTCTCGCCGCTCGCCATCGCGGTGCGTCCATCCAGGCTTACCGCCGATTTGACTCTGACCCACGGCCGGCCGCGACGCATACGACTGTCAAATCCGCGATTGAGACGCCGCGCCTCGGTCGCCATAAGGTCGCACTCGGTCCAAATGCCCGCCGCTTGCAGCGCGGCAATACCCTGCCCCGACACGCGCGGATTCGGATCCGGCATCGCGGCCACGACCCGTTTGACGCCGGCATCGATCAGCGCCTGTACGCAGGGCGGCGTACGCCCGTGGTGACAACAGGGTTCCAGGCTGACGTAAGCCGTGGCACCCGCGGCGGCCAAGCCTGCCTGTTGCAACGCGTTGATTTCCGCATGGGCCTCACCGGTTTGAGCGTGGAACCCCTTACCGACGATGCGGCCCTCGTTGACCAGCACGCATCCCACCCTGGGATTGGGACGCGCGCTATAAAGGCCACGACGCGCGAGCCGCAGGGCGCGCGCCATGAAATGATAATCGAGCGAAGTGGTCAATGCGGATCAGACTTGAGGCAAGTATTGCTAGTCTTCGTTACTCGCAAGGCTCGAACACGAATCGAAGCTTTCTCCAGACTTTAGTCGAGTGCGTCGTCGTTCAGCAGCGGGATCTGGCTCTTCTGCATTTCTGGTGTAAGTTCCCGCTCCAGACCCTCGATGATCTCGCGAAACGCCTGCACATCCTCAAAGCTGCGGTACACCGACGCAAAGCGTACATAGGCGACCTGGTCCAGGCCGCGCAGCTCTTCCATGACCCATTCACCGAGCAGGCGGCTCGCCACTTCGCGCTCGCCCGCCCCCAGCATGCGGCGCTTGACACGGTTGGCTACCGCCTCGATTTCATCGGTTCCCACCGAGCGCTTCTCGAAAGCGTGCAGCAGCCCGCTGCGCAGCTTTATGTCATTGAAAGGTTCGCGGCGCCCGTCCCGCTTTACGACCCTCGGCAGACTGAGTTCCGCGCTCTCGAACGTCGTAAACCGTTCAGCGCACGACAGGCACTCGCGCCGCCGCCGCACCTGATCGCCATCGCCGGCCAGCCGTGAGTCAATGACCTTGGTGTCCTGCTCACCGCAAAAAGGGCAGCGCATCGAGTTCTACGCGCACCCGCTCGGGACGGGCCGGCGCGGCATCGCCCAATCCGGCGTACAGCGCCTACCCATCTCTGCCCACACCGACACCGCGATTGCGCCGATCCGATCGCAGAGCAAGGCCAGCGGCCGGCATCGAACCGGGCGCGGTTGCCCGCGCGCGATCCGTTGGCCGCAGGACGTAAACAGCAAACCTATGTCAGCTCTGTTTGTAGACCGGGAATTTCTTGCACAACTCGAGCACCTGACCCTTGACCTTTTTAACGGTGTCTTCGTTGTCGAGATCATCGAGCACGTCGCATATCCAGTCCGTCAGGATCCTGGCTTCCTGCTCCTTGAAACCGCGCGTGGTCATCGCCGGCGAGCCGATGCGGATGCCGCTCGTCACCATGGGTTTTTGCGGGTCGTTGGGTACCGCGTTCATGTTGACGGTGATGTACGCGCGACCCAGCGTCTCGGCGGCGGCCTTGCCGGTGATGTCCTTGTCGACCAGATCGACCAAAAACAGATGATCGTCAGTGCCGCCGGAGACGATGTTGTAGCCGCGCTCCTTGAACTGATCGGCCATCGTGCGCGCGTTTTTGACCACCTGCTGCTGATACACCTTGAACTCGGGCTGCAACGCTTCGAGGAAAGCCACCGCCTTGCCGGCGATGACGTGCATCAGCGGACCGCCTTGGGTGCCGGGAAACACCATTGACTGGAATTTCTTTTCCAGCTCCGGATTGGATTTGGCAACGATGATGCCGCCGCGTGGTCCACGCAAGGTCTTGTGCGTGGTCGAGGTACACACATCCGCGATCGGCACCGGGCTTGGATAAACACCGGCCGCGATCAGGCCCGCCACGTGCGCCATATCCACCATCAGATACGCATCAACACTGTCCGCGATTTTGCGCATGCGTTTCCAGTCCACCACGCGCGAGTACGCGGAGAATCCGCCGATCAACATCTTCGGCTTGTGCTCTTTTGCCAGCTGCTCCATGTTGTCGTAGTCGATCTCGCCGGTGTCGGCATTCAGGCCGTACTGCACGGCGTTGAAGAGCTTGCCGGAAAAATTCACTTTGGCGCCATGCGTTAAATGGCCGCCGTGGGCGAGGCTCATGCCGAGGATGGTATCGCCGGGTTTCAGCAACGCGAGATAAACGGCCGCGTTGGCCTGCGAACCGGAGTGCGGCTGTACGTTGGCGTAATCCGCGCCAAACAGCTTCTTCACGCGATCGATGGCGAGCTGTTCGACGATGTCCACATACTCGCAGCCGCCGTAATAGCGCTTGCCGGGGTAGCCTTCGGCGTACTTGTTGGTGAGCACCGTGCCCTGCGCTTCCAGTACGCGCGGGCTGGTGTAGTTCTCGGAGGCGATCAGTTCGATGTGTTCTTCCTGGCGCCGGTTTTCGGACTCGATGGCCTGCATAAGCTCCTTGTCGAAATCCGCGATATTCATCTGGGTGGAAAACATGGTATGACTCCCGATATGAGCGTTGCGTAATGCGCGTGTGAGTATAACGGTTTACAGGGCCGACGGGCGGTCGCTGCGGTACCTTAAAGTGGCGAATGCGAGAGGTTCTAAGGCTTCATTGAGTCGCGTCTCCTTTTATTCTTATTCCCCGGCACGCTTATTTCGCCAGCGCTGCGACCACCGCGGTCCAGCCGCTGGCGATGTTGTCCAGATTGTACCCGCCGCCGCCCATCGCCAGCAGCCGCCCCTCGCAATGCTGGTCGGCAAATGCGCGCAGGCGTTTCGCCGCGTGCGAATACGAGGCCGCGCTATATGCCATGGCCGTGATCGGATCGCCGGCGATGCTGTCGGCGCCGCACTGCAACAGAATGAACTCCGGCCGTTGCTCGTTCAGAAACTGCTCAACCCTGTCCCAGGCCGACATGAACAGGTTATCGTCGGCACGCGGCGGCATGGGGATGTTCAGCTTGGTGCCCACGGCCTCGCCTGTGCCGGTCTCGCCAACGTGACCCGTGCCGGGATACAAAGTGCGGCCGTCCTGATGTATGTCAGCAATTATTACGCCCGGGTCGCCTTCGAAAGCGTAAAAAACACCGTCGCCGTGATGGGCGTCGATGTCTACATACGACACTTTGCGCAGGCCATAGTCGTGGCGTAAATGCTCGATCGCCACACCGCAGTCGTTA
>Ga0075530_1000688_pt1 | contig 16141 bp, 11 predicted proteins | sample NGEPerD_2_FD_75101 | JGI IMG/M metagenome (GOLD analysis project Ga0075530, IMG submission 75101) | Arctic peat soil microbial communities from the Barrow Environmental Observatory site, Barrow, Alaska, USA - NGEE PermafrostL1-D | ecosystem: Environmental > Terrestrial > Soil > Wetlands > Peat ... | reverse complement strand
CGCCCAACGCCGCGCCGCCGCAACCGCCTAACCCGAGGCACAGGGATAGCGGCATCCCGGGCTGCGGCTCAGCTGGGGGAGGCGCCTCGGCGCCGGCGCGCCTACGCAGGTTCCGGCGGCACTCGGTCCGCCCACGGCCGCGCCTGCTCCAGCTGGCCGCAGACCTGGAGCAGCAGGCCCTCGCCCAGTGGCGGGCCCACCAGCTGAGCGGCGGTCGGCAGGCCGTCGTCGCCGTGGGCGATCGGCACCGAGATCGCCGGCTGGCCAGTCACGTTGAAGGGAGCGGTGTACGGCGTGAACTGGCCCGACTTCTTGAACTCGTAGGCGGGGTTCTCGCCGCACGGGTCGATCTCTCCGTGGGGCACTGGGCGCTTGGCCAGCGCGGGGGTGACAACCAGGTCGTAGCGCTCCCAGAACGCGATCACCCCGCGCGCGAAAGCCTGCAGCGAGGCGACGGCGCCGAGGTACTCCGGCGCTGAGATCCCCTTGCCGGTCTCCCACAGCCACTTGGACAACGGCTCGATGTTCTCCTCGGAGGGCTCGGTGCCGGTCACGAGCTGCCCGTGGAACACGCTGGCGGAAACGTTGCCGGCCCACAGCACGCTGAAGATGGGCAGCAGGTCGACGCCCTTCCACGGCGCGTCGACCTCCTCGACATCGTGACCAAGCTCCTCGAGCGCGGCCGCGGCCTCGCGGGCCCCCCGCTCGCACTCGGGGTCGAGCTCGGTCTCGATTGGCATGTCGAAGGTCAGCGCAACCCGCAGCTTGCCTGGATCGCGCCGGGCCAGCTCGGCGAAGGGCGCCTCCGGTGGCGCCGCCCACGTGGCGTCTCCCACCTCGTAGCCGGCCATCACGTCCAGGAGTGCGGCGGCGTCGGCCGTGGTGCGGGTGAGCGCGCCGTCGGTGGAGAGCATCTGGTCGCCCAGGTCGGGCGCGCGAGAGATCCGGCCGCGCTGGACCTTGAGCCCGACCAGCCCGCAGCAGGCCGCCGGGATGCGGATCGAGCCGCCGCCGTCGCTGGCGTGCGCCACCGGGACGGCGCCGGCGGCCACCGCGCCGGCCGAGCCGCCGGACGAGCCGCCGGTGGTGCGCTCAGGGTCCCACGGGTTGCGCGCGGGGCCGAAGCGGCGCGGCTCGGTCACCGGCAGGATCCCGAACTCAGGCGTCTGGGTCTTGCCCACCAGCACGAAGCCGGCCTCGCGGAAGCGGCGCACCAGCGCGTAGTCGTAGTCGGGGGTGAAGTCGCCGAGCAGGTCCGAGCCCTGGGCCATCCGCAGCCCGGCCACGGGAGTGAACAGGTCCTTGATCGCCAGCGGCACGCCCGCGAACGGCCGCTCGTCGCCGGCGCCGATCTCGTCCGCGGTGACCAGCGCGGCGTCGCCGTCGATCAACGTCCAGTGGTTCAGCGCCTCGGTGGCCTCGATCCGGGCCAGCGACTCCTCCACCAGCTCGCGCGAGGTCACTTCGCCCTCGCGCACCATCCGGGCCAGCTCGAGCGCGGGCTTTCGCAGCAGGTCGGACACCTCAGGCCGGCGCCAGCTCTGCCCGCAGCTCACCCAGCCGCGAGCGCTCGGACTGCCACCCGAGCCGGTCGAGGATCTCCCCGGCGAGCGCCAGGTAGTCGGCCCCGAGGTCGGGGCGATGGTCGAGGATCGAGATGCCCCGCTCGGCCGACTCGGCGTAGGCCACCGAGCGGCGGATCGGCGTGTCGAACACCTTGTCGCCCCAGCGCTCCGAGAGCTGCTTGTGCGCCTCGCGCGCGTGGACCGTGCGCAGGTCGGCGATGTTCAGCACCACGCCCAGCCACTCCAGGTCCGGGTGCAGGCTCTCCTTTGCCAGCTCCAGAACCTCCAGCGCCTGCTCCACCCCCTGCAGGGAGAAGTACTCGGCCTCGCTGGAGATCAGCGCGTGGTCGGCGGCGCAGAGGGCGTTCACCGTGAGCAGGCCGAGCGACGGCGGGCAGTCCACGAGGATCACGTCGTAGCGCTTGCCCGGCTCGCGCAGCGCGCGGCGCAGCGTCATCTCGCGGCCCATCTTGCCGCTGAGCACGAGCTCGGACTCCGCCAGCCCGAGGTTGGCGGGCAGGACGTCGTCGTGGATGGCGTCGAGTGCCTTGGCGTGGCCGGCGAGCACGTCGGCCAGCGTGGGGTCCGCGTCGGCCGGCACGTCGAAGTAGTCGGACAGGTTGCCCTGGGGGTCCAGGTCCACGCACAGCACCGTCAGGTCCAGCCTCCTGAGAACGTCCGCGAGCGTGCGCACGGCGGTCGTCTTGCCGGTGCCGCCCTTCTGGGACATGACTGCGATCGTGGTGGCCATTGGGGGTCCTGTGGTCGTCCGTAATTTGCGGTTATCGGGCGCCCCGGAGGGCGATTCGGCCCAGGCCGCGACTATAGTTTCCCTGCTGCGAAGCAGCCGGCTCGGCCGGCTGCGCACGATCAAAATTCCCTACCCGTCGCGTGCCCGCTCGAAGAAGGTACGGAATCCGAGGAGGACCGAACTTGTCGCAGCACCCTCGCCGCGTGGCCCAGGCTGCCAACAGCCGCCCCGAGCGCTTCTCCTCTACGCAGGCGTACCGTCCGCTGCGCGCGCCGCAGACTGTGGAGGACAAGGACGCCTGCGGCATCTACGCGTCGGTGAACAAGGGGGCGAAGGCCACACACGAGGCGATTCCGGCGGCCCTGACGGCCCTGGAGAAGATGCTCCATCGCGCCGGCAACGTGGACGGCGAGGGCGACGGCTGTGGCGTGTTGGCAGACATCCCGCGCAAGCTGTGGGCCGAGGAGGTGCGGGTGGGCGGTCACGCGCCGAAGCTGGCGCTCGACGACCGGTTCGCGGTGCTGCACCTGTTCCTCCCGCGCTCGGGCGGGCGCGTGGGCGAGGTGCAGGAGCGTGCGCGCCGGATGCTCAGCAAGGCCGGCCTGCGCGTGCTGGCCGAGCGCGAGGGCGCTGTGGACTCCTCGGCGCTCGGGCCCCACGCGCGCGAGGAGGAGCCCGTCTTCTGGCAGGTGGCGGGGCTGATCGTGGACCCCAAGCGCTGCTTCGAGCTGACCCTCGAGTTGGAGGAGAAGCTCGACCTGCACGTGGCGTCCTGCTCCACCGCGAGCGTGGTCTACAAGGTGCTCGGTACTCCGGGGGTGCTGGGCCGCTACTACCCCGACCTGAGCGATCCGCGGGCCGAGACCGTCTCGGTGCTGGGCCACAACCGTTACTCCACCAACACATGGCCGTCGTTCAAGCGCGTGCAGCCGTTCGGCGTGCTGGGCCACAACGGCGAGATCAACACGATCGCCCGCCTTCGCCAGGAGGCGCGGATGGTGGAGGTGCCGCTCACCCGGGGCGGCTCGGACTCCCAGGACCTGTCGCGCACCATCGAGGCGCTGATCTACCGCCAGGACCTCACGCTGGTCGAGGCCACGGAGCTGGTGCTTCCGCCGATCGTGGACGAGATCAAGCGCCTACCCGGCTCCCTGCGGGGCTTCTACATGTACCTGCGCCAGGCCTTCGGCCCGTTCGCGCAGGGCCCGGTGGCGCTGATCTCGCGCTTCGGAGACGAGCACGTCTTCTCCGTCGACGCCCTCGGGCTGCGCCCGCTGTGGCAGATGGAGACCGGCGACGCGTGGGTCTTCTCCTCCGAGCCCGGCGTGGTGGCGGTGGCCGAGACGGTGTCCGAGCCCAAGCCGCTCGCCCCGGGCGAGAAGGTGCTCGTGGAGGTGGACCGCTCCAAGTCGCACACCCGCCTACGCGACCACGCCCAGATGCAGGAGATCTGCGTACGGCGCTGGCGCGAGCGCACCCAATCGCAGCTCGACGACGCCGCCTACGCCGCGGCGATCGTCACCGGGGGCCCGCTCCACGGCGCCGAGATCCCCGGCTACACGTCGGCCGGCCCGTCCGAGCCCGTCAAGGTGGAGGACCGCGTGCTGGGCGGCTTCGGCTGGCAGCGGGAGGACATGAAGCTGGTGCAGCAGATGGCCGCCACCGGCGCGGAGCCGATCGGCTCGCTTGGCTACGACGGGCCACTGGCGTGCCTGTCGCCCGAGCGCCAGAACCTGGCCGACTACTTCAAGGAGTCGGTGGCCGTGGTCACCAACCCGGCGATCGACCGCGAGCGCGAGGTGGAGCACTTCTCCTGCCGCGCGGTGATCGGGGCGCGGCCGTCGCTGCACGACATCCGGCCCGAGCCGACCACGGTGGAGCTCGCCTTCCCGGTGCTCCTCGGCGGCCACGACGGCCTGGCCCCGCTGTCCGACGAGGTCTACCGCGGGGTTGCCCACGCCCACAAGACCTACCTGCTCGAGGATTTGTGGGAGGCCTTCCGCGGGCGCAGCTCGGTGCTCGACGTGTCCTGCCTGGAGTCCGAGGACACGCGCGGGGCCATCGAGCGGCTCAAGCAGGAGGCCACCGTGGCGGTGCGCGAGGGCATGGAGCTGATCGTGCTGTCGGACCGCACCGTGTACGAGGGCGACCGTCGCTATCTCGACCCCCATCTGGCGCTCGCCGCTGTGGACCTGGCGCTGCGCGAGCACTACACCTCGCCCGGCGAGACCAACCTGCGTCGCCGCTGCGCCGTGGTGCTGCGCTCGGCCGCCATCCGCAACGTTCACGACACCGTGCTCGCCCTGGGCCTCGGCGCCGACGCCGTGTGCCCGTACGTGATGGTCGAGGTGTCGCTGCTCGACGACTACGCCACCGACGTGGGCAACCTCGCCGACGCGCTGCGCAAGGGCATCGAGAAGGTGATCTCCACCATCGGCATCCACGAGGTGCGCGGCTACTCCCGCCTGTTCTCCTCGATCGGGCTCCAGCCCGAGGTGGCGGCCGTGTTCGACACGCCCTCCTACATGGGCTCCGAGACCGGCGGCACCGGCTTCGCCCAGCTGGACTCCGACGGCGACGAGCGCCAGCGCGTACTGGCTGGCGAGGCCGAGTCAAAGCCCGCGAAGACGTTCCGCTTCTACCCCAAGGTCTACAAGTCCGCGATCGCCGCGGCCAACGGCACGGGCGAGTTCGCCGCCTACTCGCAGAAGGTGCGCGAGCTCGAGTTCAAGCATCCGATCTCGCTGCGCCACATCGTCGACGTCCGAAGTGACCGCGAGCCGATCCCCACCGAGCAGACCGACCCCGGGGTGGGCCTGCACTCCTATCCGATCGTGATCTCGTCGATGAGCTTCGGCTCGCAGGGCGAGACCGCCTACCGCGCCTACGCCGAGGCCGCCAAGCGGGCCAACATCATCGCGATGAACGGCGAGGGCGGCGAGATCCAGGACATGTACGGCAAGTACCCGCTCTGGCGCGGCCAGCAGGTGGCTTCCGGGCGCTTCGGCGTGACCAGCGAGATGCTCAACAGCTCCTACCTGGTGGAGATCAAGATCGGCCAGGGCGCAAAGCCGGGCGAGGGCGGGCATCTGCCCGCCAAGAAGGTCACCGCCAAGGTGGCCCAGGCGCGCAACGCCACCCAGGGCACCGACCTCATCTCGCCCTCGAACAACCACGACCTCTATTCGATCGAGGACCTCGCCGAGCTGATCGACGAGCTGAAGACCGCCAATCCAGACGTGCGTGTGTCGGTGAAGGTGCCGGTGGTGCCGAACATCGGCACGATCGGCGTGGGCATCGCCAAGGCGGGCGCGGACATGATCACCCTGTCGGGCTTCGAGGGCGGCACCGGCGCCGCGCGCTCGCACGCGCTGCGCCACGTGGGCCTGCCCAGCGACATCGGCACGCGCGCCGTGCACCTCGCGCTGATGGAGACCGGCATCCGCAACCGCGTGGAGATCTGGGCCGACGGCGGCTACCGCCACGCCACCGACATCGTGAAGCTGCACTGCCTGGGCGCCAACCGGGTGGGCTTCGGCACGCTGGCGATGGTCTCGCTGGGCTGCACGATCTGCCGCGGTTGCCAGCTGGACACCTGCCACGTGGGCATCGCCACGCAGATCGAGGACAAGGCCGAGGCCGACTTCAAGGGGCTGAAGAAGTTCACCCCGCAGGAGTTCGAGCAGTCGGCCGCCAACAGCGCACGCTTCTTCACCGGCATGGGCGAGGAGCTGCGCGAGATCGTCGCCTCGCTCGGCTACGAGCGCGCACAGGATCTCGTGGGCCGCTCGGACCTGCTCGTGCAGGCGCGCGAGACCGCGCGCGTGGACGTGGCCGAGCTGATCCGCCCGCTGGAGGAGATGCTCGACCTCCAGCCGCTCGACCTCCCCGTGCAGGCCGACGAGCGCGAGGCCGCCGGGCTCATCTGCGCCCGCCCGATCCGGATGAAGGCCAAGGAGTCATCCACGCGCATCGCCGCGCTGGCGCGCGAGGTGTCCGCCGGCAGCGTGCTGCGGCGCGGGTGGGGCGAGCCCGACGGCGGCACCGGCGGTGACGGCCCGGTCGACGCTCACGACCGCGTGCTGGGCACCGAGTTGGCGGGCGCGATCGCGCGCCGGCGGATCTTCGACGGCGGCCCGGCCGCCAGCGACGACACGCTGGCCGAGCTGCGCTTCGACGGCGGCTCGGTGGGCGGCCAGGGCCTGGGTGCCTTCAACGTCTACGGCGTGGACATCACCGTCGAGGGCGGGGCCCAGGACGGGGTGGCAAAGGGGATGCTCGGCGGCAAGGTGGCGGTGATGAAGGGTCTCAACCGGTTCGGCACACGCGTGAACGGCTCGGTGGGCAAGTCGTTCGCCTACGGCGCCCAGCGCGGCCGGATGTTCGTGCAGGGCTCGGCCGACTCGCGCTTCTGCATCCGCCTCTCGGGCGCCGACGTGGTGGTCGCGGGCGAGCCCGAGCAGCCGCTGGACGACTCACTCGGCTGCGTGGCCGACCGGGCCAACCTCAAGGGCTTCGCCTTCGAGTACATGACCAACGGCCGAGCCGTGGTGATGGGCGACCCGGGCCCGTGGTTCTGCGCCGGCCAGACGGGCGGTCGCGTGTACCTGCGCGTCAACGACGAGTGGAACCTCGACCGCGAGGCGCTGGAGCGGCGCAAGGGCCGCGGGGCCAAGGTCGACATCCGCGAGCTGGACGCCGAGGGTGTGCTCGACGTCCAGGAGCTGCTGGGCCACTACTGCCACGAGCTGCGGGGAACCGGTCAGGACGAGGAGGCGGATCGCGTGGCGGCCCTGGCGGCCGCCGCGCAGAAGCACTTCCTCGTGTCGATCCCCGAGCAGCAGCAGATGGATCCGTCGGTGTCGACGGAGTAGGGGGCCTTAGGGCAAGCCCACGGCCTCGCGGTCGCCCGCGAGCACGATGTAGTGCAGCGTGAATCGGCCCACGGCGATACGGTTGCCGTCCTCGAGCGAGGCGAGGTCCACCTGTTTGCCGTTGCGGAAGACGCCGTTGAGGCTGCGGTCGTCGAGCACCTTGGCGCCGTCCTCGCCGCAGTAGACGAGCGCGTGGCGGCGCGAGACGGTGGGGTCGTCGATGCGCACGTGGGCGGAGAGGCTGCGCCCGATGCGCGTCCAGCCCTCCTGCAGGGCGATCACCCGCACGCGGCTGCCGTCCTCGAAGGCGAGGTACTCGCCGCCGGCCACGAGGGCGTCACGGGCCTCGGCCAGCCAGTCGGGCTGCTCGCCCTCGGCCCGCGGGGGCGGCATCTCGACCTCCGTGAACAGCGCCTGGCGGCGGAAGCTGCCACCGCCGCAGCTGGGGCAAGACGGGACCTCGTCGCGCTGCTTGAGCGAGATCGCAAACCCGCAACCCTCGCACCGGAACGACCCGGTGCCGGTCAGTGTCCCTGCTTCGTACTGCTGCACTACTTGCCCTCCTCCGATGGTGCTGATTGTGCCAAGGCAGCCTCGAAGATCGAGTGCTCGTGGTCGGCTTTGGCTGCAAAATGCGGGCCGGACCGACAACCCTGGCGGGTATTAGGTACCCAGTTTTCAGTGTCGGCATGCCCGGAAGGAATCGTCCGGTTCGAAGCGAAGACTCGACACATGCCCGACCTCGCGGCAATCCTGCTCCGCAAGAGCATGGGATCCCTGGACAGCGGGCGGCAGCGCTGCTCTGACTGCCGCCGCGTGCCGCTGGTGGGCGAGTGCCTGCACGAGATGGACAACGGCCGCACGCTCTGCGGGCTGTGCGTGACCCATCTGCCGGCCGAAAAGCGCAAGGCCGTGCGCACCGAGCGCGTGCACGCCAGCGAGCGCTCGCTGGCCATCGTGCCCCGCGCAGCCTAGACCTACCCTTCGGCCGATGCGACGCCTGCCAGCCGCCCTGATGGCCGCGGCGCTCACGGCGCTGGCCGTGGCCCTGCCGAGTGAGGGCCGGCGGCTGCCAGGCGCGGCGAGGTGCCCCGTCTTCCCGCGGTCGAGCCAGTGGAACCGCCCGGTGGACGGCCTGCCCATGCACCCGCGCTCCGACGCCATTGTGCGGGCGGTTGGCCGCACGGACACCGCGCACGCCGACTTCGGCTCGGGCCTGTACGAGGGCGCCCCGATCGGCATCCCGTACCGCGTGGTGAAGGCGGGCCAGAAGCGCGTGCCCGTGAGCTTCGGGTACGCCGCGGAGTCCGACCGGGGGCCGTACCCGATCCCGCCGGGCGTGCCGGTCGAGGGCGGCCGCGGCGGCGACGGCGACCGCCACGTGATCCTCGTCGACCGTTCGCGCTGCCGGCTGTACGAGGTGTTCTCCGCCTATCCGCTGGACGGCGGGCGGCGCTGGCGCGCCGGCTCAGGCGCGATCTGGAGCCTGCGCTCCAACCGCATGCGTCCGCCCGGCTGGACGTCGGCCGACGCCGCGGGCCTACCAATCCTGCCCGGCCTGGCCCGTTACGACGAGGTGAGAAGGGGCCGGATCGACCACGCCCTGCGGATCACGGTCCCGCGCACGCGGCGCGCCTTCGTCTATCCCGCGCGCCACTTCGCGTCGGACTCCAGCGACCCGAACCTGCCCGCGATGGGCCAGCGAGTGCGCCTGCGGCGCGGCTTCGACGTGTCGCGCCTCCCGCGTCAGTCGCGCGTGGTGCTTCGCGCGCTGAAGCGCTACGGGGCGATCGTGGCCGACAACGGCTCCGCCTGGTACGTGTCGGGCGCACCGAACCCGGGCTGGGACAACGACGACCTGCACTCGCTCGGCCGCGTCCGGGGCAGTGACTTCGAGGTGGTCGACACCAGCCGGCTACCGCGCCCGCGGCGCTGAGCGGCGGCGCCCGGACCTTGCTCGCCACTTAGAATCCCGCCGCGATGCAAGAGGTCACCGTGAGCGCCGTCATCTCAGCTCCCCGCGAGGAGCTGTTCGACTTCGTAGTCGACCTGTCCAACCGTCCGTCCTACGCCGATCACTACCTCAAGGACTTCCGGCTCGCGCGCGCCAACCCGGTGGGCAAGGGGGCCGCGGCGCGTTTCCTGCTCGACGCGCCCGTGTTCAGCGAGCGGGGCGAGTTCTCGATCGTCGAGGCCAACCGGCCGCGGCGGATAGTGGAGGAGGGCCGGGTGGGCCGGCTCGGCCGTTCGCGGCTGTTGGCGGTCTACGACTTCATCCCCGAGGCGGGCGCCACGCGCGTGGAGCTGACCACCTACAGCGAGCCCAAGACCGTGATCGACCGGTTTAGACAGCGCGGCATGCACCGCTGGATGCGCCGCCAGACCAAGAAGGCGCTCGAGCGGCTGCGCAAGATCTTCGAGGAGCCGAGCGGCGAGGAGCGCTCCCGCGTGGGCATGGCCGGCTACGAGCCGTGGAGGGCGCCGCGGTTCGGGGCGCACCTGCCGCCGCGCGATAAGACACCCGCTGCCGAGTAATAGACTGCGCGCCCGGATGGCCCCCGCCCGACTGAGGAGCACCGTCGCCGCCTGCGCCGCCGCGTTGATCTGCGGCCTGGCCTTGGGGTGCGGAGAGCACGACCCCGGCGTGGACGAGCCGGCCCGCGAGGGCCTGGCGATCGACGTGGCCGGCGTGGACTACAACGTGTTCATCACCCGCGAGCTCAACCTCGCGATTACGCCGGACAAGGACTACTACGAGGGGCCGCCGGCCGGCCCCGGCAAGGCGCTCTACGGCATATTCATCGAGGCCTGCAACCCCGGCTCGAAGACCGTGCGGACCACGGGCGACTTCACGGTGCGCGACAACCAGGGCAACGAGTTCAAGCCCATGCAGCTGCCCGCCGACAACGCCTTCGCCTACCGGCCCACCGAGTTGGCCAAGGACGCCTGCCTCCCCGAGGACGGCAGCGTGGCCCAGCAGGGCCCCACGGCAGGCTTGATGCTGCTGTTCGAGTTCCCGCTCGAGAGCACCGAGAACCGCCCACTGGAGTTGGAGATCGGCGGGCCCTTCGACCTCCTTGAGCAGGACCAGGAGGTCAAGACGGTCGAGCTGGACCTCTAGCGCCAGCGCTCAGCGCTTCAGCCCCGCCACGAGCACGCCCTGTGCCGTGGGGGCCGCGACCGCCCCGCCCGCGCCGGCCCGGATGAGCAGGACCGCCACCGCGATCCGGGGCCTGCCCGCCGGGGCGAAGGCGGTGAACCAGGCGTCGGTGTTGGTGGGGTCGGAAAGGTCGAAGTCCGCCTCGGGGCCACGCGTGTCGGCCAGCTCGGCGGTACCGGTCTTGCCGGCCACCCGCACCCCGTCCACCGCGGCCGCGGTGCCGGTGCCGTAGGCCACGACCCCCTCCATCAGGCGGGTGACGGTGTTGGCTATCCGGGCAGAGGTCACACGGGTGCGCTTTGGAGAAGAGGACCGCAGCAGCGTGGGGGTGAGGCGCACCCCGTTGTTGGCGATCGTCTGGCCCACGGACGCCATCTGCAGCGGGGTGGCCAGCACCCGGCCCTGGCCGATGGCGCTCGAGCCCAGGTCCAGCGGTCCGCTGATGTCCTCGGCCGCGGGGAGCGTGCTGGCCAGCGCCCCGGCGATCGTGGGCGGTTGGTTGAAGCCGAAGCGCTCGGCGGTGGCCACCAGCCGCTTGGCCCCCACCTCCACTCCCAGCGGGGCAAAGACCGAGTTGCACGAGTTGGCGAAGCTGTCCTTGAAGGTCCCCCCGCACGCCTCACCGTTGGCGTTCGACAGGGGAACGCCGTCGATCACCGCCTCGGTCTGCACGGGGAACTTCTTCGAGGGCGTGACCTTGCGGGCCTCGAGCGCCGCTGTGGTGGTCACGAGCTTGAACACCGAGCCTGGTGGCTGGGGGGCCGAGAACGCCACCCCGGCGAGCGCGAGGATCGCGCCGGTCTTCGGTTCGACGGCCGCGATCCCGCCGAAGCGCCCGGCGAGCGCGGTGACCGCCGCGGCCTGCACACGCGTGTCGATCGTGGAGCGCACCGGGCCGGCGGGGCGCGCCTCGCTGCGGGCCAGCACACGGTCCCCGGCCGACAGAGTGCCGCCGGGACGGCCCTCGACCTGGAGTTGCAGCGCGCGCTCCAGCCCGCTGGTGCCCACGGGCGTGTCCGCCGGGAACCCGCGGGCGTACGAGCGCGTGCGGTCGTCGCCGTCGGCTTCGTCCGGGACCGCCATACCGCCCGCGATCGAGGCGCCCACTCCGTCGAGCGGCGAGCTGCGGGCTCCCGCGGGGCCCTCCGCGAGCGTGAGGCGGTCGGCCGAGAGGATCTTGGATCGCCTCGGGGCCTTCGTGTCGCGGGTGAGCCGGCCGCCCTCGGGCAGTCCGGGGAACGCAAGCCCGGGCTCCCACTGGATTGCCTCGCCGGACACGGGCAGCGCCACCTCGCCCCTGATCGTCCCGAAGAGGCGCGTGCGCACCGCTATCGGCATCCGCACGGCCCCGTCGCGCGTGCCATCGGGGTCGTCGGCACGTACCTCGACCGCCGTGGACGTGGCGCCGGCGTTCTCGTAGGCGCGCTGGAAGTCAGCGCGCGGGTAGCGCGACTGCGAGGAGGCCGACAGCAGCCGGTACATCGCGCCGTAGTCGCCGCGCTCCCAGGCCTGCGCGAAGCTCTCCGCCACCCGTTCCGAGCCCGATTGGAACGTGGAGCCGACGACCAATCCCCCCACCAGGGCCACGGCTGCGAGCGCCCCGAGGGGGAGCGCGCGATGGGTGACGCGCCGGTGGCGCTCTGGCGCGTGGTGACTCGCCAAGGGCACGGGAGGCTACCTTCCCCTGCCCGTGACCGGCCTCGATTGGATCATCATCGGTTTCACCCTGCTGATGGCGCTCTGGGGCTACGTGCAGGGGCTGATCGTGGGGGCGCTCTCGCTGGCCGGTTTCGCGGCCGGTGCCATCGCCGGCTCGCGCCTCGGCCCGCTCGTCCTGGAGGAGGGTTCGCACTCGCCCTACGCACCCCTCTCGGCCCTCGTCGGGGCCCTGGTGATCGGAGGCGTGCTGGCTTCCGGCCTCGAGCTGCTGGGGTTTCACCTCCGCCGGAGGCTGGGCGAGCGGCTCGGCGTGGCGGACGGCCTCGGCGGCGCGCTGCTCGTGGGCGCGCTCGGCCTCGCCCTGGCCTGGATGTTGGGCTCGGTGGCGCTCCAGACCCCCGGTGCGAGGGACCTTCGTGAGCCGATCCAGCGCTCGGCGGTGCTGCGCCAGCTGAACTCCGTGCTGCCGCCGTCGGGCCCTCTGCTGAAGGCCCTCGCGCGCGTTGACCCCTTCCCGAGCATCGCGGGCCCCTCGCCCGATGTACGGCGGCCCGACGCCAAGATCGCGCGGGATCCCGAGGTGCGCGTCGCGGGCCGCAGCGTCGTGCGGGTGACCGGCACCGCCTGCGGCCTCGGCGTGCAGGGCTCGGGCTGGGTGGCCGGCGACGGCGTGGTGGTCACCAACGCGCACGTGGTGGCCGGCCAGGACGACACCGCCGTGCAGGTCCAGGGCGAGGGCGAGCGCCTCGACGCGGAGGCGATCTGGTTCGACACCAGGAACGACCTCGCGCTGCTGCGCGTGCCGGGCGTGAGCGGCGTGCCCGCGCTCCAGCGCAACGAGGGCGCCCGGGTGGGCACGTCGGCAGCGGTGCTCGGCTTCCCGGAGAACGGGCCCTATGACGTGCGGCCCGGGCGCCTGGGGCAGACCGAGACGGTGGTCAGCCAGGACGCCTACGGCCGGGGCCCGGTGAGGCGCCGCATCACCGCGCTGCGCGGCCTGGTGCGCTCGGGCAACTCGGGCGGCCCGATGGTGGACGGCCGGGGGCGCGTGGTGACCACGATCTTCGCCGCCACGCGCGGCTCGCCGAGCCGCAGCGGGTTCGGGGTGCCCGACTCGATCGTCCGGGAGGCGCTGGCGCGGGCTGAGGGCACCGTCGATACCGGTCCCTGTGCGTGACGGGCGCCTTGACGGTTACTATCGAGGTGAAGTCGCCCCGCGCCGGCGCATCCGGGTCGCCAGCGCCGAAACGCGGCTCTCGCCGCGCTGTTCACTACAACTCTGCCGGTGCGCTACCTGCTGTCAAAGCCTCTAGCCGCTGCTCTTGCCGCGGCAGCGCTCGCTCTCACCGCCGCCCTGCCCGCTGTGGGCGGCCCCCGCCCCGCACGCGACGTCCCGACGGCCCACGCCGCCAAGCCCTCGAACCCCTGCCTGAGCCCCGCGCGCCGGGCCCGCCTGTACTGCCCCGACCTGGTGATGAAGCGCCCCTCCGGCCTGGAGCTGGACCGCTCCGTGGCCCGTGGGCGCACCGTGCTGCGGGCCGGCAACTCGATCGACAACGTGGGCACGGGGCCGGCCGAGCTGCACGGAACGCGCCTGGGCCCGCGCTTCATGAAGGGCCGCCAGCGGATCTACAAGCGCAGCGGCGGGCGGCTCGGGATCAACACCGGCGCGCGGCTGTTCTTCAAGTTCGTGCCCGGCCAGAGGCGCTACTGGAAGTTCTACCGCGCGGCCTCGTTCACGCTGTGGCGCCTGGACCGGAGCGGGCGCCGCATCGGGCTGGTGCGCCGCGGCCCGAAGGTGAGCTACTGCCTGCGCGACCTCACCCACAGCCGCCCCGGGCGGCGCCGCTCGCCGCGCCGCTTCGTCTACCCGGCGTGCAACACCGAGCCCGGCAAGCGCAGGGTCACGATCGGCACGTCGGTGGGCTGGTCGGACGTCTACTCGCCCGGCTATCCCGAGCAGTGGATCGACGTGACCGGCCTGCGGGGCTGCTTCTCCTACCAGCACAAGGCCGATCCCACCGACGTCCTGTACGAGTCCGACGAGCGCAACAACTCGGCATCGGTCACCGTGCGCCTGCCGTTCAAGCCCGGCAGGCAGCGCTGCCCGGGCGGTGGCACGCCGCCCCCCGACCGGGACACAGGTGATCCGTATGGATATTGAGCCGACCCCTAGTCTTGGCGGCTAGATGGCCAAGACACTCGTAGTAGCCGAGAAGCCCTCCGTAGCCCGCGACCTCGCCAGGGCGCTGCCCGGATCCTTCAAGCAGGCAACGGACAAGGCGAGCCTCGAGGGCGACGACTACGTGATCACCTGGACCGTGGGCCACCTCGTGGGCCTGGCCGAGCCCGACCAGTACGACCCCAAGTTGAAGAAGTGGCGTTTCGCCGACCTTCCGATCGTGCCCGAGAAGTTCAAGCTCGTGCCCAACGACGACAAGGCCAAGAAGCAGCTCGGCGTGATCCACCGCCAGATGGCGCGAGACGAGGTGGAGACCGTGATCAACGCCTGCGACGCCGGCCGCGAGGGCGAGCTGATCTTCGCCTACGTGTACGAGACGGCCAAGCGCAAGAAGCCGGTCCAGCGGCTGTGGCTGTCCTCGATGACGCGCCGCGCGATCGAGGAGGCCTTCGGGCACCTGCGCGACGGCGAGGAGATGCGCAGCCTCGAGGACGCCGCCCGCTCGCGCTCCGAGGCCGACTGGGTGGTGGGCATGAACGCCACCCGCGCCGCCTCGATCCGCCTGCGCGCCGCCTTCGACGGTGCAGTCTCGCTCGGCCGGGTGCAGACGCCCACGCTGGCGCTGGTGGCCCGCCGCGAGGAGGAGATCCGCGCGTTCAAGCCCGAGCCCTACTGGCTGGTGGAGGCGCAGTTCGCCGCCGGCGGCGAGAGGACCTACTCCGGCCGCTACATGGGCGGGAAGCGGATAGCCGAGGACGAGGCCGCCAGGATCGTCGAGGAGGCCAGGGGCAAGCCCGGTGTCATCACCAAGCTGGAGACCAAGGAGGAGACTGAGCGCCCGCAGCTGCTCTACGACCTCACCTCTCTCCAGCGCCACGCCAACACGCTGCACGGCTTCTCGGCCCGCCGCACGCTGTCCGCGGCGCAGAAGCTCTACGAAGAGCACAAGGCGCTCACATACCCGCGCACCAACTCGCGCTTCGTGACCGGCGACATGATCGAAGAGATCAAGCCGATCGCCGAGCTGGTGGGCCACAACCCCGCCTACAAGAAGGGCTCCGAGTACGTGGTGGGGCTGGACAAGCTGCCCCTCGGCCGCGTGGTCAACGACGCCAAGGTCCAGGACCACCACGCGATCATCCCCACCAAGTCCGAGCACGACCTGACCCGCATGGGCGCGGACGAGCTGAAGATCTACGACCTGGTGACCAAGCGCTTCCTGGCCGTTTTCCACCCCGACGCCAAGTTCGAGCGCACCCGCGTGGAGACCACCGTGGCCGACCACGTGTTCCGCACCAGCGGCCGGGTGCTGATCGACGCCGGCTGGCGCGCCGTGTACGGGGAGGAGGCGCGCGCCCAGGACAAGCCCGACGACGACTCCGGCGGCGACCAGCGCCTGCCCAAGCTCGAGCAGGGCGAGGACGCCGAGACGCGCGAGATCGAGTCGCTGCGCAAGGAGACCCAGCCGCCGCGGCGCTTCACCGAGGCCTCGCTGCTTGCCGCGATGGAGGGCGCCGGCAAGGAGGTCGAGGAGGACGAGCTGCGCGAGGCCATGAAGGACTCCGGCATCGGCACCCCGGCCACCCGGGCCTCGATCATCGAGCGGCTGATCTCCGTGGGCTACATCGAGCGCGAGGGTCGCGCGCTGATCGCCACCGAGAAGGGCGTGCAGGTGATCCGCCTGCTCGGCGAGCACCAGCTCACCTCGCCGGGCCTGACCGGCGACTGGGAGCACCGCCTGGGCCTGATCGAGCGCGGCGAGGACTCGCGCCCCGCGTTCATGCGCGACATCGCCAAGTTCACGGCCGACACCGTCGCGGAGCTGGACAAGCTCAAGGGCGTGACGATCGAGCGGGCAAAGCTCGGTCCGTGCCCGGTCTGCGGCCGCGAGGTGGTGGAGAACCGCAAGGGCTACTCCTGCTGGTCCAAGGAGGACCCAGGCTGCGGCTT
>Ga0075530_1000687_pt1 | contig 16152 bp, 15 predicted proteins | sample NGEPerD_2_FD_75101 | JGI IMG/M metagenome (GOLD analysis project Ga0075530, IMG submission 75101) | Arctic peat soil microbial communities from the Barrow Environmental Observatory site, Barrow, Alaska, USA - NGEE PermafrostL1-D | ecosystem: Environmental > Terrestrial > Soil > Wetlands > Peat ... | reverse complement strand
CCGGTGTCGCGACACCGGGATGGTCTTCCGATCCGCAGACGGGGCAGGCGTCGCCTGGCGTCAGCGACGCCGCCAGCTCGGCTGCCATCCCGGTCAGGCGGTCCTCACGCAGGTCGAGCCAGCGTCGGCGCTGTTCCTGGGCGCCCGCTCCGGCCTCGATCGCCTTCTCCCGCAAGGCATCCACCGCGACGTCGAGCCGCGCGGCGTCGACGGCGGCCGCGTGAGCCGTCCGCGCCTGCTCGACCGCCGCCTCCCGTGCGCCCACCTCCGCCGCGAAGGCGGCCAGCGCCTGTTGCTGCCGGGCGCCGTCCTCGCGACGGCGCTGCAGCGGCTCGATCCGCGCGGCGAGGTGGCGTCGCTCCTGCTCCAGCGCAGTGACCTGCTGGGTGCGGGAGGCCGCGAGCTCCGCTGCCCGCGCCGCGTCGTCCTCGGCCTCCACGAGGTCACCGAGCCGGCCCACCTGCTCGGACCGCTCACGCACGCCCGAGGCCAGCGCGTCGCCGTCCGGCACTCCGACCGACAGGGCGAGAACCCCGCCCGTGGCCGCCGCCTCCTCCGACGCCGTGGCCTCGACGCGGCCCTGCGCCGACGCCACCGACGCGAGGTGCCCCGACACCGACGCGGCCGCGTCGGCCCGGGCCAGGGCGCGCCCCGCCTCGGCGACCGTCGCCGACTCGGCCTCGAGCCGGGCGAGGGCGGCCGTCACCCGTCCAAGCGTCTCCGCCCGCTCGTACCGCCGCAGCGCCTCGGCCCGCTCGGTCCGCACCGCCTCCAGCACGTTGCCGGCGGTCTGCTGCTCCTCGGTCGCGACGTCGCGGGCGGTGTGCGCCGACGTGACCAGCTGCTGCACGCGCTCGACCGGGTCCGCCGGGACGTCGTCGTCGCCCGGCGGGCTCGGCACCACGGCGGCGGACTCGGAGACCCGGGCCATCAGCCGGTCGAGGCCGGCCTCGGCCCGCTCCAGCTCGGTCTCCGTCGTGCGTCGCGCGTCCGAGAGCCAGGTCTCGACGTCGGCGAAGCGGTCGGTGGCGAACAGACGCTGCAACAGTGCGCGGCGCTCGTCGGCCGGTGCGCGCAGGAACGCGGCGAACTCGCCCTGGGGGAGGAGCACCACCTTGGTGAACTGCTCCATCCCCATCCCGAGCACGTCGGTCAGCAGCTGCGAGGCCTCGTCGTTGCGGCTGCTGCGCGGGAGCCACTCGCCACCGACCTTCTCGCGCAGCAGGGTGCGCGCCTGCTCGGTCGTGGTCCCCTCGCCGCGCTTCTTCGGCCGCGTCCAGGCGGGGGAGCGGGTCACCTCCAGCCGGCGGCCGGCGGCGGTGAACTCGCACCGCACCTCGGGCGCCAGGTCGGACTCGGCGTGGTCGCTGCGCAGCCCCGCGCCCGACCTCGCTCCGGGGACGCGGCCGTAGAGCGCGAAGCACAGGGCGTCGAGCACGCTGGTCTTGCCCGCACCGGTGGGTCCGTGCAGCAGGAACAGGCCCTGCTCGCAGAGGGCGTCGACGTCCACCTCCTCGACCGCGGCGAACGGGCCGAACGCCTGGACCCGCAGCCGGTGCAGCCTCATGCGGCACCGCGTCTGGCCACGCCCGGGCGCGGCGCCGGGACCGCCTCGGCGGCGCGCAGCCGGCCACCCTCGAGGGCGTCGCGCAGCAGCCGCCGTTCGACGTCGGTCGCCGGCGCACCGCGGACGTGGTCGACGAAGGCGCAGCACACGTCGACGTCGTCCAGCCCCTCCATCCGCTCGGCGTACCCGGCCGACTGCTCCGGTCGGCCCTCCGGCTCGAAGGCGAGGGCCAGGACGTGGGGAAAGCGTCGCCTGAGCCGTTCCATCGCCTCGCGCGGGCGCTGGGTGTCGGTCAGCGTGACCTGGCAGAACGAGCCCTCGTGCCGCGCCTGGGACGCGTCCGCGAGCAGGTCCTCCAGACGCCCCCGCAGGAGCGCGAGCGGCCGCAGCACCGGGGCGTCCACCGGGTCGACCCGTTCCACGCCCCCAGCGCCCAGCTCCAGCAGCCAGGACCCCTTGCGGTGCGCGTGCTCGGAGAAGGAGTAGGGGAGCGGGGACCCGCTGTAGCGGACGGACTCGGTCAGGCGCTGGCGGCCGTGAAGGTGGCCGAGCGCGACGTAGTCCACCCCGTCGAAGACGGACGCCGGCACCGCGCCCACGCCGCCGACGCTGATGTCGCGCTCCGAGTCGCTGGCGGCGCCACCGGTGACGAACGCGTGCGCCGCCACCAGGGACCGGGTGCCGGGCGGGCGGGTCGCGAGGTCGGCGCGGACGCCGTCCATCAGGGCGCGCAGCACCGGGGCGTGGCCGCGCTCGACCCCGAGCGTGTCGGCCACCAGGGCGGGCTCGGCGTACGGGACGCCGTACAGCGCGACGTCTCCGTGCCGGTCCTCCAGCAGCACCGGGGTGGCGGCGTCGGTCACCCGCGTCCGCAGGTGCACCCCGCCGCGGGCGCTGCGCCGGGACCCGAAGCCCAGCCTCGTGGCCGAGTCGTGGTTGCCGCTGGTGACCAGCACCGAGGCCCCCGCGCCGACGAGCGCGTCCAGGCCGTCGTCCAGCACCGTCACCGCGTCGACGGCCGGGAGCGCCCGGTCGTAGACGTCCCCCGCCACGACCACGGCGTCCACGGCCTCGGAGCGGACGACGTCCGCCAGGTGCTCGAGGAACGTCGCCTGCGCGTCGAGCAGCCCGACCCCGTGGAACGAGCGCCCCAGGTGCCAGTCGGAGGTGTGGAGGATCCGCACGTTCGCAGGGTAGGAGCGGGCACCGACATCGCGGTGGTGGCGCGCCGGAGGCTGTGGTGGGACTCCCACGTGTGGTGGACTCTGGCCATGGGCGACGAGGTCGCGGGCACCGAGTTCAGCCGCGAGCAGCGGCAGCGGTACCGCGAGAAGGTGCGGCTCTGCCTCGACGTGTTCGAGCGGATGCTGGCCGGGTCGGTCTTCGACATCGAGCGCCCCCTCACGGGGATGGAGATCGAGCTCAACCTGGTGGACGGCGACTACCAGCCGACGATGGCGAACAAGGCGGTGCTCGAGAGCATCGCCGACCCGCGGTACCAGACTGAGATCGGCGCCTACAACATCGAGCTCAACGTCGCACCCCGTCCGTTGCCGGGCACGTCGGCCCTCGACCTCGAGGAGGACCTGCGGACCAGCCTGAACGCCGCCCAGCAGAAGGCGTCGGACGCCGGGGCCAACATCGTGATGATCGGGATCCTGCCGACCGTGATGCCCGAGCACTTCGAGGGCGTGTGGATGAGCGAGTCCGCGCGGTACTCCGCGCTCAACGACTCGATCTTCTCCTCGCGCGGCGAGGACCTCCTGATCGACATCGCCGGCGCCCGCGAGCGGCTCACCACCTACTCCGCGACCATCGCGCCCGAGTCGGCGTGCACCAGCGTGCAGCTGCACCTGCAGGTGGCGCCGCAAGACTTCGCGGCCAACTGGAACGCCGCCCAGCTGCTCTTGGGCCCCCAGCTGGCCCTCGGTGCCAACTCCCCATACTTCTTCGGTCGCGAGCTCTGGGCCGAGACGCGCACCGAGCTGTTCCTGCAGGCCACCGACACGCGGCCGGCCGAGCTGGTGAACCAGGGGGTGCGACCGCGGGTGTTCTTCGGCGAGCGGTGGATCACCTCGATCTTCGACCTGTTCGAGGAGAACGTCAGGTACTTCCCGTCGCTGCTGCCCGAGGTCACCGACGAGGACCCGGTGCAGGAGCTGGAGGCGGGGCGGGCTCCGCGGCTGCAGGAGCTGCGGCTGCACAACGGCACCGTCTACCGCTGGAACCGGCCGATCTACGACATCGTCGATGGCCGCCCGCACCTCCGGGTCGAGAACCGCGTGCTGCCGGCCGGGCCGACGGTGACCGACGTGCTGGCGAACGCCGCCTTCTACTACGGGGCGATGCGGGTGCTGTCCGAGGAGGACCGCCCGGTGTGGACGAAGACCTCCTTCTCGACCGCACAGGAGAACTTCACCGAGTGCGCGAAGCACGGGATGGACGCCCACGTCTACTGGCCCGGCCTCGGCGAGGTCACCCCGGACGAGCTGGTGCTGCGCCGGCTGCTGCCGCTCGCCCACGAGGGACTGGAGAGGTGGGGCGTCTCCCCGCAGGTGCGCGAGCGCTACCTCGGGGTGATCGAGGAGCGGGCCAAGTCGGGTCGCAACGGTGCCGCGTGGCAGGTGGAGACGGTGACCGCGCTGGAGTCACGAGGGGCCGACCGCGCCACCGCCCTGCGCCGGATGCTCGCCCTCTACTGCGACGGCATGCACAGCAACGAACCCGTGCACACCTGGGAGGTGCCGACCGCCCGTTGACCGGTCAGATCAGGTCGGCGAGGACGGCGGCATGGTCGGAGGCCCAGACGCCGTCGACGGGCTCGTCGCCCACGAGGCGGACGTCGGCGACGTCGGCGCCGAGCCCGACGAGGACGTAGTCGATCCGGGCGCTGGGGGAACTGTTGATGTGGGGGTTGCGTCGGTCCCACGTCCAGCCGGGGTCGCCGTCCGGCGCCCACCGCCACGCGTCCACCAGCACCAGGCCGGCCACCGGGGGAGCGGTGAGGTGCCCGCCGAGCAGGCGCAGCTCGTCGGACTCCGGCTCGGCGTTGAGGTCGCCGGTGACCACCGCGGGCCGGTCGCCGGGGTGGTCGGCGACGAGACGGGCGACCGCCTCGACCTGCCGGCAGCGGGTCGCGGACCCGTCGGTCGCCGCGTCGAGGTGCGTCGTGAAGAACGGCAGGGTGCCGCCGGGCGCGTCGATCAGCGTGTGCAGCACGGTGCGGTCCCCGGCGGTGCCTCGCGCGGCCGGAAGCAGCCGTCGCTCCTGCTCGAGCAGGGGCCAGCGGGAGAGCACCGCGTTGCCCACCTCGACGCCGGGCTGGCCGGCACGCCGTTGCCACCGCTGCGAGTCCGGCGACGGCGACCACGCCCAGTGCAGGCCCAGAGTGTCGGCCAGCTGCTGCCCCTGGTTCTCGGCGTCGGTGGCCCAGACCTCCTGCAGGCCGACGACGTCCGGTCGCGTCTCGCACAGCACCGAGGCGATGGCGTCGGCGCGCTGCTGCCAGTCGCCGAAGCGCCACCACAGGTTCCAGGTCAGGACCCGCACCGGTCAGTCCGCGAGGCGCGCGGGGAAGCCGCCGGTGGCGATCGGTCCCCAGCGCCGCGGCGTCACCCGGATCAGGCTCTTGCCCTGCCGTGCCATCGCCGCCCGGTAGTCGTCCCAGTCGGGGTGCTCGACGGAGATCGCGCGGAAGTAGTCGACCAGGGGTTCGAGCGCATCGGGCAGGTCGAGCACCTCGGCGTCACCGTCCACCTGCACCCACGGCCCGTCCCAGTCGTCGGACAGGACGACGACGCTGACGGCCGCGTCCCGCCGCGTGTTGGCCGTCTTGGCCCGCTCCGGGTAGGTCGAGATCACGAAGCGCCCCTCGCCGTCCACCCCGCCCGTGACGGGTGAGGCCTGGACGCCGCCGGTGCGGCGCCGCGTGAGCAGCAGCAGGTGGTGCCGTGAACGGCAGAAGTCGAGCAGCTCGGCCAGGTCGACATCCGTGGTGGTGGCGATGCTGCGAGGCATCCCCGCACCGTACCTCCGTGCTCACCGAACCCGGCATTGCTCGCCAGAACCGGCGTCCGGGCGCCTCGGACGCAGGTTCCGGTGCGCAACGCAGGGGTGGGTGAGCAAGGGGTGGGGCCGGTAGGTTCCGACCGTGTTCGACAAGGTGCTGGTGGCCAACCGCGGCGAGATCGCCGTCCGCGCGTTCCGGGCCGCCTACGAGCTCGGTGCCCGCACGGTGGCGGTCTTCCCGTTCGAGGACCGCAACGCGGTGCACCGGATCAAGGCCGACGAGTCGTACCTGATCGGCGAGCGCGGGCACCCGGTGCGCGCCTACCTGGACGTCGACGAGATCGTCCGCGTCGCCACCGAGAGCGGTGCGGACGCCGTCTACCCCGGCTACGGCTTCGGCTCCGAGAACCCCGCGCTGGCCCAGGCCTGTGCGGACGCCGGCATCGCGTTCGTCGGGCCGCCGGCCGACGTGCTCGCGCTCGCCGGTCACAAGGTCAGGGCGCTGGGGGCAGCTCGCGAGGCCGGCATCCCGGTCCTCGCCTCCTGCGCACCGTCGTCCGACGTCGACGACCTGGTGGCCGCGGCGGACGGGGTCGGCTTCCCGCTCTTCGTCAAGGCGGTCGCCGGCGGCGGCGGCCGGGGGATGCGACGGGTCGACGAGGCGCCGGCGCTGAAGGAGGCGCTCGAGGCGGCGATGCGCGAGGCCGAGGGCGCGTTCGGTGACCCCACGGTCTTCCTCGAGCAGGCGGTGCGACGGCCCCGCCACATCGAGGTGCAGGTGCTCGCCGACGCCACCGGCGAGATGCTGCACCTGTACGAGCGCGACTGCTCCGTGCAGCGTCGCCACCAGAAGGTCGTCGAGATCGCGCCGGCTCCGAACCTCGACCCCGCCCTGCGCGAGGTCCTCTGCGCCGACGCGCTGTCGTTCGCCCGGGCGCTCGACTACGTCAACGCCGGGACGGTGGAGTTCCTCGTCGAGACGGCGGGGGACGGCGCCGGGTCCCACGCGTTCATCGAGATGAACCCCCGGATCCAGGTCGAGCACACCGTGACCGAGGAGGTCACGGACGTCGACCTGGTGCAGTCACAGCTGCGGATCGCGAGTGGCGAGACCCTGGCCGACCTCGGCCTCGCGCAGGAGACCATCAGGGTCAACGGGGCCGCCCTGCAGTGCCGGATCACCACCGAGGACCCGGCCAACGGGTTCCGTCCCGACACCGGCAAGATCACCGCCTACCGCTCGGCGGGCGGTGCCGGCGTCCGGCTTGACGGCGGGACGGCGGACACGGGCGCGGAGATCAGCGCCCACTTCGACTCCATGCTGGTCAAGCTGACCTGCCGCGGGCGTGACTTCCCGACCGCGGTGAAGCGGGCCCAGCGCGCGCTGGCGGAGTTCCGGATCCGGGGGGTGCACACGAACATCGCCTTCCTCCAGGCGCTGCTCTCCGAGGACGGCTTCATCATCGGAGACCTCTCGACGTCGTTCATCGACGAGCGGCCGAACCTGTTGCGCGCCAGGGTGTCTGCCGATCGAGGCACCAAGGTGCTGACGTGGCTGGCCGACGTCACCGTCAACACCCCCCACGGCCAGGCACCGGTGGACGTCGCGCCGCACTCCAAGCTGCCCGTGGTCGACCTGGAGGTACCGCCACCGGACGGTTCCCGACAGCAGTTGCTGGAGCTAGGCCCGCGGGGGTTCGCGGCGGCGCTGCGCGAGCGCACCAGCGTGGCGGTCACCGACACCACGTTCCGCGACGCGCACCAGTCGCTGCTCGCCACCCGGGTGCGTACCCGCGACCTGCTCGCGGTCGCCCCGCACGTCGCCCGGCTCACCCCGCGGCTGTGGAGCGTCGAGTGCTGGGGTGGTGCCACGTACGACGTCGCCCTGCGCTTCCTCGGTGAGGACCCCTGGGAGCGCCTGGCCGGCCTGCGGGAGGCGATGCCCAACCTCTGCCTGCAGATGCTGCTGCGCGGCCGCAACACCGTCGGGTACACGCCCTATCCGACCGAGGTGACCGACGCGTTCGTCGACGAGGCCGCCGCCACCGGCATCGACGTGTTCCGGATCTTCGACGCGTTGAACGACGTCGACCAGATGCGCCCCGCGATCGAGGCGGTGGTCGCGAACGGGCGGGCCGTGGCGGAGGTCGCCCTCTGCTACACGGCCGACCTCACCGACCCCGGAGAGACGCTGTACACGCTCGACTACTACCTGGCCCTGGCCGAGCGCATCGTCGGGGCCGGCGCCCACGTGCTCGCGATCAAGGACATGGCCGGGCTGCTGCGCCCGCCCGCGGCACGCACCCTGGTCGGCGCCCTGCGCGAGCGGTTCGACCTGCCGGTGCACCTGCACACGCACGACACCGCCGGCGGCCAGCTGGCCACGCTGCTCGCCGCCGTCGACGCCGGCGTGGACGCCGTCGACGTCGCGTCGGCGTCGATGGCAGGGACGACGTCCCAGCCGCCGGCGTCCGCCCTGGTCGCCGCGCTCGCCCACACCGAGCGCGACACCGGGCTGGACCTGCGCGCGGTGATGGACCTGGAGCCGTACTGGGAGGCGGTGCGCCGCGTGTACGCGCCGTTCGAGTCCGGGCTGCGCAGCCCGACCGGCCGCGTCTACGACCACGAGATCCCCGGCGGCCAGCTCTCCAACCTGCGCCAGCAGGCGATCGCGCTCGGTCTCGGCGAGAAGTTCGAGCAGATCGAGGCCATGTACGCCGCGGCCGACACGATCCTCGGCCGCCTGATCAAGGTGACGCCGTCGTCCAAGGTGGTCGGCGACCTCGCGCTGCACCTGGTGGCCACCGGCGCCGACCCGGCAGAGTTCTCCGAACGGCCGAACGAGTTCGACGTCCCCGACTCCGTGATCGGCTTCCTGACCGGGGAGCTCGGAGACCCACCCGGTGGCTGGCCGGAACCGTTCCGCGGCAAGGCGTTGGAGGGGCGCAAGGCCCCGAAGGGTCAGGCCGAGCTGAGCGACGCCGACAGCGACCTGCTGACCCGGCCCGGTCGTGGGCGCCAGGCAGCGCTGAACAGGCTGCTCTTCCCCGGGCCGACCGAGGAGCTCGCGACCGTGCGCGAGACGTTCGGCGACATCGCCGTGCTCGACACCGTCGACTACCTCTACGGCCTTCGCCCGGGCACCGAGCACGTCGTCGACCTCGATCGTGGGGTCAAGCTGATCGCGGGTCTCGAGGCGGTCGGCGCGGTCGACGAGCGGGGGATGCGAACGGTGATGACGACGCTCAACGGCCAGCTGCGACCCGTCCAGGTGCGCGACCGGTCGGTCGAGGTCGACGTCAAGGTGGCCGAGAGGGCCGACCCGGACGAGCCCGGCCAGATCGCCGCGCCGTTCGCCGGCGTCGTCACGCTGGCGGTGGCCGAGAGCGCGGACGTGAAGGGCGGAGACACCGTCGCGACGATCGAGGCGATGAAGATGGAGGCGTCGATCACGACGCCGGTCGCGGGCACGGTGGCCCGGCTGGCGCTGGGCGAGGTGCAGCAGGTCGAGGGCGGCGACCTCGTGCTGGTGGTCGAGCCGTGACGCGGGGGCCGTTGCGGGTGGCCGCGGCCCAGGCGGCGGCCGAACCCGGTGAGGTCGAGCGCAACGCGCGTGCCGCTGCCGAGCTCGTGAGCCGGGCCAGCGGCGTCGGCGCGCGGCTCGTCGCGCTGCCCGAGCTGTTCCTGCCGGGCTACCACCCGCCGACGCTGGCGGGCGACCCGGCGGGCTGCGACCTCGAGGCGGACGACGAGGGCTGGGTCTCCGACCCCCGGCTGGATCCGTTGGTCCAGAGCGCGACCGAGGCCGTGGTCGTCGTGAGCGCGTCGGTCCGGCGGGCGGGCCGGCGCTCTCTCAGCGCCCTCGTCGTCGACGCCGCCGGGGTGCGCGTCGCCTACGACAAGCAGCACCTGTGGGGTGGCGAGGAGCTCTCCTTGTTCTCACCGGGGGAGCGGGGCGCCTCGGTGACCGTGGACGGCTGGGTCGTGGGTCTCGGCATCTGCTACGACGGGTGCTTCCCCGAGCACGCCCGGGCCGCGGCGCTGGACGGCGCCGACGTGTACGTGTGCCCGAGCGCCTACCTCCTGGGGTCGCAGCCGCGACGGGACCTCTACTACGCGGCCCGGGCCCTGGACAACACGATGTACGTGGTGCTGGCCAACGCGGTCGGCGGGCCCGCGCCGTGGACGTTCTGCGGCGGGAGCGCGGTGCACGGGCCGCTGGGCGAGGCGCTGGCCCGGGGGAGCGGGCACGAGTCCGACGTCGTCGTCGCCGACCTCGACCCGCAGCAGCTGGCGCGGGCACGCGCGGAGCACCCGATGCTGGCGGAGGTCGCTCAGGAGCGGCGGCGCAGCGCGTCGAACAGCACGGTCTGAAGGTCGCGCGGGTCGTCGGCGGCGTAGGCGGCCCCCCCGGTGGCGTCCGCGATCTGATCGAGGGCCTCGCTGTCGGCGTCCGGACCGAGTCCGACGGCGATCACCTTGACCGGCCGCTGCGGGTCGGCCTCGGCCTGCAACGTCTCGAGCAGACCCAGCAGGTCGATGCCCGTGGAGTCCTCGTTCCTGCCGTCGGTGATCAGGACGACGGAGTTGACCGCCCCGGGGTCGTAGCTCTCGCGGACGGACCGGACCGCACCCAACGTGGTGTCGTAGAGCGACGTCCCGCCGCCGGTCAGCCGGTCGGGCAGGGAGTCCAGGAGGGCGGCCAGCGACTGGCGCTGGGTGAGCCCGCCGGCGTCCGCCGACATCGGCCGCACCGGGGCGAGCTCCAGCCAGTCCGTGCTGTCACCGAGCGCGGAGGCGAACGCCCACAGGCCGATCGAGCTCGCCTCGGGGAAGAGGGCCAGCGCGCTCTTGGCGGCGTCACGCGCCAGCGTGATGCGGGTCTGCCCCGGCCCGGCAGCGGCCTCCATCGAGGTCGACACGTCGACCACGGCGAGCAGCCGGGAGGGCCTGGCCAGGCTGGACAGCCGCGCGAGGAGCTCGGTGACCCGCGCCGGCTCGAGCGTGAGGGTGGCCGGGGTCTGCTCCTGCACCCCGGCGGCGGGGCCGGCGCCGTCGGGCGCGGCCCCCGAGGGGTCACGGAAGCCGGCCCGCCGGACGGCGACACGCGCGTCGTCCGAGGTCAGCGTGGAGACGGCTGCGGTGACCACGTCGTCCACCGGGCCGGTCGGCGAGCCCACCGCCACGATGGGGTAGTCCAGGGACGGCGATCCGTCGCTCGGGTAGACGGCCACCAGCGACGGGGACTGCTGGCCGCGGTTGGCCGAGAAGACCTCCTGCTCGGTGACCGGTACGAGAGGGGCGTCCGCGCCGCCCGCGGCCGCGGCGGCCAACCCGTCGGCCGCGCTCGGGACCTCGCCGCGGCCGGCGGCCAGGGCCGCGTTGACGACCGCGTTGTCGGCCGCCTCACCGCCGCCCAGCGAGGTCTGGACGGCGGCCAGGGAGATCAGCCCCTCCGCGGTGGACGCCAGGTCCTGGACGGCGACCGGTCGGCCGGTCGTCAGCGCCTCGCCCCAGGTCGGCGGGGCCGCCGTCCAGCCCAGCTCCGTGCTCGCCGCGGGGTTGGTGGCGAGCACCAGGGGGGACGCGGCCAGGTTGCCGACCGGGCGCAGCGGAGCAGACCCGGCCCGGGACACCCACAGGGAGGAGTCCGGGATCCACAGGTGGGGCAGGGCGCTGGCCTCGAGCGAGGTGATGCTCGCGACCGCCTGCAGCGGTTCGGTGGGCACGACGGCCACGTCGGCGCACGTCTCCTCCAGACCCGAGAGCAGGTCGGTGACGACGGGCGCGATGTCGGGGCTGACCGCCACCCGGAGCAGCGTTCGCTGGTCGCAGGAGACGTCGCCGGCCTCGGCGGCGCGCGGGTCGCTGAACCAGCCGAGGGACCAGCCGGTGACCCCGGCGCCCACCACCAGGGAGGCCACGACGAGCGCCGCGACACCGGCGCGCCGCTGGCGCCCCCGGGTGTCGGTGGCGGTGTGTCGTCCCATCGGATCCTTGTCTGCGAGCGGTCTGGCAGCGGGCTGTGGTTGCTCGCGCGCAGCGAGGTTACGGCCGCCCCGGTGGGGCAGACAAACACGGTGACCGGCAGAATCGCGCCGTGATCGACGTGGTGGCGTGGGTACTGGTGGCGGCCTGCCTGGCCCTCGCGCTGTGGGGCGTCGTGGGGGCCGTCCGGGCGGCGCGACCGGCCGGTCCGCAGCTGCTGGGGATGGCCGTCCTGGAGGTGGCGCTGCTGGTCCAGGCCGTGGTCGCCGGCGTCCGGCTGGTCGGGGGAGCGGACGTACCGAGCACCGGCACCGTCGTCGCCTACCTCGTCGTCTCGGTCATCGTGCTGCCGGCGGGGGCGCTGTGGGGGATCGCGGACCGCAGTCGCTGGGGCAACGGCGTGATCGCCGTCTCGTGCCTGACCGCCGCGGTGCTGGTCGTGCGTCTGGTGCAGGTGTGGGGTGGCTGAGGCGCGGTCACTGCGCTCGGGTCCGGGTCGGCTGCTGGTCGCCGTGTACGCGGTCTTCGCGGTGTCGGCGTGCTTCCGCGCCTCGTTCCAGCTGGTCACCGAGCTCGGGCGGGCGCCCCTGGCCTACCTGCTGTCGGCGTTCGCGGCGGCGGTCTACGTGGTCGCCACCGTCGCGCTGGCCCGGTCCACGCCGCGCTCGAGGTCCGTCGCGATCACGGCGGTCTCCGTGGAGCTCGCCGGCGTCCTCGTGGTGGGCACCGTCAGCGTGCTGATGCCCGCGGCCTTCCCGGACGCGACCGTCTGGTCGGTGTTCGGGCGGGGGTACGGGTTCGTGCCGTTGGTGCTGCCGGTTCTCGGCCTGTGGTGGCTGCTCGGCCGCCGCCGCGGGCCGTCCGACTGATCCATTTCGGTGTTTTCCTCGTACGCTGCGGTGTCATGAGCCCGACCGAGGACCCTGCCGACACCGGGTACCAGCCTCAGCGTCGCCGCGTGGTCGCCCCACCCGCGGCGCAGAGCGAGGGCTACCGGCCCACCGGCTCACCGCCCCCCGCCTCGTCGGCCGACCCGATCCTGCCCCGCCGCGCCGTGCGCCGGGCGGCCGCCGGGGCGTCGGCCGAGCCCTCGCCCGAGGCGGCCGAGTCCCTGACCGCGGAGCGCCTGCTGCGCCGCCGGGGCGCCGAGCCCGAGCAGGGCTGGCGACGGACCCTCTACCGGGCCACCGGCGGCAACGTCCGGGCCGGGGACCCGCCGGCGGTCGTCCGCCGCAAGGCGGCGGAGGCGCGGGTGGCCCGGCGGCTGGCCGGTCCCGCCCGCTTCGTGCCGGTGCTGACCCGAAAGGGGGGCGTCGGCAAGACGACGGTGACGACGATGCTCGGGATGATGATGGCGACGCTCCGCGACGACCGGGTGATCGCCGTCGACGCCAACCCGGACCGGGGCACGCTGGCCGAGCGGGTGCCGGGGCGCATCCAGCACACGGTGCGCGACGTCGTCCACCGTGCGCCGGGCATCCAGACCTTCTCCGACATGTCGGAGCTGGTCACCCGCGACGCCACGCGCCTCGACGTCCTGGCGTCCGACACCGACCCGGCGACGGCGGAGGCGTTCGGGGAGGACGACTACAAGATCGTCGCGGACGTCGTGAGCCGGCACTACTCGATCGTGCTGACCGACTGCGGCACCGGCATGGTGCACTCGGTGATGCGGGGAACGCTGGATCTGGCCGACTCCCTCGTGCTCGTGTCCGGGTCGAGCGTCGACGAGGCACGGCTGGCCTCCGAGACGCTGACCTGGCTGGAGGCGCGCGGCTACTCCCACCTGGTGCGGTCGGCCGTCGTGGCCCTGAACGCGGCCACGCCGCAGAACGGTGCCCTCGACCTCAAGGAGCTGCGCCGGCACTTCGAGAGCCGCTGCCGCGTCGTCACCCTGCTGCCCTACGACTCGCACCTGGCCGAGGGCGCGGCGATCAGGCTGGAGAGCCTGCAGCCCGAGACCCGCAGCGCCGTGCTGGAGCTGGCCGCCACGGTCGTCGACGGGCTGGGCCCCGGACGCGACTAGACCCCGCGCGTGGGTGTCAAATGGTAGGATCGCAACCATGCGCGCAACCATTGACAAGGCAGGACGGCTGGTGATCCCCAAGTCGCTCCGGGACCACCTGGGGCTGCAGCCGGGGGAGGTCGACGTGACCGCGGACGGCACCGCCCTGCGCGTGGAGGCCGTCGCGGGCGAGGGGCTGGTGGAGCGGGCGGGGCGGCTGGTCATCCCGGCGACGGGGGCGAGGGTGGACGACGAGAGCGTGCGTGAGCTGCGCGATGCCGGGCAGCGGTAGCCCGGTGCCGGTCCTGGTCGACACGAGCATCGCGGTGGCGCTGCTCTCGGAGGACCACCCGGACCACCTCGCCGTCCTGGAGCACCTGGCGGGCCACGAGCTCGGCCTGTCCGGGCACGCCGCGTTCGAGACCTACTCCGTCCTGACGCGGCTGCCGACGCCCGCGCGACGTGCCGCGGCCGTCGTCACGCGCCTGCTGGACGTCAACTTCCCCCACAGCAGGTTTCTCTCCGCAGCCCGGGCCGGGACGCTGCTGTCCGACCTGGCCGGCCGGGGCCTGGCCGGCGGGTCGGTGTACGACGCCCTGGTCGGGGCGGCGGCGGCCGAGCACGGGATGACCCTGGTCAGCCGCGACCTGCGGGCGCGCGAGACGTACCGGGCCGTCGGCGCCGACGTCGAGGTGCTGCCCTGACCCTTGACGGGACCGACCCGACTGAGCAGACTAAGTCTCATGACTAAGTCCGTCGGCGTCCACGAGGCCAAGACCCAGCTGTCCCGGTTGCTGGCGCGGGTCGCGGCGGGGGAGCAGATCGAGATCACCAACCGGGGCCGGGCGGTCGCGCTGCTGGTCCCGCCCCCGACGACGGGGGAGCGCCGGTTCGGCCTGGATGAGGGGCGCTTCACGGTGCCGGACGACTTCAACGCGCCGTTGCCGGACGACGTGCTGGCTGCGTTCGAGCGGTGAGGCTGCTGCTTGACACCCACGTCCTGCTGTGGCTGCACACCGAGCCCGCTCGTCTGGGGACAGTCATCGCGGCGATTGGGGACACCGGCAACGACCTGTACGTCTCGGCCGCCAGCGCCTGGGAGATCTCCATCAAGTACGCGCTCGGAAAGCTGCCGCTGCCGGAACCGCCCTCGTCCTGGGTACCGAGCCGCACCGCCAGCATCGGCGCAGTCTCCCTCCCGGTGGACGAGGCGTCCGCCGTCGCCGTTGCCGACCTGCCACCGGTGCATCGCGACCCGTTCGACCGGATGTTGGTGGCGCAGTGCCGACTGCTCGGCGCCAGGCTCGTCACCGCCGACCCCGTCTTCGTCGGGTACCCGGTGGAGCGCCTGGTGGTGGGGTAACGGTCGACGGGGGGAGTGCGGACGCCGCGCCTGACTGGCGCTGGACTGACATAATGTCCATTATCGGCGTAGAATGCACGGGAGTAGCAACAGATGCAAGAACTCCCGCGGTCACCATCAACCGGGCGATTGTCAGGTCGCCGCCCGTCATGCCTCCTTTGAGGTATCCCTGAGGAACTCGGCCATGGTCGTGCGCCTGGATCCAGATCAGCAGCCTGCCCTCGTCCGGATCGTCCACGTGGGATACGACGACCGGAAGCCGACTCGTATTCGGCGCTCAGCCGGTGTTGGCGCCCCGGTGCCGGCTGTAGTAGCGGGCCATGAGCCGCCAGTAGACCAGAAGCAGCGCCATCATGACCGCGGTGGCACCGGCCGCCGGTGCGGCGCGGCGTCGCCGGGCGGCGATCAGTGCGGTGATGCCGGCCAGCGTGGCCGCCGCGTTTACCGCCATCGCGGTGTCGCGGGGCCGCTCGGTGATCCAAAGTTCTTCGCCGAGCACCACCCGGGTGGACCAAGCGTGCTCGTCCGCCGGTTTCGGGAAGATCACGGGGTTGGCGGCCATCCAGGCACCGACGATCGCGGCGTGGCTCCACCGGCGTGTCCACAGAGGAACGAGCACAAGCGGGGTGCTCAGCCAGCGAGTCCAGGCACTCCACGGATTGGAGTGGCGAGCGAAGACATTGTGTTTGAGGTCAGCGAAACGGCGGGACATGTCAGGATCCTTCCTTCCTTCCGGCCCGCGCGCCAGCGCTCGATCACCGCGGGCGCCGCGAGACGTGTCTTGCCGCACCCACCCGGACCGAGCAACGTGACGAGCCTCCCCGGGGCCACGAGGACGGTGATCTCGCGGAGCTCACGGGCACGGCCGATGAAACCTGGAAGGTCGGGCGGCAGCGTTGGCGATATCAGGCATCGGCGCAAGTCTGGCACCACCGCGCGCGGCGCCGGGAACGAGCTCCTCACCCGCGGCCCGGCGCCCCGGCTGGATCAAGCGATCCGGCTGCCGCCGATCGTGTAGGGGAGGTTGGCCTCCGGATCTGCGCCCGGATTGGGCGCTCTCCACCGTCGCCGAACCGCCGACCTCGGCCATGCGGGCTGCATGGACTCCGGAACTGGAGGAGTGCTGCTGGGGTCAGTCATTCATCCTTTGCTCACGTCCTCTCGACGACACCCGTTGGTGTCGACATTGACCAACATCGACAGACCGTGAACGCCTGCGTG
>Ga0075530_1000685_pt1 | contig 16164 bp, 17 predicted proteins | sample NGEPerD_2_FD_75101 | JGI IMG/M metagenome (GOLD analysis project Ga0075530, IMG submission 75101) | Arctic peat soil microbial communities from the Barrow Environmental Observatory site, Barrow, Alaska, USA - NGEE PermafrostL1-D | ecosystem: Environmental > Terrestrial > Soil > Wetlands > Peat ... | reverse complement strand
TCGCGTCCCTCCCCGAGTCACTGACGTGAAATCCCTTGGCTGCACCGCTGGCGTGGCTGGACTCATGCACGCCACATGGTAAGTGCGACGTGAGGTGCGGTTGGTCTTGCTGGCCGCCGCAGTGATCTTCACCGTTGCGGCCATTGCCATCGAGTCCCAGGCAGCGGCCGCGTCGTGCGTTGCGCTCCTGTTGGTTGGCCGAAAACTGCGGCGCAGCAGCCGTACTGTCTGGCAGGTGATGAGTGCTGCGGTGCTCGTCGTCGTGGTCCTCGGCTTGTCTGCGGAGGTGCAAGCACAGCACGATGGGATCGGCGTCCGGGGACCGATAGTACGGGCACAACCCAGGCTGCCGAGACCTGCGCTTACGCTGTCTTCTCTCCCCCTTGGCCTGACTCCCACGAGGCATCCGACCCGGTCGACGCCAACTGCAGGGCTGACCGCCGCAAACTACGAGATCGCCGCCACCGCGAGATCGGCCGGCGTACGAGCGCAGCCGACAAGACGTGCCACCAACAGAGAGACTTCTCGATCGCACTGATGTCTGATCTGACGATTGCATGCCAGTGCTCCAGGAGAACTCGCGCGGTTGTCAGTTGGCGCTTGTCCCGATTGTCAGGGTGGAGCCACTCAAATGACCGACGCCGGAGCTTAGGGTTCTCACCGTAGTGCAGGCTGTGCGCCAGGCCGCGATAATGGAAGAAGAGCGGTTCGTCGAGCATTCTGATCCTGCCATACAGCGCCATCTCGTGTATGAGGAGGCGATCGGGCTCGGGGGCATTGCGGATCATCCCGGTTCGCGCCAGAACCTCACGGCGCATCAGGCCGAAGACAGGAGCCGTGGGGTCGCGGAGGTGCCACGAGAGACACCGCGCTCGAGCCACGGGGTGACGACTTGCAGCCTGCTCGATCGGCTGCCGTGTCACCGAAAGGACTCTGTCTCCCCGCACGATGTTCTGGGAGGCGAACACCACAGCCGAGTCGACCTCGCGCTCCAGCACAGCGACGCAGCGGGAATCGTAGTCCGTCGTGCACCAGTCGTCATGGGCGAGCCAGCGGAAGTACGTTCCGGTCGCTAGGGCGAAGGTTTTGTTGAAGTTCTCTGCCGCTCCCAAATTTAATTCGCTACGGAAGTAACGGAAGCGGCCGTCCACGCTGGTGTAACGCGCGGCGATCTCAGGGGTGGCGTCGGTGGACGCGTTATCACAGATGATCACCTCGAGGTTCGGGTAGTCACTGTGCAACAGGGAGTCCAGCGCACGCGCCAAGTACTGCTCGCCGTTGTAGACCGGAACACCCACAGTCACCCGCGGCAGCGCTGCTTTCATCGTGGCCTCCTAATGACATTCCACGACCGCGCCAACGGTGATGGCTCAGCGAAATTCCTCACCACGGGCTCGTGCCAGGGTAGTGCTTCAGTCGGGGTTCACGGGGCGTTTTCCTTTGGTCGAGTTCTCGTCGTAGCCAGGTAGCCTCGCGGCGTTCGGCCTCGGCAGCTATCGCGGCGCGGATGACCTCGAGTTTGGCGTCGAGCAGGAGCTGTGTCTGGGCGTGTTCTCGGCGGCGTCGGGAGTCCTCATCCGGCAGGCGCCGCAGCAGTAGCGCCGCGGGTAGGGGTTGCTCGGGGAGTTGGGGGTGAACCAGGCCCAGCAGACTGGGCAGCCGCGCCGGTCGGTCTCCGGGTCAACGGGCTCATCGGCTGGCAAGGGGCTTCACCTCGACTCCTGCGCGCAGCGCTTCGGCGCGGGCCTGGTGGCATGCAGCCGATACGAAGGTCCGTCGATGCCGACGACCACGCCATGGTGCAGCAAGCGGTCGAGCATGGCGGCGGCCACGATCGGGTCGTCTCCAAAGGCGGTGGCCCAGGAGCCGGGGGCCGGCGTAGAAGCGCATCATGGTGGCCCAACGACCTTCGATGGCGGCTTTGCGGCAGCGGGCGGCCAGATCTGCGGCGGTGGTGAAATAGACCCGGTGTCCGGCCTCGACCCCGGCACCGGCAGGCCGACCGCGAGCATCGTCTTACCCACTCCGGGCGGCCCGATAACAACACGCTGGCGCCCTCGTCGACGAAACGCAAGGTGGCCAATTCGCGGATTGAGGCTTCATCGACATCGGGTTGGGCGGAGTAGTCGAAATCGAACAGCCGCTATGGGGAGGGCAGGCAGGCGAACCGCAGCCGGGAGGTGCGCCGGCGGTCCTCGGTCGCGGTGACCTCGACACCCAGGCGCTGCTCGAGGCCATCGACCAGACTCAGTTTGCTGGCGCGGGCCTCGTCGAGGACCCGAGGCAGGGCCTCGGTCGCGTCGGCGAGGTCGCCTGACCCAACCGAGGCACAGTCTTAGTCAGTTAGGACCTCGATTCACACATGGCCTTTGCGGTGTCGACGGTTTGGAGCCTCGACGGCGCGAGCCCCGACCGTCCAAGGTTCTTATGGTGACCAATGGAGTCATTATGAACTCGCCCACACGCGGCGACTGCAAGAATTGCATCGGGACAGGCCTGTGTGCCGCTCTGCGAGCGAGGGAGCATCGTTCTTGAACAAGCGACGTGAAGCGTGGCGGCGATCAGTCGTCTGGGCAGAATTCCAAACGGCGAGATATTGGCGCCGAGCGGTCCTCGCTCGGGCCGTTGACGTGACGCAGGCTGACGACCAGCGCTCCTGCCTTGTAGTTGCACCACATCCGGATGACGAGACCTTCGGATGCGGGGCACTCATGGCTCGAAAGCGGGCGGCTGGCGCAAGGGTCGATGTGGTCGTCTTGACTGATGGAGCTCGGTCGCATGCGGGTATTGCACAAGGCGAGCTAGCCAAGTTGCGCAATCGAGAGCTGAAAAACGCATGTGCAACAGTGGGGCTAGAGCGCGATCACCTGCATGCGTTAGGTTTGTCAGACCGTTCACTGAGTAAGCAGACCGTGACCGTGGCGAGGGAAGTCGCACGCCTCGTCCGCATGCTGGAACCTGACGACGTCTTCGTGACCAGCCTGTTCGACGGCCATCCGGACCATGTCGCAGCTTCCGAGGCGGTGCGCGAGGCACTGGCTTCGCTTCCCGGCCCAAGACTGCTCGAGTATCCCGTGTGGTCTTGGTATCGAGGTCCGCTTGTGACGCTGGAGGGACGCCGGCGAACAGCCCGCCGGGTATTGGAGGCCGTCGCTAATCTAGTGTTCCCACCGCCGGCCCAGACCGTCAGCATGGCGGGGTTCAGGGACGTCAAGGCAAAGGCTGTATCGGCCTACGCGACCCAGCTTGAGGACCAAGTTGGTGATGGCAGCTGGGCCGCCATGCCAGAGGGCTTCGTGGAACTGTTCCTGCACAGTGACGAGGTTTTCTTCCCGCAGCCGGTCCGGCCAAAGCGTGACGGCAAATGACACCGCCGATGCGAGTTCTTCACGTCTTGCCCGATCTCGGGACCGGCGGCGGCCAGATGCTGGTGCTCGAACTGGCCAAAGCGCTCCGCCCGGACGCTGAAGTAGAAGTCGCCTTTCTCGGCGGCCCTGAAGATCTCCGGCAAGACTTTGAGCGATGTGGCGTCCCAGTACACCGCTTGCTGGCGTCTGGATGCTGGCCTCGGGCGCGTGCGACTCTCACGCTCGTCCGTCTCACACGAAACCGCGCGATCGATGTGCTTCATGCACACAGTTCTCCCGACAAACACATCACGCAGGCGGCAGGCTTGATTACCAGGCGCCCGGTGATTGCACACCTTCATGTTTGGAGGGATCATGCCCACAGGGATCAAGGGATGACCCGCCGTGTCCGCTCATGGGCTCGACGACTTGCCGGGCTGCTGACGGTACGTTGTTACATTGCGATCTCCGAGTCTGTGATGGCAGCCAACGTCTCAACGATCGCCAGAGCGAATCACCGACTAGTCCTGGTGCGAAACGGGATTTCGCTTGCGCCTTACCAATCTAGTGCGCGGTCCAGCCGGGGCAGCATGACGAATGATGGGCCGGTGCTGCTATGGGTTGGCCGATTCTCGTCCGAGAAGGACGTGCCCCTGTTGGTGAAAATGATGTCGTTCTTACGGGACTCACACCCAAGCGCCCGCCTTCTGCTGGCCGGTGAAGGGCCTCAGCGCAGTAGAATCCAAGAAGAAGTGGCGTATCTTGGCCTCGAAGCCACCGTAATTTTCTTGGGGCGACGTACGGACATCCCCACCATTATGGCGACGGCTGATGTGTTTGTGTTTTCCTCAATCAGCGAGGGGTTCGGTCTCGCTGTGGCCGAGGCCCAGGCGGCTGGACTTCCCGTTGTGGCTTGTCGAATCCCAGCACTTGAGGAGATTGTGGAAGACGACGTTACCGGTGTACTCGTTTCAAGCCGTAACCCGTACGAGATGGCGGAGTCGGTCCGATGCCTTCTCGAGGACAACGCTCGTCGTTTGGCGATGGGTAGAGCAGCGCGGCGCCGGGCGCATGAACTGTTCGATATTACTTGCACCGCCGCGCAACTTCTCGCGGTCTACCGACGCTTCGTAGGGCGCGCCAACGTATGACCGACTGCCCACGCGCCGCCAGAAACATAGGCGGGATCAAGATGCTCCACGCTATAGCCAATAGCACGTAACTGGGTATCCACGCTTTCCCATTTCCGCCTGTGGCTACCGTCGTTCGGTCCGTCCACTTCGACGAGAACCGTTGTTTCGCGCCTCGAGAGAGTTCGCTTCATACCGTCCAGGACCAAGCCTTCGGCACCCTCCACATCGATCTTCACGACGTCAGGGAGAGGTAGGGTGTTGCCGACCAAGTCATCGATGCGCACGGTTCCTACCCGCTTGCGACGAATGAAGTCAGGTGGCACTTCTCCAGCGCTCATTAGTGTTGGCCCCCCGCCATAGCGAGTCATGAGGAGCGTGTCGCGCCCTGTACGGTCCGACGCGGCAACTGGCAGCACTTGCACACAGTCCAGCGAGTTTAACCGTAGGTTGGATCTCAGCCGTCGAAGGTTCCGCGGGCTTGGCTCGAAGGCAACGACAAACCCGCCAGGCTCTACAAGACGGCCAGCCAGCAGAGTGAAGAAGCCTTCGTTAGCGCCAACATCGAAGACGACGTCTCCTGGAGACAGGGTCTCCTGAAGGCAGAGCTGTACCGTCATCTCATAGTTGCCGTGGACCATGGCATTTGGAGCCCTGCCATCTAGTCGAACTCCTGCAGCCGGCCCGGATTGCACCTCTTCTACACCCCGTAGGCCTGCGTCGCGCACACGATCCAACGCTGTTCCGGCAACGGAGCGGATCCATTGAGTCAGCGCAGCCGGCCTACTGACCATCGAGCTTTCCGATCCGCAGGTCCTTGAACACGCTTCCCGTGTCGTTGCCGAACTCTTCGTTGACCGCGAGCCCAACTTGCTCCGGCGTGAAGCCCGCACTGCCCGGAACGACGTCGGAGATGCGCCGGAAGAGCACCGGCTCCTCGTCAATTCTTGCGAGGTAACGATCTCCATCGAATGAGACGCGTAGCGTGTATGGCCGCCCCCAAGAGATTCGGTCATCAACGTTTGTCCAGACTGCTCTGCGAAAGAACTCTTCACCGCTGATGCTCACAAATGACGATAGGGACCGGCCGACGTACCAGTCATCCAGATATGTTGCAACCACCAGTTGATCACCGCGACTGTTTCTCATCACAACTCCTGCGCGACCGCGGTGGACTTCGCCGCTACGGCGGGGCGGTGGCGTGATAGTGACGCGCATATCGACGGTGTCCTCCGGCCATTCGATCACATGTAAGGTGCGTCCAGGATTCGGTCGATCATGCGCGGCATCCACCCTCGCACCCGTGCCCGTCAGCTGAATGCTGCCCACGCCTGACAGGCGTTGCCACTTGTGCCCTCCGGACACGCGCCTCGCAAGCTCAGAATCACCACATAAGTCGTCCGACACCATCGGGACTGGCAGTCTGGGCTGCCAGATCGCGCCCATGACAAGATGTTCGGGAAGTCGAAGTCGCCGGGGTATAACTACCACTTCATCAACGTCCCAACCGGGACCAAGTTCGAGTCCAGTTGCTCCTGACAGTACAGAACTCACGACTGGTTTATCGAAAACTAGGCGACCGTCAATGGCGACCATAACCGTTGCCCCGTCGTCTTGGATCAGCAGATTCCTGCCGCGTTGCGGGAAAGACGACCTGCGTAGCGTCGTCCAAGTCCCTTTGTTGCAATGGCCAAGCTCGATCGAATGGGAGTGGAAGCGTAGTTCCCAGTACACGTCAAACGAGTCTTGACGGAAGCGAAGCCACCACGTAGGCGAAGTCCCTGGCGTGACGAGTGCAATACATCCCACCGGCTCCGCGAGACTGACACTGCGATCGCTCTGTTCGCCCAAAGGCAACTGACAGGGGCAGGCGTTATCCCACACACCAGCGGCAACTCCGTAAAGTCGCGTGTCTACCGTGAACCCGACCTCCCCGAGGACACTTTGATGCAGGCCAATGAAAGCCTTGGAGGCGACCGGTGTCCGATCGAACGCGACGGGCCGCAAGTCAGGGTAGGGAGAGAATCCAGCCGCGGCAGCGGCGCTACCGACCAGATAGGTGGACCCATGCAGGCATCGCAGCACAACGCAGCAGAGGGGTACGTTGGATACTCCCAGGATCACTGGGAGATCCCGTCCACTAACCCTTGCCAGCAAGTCGCCGTTACGGCTGCCGGCCGCAGCTACAGAAAAGCTAGGCAGACTGCCACTCCGCGGTCGTATGGGATCCGCAAATAGCCCGAACCTTATGTTTGTCCGATGCGCAGGAAGAGTGAGGTCGTGCAGCGAACTCGGGGCTAGACGCCCGAACCTCCCGAGTCGCTTGAGCGGCCCGGTCACAATCGCTCGCCGAACCAGCCCGGTTGCCCAACTTCGCAGGAAGCTCCGCCAACGTCCGGAGTAGACCCTCCGGGTCTGTGAACCATGGTGGCCGTTGAGAAGCACAAATACCGCACAGGTCGCCGGCTCGAAGTTGAACGGGCCGTAGGAAATTGCGAGCCGACCCCATCCCGGAACCTCCGGGCATCCAACACGGAGTGCGCCGCCGTCAATTCCTATACGACCTTCTTTGTCTACGCCCAATCTCCGTTGGCCCGTGGGTGCGGTCGACCCGATCAAAGCGCCCGCGGGAATATCGGTTCGGAAGTCGTCCCGCAACGTCACACCGTGGCTGATCGTGGAACTGGCAAGTCGGCTGTTGCCAGCACCGTAGGATGCCCGCGGATCGGGTTTCCAGCGCGCTTTGAGCAAGACAACTCCTCAACTGATTAGCAACAGATGGCGATGCGCGCGTGTAGTAACGCTCGCAAAGAGGGTCCCAATCGAAAGGCGAAGAGCTTCGCGCCTGGCGCGCTCGTCGGCTCCCCGGTCGATAGGGTGCCTCACTCCTCCGACACAATCCTCACCTGCCTACGCTCGAAACGTCGACATTGCCGTGAATGCCGCATGATGAGCCACAAGTTCGTCATAGGTACCCTCCGCCTCAACCGAGCCGTGATTAAGGTAGACGATGCGGTCACATCCGCGCACGGTAGATAAGCGGTGCGCAACGGTGACAATCGTACGTTCACCGCGAAGTTCGTCGATGGCCTCAATGAGCGCAGCTTCCGTGCTGTTGTCCAGCGCCGAGGTGCCTTCATCGAAGACGAGCAACTCCGGGCGCAGGTACAAGGCACAGGCGATGGCAATTCTTTGGCGCTGCCCTCCTGACAGGCGGACTCCCCGCTCGCCGATCTCGCTGTCGAGTCCGTCGGGCAGTTCCTCCAGCATTGGGGCCAACTGTGCGAGTCGGGCGGCTTCCTCGACTCGATTCTCGTCTATTGCCACCCTCGGTAGCCCTAGCGCGATGTTGTCTCGAATCGTTCCGGGGAAAAGATAGGCAGATTGTGACACCAAACCGACTCGCGCATACCAACCACCAATGTCGTTGCGAATGTCGTCACCGTTGCACTCGACCGTGCCCTCAACTGGCTCGAGAAGGCCACAGATGACATCGACCAGCGTGCTCTTCCCACTGCCAGTCGGTCCGCATATCCCGATCGATTCTCCCTTACGAACCCTGAGATCGACCTGACGAAGCGCGTACCTGTCGTCATCGTCATAAGAGAAAGTCACAGCCCGAACACGGACTTCGCAAAGTCCATCCAGGCCGGAAGAGGCGGCGGCGACTCGCAATGGTGAGTGATCGCTCGTGGTGTAGTCGGCATATAGCTTGTCGACCACGGGAGAGGCGTACCGGATGTTGTTGAGTGCAGCGACGATCTGCTGCAGTGCAGGTTGCAGGCGAAAACTCACGTATGCAAACAGACCCACCATAGAGATGGTCCCTGACGCTTGAGACGGCGAGAGGGCACTGACGACCACCAAGGCGAGCAGGGCGAGTACGAGCATGGTCTCGATGATGAGCCGGGGAAGTTGAACGGCAGCGCCCATCAGGTACAAAGTTCGCGCAATCTTCGCCGTCGATGCAGCAAACGCGTCAACGAAGTACGATTCTTTTCGGTGGAGTTTGATCTCCCGGATGCCCGCCATCGTCTCCTGCACAAGCGCGATACTCCGTGCTGTTTCGGTATGACTGATCGTTCCAAGAGCCTTGAGCCGAGGCTGGACTACCCGAAGCAAAAGGACGATGACCGGCGCTACCGCCGCGAGTACGAGGATCGTGGCTTCCCATGCCGTGGCCACCAGGAACGCGAGCAGCGCAGTGACCATGAACGCTTGCGTCGCCAGCGTTATGTAGGGCATGAGAACCGAGGTGACAAACAGCTTTCTGGCCTGGTCAACGTTGCGAATGATCTCCGACGAATCACGACGGAGGTGAAGCAGATAGGGAGTCCTAACGTACCCACGCAGAAGTGATGCTGCCAACCGAGCGCCAGCGTTGTGTAGAACCCGCAATTGGATGTAGATCTGACCGATCACAACAAAGCCACGCACGATGAAGAATCCCCCGAGGGCAGCGGCAGCCCATACTGTGCTCTCGCGCCCAGTTCCCGGGAGGTACGAGGAAATGTCTCCCAAGAATGGCAAAGCGACGGCGTTGCTTTCGTCACCCACCAGGGTCAACACAATGAGCATGAGTGCTGCACCGATGAACTCCAAACCACTTGCCAGCAAAGCGAGCACCACCAACAGAATCATCTGTGCACGCCGGGCCTCACCCGCGAGAACAAGCGTCTTTGCAAGAGTTTGCTTGACTGACATCCTCGTGGATGTAGCTGCACGCGCGCGGGACAGAAAATTCATGCAGCGACCACCTCCGCACGAGAACCTTCGGCAGCCAAACATAACTCGATCTCCCGTTTATAGGCAGGGTTCATCACAAGCACCGCGTCGACTGAAGCCATGCCCACCGCTTCTGGTGACACCACCTTGTGTCCAGTCACGGGTAGGTAGCGCTGCCATTTGCGAGGATTGGCGTCGATGACCGCGGCGATAGTGCGCCCGGGGTCCACCAAGCTCAGGAACGTGACGCCCTTCGAACCCGCACCCCACAACGCGATACCACCCTTGGCATCCCAGTCGTGCAATCTCTCCTGCCATCTTGCGGCTGCGGTGAGCTGCCGCTCGAAGCATTCTCGACGCCAGGTAGCTACACCGCTGACACTGCGCACCTCCAAAGCGCTCGCCGAAGACGCCACAACCTCTGCGGAGAGGAACTGTCCGTTGAAGCTGGGCTCGATTCGGTTGATGTGGAGGCCTGCGCGGGTGAGCAGGGCGTGAAGCGACTGCGCACTGAAGTAGCCAACGTGCGGATAGATGAGATCCCAGGGACCGGACTCCGCGAAATTGAACTCCGCGTTGGGCACCTCGAAGTACATCGGCACCGGTTCGTCCTTCACTGCGGCGCGCACCTCGAGAAGGAACTCAACTGGGTCTGCGAGATGCTCCAGGACATGACGGCAGCAGACGAAGTCGACGTCGCCGCGTGAGGTCTCGGGAGCGAAGAACTCACGGACGAACTCGATGTCGCCGTCGAGGTCCGGATCGTCGTGCGTCGGGTCGTACCCCACTCCCCTGTTCTGGCCGGCCGCACACAGTTGGCGGAGGAACTCACCCTTCCCGGACCCGATCTCCGCGATCCGTTTACCGCGAAGATCAAAGGTTTCCACGAGGTGGTCGACCAGCCCATCAGCGTACCTGCGGAAGGTCGGCGAGAAGTCGAGTGCATTGTCATACTTCGCGTCGTAGTCGACAAGGGTGGGGTCGAAGGTGGTATTCCACACGTGAGCACACCGGCGACAGACAGCGAGGTCCAAGTTCGCCATCGGCGTGGCCAAGGCATCCTCGCGCGAATCCCACAGGCTGCCGCACAGGACTGGCACCGGACCGACGCTGCCCATAGCGTCCGCTGAGCTGCCACCGCAAGCGGGACACGGAGTCGTGGCCATCACAGCGCCTTCAACGTCGCCGACACGTCCAGCTCGTCGAGATCACGCTGGATCTCCCCGACGTACACCGGATTCATCGCCACCACCAACTCGGGTCGGTACTCTCTGAGGTGCGTCGGCGCGACGATCGGGTGGGCGGTCCCCGCCATGAACTTCCCGTGCTTGAACGGGTTGATGTCAACCGCACAGGCCACGGCATCAGACTGGCTGCCCAGCGCGGCGAGGAAGGCCACCCCCTTGGAGCCGGACCCCCAGATGGCCGTGCGACCACCGCGGGCAGCCACCGCCTCGATCTCGTCGGACCACGTTCGCAACAGAGTCGCCTCAGCTGCCTGGAACGAAGCAACCGATTCAGCGACGACGGAGACGTCCTCCTCCAACGGATGGGGCGCGTGGTCAGCCGACGATGGCGCAGGGCGAGCCTCAATCAGGAGGTACTGGTCGTCGTAAGCCATCGACAGATCGAGAACTTCGAAGCCGGTACGGCGGAACAAACGCCCGAGTGAACCGAGCGTGAAGTAGGAACAGTGCTCGTAGTAGACGTCCCAGAACGCCGCCTCCCGAAGCACACGCAAGGTGTCAGGCAGTTCGAAGAGGACGACCGTTTCCGTACGGTCACCGATCGCCCGTCGCACCTCCCGCATGAACTCAGAGACCGGACCGATGTGTTCGAGGGTGTGTCGGCATACGACTGCGTCCGCTTCGATGTCGGGCATCTCGCCGGGGAAGAATCCGGATATCAGACGGACCCGGTCACGGACGTCCTCGGGGATGCGTTCTGGATGGACTCCGGGGTCGATGCCTACAGCCTCCGCGACACCGTGCCTAACCAGCTCGACCAGGAACTCCGCCTTGCCGCATCCGATCTCCACGACCCGCCCGCCACTGAGGTCGTAGCGACCGACCCATCGATCCGCGAGCTCGGCGAGGAACTGTTGAAAGTGTGGGGAGTACCCCTGCGTCTCCTCGTAGTCCGGTGAGTAGTTGCTTCTCGCCGGGTCGTAGCTTCGGTTGTGGATGAAGCCGCAGTCGCCGCACAGGCCGATCGACAGGTCCCCGCGCGGGAACTGACGGGCCTGCTCCTGGTCGTCAACCAGGAGACAACTGTGCACCGGCACACCGCCACGCTCGTAGAACACCTCAGTCTGGGTGCTCCCGCATGCCGGGCAACTCATGCGACCACCTCTGGCCATGGGAGTGGCACGATGAACCGGCCACCGCGCTTCAGGTACTCCTGCTGCTGGGCGAGGATCTCGTCCCGGAAGTTCCACGTCAGCATGAGGACGTAGTCCGGCTGCTCGTTCAGCAACGCCTCGGGTGGACGCACCGGTATATGCGTGCCCGGGGTGTACTTGCCCTGCTTGTGGACGTTGCGGTCAACGACGAAGTCGACCAGCTCGGGGCCGATACCCACGTAGTTCGCCAACGTGCTTCCCTTGGCGGCGGCACCGTAACCGGCTATCCGGGCTCCCTCCGCGCGAAGCCCCCCGAGCACCAGCCGCAGCTCTTCACGAACGGCCTCGACCTTCTTGGCAAAGTCCGCGTAGTAGCTGTACTCGGTGATGGCGCGCTCGCGTTCGTCCTCGAGATACTGCCTTGCTGTCTCGGACACTTCACCTCGCTTGGCCACATGCCAGCGCAGCGTCCCACCATGCAACTCGGGGAAGTACTCGACATGCATGAGGTACATGCCATGACGACGCATGAGGCGGTCGATCGACGTGCACGAGTGGTAGAAGAAGTGCTCGTGGTAGATGGTGTCGAACTCGCACTTCTCGACCAGGTCCCTCACATACGGGTTCTCGATGGTCAGCAATCCGCCGTCGGACAGCAGGTGACTGATCCCTTCGACGAAGTCGTTGGGATCAGGGATGTGCGCCATCACGTTGTTCGCTATGACGACGTCGGCTGATCCGTGCTCACGCCGAACACGTTGTGCAAGTTCCAGCCCGAAGAACTCGGCGATGGTCGGCACACCGGCTTCGTTCGCCGCCTCGGCCTGACCAGGAGCTGGGTCGATCCCGACCACTGGAACACCGGCCTCGACGAAGTTCTTGAGAAGGTATCCGTCGTTGCTCGCCAGTTCCACGACCAGGCTGTTGGCGCCCAACCGCCGCTCCTCGATCAGCCGCAACGCATGTTCGCGGGAATGCCGCAGAAGCTCGTCGGAGAACGACGAGAAGTAGAGGTAGTTGTCCACGAACAGCTGTTGTGGTGGAACATCCTCCAGAATCTGAACCAGAGAGCACTCAGGACAGTGGGCCACGTCGAGGGGAAACCGCGGCTCAGGCTGGTGCAGTCCCTCCTTTGTCACCAACGCGGTCGGTAGTGGCATGTTGCCCAGACTGAGAAACTTCCGAATCTCGGCGCTCCCGCACGACCGGCAGCTCGATATCTCAGGCATGGGACACCTCGACAGCTGCCGCATGAGGGCGCAGGTCCTCCCCGAGCAAACCGGCCTCCTGCTTGCTCCGTATGCATTGGATTCGCTGGAACCGTGGGCTGTTCAGCTCGTCCAGCGTGAGGTTGACCTTCTGGAATGCCCCCAGCACCTCGGCGGCACCGTCGGCGACCGTCCAGATGGGCTTAAAGGCGGAGAGTTCTTCCGCGATGAGCGAGCAGTCAACCCGGTAGTTGCGCTTGTCGGGTCCCGCACCTTCACCGAACGTGATCCGGCTGCCAGGAACTGTGGCCTCGACGATCTCGGCAACCTCTCGGATTCGGTAGTTCTCTTCGGATCGGCCGACGTTGTAGGCCTTCAGATGCACCAGGTCGCGAGGTGCCTCAACAATGGCCAGGAACGCCCGGGCGATGTCCTCAATGTGCACGAGCGGCCGCCACGGCATGCCGTCACTCTTCATCCGCACCTCACCGATGGCAACCGCGTACCCGACCAAGTTGTTTACCACGAGGTCACCCCGAAGACGGGGAGAAAGCCCGTACGCCGTTGCGTTACGCAGGTACGTCGGAGAGAAGTCGTCGTCGGCCAGTAAGGTCAGGTCTCGCTCGGCAAGAACCTTCGAATCGCCGTACGGCGTGACCGGCAGGAACGGTGCACTCTCGTCGATGGGCGCATCCCCGTGAGCTCCGTAGATGCTGCACGACGATGAGAACGCGAACCGCTTCACACCTGCCGCCTTGGCGGCCTCCGCCACGCGAATGGTTCCGCGATGGTTGATGTCATAGGTGGTCACAGCGTTGAGGTCACCGAGTGGGTCGTTGGAGATCCCCGCGAGATGGACAACGGCGTCGACGCCGGCGAAGTGCTCGGGTGTCACATCACGGATGTCGCAGAGGAATTCTGGTATCTGCACTGGATCCGGACCGATCTGGCAGTCTCGGTAAAGGCCCGAGTCCAACCCGACGACCTCATGGCCTGCCGCAAGGAACAGCGGTACGAGCGACGTACCGATGTACCCGTCGTGGCCGGTAACGAGAACCTTCATAGTTTCACCAGACCTTCCACGGGGCCGCGTCGGTGCGCCAGAGTTCTTCGAGAATGTGCTTCTCGCGAGGCGTGTCCATGCATTGCCAGAAGCCGTGGTGCCTGTAGGCCATCAGCTCCCCGTCCTTGGCGAGCTGTTCGAGCGGCTCGCGTTCCCATTGCGTGTCGTCGTTGTCGATGTAGTCGAAGATCCCTGGCTCCAGCACGAAGAAGGCCCCGTTGATCCAGCCCTCCCCGATCTGTGGCTTCTCGGTGAACTCGACGATGCGGTCACCTTCGGTCTGAAGGTGACCGTAACGCGCGGGGGGACGTACCGCTGTCATGGTTGCCAACCGGCCATGGGACCGGTGGAAATCAAGGAGCTTGTCGATGTTGACGTCGCTGACCCCGTCACCCCAGGTGAGCATGAACGTCGACGGACCGACCCAGTCCCGAAGGCGCTTGATCCGTCCACCGGTGTTCGTGCCGGGACCGGTGTCCACGACGTCGATCGTCCAGTCTTCGCACTCGGAGTTGCGAACCGCCACGTGGCCGTCTCTCAGTCGCACAGTGATGTCGCCGGAAAGGCTGGCGTAGTCGGCCACCCATCGTTTGATGAACTCACCGCGATAACCCGCCGCTACCACGAAGTCGGAGAGTCCATAGTGTGCGTAGCCCTTCATGATGTGCCACAAAATGGGGCGTCCGCCTACCTCCACCATCGGCTTCGGCCTGACGACGGTCTCCTCGCCCATCCGGCTGCCGAGACCACCAGCGAGGATCGCAACCTTCATGATGTGACTCCGGAACTGTTGCTCGTCGTGACTGCTTGTTGTAGCGCTCGCTGGCCCGGGATCGCGACTGCGGCGTCCTCACGGCCGTATTCGTCGGCAAGCCGTACGACGTCGTCGAGCTCGGTACTGGATGCCTCGAGGAGTACGAGGTCACTTACCGCCACAACTCGGTGAATCAAACCTGGCGGCAGATGGACGGCGTCGCCTTCATGGAGCTCGAGCTCGACAAGCGAGTCGACGCTGTCTCCGATCTCCACCCGCGCGGTTCCCTGTAGCACGGAGATGACTTCTTCCTTCTGGCGGTGGTACTGCAGCGACAGGGCGTGGCCAGCACTCACATGCAATACCTTTCCGCAGAACTTCCCTTCCACGAGCGCGAAGATTTCTTCATGCCCCCATGGCCTTTCAACGATGCTCGGCCGATGCACGGCCGATGGACTTGTCAACAAGGCGACCCCCATTGGAGTGCCGGGTACGGGACCCTGGGCTATGAACTGAGATTAGGGGCCGGAACTCCGGCTGTGTTGGAAACGGACATACGCTCTGGTTTGACCGCTTTGGGCTTGAGAAGGCCACTATTTCGCTGGTACCCCCTTTACGGTCGTCCGACCTTGCTGACGCGCAGACCCGTGTCTCGGCTTGGTGTTCGCAGCGGGCCGGGATGCGGATCCACGGCACCACCGGTGGCGAAAGCAGCACCCCGGCGCTGGCGATCACAATGTCTCCTTCACGCGGCGAGTCCGCTTCGGGTGAGCAGGTCGTCGATCGCGGCCTCGTAGTTGCGGCTGGCGGTACGGATTCTTGGTGGGCCGTCGCCGACGGGTCCGGTGAGTTCGACGAGACCGTCGCGGAGGAGCCGGTGGTGGGTGCGGGTGAGGAAGAGCGCCTGGCGGTGCCCGATGGCGGTGACTCGGTAGCGGTGGCTGTGCGGGATGCGTTCGATGAATCCGTGATGGCGAAGACGTCGCAGGTCGTAGGTTGCCTGCCCTCTGGTCAAAGCGTCGAGATCACGCCCGAGGAGGGGCGCCAGGTAGTGACGAAGGTCGCGGTTGGTGAACCCCGCGGGGCAACAGTCGGAACACGCACAGGAACGAGAGCAGGGCCTGGACCCGGTCGTCGGTGAAGCGCATTCCGGCCACGCGTTGTCCGGTGTCGGTGATGACCGGGTCGGTGATCGCGGCGAGAGCGGTGGTGCCGTCGGCGGGGTCGTGGCTGAGTCGTTGGACGTCGAGGAGACGTCGGTTGGCTGAGAAGCCGATCTGCCGCAGGGCGGGGAGATTGGTCAGCCGCCTGCCGATGGCGAAGTCGTATGTGTCGTTGATGGTGGTCTCGGTCCGTAGCGCTCGTCCTTCCTTGTGGTACTGCTTGATCGTGGTGTGCTTGTAGTCGACGTAAAGGCTCGGGGTGACGTGCGCGGTGATCACCCGGGTCCGGAACCGGCCCGGGGTGTTGCGGTAGACCTTGCGGGCGAAGATCAGGCTGACCCGGTCCGGGCGGCCGAGGTCGAGGTTGTCGCGGATCACCTGCTCGAAGAAGATCCGCCCGGAGACCGGCTGGTCGAGCATCTGGGTCAGCGAG
>Ga0075530_1000684_pt1 | contig 16169 bp, 15 predicted proteins | sample NGEPerD_2_FD_75101 | JGI IMG/M metagenome (GOLD analysis project Ga0075530, IMG submission 75101) | Arctic peat soil microbial communities from the Barrow Environmental Observatory site, Barrow, Alaska, USA - NGEE PermafrostL1-D | ecosystem: Environmental > Terrestrial > Soil > Wetlands > Peat ... | reverse complement strand
TCACCCTGCGTAGGCGCCAGACCCAACGTCATCGATCACTCCCGAAAGTGGCCATACGCCATCATCTCGAGCCGACCATTCAGAGTGGGTCAACGCCACGCGAAAGACACCAGCCACCTAGTGCCGTCAACGAGTCGCCAGCCAGTCGCCGGCCAGTGGTCAGCCAGTCGTCAGCGCGCCGTCAGCGCCGGAGGTCACCGTGGTCCTGTGCCTGATGACAACACCGCCCTCCTCCGCCGCCTGATCGGTGGACATCCTGACGCCGCGGCTGAGGTCCTCGAACGCGCCGCTGCCTCCACCTCCGCGACCCTGCTCGTCGCAGCCGCGCTCGTGGCGCAGGACCGGGGAGTCCTGCTGGCGGCTGCCCGCTACGCCACCACGACCAGGGACCGGCAGCTGGTCGTCGTCGCCGACGCCCATCTCTGCGGCGACGCCGAGCTCTTCGACGTACTCGTGCGAGACCACCTCTCGGAGCACCCCGACAACCTCCTCGCCGCCTGGATCGCCGGGCACCCACAGACCCACCCATGAGAACCGCCACCGAACAGGAGAAACCAATGTCAGAGCTCAGCACCGCCAGGGCCGCCACCGCCGCCCCCAACGGGCGGTCCACCACCAGGACCGTCCTTCGCTGGATGGTGTCCTTCGCCGGCTTCCCGCTCGGCGGTGTGGCCGCGATGGTCCTCACCGGACCGGTCGACAGCCTCGGCGCCGCACTCGGCGGCGGTCTGGCCACCGGCGCAGTCCTCGGCGCCGTCCAGGCCTGGGCGATGGGCGAGGCGCGACCACGCCCAGCTGCCTGGATCGTCGCCACCGCAGTCGGGCTGATGGTCGGCCTCGGGCTCGGTGCCTGGCTGGTGGACTACGAGACGAGCATCGCGTCGCTCGTCGTCCAGGGTGCTGTGTGCGGCGTGCTCGTCGGCGCGGCCCAGGCCGTCGTGCTCCTGCCTCGCCTCGGGTCCCTGGCGCTTGCCTGGCCCGTCGCCCTCAGCGCCATCTGGGCCGCCGGCTGGGCGGTCACCACGTCCATTGGTGTCCAGGTGGACGAGCAGTTCACTGTCTTCGGATCCGCCGGCGCCATCGTCGCCACCCTCCTCACCTCAGTCCTTCCCGTCCTCCTCAACCGCCGCCACCACACAGAGAAGAGCCCCTCATGGCCCGCCACATCGTCTTCGGCACCGGCCAGGTCGGACACCCTGTCATCTCCCAGCTCGTGGAGCAGGGACACGACGTCGTCGCCGTGAACCGGAAGGGCGGGGGCCACTTCCCCGGCGCCGAGGTCGTCGGCGGTGACGCCGCTGACCCGGCGTTCACGACGACCGTCTGCGCCGGCGCAGACGTCGTCTACTTCTGCCTCAACGCGATGAACTACGAGCGCTGGGACGTGGAGTTCCGCCCCTGCAACGAGGCGTCCTTGCCGGGGCGGCCAGCGCCGGCGCCCGGCTCGTCGTACTCGACAACCTCTACGCCTACGGCCCGCCGCGCGGACAGGATCTCGTCGAGACCATGGGGGCGAACCCCACCTCGAAGAAGTCGGCGACTCGTGCAGCGATGACCGAGGAGCTGGTCGGTGCGCATGCCGCAGGCCAGGTCGAGGTCGCCATCGGTCGCGCGTCGGACTACTTCGGTCCGGGCGCCACCCGCACCGCACTCGGAGAGACGGTCTTCGGTACGGCGATCACGGGCAAGACCGCGCAGGTGATGGGTGACCCCGACCAGCTGCACAGCTACTCCTACACCCCAGACGTGGCGGCCGGACTCATCACGCTCGGCACGGCACCCGGAGCCGTCGGTCAGACCTGGCACCTCCCGGTCGCCGAGACCCGCACCACCCGCCAGATCATCGAGCAGGTCTACGCGATGGCCGGCCACAAGCCGCGCACCCTGGCCGCCGGACGTACGACGCTGCGCGCGATCGGCCTGGTCAAGCCGGCGATGCGCGAGTACCTGCACACGCTCTACCAGTTCACCGACCGCTGGGTCGTCGACGACAGCAAGTTCCGGGCGGCCTTCGACGACGTGGCCACGCCCCTGGACGAGGCCCTCGGCACGACGCTCGAGTGGTACCGGGCCGCGGCCTCCGTCCATGCCACCGCCTGACCGCCCAACCCCAGATCAGCCCACCACACAGGAGGAACGATGAACACCCAGCCCAACACCCAGCACAAGGACCAGCCCAACACCCAACACAACGAGCTGCCCAACCACGGGCTCAGCGACGGGCTGAGCTACCGGGTAACGGCCCGCCTCGCCGGGGCAGCACTGGCCCTGGCGTCCACCCTCGCCATCGCCGGGTTCTCGGTGCTCGGCTCGGTCTTCGAGTACCCGCAGATCCTCGAGGAGCCGACGTCCGACATCCTCGCGCTCTTCCGCGAGCACCACGGAGCCGTCACCAGCTGGTTCCTCGTGCTCGTGATCAGCGCCGCCCTGATGGCGCCTGCCGGCCTACTCCTCGGCCGGATGGTCGGTGGCCACCTCGGCCGGTGGATCGCCGGCATCGGTGTCGCCGCGGCCACCGTGCAGGTGGTCGGGCTGCAGCGGTGGGTCACGCTCGTCCCCGGCATCAGCGAGGACGCCCTTGACCCGGCCCGTCGCGCGGACGCCGAGGAACGCTTCGAGATGCTGCACACGGTGCTGGGCAAGATCATCGGCGAGACGATCGGCTATGCCCTGACGGCGACCTTCACGGTCCTCGTCGTGGTCGCGCTGAGCCGCACCATCATGCCGAGGTGGCTGGCGCTGATCGGGTACGTCGCGGCGGGGCTGATCGCCACCGGTGTGGTCATCCCGGTCGTGGAGGCAGCGAGCCTGACGAACTTCGCCGGTTACGTCGCCTGGTGTGCCTGGCTGCTGGCGGTCGCGGTGCTCCTCTTCAGGGTGCGCGACACCGAGCCAGCCGCCGTTTCGGTCAACGGCTGACGGCCTTTCCGTGCACCGAAACTATGCGCGGGGGCCTCGGGGCGAGGATTTTTCCACCTTGCAATGAAATGATGTGATCCCAATTCTCTTGCCTCGGGCCAGCAAGAAAGATTCGGGGCCACAGGGTGTCAAGTGCGGTCCAACAGGTGCACACTCAGTCAAAGCCCCCAGGAGGAGCCTTGGACCCCGTGCCGGCTGGAGACACCACCAGCGCCACCGTGCGCGCCCGCCGCAAGTGGATGCGCGCACAGGCGCGGGCCCTGCACCCGCGCACAACGCCCGAGCCGGAGGTCTTCGCGACACCGGAGTGGCTCGACCGATCCTTCGTGCTCCCTCTCACCAGACCGGAGGCGACCGGCGTGCCCAGCCAGCCCACGCCGCACCACGATGACTACGAGACCGAGGCCGTGGCGAGCCCTCCCGAGCCGCAGCCGGCAGCGGAGCCAGGACTGACATTCGTGCGGCCCGCCACCCGGCAGATCGACTTCGCCCGGGTGATCCGACGCTCGGATCTCAGCCGCGCTTCGGCCCGCGCGGTCCTGGGGTCGACCGGGCTCGCGGGCCTGGTGGTGATCGCCTACCTGCTGACGTCTTCGCCGGTCGTCCTGGGCATGGCGATCGCCTTCGTCCTGGTGGCGATCGTGGCAGTCGTGGTGCGCCTTCGCTGCGCCAACGCATCCATTCCGTACGTCGAGCGCTGACTGGACGAGCAGCGACCTGGTGGTTGAGGAGCGAGCGCAGCGAGCGTTGGTTCCTGAGGAGCGAGCGAAGCGAGCGGCTCGAAGGGCTCGAAACCACTGGATCCCTCGTCTGGTGGTTTCGAGACGCCTCGTTCCTCGGCTGCTCAACCACCGGATGGTTCGGTGATCCTTCAGCGAGCGGCAGGTCAGGCGGTCTTGTCCGAGACCCTGCCGCGCTCACCTGAGTCGGTGAGCCGCGACTCCTCGGCTGCGACCGCCTCGAGCTGAGCGCGACGCTCGGCACCGGATCCTGGCGCGCTCACCAGCTCCGCGGCCCCGCCCGGCAGCCGCTTCAGCGCGGTGCGGGCGAAGATCTGCTGCTCGGTGGCCGTGCGCTCGGAGCGGTTGTTGCTCAGGAACGTGACCGTCCAGTGCAGCACCGCTGAGACCTGGTTCTTGAAGCCGGTCAGGTAGATCAGGTGGATGCAGAGCCAGATCAGCCAGGCGATCAGCCCACTTAGCCGGAGCTTGCCCACCATCGCCACCGCGTCGAAGCGGGCAATGGTCGCCATGTTGCCCTTGTCGAAGTACTTGAAGGGTTCCTGGGGAGCCTTGCCCTTGAGTCGGCGCTGGATCTCCTTGGCGGCGTACTTCGCTCCCTGGATAGCCACCTGGGCGACGCCTGGCAGGTTGTTCAGCGCGATCATGTCGCCGACCACGAAAACCTCCGGGTGGCCGGGGAGCGTCAGGTCGGGGTTCACGCTGATCCGGCCTGCGCGGTCGAGTGCCGCACCGGACTGGTCGGCCAGGGTGCTGGACAGGGGGCTGGCCTGGACACCGGCGGCCCACATCTTGGTGACGGCCTTGATGCGGCGCTGGGTGCCGTCCTTGTCCTGGACGACCAGCCCGCGCTCATCGACGTCGGTGACCATCGCGCCGAGCTGGACCTCCACACCGAGGTCCTCGAGGCTTTCCTTGGTCTTCGCGCCGAGCTTGGCCCCGAACGGCGGCAGCACCTGTCCGGCGGCGTCGAGCAGGATCACCCGCGCCTCATGGGTGTTGATGAAGCGGAAGTCGCGCTTGAGCGTGCGGTGGGCGAGCTCCGCGATCTGGCCGGCCATCTCGACACCGGTCGGTCCGGCTCCCACGATCACGAAGGTCAGCAGGTGGTCGACGTTCTCGCCCTTGGCGGCCAGGTTCTCGGCCAGCTCGAAGGCACCGAAGATGCGACCCCGCAGTTCGAGGGCGTCGTCGATGCTCTTCATGCCGGGTGCGAACTCGGCGAACTGGTCGTTGCCGAAGTAGGACTGGCCGGCTCCCGCCGCCACGATCAGCGAGTCGTAGGGAGTCACCGCTTCTCGGCCGAGCACGTGGTGCGTCACCGTATGGGCCTCGAGGTCGATCGCCTCGACCTCGCCGAGCAGTACCGTCGCGTTCTTCTGGCGCGCGAGCACCTCGCGCGTCGGAGGGGCGATCTCGCCCTCGGAGAGGATGCCGGTCGCCACCTGGTAGAGCAGTGGCTGGAACAGGTGGTGGGTGGTCTTCGCGATCATGGTCACGTCGACGTCGGCGTGACGCAGGGCCTTGGCTCCAAAGAGACCGCCGAAGCCTGAGCCGATCACGACAACCTGGTGCCGGTGGGACGCGCTTTTCGTGTTCACATCAGACATAACCCTCATCCTCCCCGCTCCAGTCCCGGGATCACGACTCGGGCCACGTCAGTTGGGTCACACGGCGGAGTCCGCGAACCACGCGCCACCATGACCGGCGAGGGGCACGATGGGCCTGTGACCCACTACGACCTCGCCGTCATCGGCACCGGCTCGGGCAACACCATCGTCACCAAGAGGTTCGCCGACTGGAAGGTGGCGATCCTCGAGGACAACCTCTTCGGGGGCACCTGCATCAACGTCGGGTGCATCCCCACCAAGATGTTCGTCTACCCGGCGGACCTGGTCCGCAACGCCCAGCACGCTCCTGAGCTCGGCCTCGCCATGTCGTACCAAGGAGCGCGCTGGAAGGAGATCCGCGACCGCATCTTCGGCCGGATCGACCCGATCTCGGCGAGCGGCAGGGACTACCGCGAACGCCTCCCGAACATCGACGTGTACGACGGGCATGCCACCTTCGTCGACGACCACACCCTCACCCTGCATCCCGAGGAGGGCGGCAGGGGCGAGCAGATTACCGCCGACCAGATCGTGCTCGCGGCGGGCGGCCGGGTGAGCGTGGCCGACATCCCGGGTCTGGACGACGTCGACTTCCACACCAGCGACACGGTGATGCGGCTCGACGAGCTGCCGCGCCGCATGACGATCGTCGGCGGCGGCTATGTGGCCGCCGAGTTCGCCCACATCTTCTCCGCACTCGGCACGGAGGTCACCCAGATCCAGCGCGGATCGGTGCTGTTGCGCGAACAGGACGAGGACATTTCCCGTCAGTTCACCGAGCTCGCCGGCCGCCAGTGGGACGTGCGACTCGATACCACGGTCGCCCGGGCCACGCGTGGTGACACAGCCACGGTCCTCACCCTCTCGGACGGCAGCGAGCTCGAGACCGACGTGCTCCTGATGGCTACCGGGCGGGTTCCCAACGGCGACCGGCTGGGACTGGAGAACACCTCGATCGCCAGCGAGAACGGTCAGGTTCGGGTCGATGAGTTCCAGCGCACCTCGGTCGCCGGCATCTGGGCACTGGGGGACCTGAGCAGCGACTACGAGCTCAAGCACGTCGCCAACCTCGAGGCCAAGACGGTCCAGCACAACCTCCTCCACCCCGACTCGCTGGTTGCCAGCGACCACCGTTTCGTGCCGAGCGCGGTCTTCACCTCGCCGCAGATCGCCGGCGTCGGCCTCACCTCACAGGCCGCGCGGGCACAGGGGATCGAGCACGTCGCGATCACCCACGACTACGCCGAAGTCGCCTACGGATGGGCCATGGAGAGCCCGCCCGGAGAGCACTTCGTCAAGCTCCTGGGCGACCCTGCGGGCGAACGACTGCTCGGCGCACACATCATCGGACCTCAGGCGAGCGTGCTGATCCAGCCCCTCGTGCAGGCCATGAGCCTGGGCAACTCGCCGTACGAGATGGCCCGCGGGCAGTACTGGATCCACCCTTCCCTGGCGGAAGTGGTCGAGAACGCCCTGTTGAAAATGATCACAGAATGAGTGCTCTCGGAGGCGAATTCCCCTAATGTCTGTGCAGGCGGGTGTTCATTGCCCCACCGCGCTACTCCGCTGTCCGCCCGCTGGAACGAGGAGAGGTGACCCTGACGAAGCGATCTCTCGTCCTTCCCGCGAGCCCTCCGTCTGTGAAGCTCGCGCGCTCCTGGGTGTCCAAGGTCCTCGAGGAGATCGGGCGGGAGGACCTGGTCGACGCGGCAAAGCTGGGGGTCTCCGAGCTGGTCACCAACGCACTCATCCACTCCCAGCCGCCGCTGTCCGTACGCGTCCGCGGCACGGTCGACCACCCCCGCATCGAGGTCGTGGACTCCTCTCCGGTTCCGCCGCAACGAGCAGCAGTGGCGCCAGAGATCGAGGACGTCGACGACTCTCACCTCACCACCTTCGGTCGGGGCCTGCATCTGGTCGCGATGATGTCCAGGCGATGGGGTTCCGACCTCGCCCACGACGGCCGCAGCAAGTCGGTGTGGTTCGAACCCAGCGGGCTCGCGCGTTACGAGTCCCACCTCGAGGGCGAGATCTTCGACTTCGACCCGGACGTCGGCGATGGCCCGGCGGTCACCGCCGGCCCGCGGCTGCTCCTGAAGCTGCTCGGTGTCCCCGCCCGGCTCTTCGGAGAGATGCGCCGCTACCACTTCGAGGTGCGCCGAGAGCTGCGCCTCCTGGCGATGACCGCGCCGCAGGAGTACCCGCTCGCTACTGAGATCACCGACATCTTCGTCCAGGCCGATCACGAACGCCGCTCCAGCGCGGGGATCTCCCGCCTCGACCAGGCGATCGCGGACGAGGTGGAGACCGTGGACCTCGAGTACCGGGTGCCGCACAGCACGCCGGCGACCATGGCCCGCATCCGCGACCTTCTCAGCGAGGTCTACCGCGTGCTGTCCCGGGAGCACCTGCTGGCCCTCCGTCCGCCCCAAGTGATCGCGGACCTGGAGACCTGGTACTTCACCGAGTTCGAGCGACAGGGCAACGGTGAGAAGCCGCGGCGCTGGAGCGGCCCGACCTCGATGCCTCCCGCATGACGGCCGCGGCGAGTGGCCGGCCTTGCCGGGGAGAGGTTTCTGCGGCGGCTGACCACCCCTGGTCGTCCTTTACCTGAAGTCGGGGCGGCGTACGCCGTGAAGACGATCACCGGCTGCCCGGCCGCGCAGTGGTCATTCCCACAAGTTCGTCGGGGTCTCCGCGGCCCAGGCACGCACATCGCTGCGTTCTCGTCACTCGGAGTGGCGCTGCCACGCCTTCGCTACTAGGCACGTCACCCCACGCAATCACTCGCTGCGCTCCCGATTCCGCAGCCCGACCAGCGCTTGCACGCACCCGGACCACGGATACCCTCGACGAACTTCCGGTCATGACCACTGTGTGGCCGGGTTCGGGGGCTACGGCCCCCGATGATGTGTACCCGGCAGAGCGGAGGGATGGCGATGCGTTCGCGGCGTCGAGCGGCATCCGTACCGAGCTTCATGCTGCGAGGAGCCCGGTTGGTGCCTGTGCGCGACAAGGCTGCGACCACGGCACCCCGGAACTTCATGGATGTTGCGCTGGATGGCCCGCTGATTGGCCCTGTGACTGGCCCCTTGGTTGACCCGGTGGTTGATCCGGGGGAACACCACGTGGATCACCCGGTGGACGTGCTGGTCATCGACGGCCGCGTCGTCGAGGTCGGCGAACGGCTGGCGCGTCCGAGGGGAGTGGCACAGCACGAGGCCGAAAGTCGGTGGCTGGTGCCCGGCCTCTGGGACCAGCACGTGCACCTCGGCCAGTGGACGATGGTCTCCCAACGGCTCGACCTGACCGGCACCCGCTCGGTGGAGGAGGTCCTCGACCGTGTCTCCCGACGACTGGCCGAGGTGCCCGACGTACCGGTCATCGGCTGGGGACACCGCTCCGCTCTGTGGACCCGACAGCCCACTGTCCGTGAGCTCGATGAGATCACCGGCCGCCGACCCGTCGTCCTGATCAGCGGCGACGGTCACCATGCCTGGATCAACACCGTCGCCCTGCGCGGACTCCGGCTGCCCGCGCGGGACGACGTCGTGGCCGAGGCCGAGTGGTTCCAGGCCTACCCCCGACTCTTCGAGGTCGCCGGCAGCGACGGCACGTCACCGGACGCCTACCTGCACATCCTCCGCCAGGCTGCGGCCAAGGGGGTCACCGGGCTGGTGGACCTGGAGTTCGACCAGAGCCTGAGCGCGTGGCCCGAGCGGGAGGCCAGTGGCGCCGAGCTCCTGCGGATCCGGGTCGGCGCCTACGTCGACACCGTGGCGGAGTTCATCGCCGCCGGGCTGCGCAGCGGAGACATGCTGCCGGGCTGCGGCCCCCTGGTCACGATGGGGCCGCTGAAGATCATCTCCGACGGCTCCCTGAACACCCGGACGGCGTGGTGCTGTGCGCCGTACGCCGAGGGCGGGGGGACGGGAGCAGCGAACCTTTCGGCTGAGAGCCTGCGCTTCCTGCTCGACCACGCGACCCGGCACGGGCTCGATGTGGCAGTGCACGCGATCGGCGACGCAGCCGTCCGCGAGGCTCTCGGAGCCTACGAGGAGACCGGGGCCGCCGGCACGATCGAGCATGCACAGCTGATGAGCCGGGAGGACAGTCGGACCATGGCCCGGCTGGGCATCCGCGCCAGCGTCCAACCGGCCCACCTGCTCGACGACCGCGACCTGACCGAGAGCTTCTGGCCCGACCGCACCGACCGCTGCTTCGCCCTCCGGTGGCTGCTCGAGGACGGCGTGGAGGTCGTCCTGGGCAGTGACGCGCCGGTCTCACCCCTGGACCCCTGGGACGCGATGGCAGCCTCTGTGCACCGCAGTGCCGACGATCGCGAGCCGTGGCACCCCGAGCAGGCACTGACGGTGCACGAGGCCCTGGCCGCCAGCACCAACGGCCTGGGCACGGTGGCCGCGGGGCATCCGGCCGACCTCGCGCTGCTCGACCTCGACCCGCTTCCTCAAGGCTCCTCGAAGGAGCAGGCCCGGGCCCTGCGGTCAATGACCGTCGCTGCCACCTGGGTCGGCGGGCGACTGGCTCACTCTGCCTTCTAGGACGGGCCTTTTGAGGCGGGGCTTTTTGTGGCGGGGTTATTGAGGCGGGGCCTTCGGAGGAGGACTTTCGAAGGCGCGGGTTGCCCTGGGCGCGCGGCGTCCTACTGGGGTGCGGGATCGCTGACCGATCCCGGCGGTATACCCAGGGCGATGGTGAGCTCCAGGACGGTGCGCGGATCCTCCAGCCGGTCGCCGAAGATCTCGCGCAGCTGCCCCATCCGGTAGCGCACGGTCTGCGCGTGCACGAACAGCTCAGCCGCGACGGCGTCCCGGCGGCCGTGGTGCAGCAGCCATGAGCGCAGCGTCTCGCTGAGCTTGTCCGCGCTGGTGTCGCTGAGGTCCTCCAGCGGAGCCAAGGCTCGGGCACGCAGGTCGGCCAGGGCGCTCTCGTCGGCAGTCAGCACCAGCTCAGCGAGGAACTCCTCGCTGTCGGTGCCGAGTCCGAGTGCGCCCACGCGCAACGCCCGGTTGTAGGAGGACCGCACCTCCAGCCACGGGCGCGCCGGCCCGGCGACCGCCCCGAGTCCCGTCAGTGCCCTCAACAAGGCCTCACGCCCGCGCCCGTGGACGTCGGGGGCAAGCAGCAGCACCATGCGCTCGCCCTCCTCGATCGGTGGAGTCTCGGTGGACTGCAGGGTCTCCCCGGAAATCGCGTTGACGACCGTGCGCACCCGCGACTGAGGGGCCAGCACCGCCGTGAGGGTGTGCGGCGGGGACCACTCCGCCCGCTCTGCGGCAGCCTCGACGTCCTCGGGTGCCGAGCCGTCCAGCAGACGTTCGGCCAGCCGCTCGAGGAGACCTTGCCGGACCCGGCCGGTGTTGGCCAGCTCGTCGTTGTGGCCAGCCACGCTCGACGCCGAGAGCTCGTCGATGTAGGCGAAGACGAGCTCGGCGAACCGGGCGAGGGTGTCGGCGTCGACGTTGTTGCGTAAGGCCGTCGAGGACATCTCACGCCACGACACCCTGGCCCCGATGCGGTACGCCGAGAGCAGGGCGTCGACCGTCCGACCGCTGCGCGCCTCGCCGCGACCGAGCTGGTAGGCCCCCTCGACCGCGGGGGCGGTGGGGGTCTGCGCCGCGCCGCCACGCGAGCGGGCGGCGAGCGAGACGAAGCCACCCAGGGCCAGCTCGACGGCGGTCCGGATGGTCTCGCCCATGGGCCCGCTCAGCGCGTCGGAGTAGCTCGGCACGTCATCGGTGATCGCCGAGACGGTGCGCTCAGCCACACCGGGCACCGACTCCCGAAGTTCGGTGATCATGCGCTCGCTCAGGCTCAGATTGGGTGGTTGAGTCATTATTCATCCCCTGCGAACAAAAGCGTGCCGTGGATTCACGCACTTCGGTCATGACTTTAGCCTGATCACACACCATAGTTAAGACATGGCCACTACGACACTCCCCGCGCCCAGGTCGCGAGGCCCCCGCGAGCTCGGTAAGAGCCTACGCAAGCGCGTGAGCCGGGTCGCTGAGCTCGCTGCCACCCCCCTGGTCCCCAGTGACTACCTCGATGTCTTCAACCCGCTGCGCCCGGGTGCGGACCTGCGCGGCCGCGTCGTCTCGGTGACTCCCGAGACCGAGGACGCCGCCACGCTCGTGATCAAGCCCGGCGCCGACTGGGCCGGCCACATCCCCGGTCAGTACGTCCGCCTCGGCATCGACGTCGACGGCGTCCGGTTGTGGCGGGCCTACTCGCTGACCCACGGTCCTCGCGACGACGGCTACATCTCCATCACCGTTAAGGCGGTGCCGTACGGCAAGGTCAGTAACCACATCGTCCGCGACACCCGCCCCGGCACCCTGGTGCACCTCGAGCAGGCGGCCGGCGAGTTCGTGCTGCCCACCGAGGGCGGCAAGTTTCTCTTCGTCACCGCCGGGTCCGGGATCACCCCGGTGATCGGCATGCTGCGCAACCTGTTCCCGGTCGCCGACTCCGGCGTGGTGCGACTGCCCCGCAGCAGCGGCTACGACATCACCGTCGTCCACGTCGCGCCGACGGAGCCGGACTCCATCTTCATCCACAACCTCCGCGAGCTCGGCGAGGCCGGGATGATCACCCTGGTCGCCCGCTACGACGACCAGCACGGCATCCTCGACGTCGCCGACCTGGCCGAGCTGGTGCCCGACCTGGCCGAGCGCACCACGTTCGCCTGCGGCCCGGCCGGGCTGCTCGATGCCCTCGAGCAGCACCACGTGGAGCTCGGCCTGAAGCTGCTCACCGAGCAGTTCCGCGTGACCATGCTGGTTGCCGGCGAGGGCGGCACGGTGAGCTTCACCCAGAACGACGTCACCGTCGAGGCCGACGGTTCGCGCCCGATCCTGGACGAGGCCGAGGCCGCCGGCGTACTCATGCCGAGCGGGTGCCGCATGGGCATCTGCTACGGCTGCGTCCTCCCGCTGCGCGAGGGCACCGTGCGTGACCTTCGCACCGGAGAGATCACCACCGCCGCCCAAGGCGACGGCGTCAAGATCCAGACCTGCATCAACGCTGCCGCAGGCAGCTGCCAGTTCGACCACTGACTTACCACGACCAGGCCAGACCGACTGAAGGAGTCACTATGACCGTCCTGCAGAAGCAGCCCACCAGCCCCATCGACCACCTCACGAGCGAGGACGTCGAGCAGATCGGCAAGGAGCTCGACGCGATCCGTGCCGAGATCGTCGAAGCGCGTGGCGAGAGCGACGCGAAGTACATCCGCAAGGTGATCGACACCCAGCGCAAGCTCGAGCTCGGCTCGCGCGCCGTGCTGCTGTTCTCGCTGTTCCCGCCGGCCTGGTTCGTCGGTACGGCGGGCCTCAGCGTCGCCAAGATCCTCGAGAACATGGAGATCGGGCACAACGTCATGCACGGCCAGTGGGACTGGATGCGTGACCCGAAGATCCACTCGTCGACGTGGGAGTGGGACAACGCCTCCCCGTCCGAGCAGTGGAAGCACTCGCACAACGAGCTGCACCACAACTTCACCAACGTGGTCGGCAAGGACAACGACCTCGGCTACGGCATCATGCGCGTCGACGAGGACCAGCGCTGGCACCCGATCTACCTCGCGCAGCCGTTGTGGAACTTCATCAACGCGTGCTTCTTCGAGTACGGCATCGCTGCCTACGACCTCGAGATCGGCAAGAACATCAAGCGCAAGACGATCAAGTCGCCCGAGTTCAAGGCGCGCGCCGCGGTCACGCTGCGTAAGATCGGGAACCAGTTCAAGAAGGACTACGTCGTCCACCCGGTCCTGTCCGGGCCTTCGATCCTGCACACGCTGACCGCGAACTTCACCGCCAACGTGGTTCGCAACCTCTGGACCCACTCGGTGATCATCTGTGGCCACTTCCCCGAGGGCGTGCAGACCTTCGAGAAGAAGTCGATCGTGGGTGAGACCAAGGGCGAGTGGTACGTGCGCCAGATGCTCGGCTCGGCCAACATCACCGGCTCCAAGGCGATGCACCTGATGACCGGCAACCTGTCGTTCCAGATCGAGCACCACCTGTTCCCCGACCTCCCGAGCAACCGCTACCAGGAGATCGCCCCGAAGGTGAAGGACCTCTTCGACCGCTACGGGCTGGAGTACCAGACCGGCTCGCTCCCGCGCCAGGTCGCCTCCGCCTGGCACAAGGTGATCCGCCTGTCGCTGCCCAACAACTTCATGGGCACAAACAAGACGCCGGCCCCGCTGCCCAAGCCTGCGGAGCAGTCGCTCGCCGCCTGACCCAAGGCCTGAGCGCCTGGCGGGCCTGACAGCCGCTGACCGAATCCACAAATGTTGGATCGAGACGTCGAAAATGCTCGAACTCGACGTCCGAATCCAACATTTGTGCGTTCGTGGCGCGCTTGCATTCCCCCTAGGCTGAGAGCGATGGACATCGACGAGGCAGGGTTCGAGGAGCTGGTGGCGCGCGCGCTGGACGGCATACCACCCGAGCTCGCCAACCTGATGGACAACGTCGTCGTCCTCATCGAGCCGGAGCCGCCGGCCGCAGAGTCGGACATCCTGGGGCTGTACGACGGCGTGCCCCTCACCGAGCGGGACAGCAGCTACACCTTCCGTGAACCCGACCGGATCTTCATCTTCCGCGGTCCGCTGACCCGGATGTGCCAGTCGCCGGACCAGCTGGTCGACGAGGTTCGGATCACCGTCGTACACGAGATCGCGCACCACTTCGGCATCGACGACCGGGCTCTGCACGACCTCGGCTACGCCTGAGTCACCCACGAAAACACTCGCTGCGCTCGCATTTCCGCGGCGATCCCGTAGAGAGCGCGCGAACTCCGGACCGTTTCGGCGGGCTCGGTGGTGCTCCCCTATGCTGTCCCAGTCGCTCTCGGGTTGCGTTCCGGAGCGGCAGGCCCCCATCGTCTAGTGGCCTAGGACGCTGGCCTTTCACGCCGGTAGCACGGGTTCGAATCCCGTTGGGGGTGCGGATTCGGAATGGGACCCCGTCGTGGGTTAGCATTCCGTGGCTTCGCAAGTGAGGCGAAGCCGCACCATCCAGGCCCCGTAGCGCAGTTGGTTAGCGCGCCGCCCTGTCACGGCGGAGGCCGCGGGTTCGAGTCCCGTCGGGGTCGCCACTGCGCGTGAGGCTCAAACCCTCAGCAGATGAAGAATCTGCGGGGGTTTGGGCCTCGCGGCGTTTCTGAGAGTCATTCTTGGCGGTCTTTGCCCAGGTCAGGGCACTTGCCTGGACCTCGGGGTCGAGGAGCAGCTCGAACGGCTGGGTGTGTGCTGTGGCCGCAGCGTTTGGTCGTCATCGACGTAGACCTTGGTGAACAGGGCCTGGTTGCACAGCTGCCGGGTGAGGTCGTCGCAGCGGGCGTAGAGGTCGCCGAGGCTGTCGAGCAGGTCGAGGCAGCGGGTTAGGACGGCCTTGGCGTCGGCGTACTCGCGGTGATGTCGTTCCAGCCGGCTGTTGAGCTGGTCCAACTCTGCACTGATCCGCGACTGCTCCTTCTTGAGCACTGCCAGCGGGATCGCGTCGGCGTAGTGGGCCTGCATGAGCTTGAGTTGCTCGTCCTCCATCTTGTCGCGCTGTTTGGTGAGCACGCTCAGCTCGTCCGCCTCGCCGGCCAGGAGCCGGTCGAACTCGTGATCTCGGACAGTGGCCGCGCAGCGGGCCGTGCCGTAACGAGGCGCCGCGCCGAGCCCGGCGTGCCAGAGCAGGTGATCCCAATGCGGATGCGTAGAAGACCCTGCCACAACGGGCTGGCCCAACTCGCGAAGGTCGTTCGCGAGGCAGGCGAATTCGGAGCCGGTCACCGCGAGGTCGATGAGCAACAAGCCAGCCCGGACCTGCACGACAACGGCGTTGCTCTGCATGAACTCGCTCTCGTGGATCAGCACGCCCGCCGCGACCTGCCTCAGCACGGGTGGGCTCCTTCCGCTTGTGGTTTGCAACCGCTTGTCGGGACCGTGGTATTGGCGGTAGTAGATTGCAAGCACTATGGGCGCAACGTCTGAACCGCGATCGGAGTGCGCGATCAACGCCGCAATCGAGGTGTTCGGCGATCGCTGGAGCCTGCTCGTCCTCCGCGACATCGTCTTCGGAGACCGCCGCTATTTCCGAGAGCTGCAGGCCAACTCAATCGAGGGCATCGCCTCAAATATCCTCGCCGACCGAACGAAGCGACTCGTCGGGTCGGGACTGCTCACCCGTGCGGACACGCGACCCGGCCAGCGAGCGCGCTACAGCCTGACCGAACCCGCGATCCAGCTGATACCCGTGTTCGCGCAGCTCGGCAGCTGGGGACTTCGCCACCGGCCCACGAGCTCCGCGCTGCGCGTTCGCGCCGAGCTGCTCGAACAAGGCGGCCCCGCGCTCTGGCAAGAGTTCATGGACGAGCTACGGCATTCGCATCTCGGCTCCGTATCCCACCGCGATCACCGAGCGTTCGCGAGCGCCTGAACGCGGCCTACCTCGCTGCCATCAACTCCTCGTAACTGCCAGACAGTCGGCAATGTCCACGGGCGCCGACGGACGCCGCCCGCGACCGGGGCGTAGCCCGCCTCGTCGAGCAGGCCGGCGATGCGTTCGGAGTTGTGCACGTTCATCTGGCAGCCGTAGGTGCGCACCTCGTACGTCCTCCTCATGATGCCAAGGGCAAATTCACCCTTGACAAGTTTTCTTGTCAATGGCACGGTGGCGTCATGCAGGACGTCGAGGTCATCGAGAGCGCGGAGGCAGCCGCCGCCGCGCTGGGTCCGGTCCGGGCCCGGCTGCTCGGCGAGCTGGCCGTCCCGGCCTCCGCCGCCGGGCTCGCCGCCCGGGTCGGCATCGCGCGCCAGAAGGTCAACTACCACCTCAAGGCGCTCGAGGCGCACGGCCTGGTGGAGCTGTCCGAGGAGCGC
>Ga0075530_1000682_pt1 | contig 16177 bp, 19 predicted proteins | sample NGEPerD_2_FD_75101 | JGI IMG/M metagenome (GOLD analysis project Ga0075530, IMG submission 75101) | Arctic peat soil microbial communities from the Barrow Environmental Observatory site, Barrow, Alaska, USA - NGEE PermafrostL1-D | ecosystem: Environmental > Terrestrial > Soil > Wetlands > Peat ... | reverse complement strand
ATCAATCAGTCGATTTAGTCATTGTTCGGATTTTTCAATGGCTTGGTTTGTTATGACCTTTTTTCTGAAACCAAAATCTAAGAAAGAATCAAACAAACTCTTGACTTTTATTAGCTGGTCTAACAATAATAAATCTCTATTTTAACTCTTTAATCGAGCCTTTTTGACTGCCTCAACGTAGGCGTAAGCCGTGTCCCGGATTTTGCCAAAGTCAGAATTCTCGATCGCCTTTTTGTCCACAAAGTTACCACCAACCCCTAAGGCACTGGCGCCAGCTTGAATGAAGTCAGCCGCATTGTCCAAATTCACTCCCCCGGTCGGAATAACCGAAATATAGGGAAATACATTTTTTATATCTTTGAAAAACTGTACCCCTAGACTCGAAGCGGGGAAGACTTTGACTAAATCAGCGCCAAGTTCTGCCGCGCTAAGGATTTCGGTAGGGGTCATAACACCCGGTATCACGATTTTCCCACAGCGGAGAGCGGTTCGAATTACCTCAGGTTGTAAGGTCGGACTTAGTAGAAAATCCGCACCGCTGTTAATCGCCATGCGTGCCGATTATGCATCTAACACTGTCCCTGCTCCAATCAAGGCCCGTCCCTTGAAACGCTCAGAAAGTTTACTGATCCACAAGAAAGCCGATGAACTATCCAACGTTACTTCCAAGGCCGTAACGCCTCCGTCTAAGAGGCTGTCTGCCACCCGTTCAACAGCTTCATCTGGAATTCTGCGGATCACTGCAACAACTCCATTTTTCACCAATTCCTGTATCAGTTTAACTTTTGGTAGCATGCTCTTCCCTCCATTCATTATCGATAGACCTCCTGAGTCTTTCGGTTGGGGTTAACTTGTTCCCAAGAAGGCAATCCATCCACATCACCCGTGACCGTCAGGGCAAAAGATGCAACACGATTTCCCAACTGAACCGCCTCGGGTAAAGCCGAGCCACGAATTAATCCGGACAATAACCCAGCTGCAAAAGCATCTCCCGCCCCTACAGCGTCAACAACTTTACTGACTTTTATCGCTGGGATGTAACCCTTTTCATCATGGGTTTGGAAATAAGCCCCTTCTTCCCCTAGTTTGATGATAACAACTTTCGCACCCTGGCATAAGAGAGCATCTGCAATTTTTTCAGGATGGGATTCCCCTGTGATCAATTTGCCTTCGTCAATTCCTGGCATTACAATATCACAAAGCTTGCAGATATCCATTAATGTCATGCGCGCTTCTTCGGATGACCATAGTTTAAGTCGGATATTCGGATCAAAAACCACCGTCACCTGATGTTTTCGAGCAAGCTTGATCGCCGCATAGACCGTTTCGCGACAAGATTTGCTCAGGGCTGGTGTAATCCCTGTAATATGCAAAAACTTAGCTGATGCGATATAGCTTTCATCTAAATCCTCGGGTCCCATATAACTTGCTGCCGACCCTTTGCGATAATAATAAACCTTAGGTTCATTTAGCTCATGTCTTTCTTTAAAAAACACGGCCGTTGAGTGATCGTTATCTAAAATAACACGCGACGTATCAATCCCTTCACCCCTAATAAAGTTAAGCACATAAAGGCCAAATTCATCATTTCCTAAGCGGCTAACCCAACCTGCTTGATGGCCCAAACGCGCCAGTCCAATCGCCACATTGGATTCCGCCCCTCCAATAGTCTTTTCAAAGCGACTAATATAGCGAAGAGGACCTATCGTGCTTGGCACGAAAAGAACCATAGTTTCTCCCAAGGTTACCACGTCCATATTCTTCCCCCCCCCCCCAGTTACCGATTAGTTACCGATTAGTGATCGATTGAAGGAATGCCTTACTTCTGGGATGTTCAGGGTGCGTGAATAACAATTCAGGATGCTTATCTTCAACAATCTTGCCTTGATCCATTACCACCATCCGATCTGCTACCTCACGGGCAAAGCCCATTTCGTGAGTAACGATCAACATCGTCATTCCTTCAGCCGCTAAACTCTTCATTACCGCTAAAACCTCACCAACGAGCTCCGGATCCAATGCAGAAGTCGGTTCATCAAAAAGCATCACTTTAGGTTGCATGGCTAGTGCTCGCGCGATTGCGACCCGTTGCTGCTGCCCTCCGGAAAGTTCACTCGGATAGGAATGTTTACGATCCGCCAAGCCTACTTTTTGCAACAGACTCTCAGCCATTTTTTCAGCTTCTGTCCGCTTCAAGCCCTTGGAAAAAATAGGCCCTAGACAAATATTATCGAGCACCGTTAAATGCGGAAACAAGTTAAACTGTTGGAAAACCATACCCACTTCTTTACGAATCTCTCTAAGTGTCTTGGGTGTAAGCTTTACCCCTTCAATCCATATCTCCCCGCCATCAGCCTTCTCTAGTCCATTAACACATCTTAATAATGTACTTTTCCCGGCACCGCTAGATCCAATAAGAACTACAACATCTCCCTTTTGTACGGTGAGATCAATTTCATCAAGAACTTTATTTGCTCCAAAAGATTTATATAATTTCTTAATTTCAATCATGAATCTGCCTCCTTTCAGCCCTAGCTACCAACAGTGATAACGGGTAGCATAAAATAAAGTAGAGCAAGGAAATCGTCAAATACACTTCGAATGGCTTCGATGTTGTATTAATAATGCTCTGCCCCTGTTTCACCAATTCTTGATAGCCAATGATTGAAGTTAAAGAGGTATCTTTAATCAGCCCTATATAGAATCCCACCAGAGGTGGATACACCAATTTCATCATCTGAGGAAGAATAACCTTCTGAATCATCCGGAAATAATTAAGTCCAATCGCTGATGCCGCTTCAAATTGACCTTTAGGGATGGACTGATACCCACTTCGGAAGATCTCTGCAATGTAGGCACCTGAATATAATGTAAATACCAACACGGCAGTAGTGAACGGAGATAGACTAAGTAATATCAATGCCACATCAGGGGCCGTATATTTTAGGATCTGACCTAGATATGGTAATCCAAAATAGAACATGAATAACTGCATAAGTAATGGGGACCCTCTAAAGATTTGGATATATACAGTCCCTACCACTCTTAACCATTTATAACGCCCAGTTTGTCCAAGACTTACGATAAACCCTAATAAGGAACCCAAAACAATAGCCAGCACGGAGAGTTCAACCGTAACAAAGAAACCTCTTATCAGTAGTACCCTAAAATCATATATAACAGACCAATCCAATGCCCCCACTCCTTGTCAGTTAATCAACTTCTCACCGGAAACATCTTTTTGTCGAGAAATGTTAGTAGTCGGACTAGAAATAGTGTCATGATATAGTACTCAGGTATCCTTTTTCCTTTATAGCAAAAAGCACCTGCTCCTGCTTGATTAAACTCTCAATTTCCTCATCCAACTTTGTGATGCGACCATCGTCAAACCCAACAAACTTTTCACGTTCCAACCTCGCTTTATAATTCCCCAGTAGCCTTACCTGATCCGTATAAAGTTTATTAAACACTCTAACAAATAAGCCCTTGATAGTTTCCTCTTTAACCCTACCCATGTCGCAGCTATTTTTCCCTTCATTAATATAGGTGTTGCAAACCCAACAGGCAATCTCTGCCACATTGCCACAATTATTCAGATGCCTTTTGAACGTGTTTCTACAATGGCCGCAAATAAGGGTGCTGGTCAAGGCGTAGCGTTTCAAGTATTTTTCCCGGTCACCCTTCAAGATTGCCCTTGGACTTGGCTCGTTCCACCATCAATTCCTGGACCTTCTCAAAATCTCCCAGTTTGATAATGGCGGGGTGGTTATCCTTCACATAGTACATGGGTGCATCGCCTTTATTTTTCTTCCTACTATATGCATCTGTAGTCACTGTTTTTTGGAGCAGCGCATCCCCAATATACTTCTCGTTAGCCTGTGTCAAGTCTTACATAAAAAAATAAATGACCTCCCGCAACATTTCCGATAATTGCAGATGGTCAGCTATGCATAAAACGATCTTCATTTATTAAGATAGAGTCGTCGTTATTTCCAAAAGTTCTTTATAATGCTGTGCATTGTCCGTTAGCCCAACTGCTCATGCGGGAGAGTAAAGATAAAAAATAAATTCGCAGTTCCAGCTCAATTTAAATCATCAAGTATTCTTTGTAGCAGGGTAGGCGATATTCTAAAATCTACATTCATTAACTTTGCTATATCGGATTTAAAATCTTTGATTATACCCTTTTTATAAGCGATTCTCAGTATGCCAAGAGTACCTATGCTGTTTAAATCAAATTGTTCTGCTTTGTTTCGTGCGTGGAGATCATCAAGAATGACTTCCTTTATTCCAAGTTCAGATGCTCCAATAATAACTTGAACCTCTCCAGGATGCAAACGACCTGAAAGAGCCTTTACCGCCAACTCATTCTGTACATTGAACTGGATAATTTGCCCTTTTGTAACAAAATGAGCAATCTGCGAAGCGGCATCATCAGTTTTGTGTGACAGCACAGTTTCCTCATATACAGCATAAGGAATGTATATCTTATTGAATATCTGGGTTAGTACATCCAGCCTGCCTATCTTACTCAGAAATATCAGCGGGCTGGAATTTGATACAATATTCATACACTGGGCCTCTCGCTTTCGTGGTTGGACATAAATTTCAGGTCATCTTCATACATTTCCTCTGTATATTCAACAGCAGGAATATTCAAATGGTTAAGGATATTGATAAATTCTGATAAAGACTTGCCTGCAAGTTGGGCTGCCTTTCCAAGACTTATATCTTTGGATACGAAGAGACCTATGGAAAGGTTGAGTTTTAGTTTATCCTCAAGAGTTTTGCCCTCTATATGCAGTGCGTTTATCTCCAATAACACATCCTCAGGCAGATACATGTTTACCGCTATCTGATTCATAATTTTTCACCATCCTTTTAACTTTTTTTAATCATTCCACAATTTGCATTATTTTTATTATAAATAATGCAATTCTATGTGTTGCTCATGGCGATGGTGCAAGTCACTGATTATTTCCATTATAACACAATTCAAACTGGAACAAGTATGAAAAATGGCTGAACAATTTAGCCTCTGCCAAGATAGGGCAAAAAAATTAATGCTTATCATTCTCTCAATTCAAGTTTCTTTCAATTTATACAACCACTTTAGGACTATTCTCCAAGAATTGCGGTCGGCATGACCATTTCCCTGTTTCCTAATCAATCTGACGGATGCCTACCTGCTTGACACTCATTCTCACACTTCCAAGGCCAAGCGGTTTGACCTTCCTATTTTGTGGCGCAGTCAGGATCATCAAACGTCAGGGGCCAGCGCAGCCGGTTCAATTCTTCCTCAGTGATATTCTCAAAATAAACACGAAACTTGAAAACCGTGGGTTCAGTTTTCCCTTCTCCCCGTTTTGCCCTTAAAGACCGGATTCTCTGCTTCATCTCTGTAGGGCTCTTCATTATTATTTACATACTTTTCCCATGCATCGCTATGCCAGTAAAATTTTGGTCCCCGCAGTTCCGGCTGGTTTTCCTTTAGTAATTTACGGCTATTCCCCACCATTTTATAATCATAAATCCAGTACCGTAAGAAGATTTTTTGACTTTTTCCCCGTACAGCGGCACTGTGTAAAATTCCACTGCACTCGGCTTGGGCTCACCCATTTCGGGCAATTCCGGCCAATAACATTCTTTCATGTGATTTTGATCGGGTTTATCAGTGTGGCATCTTCAAAACGCACCTTGGACACCCGCGCCCCTCCTTCGGCTTTCTTCCCATCTTGCCCTTCCCGAGGAACCATACCGAAAACGCACAGGCCGGACAAAGATGATCACGCCTTTCCAACGACTACAGACCTCAGAAATCTTTAATTGGTTCTCTAGCTGTCGGCGGTCCGCTGGTGGTATGGATTGTTGGGACACTGGAAAGTGCAGCTATTGTGGGTGGACTGAATGCTATTATTTTTCATCATCATTTCTTGGTACTTATCTAAAACCGCATCCAATTCTAGACTTGCAATTATGACTTCAGGATCCGCGTTAGATCTACATTGCCTGATTTCAAACAGGGGGCTTTGCATATTTTGGTGAATAGAGCTGTGTATTTTACTTTATTTTCCATTATCCAGTTTATTATTCCCGCCTTTCGCACCCATAATTTGTTAAATTACAAATACAGGTAATTTATTTTTCTGGACTCTCACCGCCCCCTGTGATAATCTATACTTAAAGCTTTTCAGCTTATCTAGGGGGGATACTCTTATGGAACTTGGAGCTATTTTCGAACACATCCAGAGACTGCCAAAACAAGCTCAAAACGCATTGTTAGGCGGATTAAAGCTGACTGACGCAAAGTACACACCTGCCGGAGCAATCCTTACGGCGATGTATTTGCTTACAGCACTTGGTGTTTTGCGCAGAATCGATCGTGTGTTGGGCGAAGAACATACATCCCTTGAATATCTAAAGAAAGAAATGGCTGCGGGCCGAAAACAAGTCCCAAGTAGCGGCATTTTGATCGGCTTGCTAGTTGCCGATATGCTTGCCTACCCGAAGCGAATTGCCCGCATTTACGAAGTTCAGACCCTGGCCAAAGCATGACATACGGATAAACTTCTCGGCATTGATCCAGATCTTTTGAACGATGATCGCCTACTTCGAACCCTCTCCAAACTGGGTGTGAACCCATCTGACATGGAAGACATTCTGCAGGGTATGACCTTGGATGTCTCTGAACAGTTTAAGATAGGTCTCTCTCGGTTTTTCGTGGACGGGTCTGTTTTACAACTTGACGGAGTTTTTGCACAAGCAAGCAAAGTCTGCCCCGGTCGAGGGCAAGATTCACTCAGCCAACTTGTCGCAAGCTTGGTTGTGGCTTCTGGTTCCAGACTCCCAGTCTCATTCGACGTGCTGCCGGGAGGTACGAATGATAGTACAACCTTGCCTAAGGCGCTAGTCGCCATGGATCGGGTAGCGCCGCCCGGTCCCATCGAGTGGATTGCCGATCGCATCTTCCCGACCGCGAAAAATATCCTTTTTCTCCAAAACCAGAAGCAGCGGGAGTATCGCTTCATTGCGCCACTGAAAACGGGCGTCTCCGAGAGGCGGTTCCTTGAGCTCACGGATCAAGCGTGGGATCAGGAGCAGTGGAAAAACATTCACTACCGAAGCGCCGAGGAAACGCGCAAAAATAGGGAACGCTCGTATCAGGCGTATGAGACGAAATGGACATTGACCGACATTGAAAAGCCGGAACTGCAGCCGGGTCAAACCCGACGCCCCAAAGGATCGATTATCTACCATGAAGTAATCGTGCGTTGCGCGGTCTATCGCCACGGATTTAAGGCCGACCAAGAGTTACAAAACCGTGAGAAGCAACGTGTAGCCTGCGAAGCAGCACTTGAAGATTTTTTAAAGAAACTGAACAAACGCAACCTGCAAACCCTTTCAGAATGCGAGCAAGCAGGCGTTCGTCTGCTAAAGGAGTTTCCAAAGGTAAAACCGTTTGTCAATTTGGAGTTATCGGAAAATGCCCATAAAGCTGTAGTGTTATCGTGGACCTGGGATGAGGACGCTTACACACGACAAAAACGTTATGACGGCATTTTCGCTATGCTAACGAATCACCCGCAAGATGTTTCTGCCAACGAACTACTCTGTCGCTATCGAGACCGCAACCAGGTCGAGATGAATTTCCGTGATCTTAAAGGTCTGCTCGATTTAGAGCGCATCTTTATGCAAATTCCCGAGCGAATTGATGCCTACTTGTTTATTAAGGTTCTGGCCTATTTCGTGCTGGCCTTTCTCCGTTGGTATGCGGAAGAACATGGATACGGCAAAATGACCGAGGCTAAAATTCAGGATCAACTGAGTGAGATGGGCATTAGTCGGATTAGCATCGAGCCTTTGGGTATCGACAAGTGGTCAGTAGCTAATGACAATCCCTTGACGATATTTTTTCGTTCATCCCTTGGACTTCCTGATCCTCATGAAACGATTAACATACTCAACACTTTAACGGATGCTAATCGACAGATCACATTATGGCTCCAAGATTGGGAACAGATACAGAGGAACGAAGGTATCGTGTCTCAGAACGATTCAGTCTAACGTTTTTTCCGACCTAATGGATATTAATCCCATATACTCATTTTTAAAGTGCGAAAGACGGGATTATTTCTTAACTTAAATTATTCTAACCTACGGGGTCCTGTACCCCTTATTCATTTATAAGTTTGGTTGATCCAATGGTTAAATTAAAATTATTTTCATGCTCTGTAATCACATAATCAACAACAAACCTTCTATCATTCTTAAAAAGAGTATCTTTCCTAAAAATCAAATAATCATAGATTTCATTAAACTCATCCTCTATTTGTTTATCCTTAACTAATCTTTTTATGATGCTATCCTTTTGTTTTTCTCTATCCTCTATTGGAAATAATGATATGTTCCAAACCAGAATCCCAAATTGTATCATGCTTTTATTCATTTCATCATTATCAATTCTTTCAGATAGAGGTTTTACAAATTCAAGGATAACCGCTGACAATTTATTTGCAGTGGGTAAGTTATTTTTATTTAATCTCTTTTTATTTAATCTCTTTTTCTTTTTCTTTTTTTTAATAACAGACATACTTACCTCCGTTTATTATGTCTTTAGTGTACCATCACCGATCAGAAAGGTGAAAAATTTCACCCACTGTGCATAGTTTCCGTTGAGCTGTGTGCTTGAAAGCCTATCAAAATATTCAGCCTTATCATGGAAGAGATCATATGACATTGAGATAACCGGTTTTGATAACACTTTATTTTGCAATAGCATCAACATGGCAAGTATTCTCCCAACTCTGCCGTTTCCTTTTTCAAACGGGTGGATTATTTCAAATTGGTAATGAACAAGTGCAGACTTTATGAGTACATCAATGTTGTCGTCTGCTGTCATAAATTTTCCAAAGTCATCTAAAGCTGATTCCAGATCTTCTGGCGCAGTGGGGTTGTACTCTTGTATATTGGAGGAAACATAGGGCTTTAGAAAAATTTGCGTTTCTCTAAACCTTCCAATATTCTTGTAGCCGCTATCCTTCAATGCAATGCCTTGTATTTCGGATATTAGTTGATTTGATACCGCTTTCCTCTGAGCGTACTGTATAGCCGTCACGCAGTTTAATATTGCCATCGCATTTTTACTTTTCTCGTTGTTAGAATCAAGGATATCATAAAAAGGTGTAGTTATCCCATCAATTTGGCAGGATAAATGGGCCTCTTTTTTCATGAGCAAGTTTATATATGTGTCAATATCTGGCATATACCTTGAAATGCCTTCAAGGATACCCAGAAGCCTGTGCGCTTGCGAAATCAGCATCATCATGTGCTCATCCATCGGCAGCACGTTATCTGTCAAGCTGCAAAGTGGTTTAGGAGTAAAAGTATAATAACTCCTTGAATCGTATTTTCTGGATATCTGAAATTCGTAATTTCCTGAATGATTAAACATAAACATGCTCCTAGATCATTTTATAATCTTCATAGCATGTTAAATTCATTTTTCAAGATTATATTGAAATATAAATCCCAAATACCGAGGCTTCTTTATAAAAACGTCAATAAATTTAAGCTATTCTATTTATGTCCTCTGTAACTCTATCGTTAGCCTGTGTCAAGTCTTACATAAAAATTTCTATATTACATTCCCTCTACAAAGTCAGTTTATTTGATATTTTTCTCTCGCTCCATCCAAGGCTTTGTGCCCATGCCTTATAATTACTTCGTTCTTCTTTGTCTTCACCTTCATAAATCTCCTTCAGGAAACTTACAAAGCCATGCAACCCTCCTACATCATCAAGAACAAATACTCCGTCCTTATGAATGCATACAGGCTTATGCTTTGTCAATACCGTCGCTTCTGCATCTAATAGTTCATCCTTTGAAATATAGCCCTTTTGAAGTAATTCCTTGCAATCCTTTTCCTTAGTAATGATTATTGTCCAATCATCTCCAAAATCATAATTGTAGATTAGTTTATGTGTTACTGGAAAGATATCATTATCACTACAAACAACATCATCATCTTTGAAAGCTAGAACCGTTGCTACTTCAAGTCGTTCAAGCAAGCTCTCTGTTCCACCCTCCATAGAAATGGAATTGTCCATTTCTTCCAGAGTTAATTCAATAAGTGGTGCTTTTTTTATAATTCGTGGTTTTGCTTTATCCTTTCCCTGGCTCCTATTCATATAATCACTAAAAGATTCCTGAACCTCAAGAATTGGAAAACGCTCAATTAATTGTTTAATGTCATTTTGAGCCCATTCAAAATCTTCCATAATTCCATGGAAGAAGTATGGTCCTGTATACTTTTTCTTAAGCCATGTTTTTATGCTCCCACTTTGGTAGTCCTCATCCCAAAAAACATCATGCTCGCACTCACCAGGAGGCTGAAATAGTATACCCACTAAATCAGTCCAGCCTTTTACAGTTCTATCTGTTAACCTGTTATAGATTTCCTCAGGCAGAACAAATCTGCGTAAATGAGAATTCTGCCATCCAAATAATCTCTGTATGGCATAGTGCAAATTATGAAGGGGCATATCTGATGGAATTAAAATATCTCTGCTGATTGAGTCTCCTGTTGATGATTCTCCATATTTGCGCAGAATCGTTTTCTCTGCATCGTCCAAATGGTCATCTTTTAATTCCAAATGAAGATATACTGCTTTAAACGCATTTGTATTGTTATAACTATCGTTTGTCATGAACTTTCCCTTTCTTGCTGACAAATTTCTTTTCTCATCTTTATTTATTGCCCTGTTTACAAATTTTTCACGGGCAATTTTAATTCTTTTTCTATATACTTTACTCTTTTTAGCATCTGTTGTTAGTTCCGGACCAGAATAAAGATTTTTTTCATATGGCAAGAATGCAGTAACTCTGTTTGTTGAAGTATTCAATTCAGTAGCAATTTCCGGAATACTCTTACCCATACTTCTTCTTTTTCGAACCTCCAAGCTAAAATCCGTTTTATATTCCCCTAATGTAATAAGAATCTTTCTAACCTTTGCATATGAAATTTTCAGTTCATCAGCTGTCTTCAACAAAGAAGTGGTTTTTTTATAAGATTTTAATACTTCCTGCATAAATGCTAATGTAGTTATTGTTTCATTCAGTTTTTTCTACCCCTTTCCAAAAGTAGTGTCAATACACGTGCACAAGGCTAGTATATCCTACGTTCAAAGTAGTGTCAATACACGGTTATATTTTTTTCACTTGTGCTTTAATAAATTTTAGCATGTTATTAATAAGCAAAATACCCTGATGTGTTAATCCCATCTGTTTACATATTTTCGAATAATTTTTTCAAACTTTCAAAAACCTTGCAATAATATTCTTTCTTTTCAACCTCCCGCTTAACTTTCTGGGCGGCTTCGAGATTAATTTCAAGGGCATTTGACAGATTACTTGCCATATACTGCTTTAAATTGAGTTCTTTTTGCAACTCATCCATCCGCCCATGCACTCATCCTTTTCCTTTCTTATTAACACTTACAAAGCAATTATGACTTTCGGTGCTGCTTCCCGTAAGTAAAAATCTATTGTCTGAATGTAAAAAAGCCATCAGTTGATTATCATTAAATGCCGGATAGCCCTCATTATAAAATTCCAGATGCAATTCATAAACAGTTCTGGGCTTTCTTTTTTTCTTCATAAAGTTATAGCAATAATCTAAAGTACCCTGGTCAAGTCGCAGAATATTGGGCTCGACAACCCATTTTACGACTGTTTCATCTTTTCCGGTTGCAAACAACGCATCCAATAAGCTGTGTTGAATATTAGTATCATCAGGATAATCTTTGTGTAAATTACTTAAAAGGCTTATTGCTTTCTCATATTCCTCATTAAGCACATAAGCCTCTCCAAGACCCCATTGGCAATCAGGGTCATCAGGATAATTTTCAGCTTTCTGACGTCTGTATTCCAGCAGACCCTTCCAATCTTTTCTGTCAAAAAACTCTGCTTCAGCTTCCCATTCTTCCATGCCACCATATCCGTCTTCATATTCATCATCAAAGTAGTATTCATCTTCATAATCCATTTCATGATAAAGCTCCAGGACCCATCCATTAAGTGAATACACATCTTCTTCAGATACAAACAAATAGTCATCATCTTCCTTTAGTTCATTCAGCACTTGTTTGACAGGCCTTTTTAGCTGGCGGTTCATAAAACCCAGGTCAGCAATGATTTCCATCACTTTTCCATCTGCCACCGCTTTTTCTATATCATTCTTAAGTCCTGCAGGGTGTATCATTGAGCAGCACCGGGGGAGCGTGTCCCATACACAACTGTAGTCTACCTCAAGTTTTCCATTAAAAAGCTCTTTGAAATAGAAAACAAGCTGCTCTCTCGAAACTATTCCATAATTCAATAAAATCAGGAGAGATTCTAAAGCCTCTGTTCTTATCTCCCTTTGAAAACTTTTTCTCATCATATATTTTTTTTCGCATACTTCTTACGATTTCTGCCTGTATTGCAAATAAAATTATTTCTATACTTCATCACATTTATCTCGAAATGCTTTAATCTCTTTTTTAAACGCCGAATACCTGCTGTATTTTTTATAATAATAAGCCAACATGACGTCGGTCACTTCGCCTGAGTTGGAAATGTTCATCAATTCATTCATTGTCACAAGAAGGTTTGCGGCAATGTAGTAACTCTCACTGCATTTATTTCCGACAATCTCATCAACACGCTTTGCAACTTCCTTTTTACACCATTTCAGATATCCTGCTGCCTCTTCGTCCTTTATTGTTCCGGCAACTGCATCGGCATTTTTTTCGGCAATATCTATAAAGGAGTACATAATATCATTTTTATCATTCGTGGACCAGGGCAACTCAAATGACGCTCTCCATCCGAATTTGATATCTTTCAGGCTATCTGCTTTTCCCCCTCCGTATCTCATTCCAAGCAAATAAATCATATATGGTATGGTGAGACCTTTTATTATGCCCTCATCGTACCGATCAACAGACTTGTTATTGCAAAGGGCAAATGATTCCCTGTATTTGCCCATAAGGACATATGCCTGGTTTACCAGATCCCAATCCATATCGTCATCATCAAACCCTTTTCCTGTCTTTTCCAGCAAATGCCGTTTTTCCAGTACAGCAAGAGCTTTACTCATTTCCTCCCTACTGCAGCCGCACTGTACTGAGGCTTCATGCAATTGTACAAGATATCCGATTGACATCCTTGAATAAAAAGCTTCACGGACTCCTTCCAGTACCATGGATTGATTTCCTGTATTCCTGCCGGTTTCAGCAATAGCTTCTGCAATATATTCTCTGCGTCTGCTTCCTTTTGGAATAATACTTATACCTGTCCTTGCAGCTTCAAGCGCAGATTTTTCATCCCCGCTTTTCTTTAATTCGAATATCAATAATTCAAAAGCTTCGGGATTGTTCCTGCCGTTTTTTATTGCAAAATCCTTAAGCCTTTCCACTCCACCAGCCAAAAGCAATGCCTGAAACAGGACAGGCTGAAAATAGAGCCTGTAATGATGGTTATCTGTCGGGACGGAACTGTACATTTCTATTATTTTTAATAAAAAGTCATCTTTTTCATTTTTAGTGAAAGCCATCTCATCCACAAGCTTTTCTATATCAACAGGCGTAGGTAAAAAATGACGGTATTTTGGTATAATTTCATGAAACCTTTCGTGCCGGTTGTCCACTTTTTCTAAAACCAACGCGGCCTTCAGTAAGCACAATCCCTCTTCTTCCAAGTCGGTAACCAGCATTTCTTCATAACTGCACCCTCTCGGCAAATGACCCGGCTCATCGGCCATCCAAAAAATTGAAAACAAAACCTCATATGCTTTTACTGCAAGCAGGTATTCTTTCTTTTCATATGCATGGCGGGCTTTACTGAAAAAGGCATCCATTTCGTCCGCCCAGCTCTCATCACCGAATTCCTTTTCCCTATGTGTTTTTTCGTCCCAATCCAAGTGGTCATAATACTTACCACCTTCAACCCTATCATGGAAGCTTTTTATGTCTTCCAGCAGCAAACCTGTACCAAGGTCGTCCATATTTTGGCTCCCTACTATCTCAAGTATGTTTAATATGATCTTTCGCTGTGACGGAGAGATATTCCTGGCAATTCTTGTAAACGCATTGTAATATTTCTCCAATGTATAATCACCAGTAACCCGTTTTAATTCCTTTATAAATTCTTTTATATCCACATTCTCACCCTTCTAATGCTTTTCCTATAATTCTCTTTTATTCTTAAAATTCTTTATCAAATATCTTTATATAACTCAACTTTCGCAGAGCGAGAGTTAGCATAGAACCCTAGTGTTAAAGGAAAAAATGTTTCATCAATATGCTCATTGACAAATAGAAGACACCTCTTTTATCTGGTATAGTGAATTTGACTAGAACACACTATCAAGCAGAAAAGAGAGGGCCTTCTACTTGATAATGATAACGCAAAAAGAACAGAGAAATCAACTACCTAAGGAAATCCAACCTACATTTAAGGAACTAAAAGTATTACAGCATCTCAGAAACGCTGGTTTTAAAAAGCGATTTGGCTTCAGTTGCACCTACCTCTTTCAAATCATCTTCGTTTTGATTTTCCACCACAAAAACTGGTTTCGTCTTCTTGAAACTGAGCGGGGTGAGCTATTCCCTGGCAAGGACGCCATTTATCGTTTTTTAAACCATCCAGGATATGCTTGGCGTCGTTTCCTAACTGCTTTAAGTGCGGAAACGGCTAAAAAAGTTTCTTCTTTAACCTCCAGTCATCGTGTAACCGCTTTTATTGTGGATGATTCTATGTATGAAAGAAATCGAAGTAAAGCCGTCGAGCTTCTCGCTAGGTTTTGGGATCATGCGAAGCGTTGTCACTATTTAGGATTTCGCATGCTCACGTTGGGGTAGTCTGATGGACATACGTTCCTTCCAGTGGATTTTTCCTTGCTTAGCTCGAATAAGTCCCAGATCAATGGGATTTCTGAGAAGATTGACAAACGTACATCGGGTTATAGACGACGTACAGAAGCGTTAAGACATGCCCCTGAGTTAATTCCATTGATGATTGATCGTGTTTTAGCAGTCGGGATGACGGCTTCTTATGTTTTAATGGATAGCTGGTTTACCTATGCTCCCCTGATTGGCGCAATTACTCAGCGTGGCTTGGATGTCATCGGTATGGTTAAATCCACGAATCAGCGTTACTTAGTGAATGGTAGGAAGTTATCTCTTAAAGAACTTTACAGTGCCGCAACACCAGTTCAAGGGAAAACCAAAGGAATACTCCGTTCTATTCGCACCCATATGGTACCCTTCCCCAATCTGGGAATGAGCGGGCGACTAAATAGGAGACTACTTATCTCCTACTTTGTTTTTTTTAAACATTATTCAAACCACTTATCCTTTTCTGCAACTTCTCCCACAGGTTTGAGCTGTTCATTTGCATTAATCTTACAAGATCTTTCCGCAAGGACTGCAATAACCTTAGGGAACTTCTTACAATCAGCCATAATTCTTTTTGCGATTTGAAAAGGTATTCTATCAGAAGCAATTCGTCGTCTAAATAAATAATAATTTAATCTTTGATCATATATATTGATCTTACTATACATGTTTTGGATCTCTGTCAAAACTGATTCATCGGAAGTATTGGATAGATATTTCTTAATTAAAAACTCTAATTTCAATTTAATTGTCTCTTCTGATACTATTGAGTCATCATCAATATTTTGCTCGTACCAAGGCCTTCACTTAACCTCGATATAGCACTATCACGCACTCCACGTGCCTTGGGGCTACAATCCAGATGTACTTAAAAAATTCACTATCATTTTTTTTAAGGTTTCGATTTGAATAAATCCACAAGAGCACTTAACTGCTTGCTCTTTTCAAATTTGTTACAGACTTTTACAAGAATCTCATCAAAAGACAGTACTGTTCCATTTCTTGATTTCACACTCTTAGGGACTTGTCCATTTTTAAAAGTCCCTAAATAAGTAGAATAAAAGTCCTCCAACTTTTTATAATCATCTTCATTTCCCATGTAAGCTATGTATAGAAGATTAGACCCTTACTTGCACAGTGGATATAATTCAAGCCTCAACACCTTGATTTAAGCCAAATTGGTCTCTGTAACGAAGAAATTTGGGATTTCGAAAAGCTAAATTCACTACTTTCTCAACCTT
>Ga0075530_1000681_pt1 | contig 16189 bp, 21 predicted proteins | sample NGEPerD_2_FD_75101 | JGI IMG/M metagenome (GOLD analysis project Ga0075530, IMG submission 75101) | Arctic peat soil microbial communities from the Barrow Environmental Observatory site, Barrow, Alaska, USA - NGEE PermafrostL1-D | ecosystem: Environmental > Terrestrial > Soil > Wetlands > Peat ... | reverse complement strand
CGCGCTGCCGCCGCGTGGGCGACCAGCGCTGCTCGGTTTCCCGCGGCGGCCACCGTGACCACCGCGCCTGGCGCCCGCGACGCACCCCACCGCACACGAAGTGCGGACCGAGGGGCGCGCCCCGCCGGTACGTCGGCGGTCTGCGGACACGCGAAATTAGGCCGACCTTCGCCGACCGCCAGCCATCCTACACCCGCCTGCGCCCCCGACTTCTGCTGCGTGTCCCACGTCTGGAGGCGTCGCGAGACGTGGAACACGCAGCCGAAGTTGGGTGGCTAGGGTCGACGGATGGCGGCGGACGGCGGCAACCCCCTGGTGGAGCGGATGCGTCCCTTCACCAGCACGATCTTCGCGGAGATGACCGCGCTCGCCCAGTCGACCGGGGCGGTCAACCTCGGGCAGGGCTTCCCGGACGCCGACGGGCCGGCGTCCCTGTTGAGGGCCGCGATCGGTGCCATCGAGTCCGGGGTGAACCAGTACCCACCCGGACGTGGTGTGCCCGCCCTCAGGGAGGCGATCGCCGTCCACCAGAAGGAGTGGTACGGCCTGGACGTCGACCCGGACACCGAGGTCCTGGTCACGACCGGCGCCACGGAGGCCATCGCCACCACGGTGCTGGCGCTGTGCGAGCCCGGTGACGAGGTGGTCGTGCTCGAGCCGTACTACGACTCGTACGCGGCCTCGATCGCGCTGGCCGGCGCCGTCCGGCGCAGCGTGCCGCTGGCCGCGCCCGAGTTCCGGCTCGACCGCGAGCGCCTGGCCGCCGCGTTCGGCCCGCGGACCCGGATGGTCCTGCTCAACTCGCCCCACAACCCGACCGGCCGGGTGCTCGACGCCGACGAGCTCGCCGCGGTGGCCGCACTGGCCCGGCAGCACGACGCGGTCGTGGTCACCGACGACGTCTACGAGCACCTGGTCTTCGACGGCGGCCGGCACGTCCCGATGGCGAGCCTGCCCCAGATGGCGGAGCGGACCATCACCATCTCGTCTGCCGGCAAGACGTTCTCGGTCACCGGCTGGAAGATCGGCTGGCTGCACGGGCCGGCCGCCCTCGTGGACGCCGTCGTGGCCGTCAAGCAGTTCGTCACCTTCGTCAGCGGCGCGCCGTTCCAGCCCGCCGTCGCCGCCGAGCTCGGCGCACCGGCGGAGGACTTCGCCGCCCGTGCGGCCGACCTGGAACGGCGCCGGGACCTGCTCGCGGGCGGGCTGGCCGACGCGGGGTTCGGCGTGCTGCTCCCCCAGGCCGGCTACTTCGTGGTCGCGGACGCCGGACCGCTCGGGTACCCGGACTCCCTCGACCTGTGCCGACGCCTGCCGGAGCTCGCCGGGGTCGTGGGCGTGCCGGTGCAGGCCTTCTGCGACGACCCCGAGCCCGTCGCCTCCTTGATGCGCTTCGCGTTCTGCAAGCGCGACGAGGTGCTGCACGAGGCGGTCACGCGACTGCGGGCCCTGCGCACCTGACGCCCTTCGGGTGCGGGACCGTGCTCGACGTCCCGTCCACAGGGCCGTTCGTCGTCCCGCCGTCCACAGGTCGGGGCCACCCGGTGGTCCGGGGGAGGCCGTGACCCCAGGCTCGGCGGCATGGGTTGGAGGTCCTGGCCGGTCCGGTCACGGCGCGTGGCGGTGCTGGTGGTGGCGCTGCTCGCGGTGACGGTGCCGGCCGGGTCGGGGTCCTCCGCCGCCGTGTTCGCCGGCTACCCCCCGCCGGCGGACCGCGCGGCGAAGGTCACCCCGGCCGCCCCACCGGTCGCCGCGAGCGACCGGTGGGGGTGGCCGCTCCAGCCCGTCCCCGCGGTGGTCCGGCCGTTCGAGGCTCCCCCCTCGCCCTGGGCGGCCGGGCACCGCGGGGTCGACCTGGACGGCTCACCGGGCCAGCACGTGCTCGCCCCCGCGGTCGGGGTCGTCACCTTCTCCGGTGTCGTCGTGGACCGAGGGGTGCTGGTGGTGGCCCACCCGGCCGGCCTCCGCACGAGCTACGAGCCGGTCCAGCCGCTGGTGGAGGTCGGCACGCACGTCGCCGCTGGTGACCGGATCGCCCTGCTCGGGCCCGAGCCGGGACACTGCGCACCCCTGACCTGCCTGCACTGGGGGCTTCGGCACGGGTCGACCTACGTGGACCCGCTGCCGATGGTGCGGCGTGCCGATCCGCCGGTCCTGCTGCCGCTCGGACGGCCATGACATTGGGGAGCGCGTACTCTCAGGAGACCTCGGCGAGCTTGTTGCGCAGCTGCAGCACGGCCTTGGTGTGCATCTGGCAGATCCTCGACTCCGTGACGCCGAGCACCCTGCCGATCTCGGCGAGCGTCAGACCCTCGTAGTAGTAGAGCGTGACGACGATCTTCTCCCGCTCGGGCAGCTGGTCGATGGCGCGGGCCAGGAGGAACTTGGTCTCCTCGCCTTCGAAGGCCAGCACCGGGTCCTCGGCCTTGTGGTCCTCCAGCGTGTCACCGAGGGACAGCTTGTCGCCCTTCTCGCCGCCGACGCTGAGCAGCTCGTCGAGCGCCACCACGTTCACGTACGAGACCTGGCTGAAGATGTGGTGCAGGTCGCCGAGCGGGATGCCCATCCGCTCGGCCACCTCGGGCTCGCTGGGCGTGCGGTGCAGCTCGGCCTCGAGCAGCGCGTAGGTCTTCTCCACCTCGCGGGCCTTGCTGCGCACCGAGCGCGGGATCCAGTCGAGGGCCCGCAGCTCGTCGATGATCGCACCGCGGATGCGCGAGATCGCGTACGTCTCGAACTTGATCGCCCGCTCGAGGTCGAACTTCTCGATCGCGTCGATCAACCCGAAGATGCCGTAGGAGACGAGGTCGGCCTGCTCGATGTTCGGGGGCAGGCCCACGCCGACGCGACCGGCGACGTACTTCACCAGCGGGGAGTAGTGCAGGATCAGCCGCTCGCGCGCCGCCGGGTCGGCCGTCGCCTTGAAGTCCTCCCACACGGCGCGCAGGCGTGCCTCGTTGTCGGCCACGGCGTCGACCGGCTCGTCGTCGGCGGCGTTCACACCCTGCGTCACGCCTGCACCCCCGCTCATCGACTCACGCCCTCGGATGGGCCTGCTGGTAGGTCCGGCGCAGGCGCTCGGTCGAGACGTGCGTGTAGACCTGCGTCGTGGCGAGACTAGCGTGACCGAGGAGCTCCTGGACGCTGCGCAGATCGGCTCCCCCGTCGAGCAGGTGCGTCGCGGCGCTGTGCCGTAGCGCGTGCGGGCCCGCGTCGGGCGCGTCAGGCGTCGCGGCCAGGACCCGGTGGACGACGTCACGCACCTGCCGCTGGTCCCAGCGGCCTCCGCGCGCGCCCAGCAGCAGCGCCGATCCCGACGAGGCGGTGACCAGTCGTGGACGCCCCCGGGTCAGCCAGTCCCGGACCGCCCGGTCGGCCGGCAGGCCGAACGGCACAACCCGTTGCTTGTCTCCCTTGCCGACGACGCGGACGGTCCTGCGGGCGGAGTCGACGTCGTCCACGTCGAGCCCGACCAGCTCGCCGACCCGGATCCCGGTGCCGTAGAGCAGCTCGAGCGCCGCCCGGTCGCGCAGGTGCGTGGGCAGGGAGTCGTCCGCCCGCACTGCCGCCAGCTCGAGGAGCTGGGTCGCCTGCTCGGCGCGCAGCACCGTCGGCAGGTACGAGTCCCGACGGGGGGCCTGCAGCCGGACGGCGGGGTCCCGGCCGGCCCGGTGCGTCCGCAAGGCCCAGGCCGTGAACGTGCGTGCCGCCGAGGCCCGGCGGGCGAGGGTGGCCCGGGCCAGGCCGGCGGCGCTCATCCGCGCGAGCCAGTCGCGCAGCATCGGCAGGTCGATGTCGTCCAGCGTTTCGGCACCCTGCGCCGCGCAGGTCCCCAGCATCTGCGTCACGTCGGCGGCATAGGCCCGCACCGTGTGAGGCGAGCGCCCGCGCTCCGCGTGCAGGAAGCGTTCGAAATCGCAAACCGCCTCGGCGAAGTCACGCGTCAGGACGTCCGGCACGAGGCACACGGTCGCCGCCCGCGGGCCGCAGCACAAGCACCGGAACCTTCCGGCGTGGCGCTCAACCGGTCGGCAGCCGACCCGGAGGAAGCGGCTGCAGCCGGCCCGACGACCTCCGAGGGGCACGTCGCCACACGTCACCGGCGCCCCGGTCGGCCAGCTCCATCAGCTCCAGCCGGGCCAGGGCGGTGCGCACCTCGTCGGCGGGAAGCCCGGCCACCCGGGCCACGGAGCCGACCGGGCGGCCGGCGCGCACCGGAAGCGCCTCCAGCACCCTGGCGGTCACCGGGTCCAGGTCGTCGTGCTCGGCGACCGGCGCCGGGGGCGGCGCGGGCACCCGCGTGCCGATCTGCTGGGCGAGCTCGGCGACGTCGTCCGCGTCCGTGACGCAGACCGCGCCGACGTCCCGCATCAGCCGGTGGCAGCCGGCCGACAGGGCCGACATGGCGGGCCCGGGCACCGCACCCAGGGGTCGGCACAGCCCGGCGGCGCGGTTGGCGGTGCTGATGGCGCCCGAGCGCCAGGCCGCCTCCACGACGACCGTGGCGCCGGCGAGCGCGGCGATGATCCGGTTCCGCGCCAGGAACCGGTGCTTCATCGGCGACGCTCCCGGAGCCTGCTCCGACACGACCAGTCCCGACTCGGCGACGGCGGCGATCAACCGCTCGTGGGCCATCGGGTAGGGCCGGTCGACCCCGTTCGCCAGCACCGCCACCGTCGTCCCGCCCACGGCGAGCGCACCCTTGTGCGCCGCGGCGTCGATGCCGAAGGCCGCTCCCGACACGACCGCGATCCCGCGGTCGCAGACTCCGGCGGCGAGGTCGCCGGCCACCTTCTCGCCGTAGGCCGTCGGCGACCGGGTGCCCACCACGGCCACCGAGGAGCGGACCGCCTGCTCGAGCGCCAAGGACCCCCGCACCCACAGGCAGACCGGGGTCTCGTGCTCGAGGTCGCCCAGCCGTGACGGCCACTCGTCGTCGCCGGGGACCACCACGCGCCCTCCCCGCCGCTCGACCATCGCCAGGTCGCGCTCGGGGTCGAGGCCGGGCAGGCGCACCCTCCACCGGGCCAGCGCGCCGTCGAGCCGCCGACGGCTGACCGCGGACGACGGCAGCGGGGTCCCGGTGAGCACGTGCCGCACCGCCTCGCCCGCCCCGAGCGTCGCCACGACGGCCGACGCGACCAGGTCGGGCGGCTCGACCAGGCGGCTCCACGCGGCGCGGGCCAGCCGGTCGTCACCGGTCCACGACGGGCTACTCACGCCGCGGCCTGCCCACGCTGGCGCAGGTTCAGCGCCCGGCTCACCTGGTCCGCGCTCGGTGAGGTCGACCCGGCCAGGTCGGCGATCGTCCAGGCCGTGCGCAGCACGCGGTCGTAGCCGCGGACCGTCAGCGACCCGCGGTCGATGGCCCGGTCGAGCTCGGCCGTGGTCGCCGCCGCCAGCCGCCACTCCTGCCTCAGCAGCGTGCCCGGGACCTCGCCGTTGCATGCCCACGGCGTGCCTCCCAGCCGCTCCCGTTGTGCGGCACGGGCGGCGGCCACGCGAGCGGCCACGACCGCCGTCGGCTCCCTCGTGTCGTCCCTGGCCATCTCCGCCCGGGAGACCGGCAGCACCTCGACCTGCAGGTCGACCCGGTCGAGCAGCGGGCCCGACAGCCGGGCCAGGTAGCGGCGTCGCGCCACCGGCGGGCAGTCGCACCCGGTGCCCTTGCCCACCAGCAGCCCGCACGGGCACGGGTTGGCCGCCAGGACCAGCTGGAACCGCGCCGGGTACCGGGCCATCCCCTTCGACCGGGCGATCACCAGCTCCCCGTGCTCGAGCGGCTGCCGCAGTGCCTCCAGCACGCGGGGGGCGAACTCGGGTGCCTCGTCCAGCAGCAGCACCCCACGATGGGCCCGGGACGCCGCACCGGGGCTGGGCATCCCGCTCCCTCCCCCGACGACGGCTGCGGCGGTGGCCGTGTGGTGCGGGTCCTCGAACGGCGGACGCCGGATCAGCCCGGCGACCGGGTCGAAGGTTCCGCTGAGGGAGTGCACCGCGGTCACCTCCACCGCGGCGGCGTCGTCGAGGTCGGGCAGCAGCCCCGGCAGGCGCGCCGCCAGCATCGTCTTGCCCGCCCCGGGAGGACCGAGCAGCAGCAGGTGGTGGCCTCCGGCGGCGGCGACCTCCAGCGCGCGCCGGGCCTCGACCTGCCCCAGCACGTCCGACAGGTCGCCCGGCCCGCCGTCCGGCGCGCGCTCGGCCAGCACCCCCATCCGGACCGGGACGTGGTCGTCGCCGGGGTCGACGTCCCCGCCGTGAGCGCGGACGACGTCATTCAGGTGCACGGCACCGAGCACGCGGGCACCGGGCACCAGCCGCGCCTCCTCGACGTTGCCGGCCGGGACCACGACCCGGCTGCGGCCGGCGCGGACGGCCGCCAGGACCATCGGCAGCACGCCGCGGACCGGCCGCAGGCGCCCGTCGAGACCCAGCTCGCCGAGGTGCACGGTCGACTCCGCCGACTCCCGGTCGACCGCCCCGCACGCCCCGAGCACGCCCACAGCGATCGCGAGGTCGAAGCTCGACCCCGTCTTGGGCAGCGACGCCGGTGAGAGGTTCACCGTGATGCGCCGGGCCGGCAGGCTGAAGCCCGCGTTCTGGACGGCCGCACGCACGCGGTCGCGCGACTCCGAGAGCGAGGCGTCCGGGAGCCCCACGAGCACGAACGCCGGTAGCTGCGAGGCGATGTCGGCCTCGACCTCGACGAGGTGGCCCTGCAGCCCGACCAGGGCCACCGCCTGGGTGCGCCCGACGGTCATCACGCCACCCCACGCAGGTGCTCGACGACGGCCGGCCCGCTCGGGGGCCTGATCACGGCCACCACGTCGACCCGCAGACCCACGCACGGCTGCTCGTGCTCCCGCAGCCACCGCGCCGCCAGCCCCCGCAGCCGGCGAGCCTTGACCGGCGTCACCGCGTCGAACGGGTGCCCGCACGCCAGCGACCGGCGCGTCTTGACCTCCACCGCCACGACGCAGCCGCCGTCCAGGGCGACGATGTCGAGCTCGCCCTCCTCGCACCGCCAGTTGCGGTCGAGCACCTGCATGCCGGCACGTTCCAGCCGGTCGACCGCGACCCTCTCCCCGTACCGCCCCACCGCCTGCGTGGCCCGCACCGGACACCACCTCCACGTCGAGAGGCTGGCGGCGGCGGCGCCGTCGACCCAGCGACGGACCGGGAGCTGTGGACGGTGGGACGGCGCGGCGGCCTGTGGACGGGAGGTCACACGGGCCCGGCGCCTACTGCTGGAAGCCCTCCGGCTTCGGCACCTCGAGCTCCTTGGGCTGCAGCTCCTCGACGTTGACGTCCTTGAAGGTGACGACCTTGACGCTCTTGACGAAACGCGCCGACCGGTACACGTCCCAGACCCAGGCGTCGCCGAGCGTCAGCTCGAAGTAGACCTCGCCGTCCGCCGACCGCGGCTGGACGTCGACGGAGTTGGCCAGGTAGAAGCGCCGCTCGGTCTCCACCACGTGGGAGAACAGCCCGACGACGTCGCGGTACTCGCGGTAGAGCGCTAGCTCCATCTCGGTCTCGTAGTTCTCCAGGTCCTCAGCGCTCACGTCCCCATCATGCCGTGTCCGGTCGGGGCGGTAGCGTCCGGCGGCGTGCAGCTGGAGTGGATCGTCCGGGACGACGTGCTGATGCGGCTGGACCTGTCATGAAGGTGGTCTCGGTGATCGCCGTCGGCGGCGTGTTGGGCGCCGCCGGCCGGTACGGAGTCGCCGTCGCCCTGCCGACCTCCACGGGCGCGTGGCCCTGGTCGACGCTCGCCGTCAACGCCACCGGCTGCCTCCTGATCGGCGTCCTGATGGTGCTCGTCGACGCCTGGCGGCTGCACCGGCTGGTCCGACCCTTCCTCGGGGTAGGGCTCCTCGGGGGGTACACCACGTTCTCGACCTACGCGGTCGACGCGCAGGCGCTGCTTGCCGAGGGCCGCCCCGCCCTGGCCTTGGGCTACCTGCTGGCCACGCCGGTGGTCGCCTTGCTGGCCGTCCAGATCGGCGTCGTCACGACGCGCGCCGTCATCCACCACCGCGGAGGTACCCGATGACCCTGACCGGCCCGGCACGTCGTCTCACCGTGCTGATCGGCGAGGACGACACGTGGAACCACAAGCCGGTGTACACCGAGATCGTGCACCGGGCCCACCAGGCCGGCCTGGCCGGCGCGAGCGTGTTCCGCGGCATCGAGGGCTACGGCGCGTCCAACCACATCCACACCACCCGCATCCTCAGCCTGTCGGAGGACCTGCCCGTGGCGGTGGTCATCGTCGACGCCGCCGAGAAGGTCGAGGCCTTCCTGCCGCAGCTCGATGAGCTCGTCACCGAGGGGCTCGTCGTGGTGGACGACGTGCACGTGCACCGGTACGTCGGCCGGCGGCCGCAGTGACCCTGCTCTTCGTGTGCATCGGCGCCGCCGTCGGGGCACCGGCCCGCTACCTCACGGACCGGGCCATCGCCTCGCGGCACGACTCGGTGTTCCCGTGGGGGACGTTCGCGGTCAACGTGGTCGGGTCCCTGGTGCTCGGCGTCCTGGTTGGCGCCGCGACCCAGCGCGAGGTTCCGCCGGGGCTGGTGGCCGGCCTCGGCACCGGCTTCTGCGGCGCGCTGACGACCTACTCGACGTTCGGGTACGAGACCCTGCGGCTGGCCGAGGACGGCGCCCGGCTGATCGCGACCCTCAACGTCGTGGCGAGCATCGCGGCCGGCCTCGGCGCGGCCGCCGCCGGGTACCTCCTCGGTCAGGCGCTGTAGCTCTCGGCGAAGAGCGGGACGTCGTCCGCACCCGGCTGGGCGAGGTCGATCTCGCTGTCGACGCCGCAGCCGGGCAGCCGCCAGCTGCGCCGGTGCTGCCCGCACGGCCCGAGCCGCAGCAGGGCCTCGAAGTGCTCGGGGGCCGAGTACCCCTTGTTCTCGTCCCAGCCGTAGCCGGGGTGGTCGGCGGCGCGCTCGACCATCAACGCGTCCCGGGTCGTCTTGGCCAGCACGCTGGCGGCGGCGACCGCGGCGCACCGCAGGTCCGCCTTGACCATCGTCCGGACCGGCGGCAGCACGTCGTCCACCTCGAAGAGGCCGTCCTGCGGGGCGCGGCTGGTCAGCCAGTCGTGGGAGCCGTCGAGCAGGACGACGTCGGGCGCCAGGTCGATGCGCGCCAACGCCCGCCGTCCGGCCAGGCGCAGCGCGGAGATGATGCCGAAGGCGTCGATCTCCTCCGGCTCGGCGTGCCCCACCGCCCACGCCGGTGCCCAGCGGCGCAGGCGCGGAGCCAGAGCCTCGCGGGCGAGCGGGGTGAGCAGCTTGGAGTCGCGGAGTCCGGCGGGTGCCGTCCTCGTCGTCTCTCGCACGACCACGACGCCCACCGTCACCGGGCCGGCCAGCGCCCCCCGGCCGACCTCGTCGACGCCCGCGACCAAGGCGTGACCGTCCCGCTGCAGCCGGCGCTCCTCGCGCAGGGTCGGGACCACGGAGCGTGGTGCCCGGACGGTCACGGCGCGGGAACTGCGGAGAACGTCGCGCCGTCGTCCGACAGCCGTGTCCAGCGCTGGATCGGCCAGATCGTCGCGACCGCGCGGCCGACCACGAGGTCGATGTCGACCGTGCCCTGCCCGGCCAGGTCCTGGTGGTAGCGCGAGTCCAGGGACGACGAGCGGTGGTCACCCATCACCCACATCCGGCCCTCGGGCACGGTGATCTCGAAGTTGACCTGGTCGGTGCCCTCGTCCGGGTAGAGGTAGGGCTCGTCGACCGCCCGGCCGTTGACGGTGATCCGACCTTCGGAGTCGCAGCAGGTCACGACGTCACCGCCCAGGCCGATCACGCGCTTGATCAGGTGCTCGCCCGAGTCCTGCGGGAGCACGCCCACGAACGTGAGGCCCTCCACCAGGGCCTGCGAGACTGCGCCTCGCTCCGGGTCCTGGGCCGGTGGCAGCCACTGGCCGGGGTCCTTGAACACCACGACGTCGCCACGGTCGAGGTCGAACGGACCGGGGGTCAGCTGGCTGACGAGCACGCGGTCACCGCGCACGAGCGTGGGTTCCATCGACGGCGACGGGATGTAGAAGGCCTGGACCAGGAAGGTCTTGATCAGCAACGAGAGCACCAGCGCGGTGCCGACCACGATCACGGTCTCGCGCAGGAACGACACCACGCCGGACCGGCCCCGGCGACGCCCCGTCGTCCGCTCGCCCTCGGTGGTCGCACCTCGTTCGCTCACCACGCCCACGCGCCGACCCCCTCCTGACGTGCTGTCGAGTGACCATCGTTCACCCGGCCCACGCCGGCGGCGCGTCCAGGAGGCCAGGCTACGGCCACGACGCGGCCGACGACACGGTCGACCGGCACCATCCCGCCCCCGGGGTCGCCGAGGTGGGCGCGCGAGTCCGCGGAGTCCGACCGGTGGTCGCCCATCAGCCAGAGTCGTCCGGCGGGCACCTCGACGTCGAACCGCATCTCGCTGGGCACGTCGTCGCCGAAGAGGTAGGGCTCGGTCAGCGGGACGTCGTCCACGGTGATCCGTCCCTGGTCGTCGCAGCAGCTCACCCGCTCGCCCGGCAGGCCGATCACGCGCTTGACGAAGTCGCCCTCCGACTTGTCGAACAGGCCCTCGCCGTCGAACACGATGACGTCACCGCGGTGGACCGGCCCGGTCCAGTAGTCGACTCCGGAGACCACGACTCGGTCACCGGGCTCGAGCAGCGGCTCCATCGAGGCCGACGGGATGACGTAGGCCTGCGCCACCAGCAGCCGGACCGCGAGCGCCACCGCGACGGACACGGCCGCGACGAGCACGACGTCGCGCACGGCGCCGCGCGACCGGCCCTCGTTCAGCGTGCCGCCGGGGCGTCGCGCTTCTCGCGGATCCTGGCGGCCTTGCCGCGCAGGCTGCGCAGGTAGTAGAGCTTCGCGCGGCGCACGTCGCCGCGGGAGACCAGCTCGATCCTCTCCAGCACCGGGGAGTGCACCGGGAACGTGCGCTCGACGCCGACTCCGAAGCTGACCTTGCGGACGGAGAAGGTCTCGCGGACGCCGCCACCCTGCCGGCTGATCACGTGGCCCTGGAAGACCTGGACGCGGGAGCGGTTGCCCTCGACGACCTTGACGTGGACCTTGACGTTGTCGCCGGCCCGGAAGTCCGGGATGTCGTCTCGCAGCGAGGCGGCGTCGACGTTGTCCAGGATGTGCATGGCAGGTCGCTCTCCGGCCGGTGCCACAGGTCACCCGCGCGCGTCGTGATGGCCTCGTGGGCCACCTGGTTTCGGTGAACAGTGCCGACGCTGTCTGACGGCCGCTGCGTTCCCCCGGTGGCAGGACGGCGGCCGGTCTACCGGCACGTCGGGTCAGTCTGCCACAGGCGGCCTGGTGTCACGAAACTGCTCGTCGTCCGAGGATCCGGCGAGCAGGTCCGGACGCCGGGCCGCGGTGCGTCTGAGCTGCTGGTCACGGCGCCAGCGCGCGATCTCGGCGTGGTGGCCGGAGAGCAGGACGTCGGGCACGCGCCGTCCGCGCCACTCGACGGGCTTGGTGTAGACGGGGTACTCCAGCAGGCCGTCGGCGTGCGACTCCTCGACCAGGCTGTCGGGGTTGCCCACGACGCCCGGCAGCAACCGGACGACGGCCTCGGTGATGGCCAGCGCCGCGACCTCGCCCCCGTTGAGGACATAGTCGCCGAGGGACACCTCCTCGACGTCCGCCCGCTCGGCCGCGTCCTCGACCACGCGCGCGTCGATGCCCTCGTAACGGCCGCAGGCGAACACCAGGTGCGGCAGGGTGGCCAGCTCGTGGGCCATCGCCTGGGTGAAGGGACGGCCGGACGGCGAGGGCACCAGCAGCCGTGGACGCGCGCCGGCGGTGCCGGCGCCCAGCACGGTGTCGAGGGCGAGGCCCCAGACATCGGCTCTCATCACCATCCCGGCGCCGCCGCCGTAGGGGGTGTCGTCGACGCTGCGGTGACGGTCCGTCGTCCAGCCGCGGAGGTCGTGCACGGCGACGTCGAGCACCCCCTGCTCGCGCGCCTTGCCGATGAGCGACAGCTCGAGCGGGGCCAGGTAGTCCGGGAAGATCGTCAGGACGTCTATCCGCATCTAGATCAGCCCGTCCGGCGGGTCGAGGACGATGCGACCGCCGGCCACGTCGACCTCGGGGACGATCGCGGTCACGAACGGCACAAGCCGCTGCTCGCCGTTCGCGAGCTCGACGACGAGCAGGTCCTGGGCGGGCATCGGCCGGACGTCCGCGACGGTGCCGATCCGATCGCCCCCGGTCGTCTCGACGCGCAGACCGACCAGCTCGTGGGTGCGCCACGCGTCAGGCTCGGCGTCGGTGTCAGTGCTCTCGACGATCTCCGCGAGCAGCAGGATGCCGCGCAGGTGCTCGGCCGCGGTCCGGTCCGGCACCTCCTCGAAGGTGAGCAGGACGCGGCCGTTGTGGTCGCGAGCCGTCGCCACCGTCAGGGGCCCGGCGTCCGGAGGATCGGTGGACAGCACGACGCCCCGAGCGAGTCGATCGCCCGGGGCGTCCGTCCGGACCTCGACGCTGACCTCGCCCCGGATACCGTGCGGCCTCCCGATGCGGGCGACGACGAGCTGCATCGCAGGCGCCGTCAGCGCACCCGGTCGACGTCGACGACGTCCACGCGGACCGGCGAGCTGCCCGCCAGGGCCCCGACGACGGTGCGCAGGGCGGTGGCGGTGCGGCCGCTGCGACCGATCACGCGGCCGAGGTCGTCGGGGTGCACCCGGACCTCCAGCAGCATCCCCCGGCGCAGCGACTTCTCCTTGACCCGGACCTCGTCCGGGTTGTCGACGATGCCGCGGACGAGGTGTTCCAAGGCGTCGGCGAGCACCGTCAGTCCTCGGCCTTCGCCTCGTCGGACTTGGGCTCCTCGATCTTGGGCTCCTCAGCCTTGGGCTCGGCAGCCTTGGGCTCGGCAGCCTTGGGCTCGGCCTTCTTGGGCTCGGCCTTCTTGGCGGCCTTCCTCGCCGTCTTCTTGGGCGTGGTGGCCTCGGACTTCGGCTCGCCCATCGACTCCTTGGCGGCGGCCTCGAAGGCGGCGCGCTTGTCGGCCTTGGGCTCGGCGACCCTCAGCGTGCCCTCGGCACCGGGCAGGCCCTTGTACTTCTGCCAGTCACCGGTGATCTTGAGGATCGCCGCCACCTGCTCGGTCGGCTGCGCGCCGACGCTCAGCCAGTGCTGCGCGCGGTCGGAGTCGACCTGGATCAGCGACGGCTCCTCGGTGGGGTGGTACTTGCCGATCTCCTCGATCGCGCGACCGTCACGCTTGGTGCGCGAGTCCATCACGACGATGCGGTAGTACGGGGCCCGGATCTTGCCCAGGCGCTTCAGTCGGATCTTGACTGCCACGAGTGTGGTGTCTCCAGCTTCTGGTGAGGTGAGCCTGCCGCGGCGCGCAGGGTGGGTCCTGGCGCCGGTGAGGCTGCGGGACTCGTGCGAACGGCGGAGAGAGGGGCCGCCGAAGCCCGGGTACGGAGGAGCATTCTGCCAGACGCGGTCAGGTGGTCGGTCCACCGCGGTCCCTCGGCGCCTCGGGCCGTGGGTAGAGCAGCTTGAGCCGCTCGAGGACGACGGGCAGGGCGTGGTCGAACACGCGGCCCGCCTCGGCGAGCTCGCGCGTGAAGAACTCCTTGTGGGCGGCCCGCCACGCCGCCAGCGTCAGGTCGCCCTCGCCCTCGGCCGCCGCGTGCTCGACGTCCACCTGGTCGAAGGGGACGACGCGCACCTCCTCGGTGCGCACCAGCGCCGAGGGCCGGCCGGCGCCGTCCAGCACGATGCCCAAGTCGCGATTGCTGGGCAGCGGCTCGTCGCCGGTCTCGTAGTGCCAGAACGCGCTGGCCGTCGCCGTCTTGGTGCCGGCCAGCACCAGGGCGAGCAGCCCGTCGGCCTCGGCCGCGTCGGCACCGAACGACCACGCCGGCGGGGGGACCATCAGCGCGGGAGTGCTGCCGGTCACCACCGCGAGCTTCCCCAACCCCGCCCGTAACCGCGCGACCTCCCAGAATCGGACCAGGTCGTCGGCAGGAGTCTCGCCCGCCACCGTCAGCGCCGCCGTCCGCGCAGGACGACGGCCCGCGGGCTCGCCAGCACGCCGACGTCCGCCCGGGGGTCGGCGTCGTAGACCACGAGATCGGCGCTCGAGCCCTCCTGCAGACCCGGTCGGCCGAGCCACGAGCGCGCTCCCCAGCAGGCGGCGTCGAGCGCCTCGGTCGCGGTCAGGCCGGCCAGCGTCAGCTCGCGCACCTCGCCGGCGACCAGCCCGTGGGCGAGGGAGCCCCCGGCGTCCGTGCCGGCGTAGATGCGGATGCCGGCCTCGTGGGCCGCCCGGATGGTGTCGTACCGGCGCTCGTGCAGGGCGCGCATGTGGTCGGCGTACTGCGGGAACTTGGCCTCCGCCCCGGCCGCGATCCGGGGGAACGTCGCGATGTTGATCAGCGTCGGCACGATCGCGACGTCGCGGTCGGCGAAAAGGCGGATCGTCTCGTCGGTCAGCCCGGACGCGTGCTCAATGCAGTCGATGCCGGCCTCGACCAGGTCGGTCAGCGAGCTCTCCGCGAAGCAGTGCGCGGTGACCCGCGCGCCGTGCTCGTGAGCCGCCGCCATCGCGGCGTCGAGGGCCTCCCGGGGCCAGCACGGCTCGAGGTCGCCGGTGTCGCGGTCGATCCAGTCGCCGACGAGCTTGACCCAGCCGTCCCCGGCCTTGGCCTCGGCGACCACGTGGTCGACGAGCTGGTCGGGCTCGATCTCGTGCGCGTAGTTGCGGATGTAGCGACGGGTCCGGGCGATGTGGCGCCCCGCGCGGACGATGCGGGGCAGGTCGTCCCGGTCGTCGATCCATCGTGTGTCCGCGGGGCTGCCGGCGTCCCGGATCAGCAGCGTGCCGGCGTCCCGGTCGGCGGTCGCCTGGGCCTCGCTGGTCTCGTCGTCCACCGCACCGTGATGGTCGAGACCGACGTGGCAGTGGGCGTCGACCAGTCCGGGCAGCGCCCATCCCTCGATCGTCGTGACGTCGTGGTCGCCGGTGGGGCGGGTGAAGGTGACGCGCCCGTCGAGCGCCCACAGCCCGTCGCGGACCTCGTCGAGACCCGTCAGGACGCGACCCCGGACGTGCAGCACCTCACCCATGCCGCGCGAACCTACCCCGCTACTCACCAGCCCCTGCATCACTCACCGAAGCAGGCGCCATGGGCACCGCGGCGCGGGTCCCGATGAGTGACGCGGGGCCCGGTGAGCAAGGGGGTCAGCGGCCGAGGAACTTCTCGAAGCCGGGCGGCAGGTCGACCGAGGCCGCGTCGGCAGGGTCCTCGGCCGGCACCCCGAAGGCGCTGCCGGGGCGGGACGGCGTCCGCTCGGCGGCCGCCTTCTCCTGCTCGGCGCGCTTGGCCGGGTTGCCGGACTTCGCCTTGCCCTTCTTGCGCTGCGCCTGGGCGCGGCCCTTGGCCTTCTTGCTGCCGCCACCCATGCCCGGCAGGCCGGCCATCCCCGGGGGCATGCCCGGCATCCCGCCGCCGTTGCGCATCTGCCGCATCATCTTCTGCGCGTCGGTGAACCGGTCGAGCAGCTGGTTGACGTCGGTCGTGGTGACGCCGGAGCCCTTGGCGATGCGTGCCCGGCGCGAGCCGTTGATGATCTTGGGCTGATGCCGCTCGTGCGGGGTCATCGAGCGCACGATCGCCTCGATGCGGTCGATCTCGCGCTCGTCGAAGTCCTCCAGCTGCTGGCGGATCTCGCCCATGCCCGGCAGCATCCCGAGCATCTTCTTCATCGAGCCCATCTTGCGCAGGCCCTGCATCTGGGTGAGGAAGTCCTCGAGGTCGAAGTCCTCGCCGGCGCCGAACCGCGCGGCGAAGTCCTCGGCCTGCCCGGCGTCGAACGCCTTCTCAGCCTGCTCGATCAGGGTGAGCACGTCGCCCATGTCGAGGATGCGGGAGGCCATCCGGTCCGGGTGGAACGGCTCGAACTCGGTCACCTTCTCGCCGGTGGACGCGAACATCACCGGTTTGCCGGTCACCGACGCGACGGACAGGGCCGCGCCACCGCGGGCGTCGCCGTCCAGCTTGGTCAGCACGACACCGGTGAGCTCGACGCCCGCCGAGAACGCCTGCGCCGTCGTGACGGCGTCCTGGCCGATCATGGCGTCGACGACGAAGAGCACCTCGTCGGGCTGGACGGCG
>Ga0075530_1000680_pt1 | contig 16195 bp, 17 predicted proteins | sample NGEPerD_2_FD_75101 | JGI IMG/M metagenome (GOLD analysis project Ga0075530, IMG submission 75101) | Arctic peat soil microbial communities from the Barrow Environmental Observatory site, Barrow, Alaska, USA - NGEE PermafrostL1-D | ecosystem: Environmental > Terrestrial > Soil > Wetlands > Peat ... | reverse complement strand
GGTCATGCGGGGGCTCCGGGGTCGAAGGAGGGGGCTGAGAACTCTCCTTCTCCTTGTGTAACGCCCGCCGGGATGGGCCAGGCCGGCCTTGTTGACTGCGGCCAGGCGGGGAACCCATCCCCATCCGGCCGGGTTGACTGCTCAATGAGGCCGACGCGGGCCATCCGGGCCGCGGCGGGTGCTGCGCTTACTGCTGAAAGATTTGGAATTGCGTGAAGGGAGGGGGCGAGGGTGGTGGCCGTTATCGGCCGCAGGTTGTCTGTTGGAAGCCCTTGCCCTCGGGACGAGGCGTGGTCGGTCTTCCGTGGGGCGTTACCGAGGTGCGAGGTGCTTACGGCAAAAAGGGCGGGTAGGTCCGAGGGGAGGGCTGCGCCCTGCCCTGCGGACCCGATGCGATTGTGAGCCGCCCTCGCCGTCAACCCGTGAGCTGCGCTCAGGGTCGCTTGCGCGCCGGCGCGACTCGTCGCGCCGGTGACAGCGGCGCGGCTGGGGGTGGTCGCGGCCGACGGTGTTCGGAAGTCGGCGGCCGAAGTGGAGCGGCTGCGGGCTGCGAAGAAGGTGAGCAGCCGCGAGAGGCCCAAGCCCCGGAACCGGGACAGGTCCCGAAACGCTTGGGGCCGCCCGCGCTGCTCATCGAACCGCGCCGCCCAGGGAGAGCGGAGATCGGTTCGCTCACTGCTGAAATACCTCCGGCCGGGAAGCCGAGAGGCCGTCTGGAGTCGCCCGCCAGGGAAGGGGGCGACTGCCACTGCCTGGGCCCGCCGGGCCCAGGGAAGATCGGCGGCGAGGGCCGGCGGCGCGAGGTGGGCGCCGACATAGACGGTCCAGGCCGAGGTGGATCGCCGAGACCCGGGCCGCCTATGTCGAGCGCCGCCCGCGCCTGCCGCTAGAGAAGAAGTGGTGATGGACACCCCTGACCGCACGAATCGCTCCTCGTCTTCTGCGTCCGCGGCTGGTTCTTCTGCGTCCGCGGCTGGTGGCTCTCCAGCGTTTCCCAATGCGGGTGAGCCCTGCGCTCACGGATCGCGATTTCTGTAGTTCCCATGCCTTCCAGTCCCGGAAGACGGTGGTAGTTATCGCACAGTTATATGGTTCTGTCAAGGACAGAAGATGGAACTCAACACCGCAACCAGTCGTCCCTTGCAGGCAAATCCCGCCTGGGGAGCCAGGTTCAGGCGCTCAGGCGAGGAGGGGAATCAGCTTCCGGACAGCGCCACGCGGCGGGCCTCGGCGGCGCCGAGGTAGGGCGTCAGCGCGAACTGGGCGAGGTCTGGGAGGAGCTCGGGAAGGCCCTCGGCCTCGCCGGCGGAGACCTTGCGGCCGATCTGAGTGCCGATCGAGCCGAGTAGGCCGCGCTCGGTGGTCTCGGGGAAGGGCTCGGGCCCCTCGCGCAGCGCCCGCCCCTCGCGCAGGTAGGGCGCGAGGCGAGCGAGCGCCTCCTGGTAGCGGCGGGAGATCGCCGGACCGGCGACGAAGGGCTCGGTCAGGCAGAGGCGGGCGAGCTCGGGGGAGGCGGCGAAGAACTCGAGGAGGGCGGCGAGGGATGCGCGGATCCGCAGCGGCCACTCGGACTCCGAGCCATAGGCCTCGGCGAGGCGCGAGGCGAGCGAATCGGCGGCCGCCTCGAAGGCGGCGAGGTAGGCGGCCTCGACGCCGTCGAAGTATTTGTAGAAGGTGCGGGTGGTGACGCCGGCGCCTTCGATGACCCTGGTGATGGTGGTCTCGTTGTAGCCGTGCTCGGCGACGGTGAGGACGAGCGAGGCGAGCAGGCGCTGGCGCTGGTTGTTGGCGACGAACTCCGGCGGCAGGCCGTGGCGGCCGTGCGGGAGTCGCGCCAGCTCGTCTGGCTGCTCAGAACTCTCCCCGGGCGGCTCGCTCGACACAGGGGCAAGGATATTCGCTCTTACAGCGGTTTGGCGCGGCTGTGTCGGAGGCGAGCGAAAAAGCCCTACCGCGAAGCGGCGTCGGCGGCCGCGGCGACGCCGAGGAAGGGGAGCAGCGCGAACTCGACCAGCTGCGGGCGCAGCTCCTCGAGCTGCTCGGGCACGCCGGTGAGGATCGCGTCGTAGAGAAGCCAGTAGAGGCCGTCGAAGACCGACTCCTCGACGCTCAGCGGCAGCTCGGCCTCCACCACCTCCTGGCGGGCGGCGTGCAGGAGCGGGGCGAAACCCGCGAGCGCCCGCTCGCGGGCGCCCTGCATCGCCACGCCCAGCAGGGGAGCCTCGACGATGCAGGCTCGGGCCAGCGCGGGCTCGGCGACGGCGTAGTCGAGCAGGGCCGCGATCCCCGCCGAGACTCGCTCGGGGAAGGAGTCCGGGTGGCGCTCGCAGGCCTCCCCCACTCTGCGGGTCGCCTCGCCGAGGCCGCGATCATAGGCGGCGAGGAAGCAGTCGGATTTGGAGGAGAAGCTCTCGTAGAACTTGAGCTTGGCGACGCCGGCGCGCTTGACGATGTCGGCGACGGTGACGGCGCGGTAGCCGCGCTCGGCGACCAGCTCGACGGCGGCGGTGAGGATGCGCTCGCGGCGGTGGTGGACGACGACCTCACGGCGCAGCCGGTGTCCGCCAGGACGGGCCCGCGGTGGCTGGGACGGCGAGGATCGTTCCATCGGGTCAGGATAGCTTCGGAATTTAGAACCGCTCTCTTTCCTTCAGGAGTCCATGTAATATCCCGCTCTCCGAGAAACGGATGTAGGGTATCGGGAGACGCCAAGAGATGACGAGCATGGCGACCAACGGGACGTGCGGGCCAGCGCCGGAGACGGGGGCGCAAAGTCAGGCAAGGCCGCCGGATGGGCGATCGGGTGCCAAGAACTGAGATGCAGCCAGCGGCACGGGAGCGCCTGCTCGAGGCGATGCTGAGCGAGCTGGGCGAGCGCGGTTACGGCGCGATGAGCGTGGCCGATGCGCTGCGCGAAGCCGGGGTCTCCAGGGCGGGCTTCGAGGCCGAATTCGCAGACAAAGACGCCTGCCTCTTTGCCGCCTATGGGCAGCTGACCGAGCGGCTGGCACGGAGGACAACAGAGGGTTGCCCGCTCGGCGACGAGTGGCCGACGCGCGTGCGCCAGGGGCTGAAGACGCTGCTGGAGGAGCTGGCGGCGGCGCCGGCGATGGCGCGGGTGGCGATCCGCGCCTTTCCCGCGATCAGCCCCGAGGCCCGCTCCCGCTACGAGGATTTCGTCGAGGGCTTCGGGCCGCTCTTGCGGGACGGACGGGAATTGGCGGAGGCGGGCGCGGAGCTGCCGGGCGAGGTGGAGATGCTCGCGGTCGGCGCCGCCGAGGCGATCGTCTTCGAGGAGGTCGAAGCGGGGCGAGCAGCGCAGCTGCCCGATCTGGCCCCGGCGATCCTCTTCTCGGTGCTGGTTCCCTTCCTCGGGCCGGAGGCAGCCTCAGCGGAGATGGAGAGGGCGCAGCAGGCGAAGTAAGGCTGGCGCCGGGGTGAGTCACTCTCACCCTTGCTACACCGAATCGCGCAACTTACACAGAATCGCGCAAGCGTTGTGCGAAATGTCACTTGGTGTCACACTGGCGTGATGGGTTCACAGGCTGCGGACCTGCCAGAGCGCAGGCCGCAAGAGATGAGAAGCCTCCCCCGCGACATCGTCGCCCCCTCGGAGCGAGACCGCCTGATCGAGGCGATGGCATTGAGCTGCGCTGAGCGCGGCTACGCGGCGACGAGCGTGGAGGAGGTGACCCGGCAGGCGGGCGTGTCGCGCCGCGGCTTCGAGCAGAACTTCGCCGACAAGGCCGACTGCGGCACCGCCGCCGTCAACCAGATGCTCGCTGACATCACCGCGACCGCTTCGGTCGCCTACTCGCCCGAGTACTCGGAGTGGGAAAAGATCCTGCGCGGAGTGCGGGCGCTGCTGGAGCTGATGGCGGCGCGGCCCTCCTTCGCGCGCCTCGCCCTGATCGAGGCGCGCCAGGGGATGGAGCCGGAGGCCTACGGGCTCTATACCGCCGGCATCCGGGTCCTGACCGCGATGCTCGGTCGCCTGCAGGCAAACGCCCTGGCCGGTATCGCCCGGCCGCCGAGCGCGATTCGCGGCGCGATCGGCGGCGCCGAGACGCTGATCAGGCGGGAACTACTTGCCGGACGGCCCGAGCGTCTGCCCGAGCTTTTGCCGGACATCATTTACGGCATGTTGGCGCCATACCTCGACCAGCAAGAGGCACTCCGTTATGCGGGGCTGGCCAGGGAATTGCTGAACGATGGTGGGTGAGAACGAGGTGGATCGAAATGAGTACGTCAACGCAGTTCGAGCGCGAGCGCCTGCTCGGCGCGAAGCTCGAAGAGATGGTGGAGAGCAGCCCTGACGGGGCCGAGGTCGAGGCAGCCCTGCGCCGGGCCGGCGACGACGGTGAGGAGTGGCTAGCCGAGTTCCTCGACAAGGACGCCTGTCTGTTCGCGGCCTACGCACAGCTGACCGAGCGGCTGGCCCGCAAGACGGTCGAGGGTTGCGGACACGGTGAGGATTGGCCGCAGCGAGTGCGCTGCGGATTGGAAGCACTACTGGAGGAGCTGGCGGGCGCGCCGGCTGTGGCGCGGCTGCTGATCCGGGCCTTCCCGGCGATCAGCCCCGCGGCCCGCGCCCGTTACCAGGCCTTCGTCGAAAGCTTCGCCCCCCCTGCTGCGAGGGGGACGGGAGTTCGTGGGGACCGGCGTGGAACTGCCGCGCGAGGTGGAGATGTTCGCGGTCGGCGCCGCCGAGGCGATCATCTTCGAAGAGATCGAAGCGGGGCGAGCGGCGCAGCTGCCGGTCCTGGCGCCGGCGATCCTCTTCTCGGTGCTGGTCCCGTTCGTCGGGCCGGAGGCTGCCTCGGCGGAGATGGAGAGGGCGAGCGACGTGGCGGAGAGGGGGGATCGGGAAGCGGCGTGAAGAGGGCACCGCCACCCTCGCCCGGGTGCCGTCCCACTCGATCGTCGCCGCGGCGGTGCCCTTCTCGCCGACCGCAAGGTCAACGCCGGCGGTGCGCATCAGCGGCCCCGTCACCACCGAGGTCGAGCCGCTGCCGGCTTCCGCCGGCCGTTGACAAATTCCCTACGCGGGCACCTCGCGGGAGTCGAGGTGCGCGGCGACCTTGCGCTTTACGCGCTGGAGGGCGTTGTCGACGGTCTTGGTGTCGCACTCGAGGCGCTCCGCGGTTGCCTCGTAGGAGTGGCCGTCCAGGTAGAGGGAGAGGACGCGGCTCTCGAGGTCCGAAAGGACGCCGGAGGTGCCGGAGAGGCAGGAGACCAGGCTTGCCAGCTCTTCTGTGGCGATCACCTGGTTGACCGGGTCCGAGACGGTCGGGCCCGGCAGGATCTCGTCGAGGGTCGTGTCCGAGTCGCCCGCCGCGGCCGGGGTCTGGCTGAACGAGACGTACTGGTTGAGCGGCGTGTGCTTGTTGCGCGTCGCCGTCTTCACCGCGGTGATGATCTGGCGGGTGACGCAGAGCTCGGCGAAGCTGCGGAAGCTCGACTCGCGATCGCTGCGATAGTCGCGAATCGCCTTGTAGAGGCCGAGCAGGCCTTCCTGGATCAGATCGTCGCTGTCCCCGCCGAGCAGGAAGTAGGACGAGGCCTTGAGGCGGACGAAGCCGCGGTAGCGGTGGACGATCGAGTCGTAGGCGTCGGTCCGTCCCTCCTTCGCGAGGGCGACCAGATAGTGATCATCAAGTTCAGGTTGAGGGTTAGAGCTCGGCTTGGTAGAGCCGTTGAAATGCCCACTGGGGAGTCGCAATTCCTGCGTAGGCGACGATAGAGCCACAGATCCTTCTCCTTTGAGATGAAGGGTCGTGGCGCCGGTACCTCCCCTGTGGCGCCCTTATTGACTGGATAAATCTCAGACTCAAGCTGAGGTTCACCCTTTCTGGCGCGTTAGTCTTACCTCCCGGCGGAGTTCTGTCAACCCCAAATTGCGAATTTCTGCAATCGCCGTTGCAGGTGCTACCGAGGCGACCGCTGGCGTGCGGCCTCAAAAAGCAAGGCGGAAGCCGCCGCCGAGACGTTGAGCGAGCCGACCTTGCCGACCTTCGGTAGGGCCACCAGGCCGTCGCAGGCCGATGCGACTCGGGGTCTGATGCCTTTTCCCTCACCGCCCAGGACGAGGACGGTCGGTCCGTTGAGGTCGGCGTCCCAGGGAGCGTCGCTTGCCTCGGCATCGGCGCCCCAGATCCAGAAGCCGGCTGCCTTCGCCTCGGCCAGCCACTCGGCGAGGTTGCGGACGCGGGCGACCTCGAGGTGCTCGACCGCGCCCGCCGACGCCTTGCAGACGACCGCGGTCACCCAGGCCGAGCGGCGTTCGGGGATGACCACGCCGGCGGCGCCGGCGAACTCGGCCGAACGGCAGACGGCGCCGAGGTTGCGCGGATCCTGGACCTGGTCGAGCGCGATCAGCAGCGCCCCCTCCCGCCTCAGCAACGCGTTCGGGTCCGCGTAGGGATACGGATCGACCTCGGCGACGACGCCCTGGTGGTCCGGGGAACCGCATAGCTGTTGGAGATCATCTGAGGAGGTCTCGGGGGATTTCCAAACACGGAGCACTTTCCGCCTTCCCTGTTCCGCCTCCTCAACCGGCCGTTTTCCGTAGATCAAATTCACGATCGAGGACGCCGATATGCGCCGGTCACGTGCGTCCTCGGGGAACCAACTTGGCGCCGTCTGAGGAATCCCGAACGTCCCAGCCGAGCTCGGCCAGCCGGTCGCGGATCTCGTCGGCACGCGCGAAGTCCTTGACGGCCCGTGCCTGCTCACGCTCGGCGAGCAACCCCTCCGCCTCGTCTCCAGCCCCCTGCTCGGCCTCCGCCAGCGACTCGAGCCCGACCAGCTCCAGCATCTCGCGCACCGCCTCCGGCGCCCCTGGAACCACCTCCCGGTTCGCTTCCGCTACAAGCTCAAAAACCTCGGCCATCGCGCGCGGCGTGTTGAAATCATCGGCCAGGGCGTCGCGGAAGGCGGTGAGGCGAGAGCCGGGGGGTCCCCCGATGGGAACTTGTGAGCCGGCGAGGCAAGGGCCCTCGCCCGACGATTCGACGCGGGTTCCCGGCGGGGGACCCCCCGGCTCTCGCCCCCCCTGGCCCGTTCCCGACGCGTCCACCGGATGCTCGCGGAAGAAGTTGCGCAGCCGCTCGACCCGCGCCGCCGCCTGCTCCATCTGCTCGGGGCCGAAGGCGAGCGGCTGGCGGTAGTGGCCGGAGACGAGGTAGTCGACGACCGCCTCGCGGCCGTAGCGGTCGAGCGCCTCGGAGAGCTGGAAGATGTTGCCCTCGGACTTGGACATCTTCTCGGCGTCGGTTTCGATCATCCCGTTGTGCATCCAGAGGCGGGCGAAGGGGCGGCCCGCCGCCTCGGACTGGGCGATCTCGTTCTCGTGGTGGGGGAAGACGAGGTCGGAGCCGCCGCCGTGGATCGCGAACGAGGGGCCCAGCTCGGCCTCGGCCATCGCCGAGCACTCGATGTGCCAGCCCGGCCGCCCCGGCCCCCAGGGCGAGTCCCAGCTCGTGTCCTCGCCCTCCTTGCGGGCCTTCCAGAGGGCGAAGTCGAGCGCGTCCTCCTTGAGCGAGGCCGAGCCCGCCTCCTCGCCCTGGTCCATCTCCTCGGCCCGCCGGTTGGACAGCTTCCCGTACCCCTCGAAGCTGCGCACCCGGAAGTAGACATCGCCGCCGGACTCATACGCGTGCCCGGACTCGACCAGGTCGGAGATCAAAGCCACAATCCCCTCAATCGTCTCGGTGGCCAGCGGCTCCGCATCGGGCCGCCCCAGCCCCAACCGATCCGTGTCCTCGAAATACGCCCGCGTCATCCGCTCCGCGAACTCCCCCGAGGGCTCCCCCGCCTCCCGCGCCGCGTCATAGATCTTGTCGTTGATATCCGTGACGTTGATCACCAGCTTGGTTGTGTAGCCCTCTGATTCGAGGAATTTCGCAAGCAGCGTGAAGATCACGAACGGCCGAGCATTCCCAATATGGATTCGGCTATAGACCGTCGGACCGCATGCGTAGATGCCGATCTCGTCGTCGGGCTCGAGCGCGCGCAGCTCGCCGCTCAGCGTGTCCCTGATCCGCACCTCTCGCATCAGGCCGGATGCTAGAGGGGCCTAGAAGGTGCGGTAGCCCGCGCCCGAGGGCGACGCCTCGTTGCGCACCCACGCCGGGGCGGTTTCGTCGGCCGCCGCGAGCACCTCGCGCCGCGCCTTCTTCGCGCTCGCCTTGATCTCGTCCTCGGCGACGCGACGCAGCCTCTCCTCGCGCTGCTCGGCCTGTCCCCGGATCCGCTCCGACTCGGCCTGCAGCTGCTCCTCGGCCCGCGTCCTGGCCTTCTCCTCGGCCTCGCCTTCGACCTTCTCGAGCAGGTGGCGGACCCGTTCCTCGGCCTCGCGGCGCACGTCCTCGGTGCCCTGCATGACCCGCTCCTCGATCTCCGCCTCGAGCCGGACCGCAAGCTGGTGGGACTCCTCGGCACGGGCCTCGGCCTCGGCGGCGCGCTGCTCGGCGGCGGCAATGCGGCGGTCGGCCTCCGCCTGCGCCTTTTCGAGCACCTCGCCGGTCCGCTTCGAAGCCTCCTCTTCGGTCCGCTTCACCGCTCGCGCCTGGGCCTGGTCGGCCTGCGCCTTGTCGGCGGTCATCTGGGTGGCGAGTGCCTCGCGGTCGGCCTCGGCGCGCTTCTGCGCCCGCTCAAAGGCTTTCTCGGCGCGGTCCCGGCCCTGCTCGGCGCGCGCCACGCGCATCTCCGCCTCGCGGCTCTTCTCGCGCTCGGCGGCGATTCGCTCGCGGCCCTGCTCGCCGATCCTGCCCAAGGCCGCCTTCGCCCGCTGCTTGACCTCGGCGGCGGACCTCTCCGCCTCGGCGACCCGCTCCTCGCTCTTCCGCACCCACGCGAGGGCCTGCTCTGCGACCCCACGCATCTCCTCGGTCGCCTCCGCTACTGCGTTCAGCCTGACGGCGGGCTCACCCATTCGTCGCAACCTACTACCCGCCCCGGGAGCCACGCGACCCACACCTGACCCTAAAACCCGCAATTAGCAAGAAAGGAATCGGTCGGATGGACGACGCCGATCAACCGTGCCCGCGGGGGCGCGACTGGCCAGACGCGGCCGCTGCGCGTAGCGCCGCCCCAGGCGCGAGGTCGTGGGCGCCGATCCAGCGCAGCGCCAGGCGCGTCAGCCGCGACTGCGGGAATCGGTCTTCGGTGGGTCGGCCAACTTCCTCTTGAGGACCTTGCCGGTTGCGTTGCGCGGCAGCTCCGGCAGGAACTCGACCTCACGCGGCGCCTTGTAGCCGGAGAGGTGGGCCTTGACGTGCGCCTTCAGCTCGTCTTCGGAGACCTCGGCGGACTCGGCGATCACGACGAATGCCTTCAGCCGCTGCCCGAACTCCTCGTCCTCGACGCCGATCACCGCCACCTCGACCACCGCCTCGTGACCGGCGAGCAGGTCCTCGACCTCACGCGGGAAGACATTCTCTCCCCCGGAGACGATCATCTCGTCGTCGCGGCCGTCGATGAAGAGGCGCCCGCTGGAATCGAAGTGGCCGACGTCCCCACTGCACAGCAGGCCGTCGATCACGTCTTTGCCGCCGCCGCCGGTATAGCCCTCGAAGGACATCTCGTTGCCGACGAAGATGCGGCCGACCTCGCCCGGCGGAACCCCATGCCCCTGCTCGTCGTAGAGCCGCACCACCGTTCCCCGCGGCGCCCGCCCGGCCGTGCCGGGCGCCGCCCGCAGTTCCTCCGGCGTGGCGACGGTCGCGTAGGCGACCTCGGTTGAGCCGTAGAGGTTGTAGATGGTGTCGCCGAAGCGGTCCATCCACTCGATCGCCAGCTCACCCGGCAGGGTCGAGCCGGAGAGCGAGGTGATCCGCAGCGAGGAGAGGTCGTACCTGTCGAGCGTCTGCTCGGGGAGCTGCAGGATGCGCTGGAGCATCACCGGCACCACCGCCAGCACCTGGGCGCGGTGCTCCTGCACGGCGCGCAGCGTCCCCTCCGGGTCGAAGCGCCGCCGCAACACGAGCGTCGAGGCGGTCGGCAGGCCGATGATGAAGTGGAAGAAGCCCCAGGAGTGAAAGAGCGGCGCCGCGATCATCATCGTCTCGCGGCTGCGGTAGGGGATCCTGTCGATCAGTGCCGCGATCGCAAGCAGCCCGTCGGGGCTGGAGCGCTGGGCGCCCTTCGGCGACCCGGTGGTGCCCGAGGTGAGGATGACGAAGCGAGGCTTGTCGGGCGGCGGCTTCAGGTCGGAGTCGTCGGCGGAGGCGATCAGCGAGTCCAGGGTCGGCGCCTCGGCCTCTCCCTCGGTCCAGCCGACCACCCGCTGGACGCTCCCGTCGACGCCGTCGAGCAGCTCGGTGAACTCCTCGTCGTAGACGAGCGCCTTGGGCCCCTCGCGGCGGGTCACCTCGGCCAGCTGGGGACCGGCGAACATCGTGTTGAGGTAGAGCGCACTGGCGCCGAGCTTGGCGGCTGCCAGCGTCGTCTCGATCAAGCCGCGGTGATTGCGGCACATGATCCCGACCCCGTCGCCGTGGCCGATTCCCATCCGCTCGAAGGCATGGGCGAGCGCGTTGGAGCGCCGCTGCAGCTGCTCGAAGCTGAGCGAGCCGCGTTCGTCGATCAGCGCCGTCTCATGCGGGTAGCGGATCGCCGCGGTCGTGATGCCGAGGGCCGGCGAGGCGCCCCAGCGCACGAATGCGGCGACGACCTTCGCCGACTGGTCGGGGCGGTGCAGGCCGAGGATGCCGGCCTCGCGCAGCACCTTGACCTCGAACGCTTTGTCCGAGGCCTTCTGCCGCGCAGCCGCCGCGATCGATCCGAGCCTGCCCATCGAGCCGCGAAGCCTATTCGCTCTCCACCGAAGCCACGGCGATGCAGGCGATTCCCTCGCCGCGGCCGATCCAGCCCATGCCCTCGTTGGTGGTCGCCTTGACGCTGACCCGGGCCGAGGTCGCATCGGCGAGGATGCGCTCCATCTCGCCGCGGTACGACCCCAGCCGCGGCTCCTCGCAGATGACGGTCGCGTCGATGTTGACGATCTCGCCGCCGATCGTGCCGACGGCGGTGCGCAGCAGGTCGATCGAGTCGGCGCCGCGCCAGCGCTCCTCGTCGTCGGGGAAGAGGGTGCCGATGTCGCCGCGGCCGGCGGCGCCCAGCAGCGCGTCGATCACCGCGTGGGTGAGCACGTCGGCGTCGGAGTGGCCGCTGAGGCCGCGCGTGTGCTCGATCTCCACACCGCCCAGGATCAGCGCCCGGCCCTCGGTGAAGCGGTGACTGTCGTAGCCGATGCCGACGCTCATCTCAGCGATTCTCGCCTACCCGGGCGGGCAGTGACGCCAAACTGCGCCGCCGGCGCTCGAAGACGCAGATCTCCCCCACGCCGAGCTCGTCGAGGAACTCGAGCGCCCGCTCATAGCCGAAGCCGACCTGCTCGGGCAGGTGGGCGTCGGAGGAGAGGGCGAAGGGGGCGCCGGCCTCGACACACATCTCGGCGAAGGCCCGCGAGGGGTAGAGCTCGTCGACCGGCTTGCGCAGCCCGGCGGTCGAGACCTCGACCGCGATCCCGCTTGCCGCGATCGCCTCCACCGCCGGCTCGTAGTAGTGGCGAGGGTCACGCTCGGGCAGCGGCCGGGCGCGGCCCCAGACCTTGACCAGATCGGGGTGGGCGAGGATGTCGAAGAGGCCCGAGCGGGCGCACTCGGCGAGCGCCTCGAAGTAGCGGCGCCAGACCTCGTCGGCGTCGCCCTGCCCCTCCCAGACGTCCCAACCCTCGTGGTCGACCGCCGCCTCGCCGAGGAAGTGGACCGAGCCGACCACGTAGTCGAGGTCGCGTGCCTCGAGCAGGGTCGCGGTGCGGTCCTCGGCGCCGGGGACGAAGTCGCACTCGACCCCGAGCTTGAGCCCGGCGCCGCGCACGAACTCGCAGTAGGCGTCGAGGTCGTCACGCGCCTGCTCCTGCCAGAAGGGATGGCGCCAGAGCTCCAGCGCCTGGGTGAAGCGGTGGACGTGCTCGGAGACGCCCAGCTCCTCGACCCCGGCCGCCGCCGCGGCCTCGCGATAACGCTCGACGTTCTCGGCGGTGAAGTACCGCGCCGGCGGCGTGTCAGGGTCGTCGGGGCGAAGATGGAGGTGGTAGTCGGTCAGCATCGGGGCACAACGTTACCCTCGCCCGCGCATGGTCCACCTGCGGATTGTCGTCCCTGGCCCCAAGTCCGAGCGCGTCATCGGCCTGCTCGAAGCGACCCCCTCGGTCTCCAGCCTGGCCCGGATCGAGGGCGCCGCCCGCAAGCCGCGCGGCGACGTGATCCTCTGCGACATCGCCCGCGAGGACGCCAGCGTCGTGATCGACGACCTGCGCGAGCTGGGCGTGCCGGATCAGGGTTCGATCTCGATCGAGGAGATCGACTCGCAGCTCTCGGTGCCGGCCGAACGGGCGGAGCGGGCAGCACGTGGCCTGGCCGGCGACGCGGTGGTCTGGGAGGAGGTTGAGTCGCGCACCTCCGAGGCGACCGAGCTAAACGCCAACTTCCTCGCCTTCATCGTCCTCGCCTGCCTGATCGCCTCGGTCGGCATCATGCTCGGCCAGCCGATCCTGATCGTCGGCGCGATGGTGGTCGGGCCGGAGTTCGGGCCGCTGGCGGGGATCTGCGTCGCCGTCGTGCAGCGCCGCCGCGCCGTCGCGCTGCGCTCGCTCGCCGCGCTCGCCGTCAGCTTCCCGATCGCGATCACCGCCGCCTTCCTCTTCAGCCTCCTCGCCAAGTCGACCGGGCTGGTCGAGGCGAGCTTCGACCTCAACGACCACCCGCTTACGTCCTTCATCTCCGAACCGAACACCTTCTCCATATTCGTCGCCCTCTTCGCCGGCACGGCGGGGGTGCTCTCGCTCACCTCGGCCAAGTCAGGGGCGCTGGTCGGGGTGCTGATCTCGGTGACGACGATCCCCGCCGCCGCCGCGATCGGCGTCGCCGCCGCCTTCGGCGACTGGGCCGACTGGCGCGGCGCGATCGCCCAGCTGGCGATCAACCTCTGCGCGATCGTGATCGCCGGGGTGGCGACGCTGCTGGTGCAGAACAGCGTCTACCAGCGGCGCCGCAGGCGCCACCGGGCGGAAGGGTCGCGGGCGGCAGGAGGACTGCCAATCGAACCGAGCGGTCGCCACCGGTGATCGTCCCTGCGCCGGTCTGGGTCCTACCCGACTGAGCGCTCGGAGAGCAGCAGCTCGGCCAGCTTCAGGTCCAGCGGCGTGGTCACCTTCAGGTTCTCCGGCGGGGCGGGGTGGATCAGCACCCTGCCACCCGCCGCCTCGATCAGCATCGCCTCGTCGGTCGCCGCCTCGACCTGAGCCGGATCGGCCGCCAGTGCCCGCCGCAGCGCCTCGACCCGAAACACCTGCGGCGTCTGCGCCGCCCACAACTTGCCGCGATCCACCGTCCGTTCCACATCGATCGCAGCCTTTTGGGGGCTATGACCCTGCGATCGGCGATCCGAGGACCCGCTCGGCCCTGGCGCGGCCCGCTTGATCGTGTCGGTGACCGGGGTGGCGGTTATGGCGCCGTCGGCCTCCGGGTCGGCGGCGAGGGTCGCAACCACGCCCTCGACCAGCTCCGGCGTCACCAGCGGGCGCGCCGCGTCGTGGATCGCGACCAGCTCGGTCCCCACCGCTTCCAAGGCGTTGGCCACCGAGTGAGCGCGGGTGGCGCCGCCCTCGACGACGCCGAGGTCGTGGCCGCCCAGCTCGTGCAGGTGGCCGGGTGGGCAGGCGACGACGATCGAGCGCACTCCGGCAGCCGCGCGCATCGCCGCGATCGACCACTCGACCATCGGCCGGCCGGCCAACGGCACAAAGGCCTTCGGACCGCCGGCTCCAAGCCTCTCCCCGGAGCCGGCAGCCGCGATGACCGCGGTGACGGACGCTGCAGCGCGAGATGAACTCTTACGCGGTGGCGGTGGCGGCGAAGCGGTCCTCCAGCAACCCGTCGAGGTACTCCTCCGCGCCCTCCTCGTCCTTGTCGAGCGCGTACATGAACTCCGACGAGAGGATCTTCTTGGCCCGCGTGTACATCTGCTTCTCGCCGGTGGAGAGGCCCTTCTCCATCTCGCGGAGCGCCAGGTTGCGGACGACCTCGGCGAGCTCGAAGACGTCGCCGGTCTTGATCTTCTCGCGGTTGTACTTGAAGCGCCGGTTCCAGTTCTTCGGCATATCCGACACGTCATCCGTGAGGACGGTTGTGACCTTCTTGATTTCGACCTCGTCGATGACCCGTCGCAGTCCCGCCCTGCCGGCGTTTTCGCAGGGAACCATCACGGTGAGTTGGTTGTGGATGATCTTGATCGTGAGGTATTCGCGCTCCTCACCCATCAGCTCCCGTGCCTCTTTCTTCATCACCAGACCGGCTCCGTGATGCGGATAGACGACCTTGTCGCCCTCCTCGAAGTCGCAGACGTACTCGACTTCCTCGACGCTTACCTCGGTGGCCTCCTCTAGCTGGGGAATCACTTGCTCCTTTCGATTTGCGACGGCATCGGGCAGCCGTCAACTCTGTAAGTGCCGGTCCACCAGATCGACCTCCTGGAGCCGCCGCAGGCCCTCGCGGATGTCCTTGGCCTGGGTCTGGCCGACGTCCTCGACGGCTTCGAGGCCGGCGTCGGACGCCGCCAGGATCTCCTCCAGGCCGCCGAGGTCGTGGATGATCTTCTGGACGACAAGCTTGGGGATGCGCGGGATGCGACCCATCACGCGGTAGCCGCGCGGCGCGATTTGGAAGTCGAGGGTGTTGAGCTTGCGGTCGTAGCCGAGCAGCTCGGCGAGGCGGCCGAAGTCGAGCACGTCCTCGTGCGGCAGCCGGGCAAGCGACTGCTGCACCATGGCCAGGTTCTGCTCGGAGTCCTCGACCGAGTAGTCGCGGATCAGCGCCGACTTGTCGGCGGCGACGCCGACCATCGTCTCCTCCAGCTGCATCTCGATCAGCCGGCCCTCGGTGCCGAGCTCGACGATGTAGCGCTCGACCTCGACCGCCATCCGGGTCGTCAGCTCGGCCCGCTGGAGGACGGTGAGCGCGTCGTAGAGGACGCCACCGCCTTCGAACTCGAGCACGGTGAGGCGGTTGGAGACCTGTTCGAGACGCTCGCGGTACTTCTCCAGCGCCGCCAGCCCCTGGTTCGCCTTGGCCAGCACCGCGGGGATCTCCTGCAGGATGTACTTCGTCCCCTCGATGTAGAGCGAGACGACGTCGCGGCGCTGCGAGATCGCCACCACCAGTGCGCTGGTCTGTTTGGAGACGCGCTCGGCGGTACGGTGGCGGGTTCCGGTCTCCGAGGAGAGGATGGTCGGGTCCGGCATCAGCTGGACGTTGGCCCAGACGATCTTGGTCGCCTCGGCGTTGAGCACGATCGCCCCGTCCATCTTCGCCACCTGGTAGAGCATTGCCGGCGTGTAATCGATGTCGAGCCTGATCCCGCCGGAGAGCAGGTGGGAGATGTCGCCCGGGTCGCCGACGACGATCAGGCCGCCAGTGCGGGCATGGACTATGTTGTCCAGTCCCTCGCGCAGGGAGCCGCCGGGAGCGACAACATCCAGGGCTCGCAGTAGCCGGGGATCCTGCCGTTCCGCTAGCTCGTGAAGCTCATCCCCGGGCGGCGAAGACATCCGCTCTAGGATGGCAAATTCCGCTCTACAATGCGGTCTGACTAATCCCAAGTGGACAGATCGGAACGGTCATTGTCAACCGAATTGGTCACTTAGGACGCATTTTCGGGGGTTTGACCCGGCCCAGGGGTTGCCAGGCAAAGACACCGAGACCCAGGTCGCGCTCGGCGTCGACGCCCCAGCGCGCGCCGACGGATATGGGACCCGCGCGCCGGGATGCTCAGGAATCGGCGTCGTCGGCCGGTGGCGTCTCAGAACGGGGATCGTCCTCACCGCTCTCGTCCTTCTTGGCGCCGACACCGACCTTCTCCGGCTCGGGCTCCGGCTTCTTCAGCGGCTTCTTCGGCGCGATGATGGTCAGCTTCAGCGGTTTGTCGTCCTCGTCGCCGGAGGCGTCGCGCTCGACCATCACGGTCGAGCCGGGGACCATCGGGCCCTGTCGCAGCACTTCGTCGGCGAGCGGGTCCTCGATGTAGCGCTGGATCGCGCGGCGCAGCGGCCGGGCGCCCATCGAGGGGTCCCAGCCTTTCTCGACCAGCAGGTCCTTGGACTCGTCGCTCAGTTCCAGCTGTAGCTCGTGCT
>Ga0075530_1000677_pt1 | contig 16209 bp, 13 predicted proteins | sample NGEPerD_2_FD_75101 | JGI IMG/M metagenome (GOLD analysis project Ga0075530, IMG submission 75101) | Arctic peat soil microbial communities from the Barrow Environmental Observatory site, Barrow, Alaska, USA - NGEE PermafrostL1-D | ecosystem: Environmental > Terrestrial > Soil > Wetlands > Peat ... | reverse complement strand
GCGCTGCCGCCGGACGGCTTGCGGCACGTGCGCGGCAACAGGATCTCGATGATCTTCCAGGAGCCGATGACGTCGCTCAATCCGCTGCACACGATCGAGCGTCAGATCGCCGAGGTGTTGCGCATCCATATGGGCCTGTCGGGCGCGGCGGCGCGGGCACGCGTGCTCGATCTTCTCACCAAGGTCGGCATCGAGGACCCGGAAGGCCGGCTCGCCTCTTACCCGCATCAGCTCTCGGGCGGCCAGCGGCAGCGCGTGATGATCGCCATGGCGCTCGCCAACGAGCCGGACCTGCTCATCGCCGATGAGCCGACCACGGCGCTCGACGTCACCATCCAGGCGCAGATCCTCCAGCTTCTGCTCGACCTCAAGGCCGAGTTCAACATGGCGATGCTGCTCATTACCCACGATCTCGGCATCGTCCGTAAGATGGCCGACCACGTCTGCGTCATGAATGGCGGCCAGATCGTCGAGCGCGGCGAGACCCGCGAACTGTTCGCCCATCCGCAGCACGCCTACACCAAGCATCTCATCGCGTCGGAGCCCAAGGGCTCGCCGCCGCCGGCCAATTCGAAGGCAAAGACCATTCTGACGACCGATGATTTGCGGGTGTGGTTTCCCATCAGGCGCGGATTCTTGCGCAGCACTGTGGGCCACATCAAGGCGGTGGACGGCATCACCCTCGAAGTGAAGGAAGGTCAGACGCTCGCCGTGGTGGGCGAGTCCGGGTCGGGTAAAACGACTCTCGGCCTCGCCCTGCTCAGGCTTGTGTCGAGCAACGGCCCGATCGTCTATCTCGGCGACCGCATCGACGGCTACGATTCGAAACGCATGCGCCCTCTCCGCCGCGATCTGCAGATCGTGTTCCAGGACCCTTACGGCTCGCTCAGCCCTCGCCTGTCGATCGGCCAGATCATCGAGGAAGGGCTCAACATTCAGAGTCCGGGCTTGAGCCGCGCCGAACGCGATGCCCGCGTCAGCCGCGCGCTGAAGGAGGTCGGGCTCGACCCCGGCTACCGGGACCGCTATCCGCACGAATTCTCCGGCGGGCAGCGCCAGCGCATCGCCATTGCCCGCGCGCTGGTGCTCGAGCCCAAGTTCCTCATTCTCGACGAGCCGACCTCGGCGCTCGACGTGTCGGTGCAGGCGCAGATCGTCGATCTGTTGCGCGAGCTGCAGCGCCGCCACAAGCTCGCTTATTTGTTCATCAGCCACGATCTCAAAGTGGTGCGGGCGCTCGCCAACTCCATCATCGTGCTGCGGCATGGCAAGGTGGTGGAGCAAGGGCCGGCGCAGACGGTGTTTTCCAAGCCAAAGACGGATTACACCAAGGCTCTGTTGGCGGCCGCCTTCGAGCTGGAGGCCACGCGCGGGCCCGCCGTCTCGACTTAACATGCGGAACCCAAATCCCGATCCTCACGTTTATGCCTTGAACGTTTCACGGCAACGGAGGATCAACGAATGCGCGGCATTCTCTTGTGGCTGATCGGTATTCCGATCCCCATCATCATTCTGCTTTATCTGTTCGGCGTGTTTTAGCCGTGGCGCGTGGCAACCGGCGCACGCCGGTCACCTCGAAGCCTGCCACTTTGATGCGGTCGCGGGCTTCCCTGAACGGCTCGATCTCCACAGCCATGTGATGGGCGTTGGCGTGGAGGAACTCTTCCGGGCTCGTCATGATGCCCACATGGCCATTCCAGAACACGAGATCGCCGCGCACAAGCTCGCCCGTCTGCCAATCGAAGGCGTGGCCCGCCTCTTCCGCCTGCATGTCGGCATCGCGCGGCACGACGTGACCGGCTGCGGCGGCGGCGAGTTGCACCAGACCTGAGCAGTCGAGCCCGACGCTGGTCCGTCCGCCCCACAGATAGGGCGTGCCGACAAACGTCTCTGCCACGGCGACATAGTCCGCGGCGATCTCCGCCACAGGCAGCGCATGGCGCGCATAAACGAAGCCGCCGCTTTCGAGCCGCAGGAACCGCCCCGCGGTCTCGGCCACGGTGACGCGGGCATTGAGACTGAGCATCGCCAGCGGCGGCACCTTGGCGTCTGGCTCCGGGAGGACATACGTGCGCAGCACGGAGACCCGGTGGGTCGGCGCGGTGACCTCGGGGACGAGGCCACCGCTCGGCACGTAACCGACATAGTTGTCGTGATGGAGCTGAACCCAGGCCCAGCCCTCGCGCTCGTCATACACGGTCAACGTTTCGCCGTGCAGCGCCTCGGTGTCGAGGGGCGCATCGAAGCGCGGTTCACGCCGCAACGGCAGTGCGGGCGCGGCGACTTGGCGGGGCTCGCCGGGCACGTAGCGCTCCGCGGCGACCGCGCCGCGCAAATGTTCGGCCGCAAGATCCGCGCGGTAGGCATGGCGGCGCGGATCGGGCTTGGTCACGACCCCAGCTCTTGACGGAAGAACTCGAACAGCGCGCGGGCAGCTTGCGGCTCGCCGCCTAGCGGCCGGCCTGGCTGCTCGCGCGGCACCCAGCCATAGATGTCGAGATGGGCGAAATGCTTGGCGTCCTTGACGAAGCGTTTGAGGAACAGCGCCGCGGTCACCGAGCCGGCAAACGAGCCCTCCGAAATATGACTGACATCGGCGACATTGCTCTTGAGCAGCTTGTCGTACGGCGCCCACAACGGCATGCGCCATAGCGGGTCGCCAACGGCGTGGCTGGCACCAAGAAGCTTGCCCGCGAAGTCGTCGTCATCGGCGTAGAGCGGTGGCAGCTCGGGTCCGAGCGCGACCCGCGCCGCGCCGGTCAGCGTGGCGAGGGTGATGAGATAGTCCGGCGCCTCCTCGTCGGCGAGGCTGAGCGCGTCGGCCAGCACGAGGCGGCCCTCCGCGTCGGTGTTGCCGATCTCGACCGTCATGCCATTGCGGCTCGTCAAGACGTCGCCAGGCCGGAAGGCGTTGCCGGCAATCGAGTTGTCGGCGGCAGGGACCAGAACCCGCAGCCTGACGGGGAGCTTCGCGCGCATCACCATCAGCGCGAAGGCGAGCGCCGAGGCGGCGCCGCCCATGTCCTTCTTCATCAGCCCCATGCCGCCGCCGGACTTGATGTTGAGGCCGCCGGTGTCGAAGCAAATGCCCTTGCCGACGATGGTCACCTTGGGCGCGTGCTCCGAGCCCCAGTGGAGATCAATGAGCCGCGGCAGCCGGTCGCTGGCGCGGCCGACGGCGTGGATCATGGGAAAGTTGTAGGCGAGGAGGCTTGAGCCTTCCGTCACCTTGACGCTGCCGCCGAAGGCGTTAGCGAGCTCGCGCGCGGCCGCCTCGAGCTCGGCGGGCCCGAGATCGCTGGCCGGCGTGTTGATGAGGTTGCGGCCAAAATAAAGCGCCTCGGCAAGCGCCAGGACCGTGTCCCGGTTCGCCCCCTTGGGCAGCGCCACGCGTTTCGGCTTCTGGTCGTTGGCGGTCTTATAGCGGGTAAAGCGGTAGCAGCCGGCGAGGAAGCCGAGCGCGGCAAGCTCCGGATCGGGAAGGTCCGCGGCGAAACGGTAATCGCCCGGCGGCAACGCCCCCGGCAGGACACCGGGGAGCATCGGGGTCTTCGCCGCCCAGTCCTGACCGCCCGTGCCGAGCAGGACCGCGCCGATCGAGCCGCCCTCGCCCGGCACCACCAGAACCGCGCCTTGTGTCGGCTTCCAGCCGCTCGCCTCGACCCAGCGCCGCTCCGCAGCGCCAAGCGTGTCGAGATCGCTCTCGGATGCGATTAGGCGGATTGGAATGGCCTCGGCGCCAGGCTCAAGCAGCAAGTCTTCGAGGTGCCGGCGCGTGGTGTCGAGCGTCATGGCTTTGGTGGGCATGAAAAATCCGGATGCATCTTGAAGGGGCCGCGCATTAATGGCAGGGGAGCGGAACCATGACAATGGCGGAAGGCGTTTCGATGGCGGACACAGGCTACACAATGGTAATCGGGGACAAGAACTATTCCTCGTGGAGCTTGCGGCCTTGGCTCGCGCTGAAAGCTTGCGGCATCCCCTTCGCCGAGGAATGCATCAGGCTGCGCCAGCCCGAGAGCAAGGCCGAGATCTTTCGCCATTCGCCGTCCGGAAAGGTGCCGGCGCTCAAGACCGATGTCGGCGTCATCTGCGATAGCCTCGCCATTGTCGAGTATCTCGCCGAGCAGCACCCGCAAGCCAGGCTCTGGCCCGAGGATCGCGAGGCCCGCGCCGCAGCGCGCGCCGTGTCAGCCGAGATGCATTCGAGCTTCGCCGCGCTGCGCAACGACATGCCCATGGACCTCCTCTCGGACTTGCCCATGCCGCCGCTTCATGACGCGCTGGAAGCCAACATTCGCCGGGTCGTGGCCATCTGGCAGGAGAGTCGGGCGCGGTACGGCAAGGACGGCGCCTTCCTGTTCGGCGCCTTCACCAACGCCGACGCCATGTATGCGCCGGTGGCGAGCCGATTCCGTACCTATGGGGTCGACCTCGCCCAGTTCGGCGACGATGGCACGGCCTCCGCCTATGTGGACACCATCTTCGCCATGCCGGCCATGGCCGAATGGACCGAAGGCGCCAAGGCCGAGATGCGCGCTCGCGCCGGCTAGCCGCTCGCAGGCCTCCGGGCCTCTGGCCCTGTGCGTATGGTTAATACTTTTTTGACGCCTGTCTCACATCATAACAGCAATCGAACGCGCAGAGCCCAGCGCCTGCCTGCGCCCGTTAAGGATTGCTTAAGGTATGGCACACGTTACCCGCCCTCGCCGCTCCATGGTGTTCGCGCTGCTTGCGACCACCGCCGCAGCGGCTCTGCTCGGCGCCTGCAACCAGACGGATCGGCTGTTCTCGAGGAGCAGCGCCCCGTCTGAGGTGAAGATGACGGCAGGGGAGGCGGCAAGCGCCACGTCGAAATGGTCGGTCGCCTATGCCAGGAACCCGCAAGACCCGGAATTGGCTCTCGGCTATGCCAAGGCGCTCAGAGCTATCGGCTCCAAAGACCGGTCGCTCGAGATCTTGAAGACCGCCTACCGCGCCAATCCCAACGAGGGTGAGGTCGCAGCCGAACTCGGTCGCGTCGCCCTCGAATTGGGCAACATCGACGTCGCCACGCACGCCCTGAATGCGGCCGAGTCGCAAGGTGTCACTGACTGGAAGACGTTGTCGGCGCAAGGCACCCTGCACGCCAAGAAAGGCGAGCATGGTGAGGCGCAGCAATACTTCCAGGCGGCCCTCAAGAAGAAGCCCGACTCCGTGTCGGTGATCAACAATCTGGCGCTCTCTTACGCGCTCGACGGCAAAGCGGCTGAATCGGAGGACCTGTTGCGGCAAGCAGCCGCAAACGGCCACGACGACAAGCGCATCCGCCAGAACCTCGCGCTGGTGCTCGGGGTTCAGGGCAAGTTCGACGAGGCGCGCCAGGTTGCCGCCGTCGACATGACCGAAACCCAGGCCAAATCGAGCCTGTCCTATCTGCGCAATATGCTGGCCACGCCGACCCAAGTCGCCGCGGCCGCACCCGAGGCCACTCGCACCGCGCAAGCCTCCGCCGAGGATTGGTCGCCCTTCGCTTCCGACGCGCCCACCGAGGCGCAGAAGCCGGTTCAGACGGCGTCTAGAGCGGCGCCGCAGCCCCCCAAAGTGCAGATCGTGACGCCGGTCGACGAGATCGAGGCCCCGGCCAAAATTGCCCAGGCGGAGACGCCGAAACCGGTCAGGACGAATGCCGGTACGGCGGTCGCCAAGCCCATGCCGATCACGCCGGCGAGCCTGCTCAGGACCAACGTCAACTAATCGCACGACCGAGTTATTGAGGATTGTGGGGGCGCTCACCGCGCACCGGGCGGATGACGCGCGCGCTTAACCGCCGGCGCGCATGGCCATGAACTGGATCGCCGCCGGACCAAGGATAACCACGAACAACACCGGCAGGAAGAACACGATCATCGGCACGGTGAGCTTCGGCGGCAGCGACGCGGCCTTCTTCTCCGCCTCCGCCATGCGCATATCGCGGCTCTCCTTGGCGAGCACCCGCAGGGCCTGGCTGACCGGTGTGCCGTAGCGCTCGGCCTGAATCAGGCTCGTACCGACCGCCCGCACCGCCGGGAGCCCCGTGCGCTTGCCGAGATTTTCATATGCCTGGCGGCGCTCCTGCAGATAAGACAGCTCCGCCGTGGTCAGACTGAACTCCTCGGCAAGCTCGATGGAGCGGGAACCGATTTCGCCCCCCACCTTGCTCATCGCCGCCTCGACGGACATGCCGGCTTGAACACAGATCAGGAGAAGATCAAGCGCGTCGGGAAAGACGCGCCTCATCGACTTCTGGCGGCGCTGAATAAGGTTGGAGATGAAAATGTTGGGGAAATAGAACCCGAGATAGGCGCCGCCGATGGACAGGCCGATCCGCACGACGACAGCAAGATCGAAGGACTTCACAAAAAACAGATAGAGGAACACCACGGCGAAGCCGACAACCGGCAGGATGGCGCGAAAGAACAGGAACGCCACCACCGGCGCCTGGCCGCGCAGGCCCGCCATCTTCAACCTCTCGCGCGTGCCCTCGGTCTCCAGCGCCTTGCGCAGATTGAGCTGCTCGACAACCTGCTTCATGAAGCTCTTTGGCTCACGCCGGAGCTTGGCCTGGCGCTGCTCATCGGCAAGCGATGCAATCCGCTCAGCGCGTAGACGCTCGCGCTCGCTCGACACGTACTTCATACGCGGGCCCAAGCGGTCGCCGGTGAGCAGCGGCAGCACAAAGGACGCCACGGTGGCGAACGCGGCGACCGCCGCCAGTACCATGACCACGTTTTTCGGTTCGAGCAGATACTGCAATATCGAGGACATGGGGCGCGCCTAATAGTCGAAGTTGATCATCTTGCGCATGACGAGGACGCCGATCAGCATCCAGGTCGCGCACGCCGCCAGCATCAATTGGCCCATCTTGGTGCTCCACAGCAGCGAGATGTAGTCCGGCGACGTGACATAGACGAGGCCCATGACCAGCGGGGGCAGCGCGCCGATGATCATGGCGGAGGCCTTGGCCTCGGCGCTGAACGTTCTAACCTTGGCTTGCAGCCGGTAGCGGTCGCGCAGCACCGTAGAGAGATTGGAAAGCGCCTCGGCGAGATTGCCGCCGGTCTGCGCCTGGATCGCCACCACGATGGCGAAGAAGTTCACTTCCTGCAGCGGCATCCGGTCGGACATGCGCTCGAAGGCCTTGGACAGGGGCACGCCGACCTTTTGCTGCTCGATGAGATCGATGAATTCGCTGCGCACGGGCTCGGGGGACTCCGCGGCGATCACTTGCATGCAGTCATTGAGCGGCAGCCCCGTCTTGATGCCGCGCACAATGATGTCGACGGCATTGGCGAACTCGGTCAGGAACTTGGCTTGGCGGGACCTGATGCGGCGAGCAAGGAGCCACCGCGGCAACCCGAAAGCGCACGCGAATGCAGCAAGCAGGGCGACCAGCGGGGCGGCGCCGGACAGGAGCACCAAAAGCCCGCCGATGAGGCCGGCGATCACAGAGAAGATGTAGTAGGCCTGCGGCTTGACCTGGAGGCCGGCACGCATGAGCTTGATCCGAAGCGAGACCCGCTTCTTCGCCTTCTGCTTTGCTTCGAGGTCCCGGATGGTGTCCTGCACCTGCTTGCGGCGCATTTGCAGAGGCTGCGGCAAGCCGACACGCGTGCGGGCTCGGGTCTGGCCTTGCGCGACGTTGGCGACGCGCTTGCTCACCGTGCGTTCGTCGCTGAGATACGGCATCACCAGGACGTACACAACGCCGCCTACGGCGAGCGCGATCACCGCGATGGCCGACAGCTGGACGAGTTCAGGACTGAGCAAAGCGCTCTCCCAATGGGCGGCCGTGTTCGTCGAGCACCTCACCCGACGATAGAACCTCGGTGAGACGCTTGCCCTCGCCGAAGTAGTGCGCCTTGTCGTAGAAGTATGGCCGGGCAATCCCGGTGGTGCGATGAACTCCGCTAACCCGGCCGTTCGCGTCTTCACCGTGGATATCGTAGACGAAGAGATCTTGCAGCGTGATCATATCGCCTTCGACGCCGAGCACTTCGGTGATGTGGGTGATCTTGCGGGTGCCGTCGCGCATACGCGAGGCCTGGATGATGATGTCCACCGACGACGTGATCATTTCCCGGATGGTCTTGCCGGGAAGATTGTAACCTCCCATCAGGATCATGCTTTCGAGACGGCTGAGACACTCACGCGGGGAATTGGAGTGGAGCGTGCCCATGGAACCGTCATGGCCGGTGTTCATGGCCTGAAGCAGGTCGAAGGCCTCCGGTCCACGCACCTCGCCGACGATGATGCGGTCGGGACGCATGCGCAGGCAGTTCTTGACGAGATCGCGCATGGTGATTTCGCCCTCGCCTTCGAGGTTTGGCGGCCGCGTTTCCAGGCGCACGACGTGCGGCTGCTGTAGTTGCAGCTCAGCGGAGTCCTCGCACGTGATGACACGCTCGTCGGGTTCAATATAGCCCGTCATGCAATTGAGCAGGGTCGTCTTACCCGAGCCCGTGCCGCCGGAGATGAGGACGTTGCAGCGGACGCGGCCGACGATCGCGAGTAACGTGCGCCCCTCCGGGCTGATGGTGCCCATCTTGACGAGCTGATCGAGCGTGAGACGATCCCTCCTGAACTTGCGGATCGTGAGGGTAGGGCCGTCGATGGCCAGCGGCGGCGCAATGACGTTGACGCGGCTTCCGTCAGGAAGGCGGGCGTCGCAGATGGGACTGGATTCATCGACGCGGCGGCCGACCTGGCTGACCATGCGCTGACAGATATTCATCAGCTGCGCGTTGTCGGCGAACCTGATGGACGACGGCAGCACCTTGCCTTCAACCTCGATGTAAGTGGTGTTGGCACCATTGACCATGATGTCGGCGATGTCGTCGCGGGCGAGCAGCGGCTCGAGTGGACCATAACCGAGGACGTCGTTGCAGATGTCCTCGAGCAACTCTTCCTGCTCGGCGATCGACATCACCACGTTCTTGATGGCGACGATCTCGCTGACGATGTCGCGGATTTCCTCGCGCGCCGCATCCGGCTCGAGCTTGGCGAGCTGGGTCAGGTCGATCGTGTCGATCAGCGCATTGAAGACCGTGGTCTTGACGTCGTAGTACTCCTCCGAGCGGGAGTGCTCGACGGGCTTGCGCTCGTGCTTGATCGGCGGTGGCTGCGCTGAACGTGGCGCACCCTGGGGCGGCGGCGCGGCAGGGCGCGGCTCGGCGGAACTCGACGACGACGAGTCGGCGCCGTGCGGCTCCATGGGCGACTCAGGCGCCGGAGCCCGCTCGGGCCGCGGCGCGGTCGGTGCCGCCGGGATACTCCGTTTTCCGAACATGGTCCTTCTTTACGTGCGCGCTTTGGTTAGTCTCAGACGGCCTAGAAGAGGTCCGAGCAGCGACTGGCGCTCGCTCTTCTGCTCGGATCGATCGGTGATGAAGTTGGCTAGGGTGCGGAAGGCGTCAGCCGCCTTCGACTTGTCCGAGACCTCCTCGATCATCTGGCCGTTGTTCGCAGCCGTGCCAAAGAGCTGAGCATCGAAGTCAATGACGACCTTCGGGTCGAGCTCGATCGCCTGGCCGAAATCCTTCACCGAAATCTCTGGGCGCTTCGGCAGGCCGACCTGATTGAGCACAAGCATGGGCGGGCGATCGTTGGGACGCGAGACCTTGAGCTGATCGACCAGGTTCTTGGTGTTGCGCAGGCTGGCCAAGTCCGGCATCGCGGTGAGCACCACATAGTCGGCCTTGAGGACGACCTCCTTGGCCCACCCGGTCCACAAATGCGGGACGTCTACGGCGACCCAGGGAACGTTCTCGCGCACCACGTCGAGCACGGTTTCGCAGGCGTTAGAGTCGACATCGTAGGGCCGGTCGAGCGCGGTCGGCGCGGCGAACAGGCTCAAATGATCGGAGCAGCGCGACAGCAGCCGGTCGAGCAGAACCTCGTCGAGGCGCTCGGGCGAGGCCAGCGCATCGGCAATTCCCTGCAATGGGTCTTGGTTGAAGTCCAGCCCCGCGGTGCCGAACGGCAGGTCGAGATCGGCGATCACGACATCGCTTTCAAGGGCGGTAGCGATGGAAAACGCCGTGTTATGGCAAACGGTGCTTGAGCCGGCACCGCCTTTGGCGCCGACAAAGGCGATGACCTGGCCGACGGGTCCGGTGTCCGGGTCCGTGTAGACGGATGAGATGCTCTCGATCACCTGCGACACGTTCATCGGCGCCACGACATACTCGCTGACGCCGCGGCGCAGAAGCTCACGGTAGAGCAAAACGTCGTTGACGTGACCTATGGCGATCACCTTGGTGCCCGGATCGCAGAACTCGGCAAGACGCTCAAAATCGGAGAGCATATGACTCCGGTCGAGCAGGGATTCGATGATGATCAAGTTTGGTGTCGACGCTTCGCGGTAGAACGCGACGGCCGCCTCGACGCCACCCATCTGCACGGTGACATGCGCTTTTGCCAGGCGCCGATCCTCGGACGCCTTCTGGATCACAGAAGCCGTCTCCTGGTCCTCGCAAAATGCCTGGATGTTGACCCGGGGGATGGGCCGGGCGCGCGGCTCCTCAGACGGTGGCTCGTGCTCCGGCCCGATAGCCGGATCGCCCTCGACCGCGGGTAGCGAATATGCCGCGTCGCTGATCATTCACTTCCCCCGATCGGGCTGATGTCGCTGGCGTTCGCATGCTCCGCCGCGTCGCGCTTGGAGATGGTCGATTCGCCGGCGACATATTTGCCCCAGACGGTGTCGCGCCGCTCGCTCGGACGCGGCGTCTCGGCGCGCGGATAAAGGAGATCTTGCGGGTCCGCGACCGCGGCGGCGAGGTTCTTCTGCGTGGCGCAGCCCATGTTCGGCCAGGGCAGGTTCTGCGGATCGCGCGCGACGTTCTCCGACCAATCCGGGCAGTCGGGGCCCTGGGCGACATATTCGAGATAAGAGAGGCGCAGGGGCGCGGCCGGATCCCATTTGGCGAAGTAGGGCTCGAGCAGGACCTCTTTGGCGCCAATGCCAGCCCGGCGCATGGCGTGCCGCACGTCGTCATAGGCGCGCTTGGCCGCCTTCTCGTTGGCGCCGCCGGTCGGCGCCCTGATGATGAGGCTTCCAGTGCCGCGCTCCTGATAGCCGCTCAAGTAGGCGTAGAGCTGGCCCCATTGCGCGGAGCTGAGGCCGCGCGCGCTATGGGAGACGGAAAGGTCAAGCAGTGCTTCGCCTTGCTTGACGGCGATCGGAAACCGCTCGTTCGGATTGGCAAGCGTGAACGGCGCCTGGTTGCGCGGGCTCTGCCAGCAGCCACCTGCCGGCACCGCGATCATCAGCACCGCTAACACGGTGATGGCCGGGCGTGCGGCGCGCGAAGGCGCGTGCCAGCGTTGAAGTGCTGATGCCATGATACTATTCCCCTCCATCCCCTACTCGACGATAAAGCCGACATCGCCCGTGAAGTTGCCGACAGGCGCGCGCTCGGGGTCGCGGCCATAGATGCGGTTCATCTGCCCCAACAGATCTGCATTGACGTCTGAAGACCAGGCGAAGCCGTCGTCAGGCTGGGCCAACTGCTGCCGAGCCGCAGGCTTCACGACATAAGGCGTGACCAAAATCACGAGCTCGGTCTCGTTCTTCTGAAAGTCCCGGCTGCGGAACAGCGTGCCGATAATCGGCAAGTTCTTAAGACCGGGGTAGCCGCTTATCGCCTGCCGCGACTGATCGGAAAGGAGCCCCGCGATAACGAGCGAGCCACCGCTCGGAAGCTCGACCATGGTCTCCGCCCGGCGCACCTTCAGCGCCGGGATGGAGATGTTATTGAGGACGACGGCCCCTTCATTCGACAACTCGCTCACCTCGGTCGAAATCTTGAGGCTGATCAACCCCTCGGACATGACCACCGGCGTGAAGGACAGGCCGATACCGAATTTCTTGAACTCGACCGAGATCTGGTCGAACTGCTGGGCAACCGGAATCGGGAACTCGCCGCCGGCAAGGAAGGTGGCCGTCTCACCGGAGATGGCGGTGAGGTTCGGCTCCGCTAGCGTGTGGAGAAACCCGTCCTGTTCGAGTGCCTGCAAGACGGCATCCACGCTACTGGTCCCTGACGCCCAGTTCAGCCCGGCCGTTGCGGCCTTGAGCGCCCCGTTGACCGGGTAGGGCAGACTGGTCATCGCGGAGAATGCAAAGTTGCCGGAGTTGACGAGCGCGGTGAGGTCGACGCCGAACTGCTTGATAATGTTCCGCTGCATCTCGACCACGGAGACCTTGAGCAGAACCTGCTCGCGGCCCTCCACCGTGATCATGTTGATGACGCTGCCGCCTTCGGTTGGTCCATTGGTGGTGGAACTGCTCTGAGTCGTACTGCTTCCGCCCGCTGTACTCGGGGCGGTGCTGCTGCCCCCCTGGGTCACACTGCTCCCCGCAGCCTGGCCCTTGTCTACAAAGGCCCTCGCGATTTCGGCGGCCCGCGTCGCATCGAGCGGCGTCGGCACGTGTCCGGTCAAAACGATGCTCCCGTTCAGGGACTCAACGTTCACCTGAGCGCCTGGGATCAGCCTGCCAATAAGACCACTCAACGCAGAGAAGTCGCGCTCGACAACCACCTCCAGCGTGGCGACGACACCGTTGTCCTTGTCGATGAACAGGATGTTGGCCTCTCCGGCCTGCTTGCCGATCAGATAGGCGCGCGTCGAGCTTTGCAGCACCGCATCGACCTGATCGGGGTTGGACACCATCACCTCGCGCACCTCGCGCGGCAGCTCGACGATCATCGACTTGTTGAGGCCAAGCTTGATCTGACGTGGGGCGCCGCCATTCGCGCCGACGCGGAGAAGCGATTGATGCTGCTGTGCCAACCCCTCGGCCGGGACGGCGATAGCGGCAAGGCCGAAGCCAAGGACGGCAAGCGTGCCAAGCGCGGCCAGGGTCTTGAGTGGAGAGCGACGCATCCGGTTGCCTTTTCGATTATCCGAGCCTGTCATCGTTCCGCGTCGTCAGTTGATGCCGAAGGTGCGGGACGGCAGGCCATATTTTAGAATCTTGACCGAGCCCGATTGGGCGTCGCCGATTTTCGACGTCGGCTCACTCCCCGGGGCGGCGTCGGCGAGACTCCGTAGCGACAGCGATATCTCACCCATGGACTGCGCCAGGGTCAGGACTTCTGCCTGACGCGGCGTCAACTCGAGCGTAGCAGTCTTGCCGGCAGCGACTTTCTCGCCGTCCTTGTTCTCAAGCGCCTGACCGATGGCGAGCACGCGCACGTTGCGCAGCACCGCTTCGCTCACCGGCTGCTCTCTGCTGCCCATGCGCATTTTGTAGGACAGGATGACATCAACCCGGTCGTTGGGAAGGATGAAGCCACCGGCCGCCGTCTCCTCGCGGATCGGGGTCGAGATGGCGCGCATGCCCGAGGGTAGGATCGCGGCCATCACGCCACCCTCGGAGATCTTGATCAGCTTCTGCTCCTTGATGGGCTCGCCCGCGATGAACGAGGCCCGCGCCACGGCGCCGGACAGCTCCGACGGCGCATCGGGTTGGGAATCCTTGGTGATCAGGCCGGGAGTCACGCCTTCAACCGGCCATTGCTGCCACTTGAAGTCGTCGGCTCCGACCGAATCGCCGAGATTGATGTCGGCGGCGGCGACCAGCACGTCAGTCGCGCCGACGGTCTTTTCCACCTGCTGGACTTCCGGAGGAGGGCTCGAGACGATTGCCCGGGCGATTAACGCCGCGCCCAGCGCAGCGGTCACGGCTATGGCGAGGACGATAACTCTTGCTCTTTTCATGGCGGATTTCTCTCTCTCGAACGCCCCACGTCCTGCGAAGACTGGAATTCACTCTGACGCGGAAATCTCAACGCGAAGTTAATAGCCGTGCCAATTTGGCCGGTGGCAGGCGCTCCACGACGCGCAAGGGCAAGAGGCCGCACAGGCCGCCCGCGCCTCTTAGAGAGTCAGACCCGAATGGGGAGTGTCAGACGCCGAGTGCGGCCATGAAGGGCGTAGCGGGATAGACGAGCAATCCGGCGGCAGCCAGCGCGATGCCGTAAGGCACGCCCTCCTTGGGGCTATGCAGCCTGACGAGCCAGCCTTGCGAGTTGAGCATGGCCGGAAGCGGCACGGACCTGAGGAAGAGGATCAGCAAGGTCAACGCACCGCCGATCAGAGCGGCGTAGATGCTGTAGAGCAGGATCATCTCGGGCCCGAACCATAGGCAGGTGGCTGCGAACAGCTTGGCATCGCCGCCGCCGATCCAACCGAAGGAGAACATGGCGAAGGTCACGACCAGCGCCGCGGCGGCTAGAGCGACGTGGAGCCCGATCTCCTGCCAGCCAAGTCCAACCAGCGGCGCGAGCACGGCAAAGCCTGCCACGAGCAGGAGCGCGATCCGGTTGGGGACCGTCATGGTGAAAAGATCAGTCGCCGCCGCCAGAGCCATGGCAGCGGGAAAGACGGTAATGATGAGAAGGTTGGTAATCATCTGCCTTTGTTGCCTTGCCCGCCTCGACGTTCGCTAAGGAGTTTGGCGGCGAAAGGCTAAAAGCCGCGTTAACCGAGGCTTGGGCACAGAGGGTTTGCCAATCCTTCACCTTTTCCACGTCTGATGCGGAGGACGGACATTCCTCGTTTTTCAGTTCAGCGTTGGGGGATTTGGCGCCAATGGTATTCCGTTTCCGCCCGGAGCGGTCGGCCCACGGGCTTGTGTTAGTTTCAGTACTCACCGCCGGTGCGATTGCGCCAGCACTCGCCGCAAATCGGAACATCGACGTCCTGATCGATCAGGCAATGATGTTGCGGCTCGAGCGGCCGGCAGCAGAGATCGTGGTGGGCAACCCTTCCATCGCCGACGTTGCGGTGCAGAGCGGCAAGGTGCTCGTCCTGACCGGCAAGTCGTTCGGTGAGACCAATCTCATCGTGCTCGACGCGCAAGGCGAGATCATCATCAATCGGCGTGTCGTGGTTCAGGAGCCGCGCAGCGGGTATGTGACCGTTTATCGCGGCTCCAGCCGCGAGACCCTGTACTGCGCGCCGAACTGCGAGACTCCGCTCGTCATTGGCGATCAGTCCGGGCATTTCGACCTTATCGCCAAAGAGATCAAGATGAAGCAAGGGATCGGTCAGTCCTCGGCCGAAGGCGACAAGCAGAACGAATAGACGAGCCCGTCGAGGCGGCAATCCGCCGCCTCCCCCTGTTTCGCCTATTGCGCGATGCGCAGGTCGCTCAGGCCTTGGGCGATGCTATTGAAGATGCCCGTGAGCTCTGAATTTGTCGGCGAGAGGTAGGCCATATCGGTCTTCGTTGCGCAGCTTGAGAGCATGGCCTTGGTGTCATTATCGTAGATCTGGAAGCCGATCGTATAGACCTGAATCCCCTGAGCCTTGATCGCCGTGCACACCTCAAGCGTCTTGGCGTCTAGCTCTTCTTCGGCGTCATCACCGTCTTTGTCTCCCAGGTGCCCGCTCCCATTGTAAGGGTCGGCGTAGCCGAAGGCGTTGTATACGGTCCCGTTGTGGCCGTTTCTCCCGCCACTCACACTGTTCTCCCCGTCCGTCAGCACAACGAGAGCTTTGACCCATTTGTCGCTGTCATAGGCGGAGCCTTCGGTAAACGGTTCTCCCGGAGAGAGCGCACGCCAGCCCCATAGCAGGCCGGCCGGAATTACCGTGTTGCCCTTCGGATCAAGGGTCTCGATGGCGGAAATGACCTGCCCCTGATTGCTGGTCAGAGCCGTAATGGCGTTGCCCGGACAGTTGTAGTTATGTCCCTCGTCCGGCCGTTCATCCTTGTACTTTTTTGCATACGCTTGGCACCTCTCCGGCGTCCGCTTGTAGCTCTTGGACGTGCCGCAATTGCCATCGTCCAAATAGCTGTTGTAGTAGCTGTCGCCGTCGTCGTGGTCGCCATCCGGCTCGTCCGGCGCAAAGTACGGGGCGAACAGCGTTTCTTTGTTGCTTTGATCGGGAGCGTCGTCGGTCAGCTCGTATGAGCCGCCCCGCTCGCGCACGCAACCGCCCCAGCTCTGGCGTCCCTTCATGTCGTCGATGAGATCAAACACGTTGTCGCCATTGTCGAAGTCGTGGTCCTCCTTGGCGATGTTGGACATGTTGGGATAGGAGCCGTCGTCAATCCAGTCGGCGTTCTCGTTGTCCGTACCGACATTCACCGCTCCAGAGAACGGCACCACCGCAATCTTCACATCGCTCTTGTTGCCTTTAAACAAGGTCTGAACCATTTTCTTGGCGGCGCTT
>Ga0075530_1000676_pt1 | contig 16212 bp, 16 predicted proteins | sample NGEPerD_2_FD_75101 | JGI IMG/M metagenome (GOLD analysis project Ga0075530, IMG submission 75101) | Arctic peat soil microbial communities from the Barrow Environmental Observatory site, Barrow, Alaska, USA - NGEE PermafrostL1-D | ecosystem: Environmental > Terrestrial > Soil > Wetlands > Peat ... | reverse complement strand
GCCTTCTCGAAGGTGGCATTGTGGGTCAGGAAAGGATCGATCAGGATGCGGCTGGCGCCGGTCTCGACGCGAAAGCAGGAATGGCCGAACCACGTAATCTTCATCGTCTCACCCTTTAGATTGTCCCGTGACAGCAGAACCGCCCCTTCCTATCGAAGACTTGGCTTTGAGGCTACAGCCCGAAGCCCGGCTGCTCGGCCTCGACGTCGGCACCAAGACCGTTGGTCTGGCGCTGTCCGACGTGACCCGCTCCATCGCCACGCCTTACGAGACCCTGCGCCGCGCCAAGTTCACCGCCGACGCCAAGAAGATCGCCGAGATCGTCACCAAGGAAGGTGTCGGCGGGCTCGTCATCGGCCTGCCGATCAATCTCGACGGCTCGGAGGGCCCGCGGGCGCAGTCCACGCGCGCCTTCGCCCGCAACCTCGCCGTCCATGTCGCAATGCCCATGGCCTTCTGGGACGAGCGGCTGTCGACCGCGGCCGTCGAGCGGCACCTCATCGAGGCCGATGCATCCCGCAAGCGCCGCGCCGAGGTGATCGACCGCATGGCCGCCGCTTACATTCTGCAAGGCGCGCTCGACCGGCTGAGGACACTCGGCGCGCAAGCCCGCTAGATCGGCGTGGCGTCGAACAGCATGTAGCCCGTCGGACTCTCGGGGCAGAACCCGGCGCCGCAAATGGCGACGGTCGAGGCGATATTGGCGATGGCGAGCGCCAGGAACAGCAGCAGCGCCGACAGCGGGAACACCTTCAGGCGCACCGACATTGGCTCAGCCCGGGAAAATTGCCGGTCGTCCAGCATCATGATGGCGCAGCCGGCAACGATTGCCGCGAAGGCAATGAACGCCCAGGTGTAAAGGTGAAGCCCGAAGACCGCATCGCCGTATGAGCCCGTGCCGGGCACGATGTGCAAAAGGATCTGACGCATCGAGATGCTGCCACCGGCAACGGCGCCGATGATGGCGACACCGTAATGGCTTGGCTTCGGACCGAAGATCAGATTGAGCGCGATGCCGAAGCCGGCGGCGAAAAAACCGGCGCGCTGGAGAATGCAAAGCGGACACGGCAGCTCGCGGAACCACAGCTGATCGATGAAGGCAAGCGCCAGCACCGTACTGATGGCAAGAAGACCTACGGCATTAAGCAGCCTCGACAGGTCGGCGGACACGCCTCTCTCCTTGCGTCAGAGCTCGATGTTCAAGACTTCCGTGACATGGACTTGGAACAGCAGGAGCATCACCACGAGCCCGATGACCCAGAAGCCCATGGCCACACCGCGATGGCGCAACCACGCGGCACCCAATCCACAAGCAAAGAGAACAAAGGGTAAGCTCATCATTGCGCAGCCCTCTCGTTTGTCCCCCTGCCAGCGTTGGTTGTCACCGGCCAGTTAAATCTTATTGATTCGTTCAAGCTGCAACGTATTGAAAGTCTGGCCATGCTGACAAGCCCCCTCGCTCATTCAGGCATGCCCAGAGGATGCAAAGAGGCCGCCAAATGACGGCGGCCTCCCGAACATTTCTTCGGCTTGCCCTGTCCGATCAGCAGGGCGCGCACCAGCAGCGCAAGGGGCCACAGACCCGATACCGGCCCCAACCGCACGCACCCCGGCGACGGCAGCCGGCCTGCTCGATCGGCGAGTAGTTCTTGGCGACCCCGGGAAGGTTCACGCCTGCCGAGTTCCAGGTTAGCGCCTCGGCTTTCCATGCCACGCCTCCGGCAAGCAGCACCGCCGCCGCCACACCAACGACAACCGCAAACTTACGCATCTTGAGTCTCCGAGTTAGAGAATGCCTGCCCCGCAATGGGAGCGAGCATAGCGTAGTCCTCATTTCGGGTTGATGTCACGGGGAGCGATCGGAGCGTTCCCAAACGCTTAAAGGTGTCACGCCGATTGGGGCCCGTACGGTCGAGGATCGCCCATGAGGCTCACACTGCCAGACGTCCGTTACGGCGAGCTTACCCTAAATGTACGGTCAAGCTTGATGCCCGCTTCGTCCAGGCTTATACAGTGCCCTTTAATGAGCATACCCGCCGAAGCTCCCCCCAATTCGTTCCCTCATCGTCATCTTCTTGGAATCGAAGGTCTTTCGCGCGCCGAGATCGTGGCGCTGCTCGACCTCTCCGAGGAGGCGGCTAAGCTCGGCCGCCAGATCAACAAGAAACGCAACGATCTCCGTGGCCGCACCCTGATCAATCTGTTCTTCGAAGCCTCGACCCGGACCCAAAGCTCGTTCGAACTGGCGGGCAAACGGCTCGGTGCCGACGTGATGAACATGTCGATCCCGACCTCCTCGATCTTGAAGGGGGAGACCCTGGTCGACACGGCGGTGACCCTCAACGCCATGCGGCCCGACATCCTCGTGGTGCGCCACCACGCCGCCGGCGCCGTCGAGCTTCTCTCCCAGAAGGTCGACTGTTCGGTGATCAATGCGGGCGACGGCAGCCACGAGCATCCCACCCAGGCGCTGCTCGACGCGCTGACCATCCGCCGCCACAAGAACCGCATCCAAGGGCTCATCGTGGCGATCTGTGGCGACGTCCTTCACTCGCGGGTCGCCCGCTCGAACATTCTCCTGCTCAACACGCTCGGCGCCCATGTCCGCGTCATCGCGCCCTCCACGCTGCTCGGCGCCGCTATCGATCGCCTCGGCGTCGAGGTCTACACCTCCATGCACGAAGGGCTGGCCGACGCCGACATCGTCATGATGCTGAGGCTGCAGCGCGAGCGCATGGTGTCGAGCCTGATCCCGAGCCAGCGGGAGTATTTCCACTTCTTCGGCCTCGATTACGACAAGCTCGCCCGGGCCAAGCCCGACGCGCTCATCATGCATCCCGGCCCCATGAACCGGGGCGTGGAGATCGACTCCAACGTGGCCGACGATCCGCGCAGCGTCATCCGTGAGCAGGTGGAGATGGGTGTCGCCGTGCGCATGGCGGTGCTTCAGGCGCTCGCCCGCCATCTGCCGAACGAGTGATCCCGATGCAAGCCCATGACGACACCGATCATCGCACCCCGCACCGTCCCCTGGCGCTCGTCAATGCACGGCTGGTCGACCCCGCCACCGGTCTCGATGCCTTCGGTGGCCTGTTGATCGCCGACGGCGTCATCGCCGATCTCGGCATGCACATCACCGAAGGCGCGATCGAGGGCGCGGAGTTTCTCGATTGCGGGGGCCGGACCGTGGCCCCCGGACTGATCGACATGATGGTCTTCGCCGGCGAGCCCGGGCATGAGCACCGCGAGACCCTGGCCACGGCAAGCCGAGCAGCGGCCGCCGGCGGCGTCACCACCATAATCTGCATGCCCAATACCGATCCCGTGATCGACGACGTGGCGCTGGTCGACTTTATCTTGCGCCGCGCCCGCGATACCGCGCTCGTCCACGTCCATCCCATGGCCGCCATGACCAAGGACCTGGCCGGCGAGGAGATGGCGGAGATCGGGCTCCTGCGCGATGCGGGCGCCATTGCCTTCTGCAACGGCAAGACGTCCGTCGCCAATGCGCGGGTCATGCGCAATGTGCTGGCCTACGCCAAGGACTTCGACGCACTCGTCGTGCACCATCTGGAAGATGCCTCCCTGACCCAAGACGGCGTGATGAACGACGGCGAGGTGGCGACCCGGCTGGGGCTCAGAGGCGTCCCGACTGCGGCCGAGACCATCGTGTTGGAGCGCGACATCCGGCTCGTCGAGCTGACCGGAGGCCGCTACCACGCCGGTCAAATCTCCTGCCGCGCCTCGCTCGACGTCGTCCGGGCCGCCAAGGCACGCGGACTGCCCGTCACCTGCGGCGTGTCGGTCAACCACCTCACGCTCAACGAAAACGACATCGGCTCGTACCGGACCTTCTTCAAGATGAAGCCGCCGCTGCGCGCCGAGGACGACCGGCGCGCCATGGTCGAGGGCGTGGCGAGCGGCGATATCGATGTCATCGTCTCCGCCCACGATCCGCGAGGCGCCGAAGGCAAACGCCGACCCTTCGCCGAGGCCGCCGACGGCGCCGTCGGCCTGGAGACCCTGCTCGGCGCTGCCTTGCGCCTCTACCACAACGGCGAGGTCACCCTGCATCGTCTGCTTGAGGCCCTGTCCGCCAACCCGGCCAAGCTTCTCGGGCTAAAGGGCGGTCGCCTGGCCAAGGGGGCGCCGGCCGATCTCGTCCTCATCGACCTCGAGATGCCGTGGACGGTCACGCCCGAGCAGCTATGCTCGAAATCCAAGAATACGCCGTTCGACGGGGCACGCTTCGAAGGCCGGGCGCTCGTGACATTCGTTGCCGGACGCCCCGTCTATCACTACGGTTGATCGGCCTTGCGGGCACAAAGAGGGTGATCGATGCCGCCGTCCGAGGATTGGAGCGCCGTTCTCCCATTCATGTTCGGTGTTTGCCTCTTCAGCTTCGCCGCCGGCTATCTCCTCGGCTCCATCCCCTTCGGCCTCATCCTCACCAAGCTGTCCGGCGCGGGCGACGTGCGCAAGATCGGCTCCGGCAATATCGGCGCGACCAACGTCTTGCGCACCGGCAACAAGGGCCTTGCCGCCCTCACGCTCGTGCTCGACGTGCTGAAAGGCACCACCGCAGTATGGCTCGGCGCGCAGTTCGGCCCCTATGCGGCGATCTTCGCCGGTCTCGGCGCGTTTCTCGGACATCTCTTCCCGGTCTGGCTCGGCTTTCGCGGCGGCAAGGGCGTGGCCACCTTTATCGGCGTGGCGCTCGGTCTGTATTGGCCGGCGGCGTTGGCCTTCTGCGTCGTGTGGTTCCTGGTCGCCGTCGCCACGCGCTATTCCTCGCTCTCGGCGCTGGCGGCGAGCGCCGCCACCGTCGGCGCCCTTGTCATCACCGGCCAATGGCGGCTAGCGGCACTCTTCGGTTTGCTCACCGTCCTTCTCTATTTCCGCCACGCCGCGAACATTCGGCGGCTCATGAAGGGCGAGGAGACGCGCATTGGCGAAAACAGGCAAACAACCTGAGACCGGCGCGCGCCTCAACGCGCGTCAGCGTCTCGCTTGGCTGAGGCTGATCCGCAGCGAGAATGTCGGCCCCGCCACGTTCCGCGCGCTGGTCAACCAGTTCGGTGGCGCGGAAGCGGCCGTCGCGGCCTTGCCTGCGCTGTCGCGCCGCGGCGGGCGCGCGCAAGCCATTCGCCTATGCAGTGCGGCGGAAGCCGAGGCCGAGCTCGACGCGGCCGAACGCTTGGGCGCGCATCTCGTAGCCCTCGGTGAGCGCGGTTACCCGCCAGCCCTTGCCCAGGTCGATGCGCCCCCGCCGCTGATCTTCGTGAAGGGCCGTCTCGAACTCGCGGAGATTCCCATCGTCGCCATCGTCGGCGCGCGCAACGGCTCCGCCATCGGTCAGAAATTCACGCGCCAGATCGCGAGCCAGCTCGGCCTTGAGGGCTTCGTCATCGCCTCAGGCCTCGCTCGCGGCATCGACACCGCCGCCCACGCCGCAGCCCTGGAGCACGGCACCATCGCCGTGGTGGCCGGCGGCATCGACATCACCTATCCACCGGAGAATCAGGCACTGCAGCAGGCGATCGGCGAGCGCGGCCTCCTCGTCAGCGAACGGTCCCCAGGGTTCTCGCCCCGCGGCAAGGACTTTCCCCGCCGCAACAGGCTGATCTCGGGGATCTCCCTCGGCGTCGTCGTGGTCGAGGCGGCGGAGCGGTCCGGCTCATTGATCACCGCGCGGCTCGCCGGCGAACAGGGGCGCGAAGTGTTCGCCGTGCCGGGGAGCCCTCTCGATCCACGCTCGGCCGGCACCAATAATCTCTTGAAGCAAGGGGCAACGCTCGTCACGGGCACGGACGATATCGTCGAGGCCCTGGCGCCGATCCTGGGACGCTCAGCCAAGCCTCCCCCCGTCGATCTCGCCTCCTCCGACGACGCCACCACTCCCGCCCCGCTTCCCGACATCGGGCAGACCGAGCGCGCCATCGTTGTCGACGCCCTGGGACCCAGTCCTGTCGATATTGACGAGCTGATTCGCGCCACGGGGGTGGCGACGCGGATTGTCCACATCGTCCTGCTCGAGCTCGACCTCGCGGGCAGGCTGCAAGCCACGGGCGGCAGCTCGTCTCACTGATCGACCCGTGAGGCCGCTTGTTAGTCCCGCTCCGACTTTTCGGTAGTTGCTTCTTCGTGGGCGACACTGATCAGATAGGCCAAGAACGGCAATTGGGCCTGGTGGGCCACGACACGCAAACCCTCGAGCATCGATGAGATATATTCAGCGGCCTCCTTGCGCTTCAGCGCAGATCCCTCGCCCCGCGGGTTTGCGCTTGCAGGAGGCTGGACGTTGGACCCTACCATTCCGTTCCGCCTTGTCTCGCGCCCGTTGGTCCCATCGCCACCCCCCGAATGCCAGTATTCGGCGGCGGTTACCGCACCAAGAACACACTTGAAATTAACATCCTGTAGTTGTTCTTAGTTAGTATATGCATCCTTAAGTTGTCAATGATCCGGTCGCTGAATTTGACAGCGGCGGTTCGAGACACCATTTTCGGCGCGTACCAGGGCCGAATCCGAACCCCCCGCCCTCAGCCGGACGCAATTTGCGCGGCTAGGAAGTCTCAATGAACATCGTCATCGTCGAATCGCCAGCCAAGGCAAAGACCGTCAACAAGTATCTCGGGTCCGGATACCGTGTGTTCGCGTCCTACGGACACGTGCGCGATCTGCCCTCCAAGAACGGTTCGGTCCTGCCGGACAACGACTTCGAGATGCTGTGGGATGTCGATCCCAAAGCCGCCAAGCGTCTCAGCGAGATCGCCCAGGCCTTGAAGGGCGCCGACAAGCTGATCCTCGCCACCGACCCCGACCGCGAGGGCGAGGCGATCTCCTGGCATGTGCTCCAAGTGCTCGACCGCAAGAAGGTGCTCGGCAAGATCGCCGTCGAGCGCGTGGTATTCAACGCGGTGACCAAGGAGGCGGTGCTCGAGGCCATGCGCCATCCGCGCGAGATCGACGGGCCTCTGGTCAACGCGTACCTCGCCCGCCGCGCGCTCGATTATCTCGTCGGCTTCACGCTGTCGCCGGTGCTGTGGCGCAAGCTCCCTGGTGCCCGCTCGGCCGGGCGCGTGCAGTCGGTCGCGCTCCGGCTCGTCTGCGACCGCGAGCTCGAGATCGAGAAATTCAAGACGCAGGAATATTGGTCGATCATCGCCGAGCTCGCCACGGACAAGGCAGAGACGTTCCAGGCGAGGCTCGTCTCGGCCGACGGTAAGAAGCTCGAAAAGTTCGACGTCCCGGACCAAGTCACCGCCGAGAGCCTCAAAGCCGCGCTCGAAGGCGGCCGCTTCTCCGTCGGCAACATCGACAGCAAGTCGCAGCGCCGCAATCCGGCAGCCCCTTTCACCACCTCTACCCTCCAGCAAGAGGCATCGCGCAAGCTCGGCTTCTCGCCGCGTCAGACCATGCAGCTTGCCCAGCGGCTCTACGAGGGCATCGATCTCGGCGGCGAGGCCGAAGGCCTCATTACCTATATGCGGACCGACGGCGTGCAGATCGTGCCGGAAGCCGTCGGCGCCATCCGCAACCTCGTCACCGGCCTCTACGGCAATCGCTACGTGCCGCCCTCGCCGCGTGAGTATCAAGCCAAGGCGAAGAACGCGCAGGAAGCCCACGAGGCGATCCGGCCCACCGATTTCGGCAAGGCCCCGGACAAAGTCAGTCGCTATCTCGATAACGACGCCGCCAAGCTCTACAAGCTCATCTGGCAGCGCACGCTCGCAAGCCAGGCGTCGAGCGCGGAGATCGAGCGCACATCCGTGGACATCGACGTGGCGGGCAAAGACGGCAAGCCTTACGGCGTCCGCGCGACGGGCTCCGTCATCCGCTTCGATGGCTTCCTCAAGATCTACGAGGAAGGTGTCGACGAGGCCGTCGGCGAGGATGGCGCGCTGCCCGCAATGAATAAGGGGGAGCCGCTCAACCCGCGTGCCATCGAAGCCAAGCAGCACTTCACCGAGCCGCCGCCCCGCTATAGCGAGGCGACCCTCATCAAGAAGATGGAGGAGCTCGGCATCGGCCGGCCGTCCACCTACGCCACCACCCTCAACGTGCTGCGTGAGCGCGAATATGTCCGCATCGACAAGAAGCGCCTCTATCCCGAGGACAAAGGACGCCTGGTCACGGCCTTCCTCGAAAGCTTCTTCGGCCGCTACGTCGAGTACGACTTCACCGCCGATCTCGAGGAGAAGCTCGACCTCATCTCCGCGGGCAAGCTCGAATGGAAAGATGTGTTGCGCGACTTCTGGCGCGACTTCATCGGCGCGGTGAACGACATCGGCGATCTCAGGATCACCCAGGTGCTCGACGCCCTCAACGATCTGCTCGGGCCGCACATCTTCCCCGCCACCGGCGAAGGCGGCGATCCCAGGGCGTGTCCCTCCTGCAACGAGGGGCGCTTGAGCCTGAAGGTCGGCAAGTTCGGCGCGTTCGTCGGCTGCTCAAACTACCCCGATTGCCGCTTCACAAGGCAGCTCGCCGAGACCGGCGACAAGGCGGCCCTGGCCGATGGCAAAGTGCTCGGCACCGATCCTGAGACCGGGCTCGAGGTGAGCGTCCGCACCGGCCGCTTCGGGCCATACGTCCAACTCGGCGAGGCCGTGGATGGCGAAAAGCCGAAGCGCGGTTCGATCCCCAAAGGCAACGACCCCGACGCCATCGATCTGGCCCGCGCGCTGCAACTGCTGTCGCTGCCGCGCGAGGTGGGCCTGCATCCCGAAACCGGGAAACCGATCTTGGCCGGCTATGGACGCTATGGGCCGTACATCCAGCATGACGGGAAATATGCGAGCTTGAGCACGCCGGAGGAAGTGTTCGAGGTCGGCGCCAACCGCGCCATCAGCCTCCTGGCCGAGAAGGCCGCGAACCGGAGCCCGCGCGGCGCGACCGTGATCAAGGAGCTGGGCGATCACCCCGAGGGTGGCGGCAAAGTCCAAGTGCTGAGCGGCCGCTACGGGCCCTACGTGAAGCATGGCAAGGTCAACGCCACGCTGCCTAAGGACCGCGACCCCGAGCAGATCACCATGGCGGAAGCTGTGGAGCTGATCGCCGCGAGGGCCGCCAAGGGGCCTGCCAAGAAGGCGACCAAGAAGCCTACAGCTAAGAAACCAGCAGCTAAGAAGCCGGCGAAGAAGTCCACGCGCAAGAGCGGGAAGAGCGGGAAGAGCAAGGAGGCCGCCGAAGAGGCGGCAAGCTAAGCGGCACACGTGGCCAGTCCAAAGCAGCCTGCCCCCAAGAAGAAAGCGCCTCCCGCCAGGAACGCGGGCAAGCACGCGGGCAAGCTTCCGTCCAAGCAAGAGATCCTCGACTTCTTGAAGTCGTCGACCGCGCAAGCCGGCAAGCGCGAGATCGCACGCGCCTTCGGCATCAAGGGCAGCGACCGCATCACACTGAAAGCGCTGCTGCGCGACATGGCCGATGACGGGCTTATCGCCGGCTCAAAGCGGAAGTTGACGCGCCCCGGATCGCTCCCGCCGGTCACCGTGGTTGAGATCCTCGCGCGTGACGCCGACGGCGAGTTCGTCGGCCGGCCCGCGACCTGGGACGAGGAGCATGACGCCCCGCCCCGCATCCTCATGGTCGAGAGCAAGCGCGAGGCCGGCCCCGCCGCCGGCATCGGCGACCGCGTGCTGGCGCGTATCACCGCCCTGGGACCTGAATCCGGCTACCCGTACCAGGCGCGCACCATCAAGCGTCTGCCGCGGACGGCGTCGCGCGGCCTGCTCGGCATCTTCCGCGCGCTTCCCGACGGCAGAGGCGTCATCGATCCCGTAGACAAGAAGCAACTGAAGGAGTGGACCGTCGCCCGCGGCTCGACGGGCGACGCCGAGAACGGCGAGCTTGTCCGCTTCGAGGTGGCGCGCTCGCCGCGCTACGGCGCGCCGGCGGCGCGGGTCACCGAGCGTCTCGGCAATCCGGAGGCGCAGCAGGCGACGAGCCTCATCGCCATTCATGTGCATGGCATCCCCGACACCTTTCCGCCGGCGGTGCTCGCCGACGCGGACGCCGCCAAGGAGGTCGAGCTCGGCCGGCGCGAGGATCTGCGGCGCGTTCCTCTGATCACCATCGACCCATCCGATGCCCGCGATCATGACGATGCGGTGTGGGCCGAACCGGACCCGGACCCGAGGAACCGGGGTGGCTGGGTCGTCATCGTCGCCATCGCCGACGTCGCCCATTACGTGACCCCCGCCGGCGCGCTCGACAAGGAGGCGCGCAAGCGTGGCAACTCGGTCTATTTCCCAGACCGCGTGGTGCCGATGCTGCCGGAGCGCATCTCCAACGACCTCTGCTCGCTGAAGGAGGACGTTCCGCGCCCCTGCCTCGCCGTCCGCATGATCTTCGACAAGGACGGGCGGAAGCAGAGCCATCGTTTCTTCCGCGCCCTGATGCGTTCGGCCGCGAGCCTCAGCTACGAGCAGGCGCAAGCCGCCATCGACGGACGTGTTGACGAGACGACCGGCCCCCTGCTCGACACCGTACTGCGACCGCTCTGGGGTGCGTATGCGAGCGTCGTGCTGGCGCGAACCGAGCGTGGCCCGCTCGATCTCGATCTGCCGGAGCGGAAGATCCTGCTCGACGACAAGGGCAAGGTGCGCGGCATCGCCACCCCTCCCCGCCTCGATGCCCACCGCCTGATCGAGGAGTTCATGATCGCCACCAATGTGTCCGCGGCCGAGACCCTGGAGGCGAAACGCTCGCCGCTTATCTATCGCGTCCACGAGGCGCCTTCGAAGGAGAAGCTCGCCGCCCTTGGCGAGTTCCTGGCAACGATCGGCATGAAGCTGGCCAAAGGGGGCACGCTGAAGCCAGCCCAGTTCAACCGCATCCTCGCCGACACGCGCTCGACGCCGACGGCCGATCTCGTCGGCGAGGTCGTGCTGCGGAGCCAGTCTCAAGCCGTTTACAGTCCAAACAATCTCGGGCATTTCGGACTGAACCTGCGCCGCTACGCCCATTTCACCTCGCCGATCCGCCGCTATGCCGACCTCATCGTCCATCGCGCGCTCATCCGGGCGCTCGATTGTGGCAAAGGCGGCTTGACCGACGTTGAGATGGGCGAGCTCGACGAGATCGCCACCGCCATCTCCGACACCGAGCGCCGGGCCATGGCAGCCGAGCGCGAGACCACAGATCGCCTGATCGCCGCCTATCTCGCCGACAGGATCGGTGCCTCCTTCCCCGCCCGGGTCTCGGGCTTGGTGCGGACGGGTCTGTTCGTGCGGCTGGCCGAGACGGGTGCTGACGGGTTCGTGCCGGCCTCCGGCATCGGGCATGAGTATTTCTACCATGACGAGGTCCACCAAGCCCTGGTGGGCGAGGATACCGGGCTCGCCTATCAACTTGGCGATCCTGTCGAGGTCCGCCTGGTGGAGGCGATCCCAAGCGCGGGGGCGCTACGCTTTGACATGTTGAGCGAGGGACACCAGATCGGTATCAAGCCAGGACGCCCTCGGAGCAGAGGGCCCAAGGGGCGGCCGCCGGCCAGAGGACAGGCCCGCGGGAACAAGCCTCGTGGAGGCAAACCGCGCAAGCGCCGCTGACCCGCGCGAGCGCCGCCACAAAGGGACGGAGTGATGCAAAAGAGTCTTGTGCCGGCGAACCAGCACGATGGCCGATCGACGGGCCCGCGCCCGCTCCTGCAGTCGATACTCCGCGGCGCCCGGCTCAAATGCCCCGCCTGCGGCGCGGGCGCCATCTTCCATCGGTATTTGAAGGTGTCGGACGACTGCCCTCATTGCGGCGAGGCGCTGCATCACCAGCGCGCCGACGACGCGCCGCCTTACTTCACCATCGTCATTGTCGGCCATGTGGTGGTGGGCCTGGTCCTGGCCGTGGAGATGGCCTATCGCCCACCCCTGTGGCTCCATGCGGCGCTGTGGCTGCCTCTAACCGTGATCCTCGCCCTTCGTGGTCCTGGCGCCGGTCAAAGGCGCCCTGGTGGGCCTGCAATGGGCCCTCCTGATGCACGGCTTCGATCCTGAGGCGAAAGAGGAACCCGGCGACCAGTTCGCCCCACCCTCGGCTTGACTTCCGCCCGCGACCCATTAGGTTCCGGGCAAAATCCGTTGATACCGTTTACCCGAGGACGACATGGCCAAGTCCGTCACCCAGAAAATCAAGCTCGTGAGTAGTGCCGGCACCGGCTTCTACTACGTGACCAAGAAGAATCCGCGCAATCAGACCGAAAAGCTCGTCTTCAAGAAGTACGACCCGGTCGTCCGTAAGCACGTGGAATTCAAGGAAGCCAAGATCAAATAGCGGCGGCCAGCTCTTGGCACGCCTGATCGTCCGCGCCATCCCTGGCGCAAGGACGCGCCGCGCCTCGTGAATCGAGGCCCGGCGGGCAAATCCCAAAGATCAAAAGATACAGAATGCCGCGGATAAGGTGGCCGGCCGAAACGCGGCACTAACGAGGAGGCCACTCAGCCACGTTTCGGCCAGCCGAACCCTACGGACCCAGGAGATGCGGCGGACCTGAGCTTTTCCGCAGGGTTATTCTTGTTAGGAAGGAAAGGATCAAGAAGGCGCGCTCGCTACGTCGCGCTGGCCCCCTCATTCATGTTTCGCCTCCCACGCCAATTCGTCGGAACCAAGTCAAATCATAAATACAACCAAAGGAGGAACAAAATTAATCGCCTTATTTAAATTAATACGACAAAAAATTAGTCATTGTAAAGTGTTAAGCATAGGGCCTCAGTTCCCGGGTAAAGAAGTAAATGAGGCGATTCGCGTGCCAGGGGATGCTGGCGGGGCAATCCGCGGCAAAGTGATTCGCACACTTTGGGCGGCAAGACGCGAAGCAAACTTTCCCTAGGCTGCGTCGGCGACGACCCGATTACGCCCGTCGCGCTTGGCACAATAGAGCGCCTGGTCCGCCCTCTTCAAAATGAGATCGGGCGTATCGTCCGGGAATTCAAGCGCGGCAACGCCGACGCTTGCCGTGATCTCGAGGCCGCCAGCCCGCTCGCTCGTGCAAAACGGTTCGGTGGCAATGCACTGCCTGAGCCGCTCGCCCACCAGATAGGCCTTGCCGAGATCCGTGTCCGGCATCACCACGACGAACTCCTCACCGCCGAGGCGGCAGGCAAGGTCGATGCCGCGGATGTTGCGCCGAAGCCGCTTCGCGAATTCGCGCAGCACCGCATCGCCCGCGTCATGGCCATGACCGTCATTGACCGCCTTGAAGTGGTCGATGTCGAGCACGAGCACCGAAAGCGGCTTGCCGCGCTGGGCCGACTCCTCGAACAACGTCTTCAAGTGACTGGCCATGTAACGGCGATTATGGAGCGCCGTCAGCGGATCGAGGAGCGCCATCTCGACGGTCTCTTCGAGCCGTGTGCGTAAGTGATCGGCATAGCGCTTGCGCTTGACCTGCGTCCGCACGCGCGCCAAGAGCTCGTTTGCATCGACCGGGCGCACAATGTAGTCGTTCACGCCCATATCGAGGCCCCTGAGCAAGCGTGCTTCCTCCCCGGGCTCGACAATGATCATGATGGGCAAATGCCGCGTCCGGTCGAGCGACCGTATTTGCGAGCAGAGCCGCAAGCCGTCGGCGTTCTCAAGGTTGAGGCTGACGATCATGAGGTCGAAATCGCCGTCGGGCACATGCAGCAAGGCACGCGCCGGATCCACCTCCCGCTCCACGAATTGCTCCTCTTCGAGCGCCTTGACGATACGCTCGGCGGAACGCTCGCGGTCCTCCACCAACATGATGCGTCCGCCGCGCCCGGCTTCTTCAAGCCTCGCGCCCATGGTGGCGCCGAAACCCATCTGCTCCTCGGTCGAAGCGCGCATCAGCATCTCGTCGGTCAAGAGCTTGAGCCGCGCCAGGTTCTTGACCCGCGTAATGAGCGCAAGGTCGTCGACCGGCTTGGTGAGGAAGTCGTCAGCGCCCGCTTCCAGCCCCTTCACGCGGTCTCCCGGCTCGTCGAGCGCCGTGACCATGATGACCGGAATATGTTGCGTGCGCGGCTCGGCCTTGAGCCTGCGGCAAACTTCGAACCCGTCCATGCCCGGCATCATCACATCGAGCAGGACAATGTCCGTCCCCTCGCGCGTGCAAATCTGCAAGGCCTCGGGACCGCTGCGTGCGGTGCACACCTCGAAATACTCGGCCGTAAGCCGTACTTCGAGCAGCTTTACATTGGCGTCGACATCGTCGACCACAAGAACGCGCGCGGTCATATCCCTCTACCGTGCCTCGCCGATGAATTGTTTGACCGTGTCGAGGAACATCGTCACGGAGATCGGCTTCGAGATGTAGGCCTCGCAGCCGCCCTCGCGGATACGCTCCTCATCGCCCTTCATGGCGAAGGCGGTCACGGCGATGACCGGAATCTCCCGCAAGTGATCGTCTTCCTTCAACCACTTGGTCACTTCGAGGCCCGACACCTCAGGCAGTTGAATGTCCATCAGAATGAGGTCGGGGCGGTGCTCGCGAGCGAGCTCCAGCGCCTCCATGCCGTTACGCGTCTGGATCGTCCTGTAACCATGCGCGTCGAGGAGGTCGTGGAACAATTTCATGTTCAACTCGTTGTCCTCGACGATCAAGACAGTCTTGGTCATTGGCATCGGCCCCGGCGATTCGGTCCGTCCATGATCGATGATCTGGTCATAATGTGCCATGGCAGTAGGAGTCGGGTTGACTCTCCAGAACATCGTTGCTCGCCCCCGTGTTGGGCCGAGTGTCGCCATAAACCCGTAACCAAACCCTTTAGAGCTGCGGCAAAACGGGGGAAAAACCGTGCCTTTTTGACAGGCTGGCCGGCGCCGCACAGCCCCGCGGCATCAACTGTGCGCGAGGGCGCCCAAACGGCGATGCAAGCCACGAAGGCTATTTGCACTCGCTAGCTTGGAGATACTCAAGCGAACTGAGCGTGCCTAGGATCGAAAAGTCGCCGTAGTCGATGAGGAGCTGGCGGCTGACGCCGTTCTCATAGAGCCGGAAATCGATCTGGTAGCTTGGGGTCAGGTCCCCATCCTTGATCTCGAAATAGCCGATCGACACCGGCCATGAGGGAAGCTCGCCGAGCTTCTTCTCCTTGGCCGGCGCTTCGAGCTTCGCTTCGTCGGTCCCCGGCTTGACCAGCGTGCCAATGAAGGCCGTGGTCTCATAGACCTTCCGGCCTTTTTCCGAGCCGTCGTAGATTCGAGCCTGGAACAGGTTTTTTCCGGACACCGCGTTCTCGATCAGCGCGAGGCTGTGTTGCGTGGGGAAAAAGACCTGCCCCGAGAGATTGATCTTGGCGCGCGCCGGTTGACTGAGCTTGACGTCGACCGCCTCGCTGGGGGCCTCGCGATCGGCGCGCCCCATCGTGACATCGCCAAGCTTGTCGTTCAGATATTGCGCCGACTGAAAGCGAAACTTCTTGCCGTCTCCCTGCTCCCAGGTCGAGGACCGAAGGTCGGTCAAATTCGTCTGGCCCTGCGTGTCCGTCATCTGCGTCACCATGCGCATGTTGAGCGAATAGCCGTCGCACGCGGAGCCGGTGAACTCGAACACCATGCGCCCATCGATGCCGGTAATGCCGGACGCCGAACGCGCCTCGTCGAGGGTCATCTCGTAGATGGCACGATGGGGAACGAGCTTGCTCGGCTCCTTGGCCGCAAGCGCCAGAGCCTGATCTGAGAACGCGCACGCAAGCCCGAACGCCGCGACAAGCGCCAATCCCCGCTTCACACCGTCCATGCTTCGCCTCGCTTCTTCCTTAGCCTCTCGCCGTAAGCCCCGGCGGGAAGCTCGATTCTTGGCACCAAGTCGCCCGCCCCACAAGAGCCCGATACGCCGCAAGCTCTTCTGTGGCGCTTGCGAGCAGCCCCGATTTGCTCAATGGTCGGAAGAACTTCGACCCTTTGAGAGGAAGCATGGCAGGGCAGATAGAAGCAAGACTTAAGGCGCTCGACCTCGCTTTGCCTGAGGCCAAGGCCGCGGTTGGGACCTATGTCCCCTTTGTCCATCTTGGCGGCCAGCTCGTCATCTCGGGGCAATTGCCGCTGAAAGACGGCGGCATCGCCGTTGCCGGCAAGCTTGGTGACGGCCTCGGCATCCCTGAAGGCCAAGAGGCGGCGAAGCTCTGCGCCCTGCATATTCTGGCCCAAGCAAAAGCCGCGCTCGGCGATCTCGACCGGATCGTGCAGCTTGTCCGCCTCAATGGCTTCGTCAACGCCGCGCCCGGCTTCGCCGACCATCCCAAGGTG
>Ga0075530_1000675_pt1 | contig 16239 bp, 12 predicted proteins | sample NGEPerD_2_FD_75101 | JGI IMG/M metagenome (GOLD analysis project Ga0075530, IMG submission 75101) | Arctic peat soil microbial communities from the Barrow Environmental Observatory site, Barrow, Alaska, USA - NGEE PermafrostL1-D | ecosystem: Environmental > Terrestrial > Soil > Wetlands > Peat ... | reverse complement strand
CTCCACCCTGCGCGCAGCGCCTGACTAGACGAACGCACTGGCGCGCAAGCGCGAGTGCGCTGATCAGGCTGTTGAGCAACGTGCGCGTAGCGGACGTTGCGGTAGCTGGGCTGGGGCGCAAGACATAACCGACCATTATGCGAACCCGAAGGGCGCGCAGCGGCACAGGCACCGAGCGGAGCTTGCGTAGCGAATGCCTGTGCTTTGCATAATGCGCGGTTATGTTCAATCGCTTGCGATTTACCCCAGACCAGCGTTCGTGCCACGGGCGCGCAGCGCCCCTGACTGGTGTTCACCGGCGTAGCCGACGGAGCCGTGGGCCGGTTTTTTGGCCGACGGCGCAGGCGGCGGGCAGTACGCACCGATGCTTGAACAGCGCAGAAGCCGGCAATGCCGGAACAGCGTTTGCCAGTGCGACAAAGCCAGTGCGCGGCCCTTCGCGCTCTGGCGCGGTGGAGTACGTGACGCGGTAGCCGCCTGCGAGCCGCAAGGGCTTGATGCGCAGCATGAAGCCCGCAGTGGCGAAGGGGCGGCGGATTAGCAGGGACGGCACCCAACGAAGGCACAGAGCCAGGGCGCGGGGTTTGCGCGCTGGCGGCGGTCGAGCACGCGCAGGCGTAGCGACGGCGCGGCGGTTGCGGGGTTTATCGCAAGCGACGTGACGGAGCGGTCCAAGTCAATGCCCAGCCTTGGCTGACCTGTACTTCGTTGTGCTCTTGAAAGGTAACGTAGTAGATCGTTTCAACGTTCCTGCCTTCACCATTGGATAGAGATACCCCGCGCGAAGGGTGTTCTTGTTCATACCCAATTTCGAGGCAATTTCTCCTAGCGATCGAAATTGATTCTTGCAGAAAGTCATGATTGCTTTTTCAATTTTGTCGCCATCGTATTTGGTGGCCATCTAAAATTCCCCCAATAAAATATTTTTGGAACTGCCCTTTATGTTCGCCAAACCTAAGGGGTTACCAGAACGTCCGTGAGTGACCGGGCCACAATGTACCGTACAGGCGATTCGCCGACCGCCAATGCCTTGAAATGCGCTTTGCCGCATTCGATCTTCGCGCTCTCCTTGTCGCGGAGGTCATCGGTGAAGAGGCTGCTCTTTGTTTCGACCACGAAGTAGAGACGCTCGGTGCCGTCTTTCTCCACCAGCACGGCCCAGTCGGGGTTATAAGGGCCGAGAGGAGTGGGGACGCGGAACCAGCCAGGGAGCTTGGCGTAAACCTTGATCGCTTCGTTATTTTCCAGTTGCTCGGCAAAGGTTCGCTCGGTGTCGGACTGGTAAATCACCTGCTCGTGGACCGACTTGTTAACGTCGATCATGGATTTGAGGTAGCCGCTTAGCTCTTCGGTCTCAAAGAGTTGCTGGGCGTAGTAATCCTCTGTGCCGATACGTTGATATTTGATGCCGTCCACGAGAGCGAGCCGCTTTGCACGGTTGATGATCTCGGCGGCGAGTTCGATAAACTGCTGCGGGTTGCGTTTGAAATCATCGAGCCGGTCACTGTCCACCAGAATGCGGTGAATGCTGCGGCGGGTGAGTTGAGTCCTGTCCTGGAGGTCGGTGAGGATGTCGGGTAGATCGATGTCGCCCTCGTCGAGCGTCACGGGGGCGGAGGTGGTCGTCTCAGTCGTGGCCACGCCGGCGCGCCCGATGGCGAGATCGGCCTTACGCCATTGCAGGCGGGTCTTGGCGATGGGCGGCGCGTCCTTGGTCGCCTGAATGCAGGTCGCGAGCAGGGCCTCGTTGTCGAACTGCACGCGGTAGGTGGTCTTGTGCTTGATGCGCTCCCACAGCGCCTTGAAGTCCGCGCCTTGTAGGACGGCTTGGCGGCTCTTCACCTGCTTGCGCTCGTCGGCGTTCTTGATTTCCAGCCGCCCGGCCAGCTTGCGCAGAATTTCCTGCACCTGCGGCAGTTGGGCGGCGAACGGCTCCGGCAGGGTCAGCGTGCCATCCTTGAGCGCCTTGCGCAATGCGTCCTGCACCTTGCCTTGGGCATTCACAAGACCGGCGGTTTTCAAATGCTCCCAAAGGACTTTCGACTGGTCGAAGCCCAGCGGCGCGGGCTGGCCATCGGGTCCCGTGGCTGTGACCCCAGCGAACTGGTGCGCCTCCACGATGCCGAAACGGATGCCGGTTTCGTCCTCGATCTCCTTCTGGAGTTTTTCGGCGAACTGCTCATAGCTCTCGGTAGCAATCACCGTCAGGGTGTTCACCTCGAAGCCGCGCACACGAACAAAATCATTCCCATCGGCTTTGACGCAAAGCCGCAATCCGCGCCCGATGGTTTGGCGACGTTGTTGTTCGGAAGCCATTTCCCGCAGGGCGCAGATTTGAAAGACATTCGGGTTGTCCCACCCTTCGCGCAGGGCGGAATGGGAGAAGATGAACTTGAGCGGGGTCTCGAAGCTCAGCAGCTTCTCCTTGTCCCGCATGATCAGGCCGTAGGTGTCGTCGTCGGCCTGGGTGGTGCCTTTGGTGTCTTTGAAAATCTCCACGGTCTTGGTGCCGACCTTCTTCTTATCGATAGAGAAATAGCCGTTGTGAACGTCCGCGGCGGCGGTGGTCAGGTCCACTTCCTTGAAGAGGCTCTGGTAATCAGGGTGCTTGGCGAGGCGGCGGTATTCCTCCTCGAAGATACGGGCATAGTCGCCCTTCACCGGATTACCTTCGGCGTCGTATTGCCGGTATTTCTCTACGGCATCGATGAAGAACAGGCTGAGCACCTTGATCCCTTGTGGGGTGAGGCGCTTCTCCTTATCCAGGTGCTCCTTGATGGTGCGGTGGATCATCTGGCGTTGCACTGCCAGCGGGTCTACGTCGCCGTAGGCTTCGCCGACGCGAAGGTATTGCTCGCCGCCGGGGAAGCGGAGTTCCATGAACTTGTCGTCCTTGGCATCCCGGATTTCCTGCCCGATGATGTGGTCCCGGTAAATCTCCCGCTTGGTTACCTGTTCGAGCAGGTCAAGCGGTGACACCGTTACGATTTGGCGGCTGACTCCGTGTGGAGTGGCCATGTCCAGTTCAACCTTTGCCCCGACAACGCTCTTGCCGCGCGTTACTGGCGCCATGAACTTGACATACGCTTTGTTGTGCCCGCCCTCCACTGAGGCTGCCGCCACTTCGATCTGTTTCACCAGCTTGCGTTCGTAGGCGTCCACCGCATCGAGCTTGAAGACCATGTGGTGCGCCTCTTTTGGCGTCGCGGAATATCGCAGGTTGCATAGCGGATTCATCCGCTCCATGGCCTTCTTGCCTTTGCCATCGAGTCCGCCTTCTACGCTCTGCGGCTCGTCCACGATGAGGATGGGGCGGGTAGCGCGAATCAGATCGATGGGCTTTTCCCCGCCCGTCTTCTCGCTGGGGCGATACATCACGTTCTTCGATTTCTCGCGGCGCGCGGCCTCATCCGCTTCCTCCGCCTGCGCCTGCTGTTCGTCGCCGAACTTGTTAATCGCACCTACCGTCATCACCATGATTTGAATTTGCGGGCTGGTGGCAAAGTTGCGCACCTGGCCGAGCTTCGCCGAGTCGTAGAGAAAGAAGTCAAACGGCGCGCCCGCGTAGAGCCCCTTGAGGTGCTCCGCGGCGGTCTCGATTGTGTGATACACGCCCTCCTTGATCGCCACTGAGGGCACGACGATGACAAACTTGGTGAAGCCGTAGCGTTTGTTCAACTCGAAGACGGTGCGCAGATAGACATAGGTCTTGCCGGTGCCGGTCTCCATCTCCACGGTGAAATCCCCGGACGCGAGCGACGGCGAAGGCGCGAAGCCGTGGCGGAGTTGGATGGCGTGCAGGTTCGCCAATAGTTCCTCGTCTAGCAGGGTCAGCCGGTTGCCGATGCCAAGATCGTTTTCAATAAAAGCCATGCGCATTTGCGGATCGGCGCCGTCCCGCGTGACGGTAAATTCCGTTCTGCAGGTCTCCTGCCCGTGAAAAAGGCCGCAGACTGCTTCGATGGCCTGAAGCTGGTAGTCGAGGTTGGGCTCGAAGTGGAGTTTCATGTTGATCGCTTACAGGCTGCGAACGGTTTCGAGGCCGTGCTGGTGGAGGATGGCGGCAAGGTTGGTTTTGGCCACATCGTCGGCGAAGGCGCTGTCGCGGAAGACCACGGTGCTCTCACCAGCGGGAGCTTGTTCCTTGTGCCACGCTGCCACGCCGAGGGCTACGGGTTCAGCTTCGGCCTGGGTGATGGATGGCGCGAGGCAAACGAGGAGGACACCGCCGCCAATACTGTGGACGGTCTTCCCCGCGATGGTGCGTTGGACGATGGGCACGGTGAGGTCGAGGCCGAGCTTGAGCAGCAGTTCAAAGAGGATGTCCTGTTCCGTGCGGTCCACTTTCAGGTTTTTGGCGTGCGCTTCCAGACTGGCGGCAATGTCATTTCGATCCGGGTCCCACGCCTGGATGTTGCTGCTGGCGAGCTTGAATACGCGGAAGCCGAGGTCACCCGCGAACAGCGGGTTCTCTTCCCGTATCTTCTCCCCGGTGCGGCGGAGGCGCTCTTTGGTCAGTTCGGCGATGTTTCGGGGCTTCTTGAGCTTGTCGCAAAAGGTAGCCGCGGCGTTTTGATCCCTGTTTTCCGGATCGAGCGGCACGGGAAGCTGAACGAGAACGTACCGGCGGCTGCCGCCATCAGTGGCGTTCTGGGCCATGACGGCTTGGCCAGCTGTACCCGATCCCGCAAAGAAATCCATAACCACACCCTCTAAAGTTGTAGCCATGAAAATACAGCGCTGGAGCAATGCCACAGGTTTTGGATGGTCAAATACGTCGCCCATGTCTATGCGTCCCAGTTCAATCGTTCCTTGTTCATTAATGAACTCGGTCTCGGCCCAAATCGATTTGACCCTTGTAGTACTCTTTCGTGATTTTTCGTAGATATTCCATTCACCATCGCGACGCTTACGAGCCACCAATACTGGTGATTTCGAATCCAGGTCGCTTTTACTAATCTTTTCAGATCCCCAGCGCCAGCAACCTTCTTCTCCTTCACTATTCAGCGGTAACACCTTGACAGAATGCTTGCCCACCGGGACGAGTGAAACTCGTGAATACCCGCACTCGTCAAGCGAAGTCGGTAGGACGTAGATTGGGAAAAACAAATTGGGTCGATTGAATCGACCAAACTTCGGGTTTCTGTTACGAAGTTCCCATAGGTCAAACGGCCCGGCCGAGTCACTAAACGGAAGAGCATCGGCGGCCTTCTCCAACTCGTTTAGTTCGACGTTTTCGCTCTTTGAGTAGATCACCAAGAATTCGTGAGTCTTAGCAATCTGCTTATATGTTTGCCCACGCTTGTTCGACTGAACAACGACTTGCGCCTGAAACTGTTCCTCGCCAAATACCTCATCAAGCACACGACGAAGATTGCCAACTTCAGTGTCATCTACGGAGACCGCGATGGCGCCATCCTCGCAAAGTAATGTGCGGGCCAGTTTCAACCTTGGATACATCATGTTTAGCCAATCGGTATGAAATCGTCCGCCGGCTTCCGTGTTGCTACTGATTTTTTTGCCACCCTCGCCGGTCTGGCCGGTGAGTTCGAGGTAGTTCTTGATGTTGTCCTGGAAGTTGTCGGGATATACGAAGTCTTTACCGGTGTTATACGGCGGGTCGATGTACATGAGCTTCACCTTCCCAGCGTAGGATTTCTGGAGAAGCTTGAGGACTTCGAGGTTGTCGCCCTCGATCATCAGGTTTTGCGTGGTGTCCCAATCCACTGACTCCGCCGGGCAAGGCCGAAGCGTGCCGGCGCTGGGTGTTAGGGCGAGTTGCCGGGCGCGGCGTTTGCCATGCCAGTTGAGGCCGTATTTCTCCTCGGCATCGGTGACGGTCTGGTCGCCCACGAGCTGCTTTAGCACGTCCAGATTCACGGCCACGCCGTCCTTGCCTTCAGTGACGAGTTCGGGGAAGAGGGCTTTAAGCTGGGAAAGATTCTGCGCGACGAGGTCGGGCGACTTCGTCTCGGGGTCGCTATCGGTCAGCTTCTTCATCGTGTCCTCGTTCTTCATAGATTGGTGCGGGCGGCTGCCTGGGCTGCCTCCACGCGCTTCAGTTCCAGATTCAGTTCCACCTGCCGAGCCATTTGCTTTTCTTTCGCAGCGGCGGCTCGCAGGCGGGCGATTTCCGCATCGAGCCGCGCGCATTCTTTCAGTGCATCACGCCGGGCGGAAGCGTGTTCAGCGTTGCCGGCGACCGCGAAGACCCCGGTCACGCGGGCAACATGGAATGCAATCAGTGTGTCAATCCAGCCCTGATATATGGCATAGAGCGTTGTACGTGGCTGCCGCCCCAACGCGAGCGCATCACGGAAGACAGGCCAGCGCTCGCCATCGCGCTCCGCATCCCAATCGGCGACGACTACATTGCCCTCAAGCACGGTCTTACCCGCCTCGCCCTGCGACCACCGTTTGTGGGCGGCGGAAAGTCCGGGCCGTTCGCCCTGCTCGGTCAACAGCAGTAGCGGATAGGGCACCGCCCGGTGCACCAATTCCACAAGCCGCGCTGCCTTGGTTGCGGCCCGCAGGGTGAGCCGCAGCACGGCAATCTCCAGATATTCCCGCTCCTCGTCGCGGTACTCCGGCACGCCGATGGTAGTGGGCTTGAGCGCTGCCAGCCAGAGCAGTTCCTCGATGCCGTCATTGATGATGCGTTTATCAGCGGCAGTGGGCGCACCATTCTCAAGCAGCAATTTCTTGGGCACACGCTGATCCACGCGACTGCTGGCGGGAAGCTCGAGGGCGGTGAGGAGCGCGTCGCCGTTCATCCATCCGCCTCAGGCAATACCACAAGCCAGGCCACCACTTCAAAGTCGTTGATGCCCGCAAACTCGCCCTTCATGGCGTGCGTGCCGCCGGGGGTGAACAGGCTGGCCACGGCTCGCTCTTGGTTCTTGCCGACCACCGACGCCACGACGGTAGCGAGCAGGCGCTGCGCCGCGCGCATGTCCTCGCCCTGCTTGGTCGCCTTGTCGAAGCGGGCGCAGGCACCGGCATCGGGCAGCTCGCGCCCGAGGCAGAGGCGCTTGAGTCGGTCGAGAATCTGCTTGGCCTGCGTATATGGCAGCAGCACCGTGCCGTCGTCGCCCACATGCACGAGATGCTGTGCACCGAGCGGATAGCCAGCCTCAGCGCTGCGCTTGGCGGCGTCACCCTCGGCGCGCAGGCAAAAGATGATGCCCGGTGCGATCTCCGCCTCGGTGGTGGTGGTGACCGCACAGGTGCCGAGCGGCAGACTCTCCAGCACGCCCGGATGCGCCTTGAGGTAGTGCGCCAGGTCGATGCGGAAGTCGGTGAGTGTCAGATCAGCTATGGAGACGCCAGTGGAAAGGTCTTCCAGATCGATCACGGCGTCCTGAAGTTTCAACAGTTGCTTGCGCCGGTACTCCAAATCGTTCATCTGATTGCCGGATTGCTGCTCGATCAGGTTCTCCTCGCCGGTGGCGGAGATGTCGAGCAGCACCATGCGGCCACTGACCCGCTGTTCCAGGTTGATGTACTCCTCCAACTCCATGTTAGGCCAGAAATTGACGAGCTGGATGCGCTCGTTGGGCGAGCCGATGCGATCAATGCGGCCGAAGCGCTGAATGATGCGCACGGGATTCCAGTGGATGTCGTAGTTGATCAGCCAGTCGCAGTCCTGGAGGTTCTGACCCTCGGAGATGCAGTCCGTCGCAATGAGCATGTCAAGCTGGCCCTCGCCGGCGAGTTCCTCGGGCCGCTCCTTGGATCGAGGCGCGAACGCGGTGAGGATCGATGCCAGGTCTTTGCGCAGGTCGGGCAGCGTGGTCTGATTGCGGCCCGTGCCAGTGACCAGCGCCGTGTCAATGCCAAGGTCTGCCTTCGCCCATGGGGCGAGTTGGTCGTATAGATAACGGGCGGTGTCCGCGAAGGCGGTGAAGACGATTACCTTGCGATTGCCGGGATTGATCGGGTTACGGCACTTGTGTTCGATCACCTCGCGCAGTGCGGTGAGCTTGGCATCACGGGAGGCATCCACCTGGGCCGCCGCCGCGTGCAGGGTCGCCAAGCGGTTGCGATCCTCGATCAAGTCCTGCTTCCAGCGGATGAGGTCAACGTCCTTCAGTAGCACCTTCACCTTGCGCCCGACGAGCAAACTCTCGAAGGCGGAGTCGTCAAGATCCACGTCCTCGATGTCGATCTCCTCCATATCCTCAGCGTGGCTCTCAATACGGGCAAGCGTTGCTTCCACGTCACGCAACTGGCGCTGCACGGTGAGCGCGAACGACGGCACGGCGCTTTCCATGCGCTTGAGCACGTTGACGCGCAACAAGTGAATCAGGCTTTCCTCGCGGTCGGCCTGCCGGAAGAAGCCCTCGCCGCCGCGAATCTCGGTGCTGTATTTCTTGTCGTAAGCCTCCTGCTTGTGCGGCAGCACGTAACGGAGAGGAGCGTATGAAGCAAGGTTAAGCCGGCGTATCTCCTGGTTGATCTCCCGGATCGAGCGAAACTCACCGGCGCGGTCCACATCGGCCTTGATGTTGATCGGCTTCAACCGGTCGGGGAAGCGACCGGTTTCGGCAGTGCCGTAGTACTTCTCGATGTGTTTGCGCGAGCGAGCGATGGTGAGCAGGTCGAGCAGAGTAAAGTAATCGAAGCCGAGCATCTCGATCAGGCGCAATGGGGTCCGCTCCGCGTCCTCAAGGTCGAGCCAGCGATTGAATTGCTTCTGCGCGAGGCGCGTGGTGCTGTCGATGCTGCCAATACCGTGATCGAGCAAGGCCGTGTCGTCGCCCTCGGTAGCGAAGGCAATCTGATTGCGCAGGTCAGCTAAGCGATTGTTCACCGGGGTGGCCGACAGCATGAGGACGCGGGTTTTCACGCCCTCCTTGATGATCTTGCGCATCAGGCGGTCGTAGCGAGTCTCGCCGCCCTTTTGTGGTGTTTGCTTGTTGCGGAAGTTGTGGGACTCGTCGATCACGACGAGGTCGTAGTTGCCCCAGTTGACGTGCGCAAGATCGATGTCGCCCGACTGGCCACCGTCGCGCGACAGATCGGTATGGTTCAGGACATCATAGTTGAAGCGATCTGACGCGAGGACGTTCCGGCGGTCGTTGGCCTTGTAGATCGTCCAGTTGTCGCGCAGGCGTTTGGGCACCAGCACGAGCACACGATCGTTGCGCAGCTCATGGTACTTGATGATCGCGAGCGCCTCGAACGTCTTACCGAGGCCAACGCTGTCGGCAATGATGCAGCCGCCGTAGCGGTTGAGCTTGTCGATCGCTCCGACCACGCCGTCACGCTGGAACCTGTAGAGCTTCTTCCAGACCACGGTGTTGCGGATGCCGGTCGCCGAGTTGACGATGCGCTCTTCGTCGAGGTCGTCGCCGCGATCGCGGAAGATGTGGTGCAAGATGAGCGTGTAGACGAGGAATGGGTCACGGTGTGCCGCGAGCGATTGCAGGTCGCCAATCAAGGTTGCCTTGGCACCGGAGTCGGCCATAAGGCTGGACCACTGCACATCGAACCACTGACTGAGCAAGCTGGCTTCTTCGGGCGTCTCGGAAGCCTGGATCAGGCTCAATGGGTTGCCGGGCGTCAGTCCGAGACCGTCGGTACTGAAGGCCAGCGAGCCGAGCAAAACCTGCAGCGGCTGCGCGTCCCCGTCGCGAACCACAATGGCCCCCTGAGGTACTGCACCAAGCGCTCGCCGGACCTCGGCCTTGCTCTGAAGCCATTGCGTCAAGCGGCTGGCAAGCCAGCGGGTTTGCAGACTGTTGCGCGCGGCGCGGTCGGCTTCCGATCCTAGAACTGCGAGTTCTCCACTGGTTGGCGGCAGTAGTAGGCGGCATCGCGCCAGTGCGGCCACTGCATGCAGCATCTCAGCGAAGGCGAAGAGCGAAAAAGCCGGAGTTACAACATCGAGCTGGCGCCCTGGTGCGAGGGCCGGGCGAAGCAGGTCGATGACGCGGTCGGCGCCTGTGTTGCGGACGAGCTTCACGAGTCTCCCTTCACCTCAGCCTCACGTCCAAATGTGAAATGCCATTGCGCTCGCATTTACTTGCTGGTGCCGCGAGGCGACTTCCGGTCTTCGCCAAAAAGCGCCTGTTGCTCCTGAATCGTTATGCCGTTGCGCCCGCAGTAATCCCGGATCAGCACCTCAATCATGTTGGCGATGGAACGGTGCTCGCGGTCGGCAGCAGTGCGCAACGCCTCCTTTAGGCCCGGTTCGATGCGAAAGGTCAACGTCGTGGTCTTGGCCGTAGCCATTGTTTCCTCGATACAGTGTTTGTAATGCGAATATACTGTAATGTACAGTAAAATCCCGTATCGTCCAATGGCATTGATTTCACCCTACGCCAGGGAGGTAAAGAATGGCCCGGCATTACTCGACCAAAGACTTCTTCCGCCAGATGCCGAATCCCTTGCTCGCCCGCTACTTTCACGCGCGAGGGGTGTTCGGCGATCTAGATTTCTCGGCGATGAAGGAGACGCAGCCGGATGCGCTGTTCGCGGCGTGGCTTTATCTGCTTGACAGCCAGCGCAACGAGATGGACGCGGAATTTCAGGAGATTTTCGCGCTGAGCCGCGACGCGGCCATGCCCGCGATCATTCACGAGGCGGCGTGGCAAATGCGGAACGAACCTGGAGCGCATGCCGCCTTCGTCGAAATGTTTTCTGCCCTGCCCAACCACTATGAGCGCGCGATGGTGGCCTTTCTTGATTATCACGAGTGCTGGAAAGGCGCGAGCCTTCTTTATCACGCCGACATGCTGCCCTACTGGCGCAAGCGCAAGGGTTTTCCGCACAAACCCGCGGCAGTGGATGACGCCAGTGTCCAGGAGTTGGCGGCCCTGATTCGCGGCCTCTTTCATCGCACTGAGGGCCGGGGCAACCACTGCCATATTGATTGCCTTCGCCGTGGTGAACTGGATTACTACTTCGCCTACCCGGAGGATTACTCGAAACAGTCCATCGAATGGGTAAACGATACCTTTGCCCCGCGCCCGCATAACCCGGCCTTCGAGATCGTCTACATCTACTCCCAGAAAGAAGGCTCGCTCGACCTGAACTTTCGCGGCGACTACAAGCGTATCGAGCCGCTGCAAGCGATGTTTGCCCAAGCTATTCTTAAGCTGCCGGAGCTGCCGCGAGACCCGAAAGACCCGCGCGTTTACGATTTGAATCAGCTCCGCCAGAACTTCGGGTTTTCCCTCGACGCCGGCAGCGGCATCGAGAACGTGGCCGTCAAAATGCTGCGGCTGTCGTCAAAGGTGAAGGCGGGTGATCGGATCACGGTTGAAGCGAACGCGGACGAGAATCCAGACGCGGTTTACGAACTGCTGGCGAAGATCGGTCAGTCCGTGCCGCTGCATCTTTACAATGTCACTCAGGTGGAACTGACGGCGTCGGTCGTGGTGAAAGCCGGCAGCAAGGCGAAGAAGGTTCCGATCCGCATCACACATCCGAACTCGTGCTCGCTCAAGTATGACGAGTTGGGGGACAAGCTCCGCGAGATGCTGGCAGCGTCCGGGATCGAGCCCAAGGAACCACCGCAAGGCGCTGAGGCATGACGCCGCAGGCCGCGCTGGTGGAGCTACTGGAACGCCTGGGCGCGCAGCAAGGGGCGGCGGTGCATGTCGGCAGCGGGGAGCTGAACGGCTGGCCGGTGGACGCTGTGGCGGCCATGAAGTCCGCGCGACTGTTGGTGAAGACGCGCCCAGCGTCCAGCATCGTCTGCCCCGGATGCGAGCGCGAGTGCGCTATGCCGGTTGAAGTCTTCCCCACAGAAAAAGAACGGCCCGCGCGGGCGTTCATTTTCTGCGACAAGCCCGAAGACATGGGGCGCATCCCGGTGGCACTGAGCAGGCTTGAGCAGTGGCAAATGACGGGCGGAACGCTCGCGGGCGTGGTGGCCCGGCTGCTGGGCTTCTCGAATCTGCCGCAGACTGAGGGCGCGGGCAAACGCTGGGGGCTGGGCCTGCTGAAGGGGAAGGAGAGCAAGGGTACGGTCACGCTTTCAATCGAGAACGGAGTAACACTCGCACTGGCCGGTCAGAGCATGCCCCTTGTTCAGGCGCTCACGTTAAGCACGCGCGGATTGAAAGCGGACAAAGACGCTCTGCTGCGCATGGTGGAGGGCGACGCGCGGCAACCGGCATCGGGCGTCGGATCGGCCGCATGGCGGAAGCAGACGGCGAGGACTGCTGCAAACGCGCGGTATGACAAGCCGGGCGGCCTCCGCGAAAAGAAAAAGCAACTGTGCGAGATATGGGCAAGCGGCAAATACACGTCGCGTGACCGCTGCGCCGAAGAAGAATGCGGCGCGCTGGGCATCCCGTTTTCCACCGCCAGAAAAGCACTGAAGAACACGCCAGCGCCGAAGCGCAGTTCCTGACCTGGCCGCTGCTTAGCATCGGCTAGCCGCTGCTGCGCAGCGCGCATTCGCAGGAGCAAAGCGCGCAATAATAATCCTTAGCCATGTTCAACGTCGCCCAAGGAGGCGCAAACATGGCTACCTCAATCCTCCGGCTTCCTGCCGTCAAGGCTGAATCCGGTTATTCCCGTTCCACGATTTACCTTCGCATTTCTCAACAGCTGTGGACCAAACAGGTGCGCTTGGGGCCACGATGCGTTGGCTGGCCCGCGCATGAAGTCGCGGCGCTGAACGCGGCGCGCATCGCCGGCAAGTCGGACGAAGAAATCCGCGCGCTGGTGGTGAAGCTGGAAGCGGCGCGTAAGGCTGCGGTGTAAGGGGCGGACGATGCGACACGCGAACCCCACGCGGGGACTGAACCGGCCCGCCTTCGCCTTCAAGCGCGACCGTCTGCCGAATCCTGCCGAGTATTACCGCGAACAAGGATTGAAACTGATTGGTGGCGGGGAATGGAAATCCGCTGTCTGCACTTTCCACGACGACACCAAGCCGAGCCTGCGGGTGCGCCTCGATACCGGCGCCTTTCGCTGCATGGTGTGCGGGGCGCATGGCGGCGACGTGCTGGCCTTTCATATGCAGCGGCATGGGCTGCGCTTCATCGAGGCGGCGCGGGCGCTGGGGGCATGGGAGGAATCGCGATGACCGAGACTCCCCAACAAGCTGCCCGCCGTCTTGCCGCCGGCCCGATACGCGAAGGCTTCAAGCCGCAAGCCCTGCACGAATACACGGACCAGGACGGCACGCCACTGCATTGGCGCATTCGCCTGAAGAATCCGGACACCGGTGACAAGTGGATTCGCCCCATGAAGCTCAATGGCGAAGGCTATGTGCTGGGCGAACCAGAATACCCGGAGGGCAAACCGCTTTACCGTCTGCACGATCTGGCAACCCGGCCCGACGATCCGGTGATCGTGTGCGAGGGCGAATGGTGCGCCGACGCGCTGGCGAAAGCGGGCGCGCTCGCGACCACCAGCGGCGCCGCGGACTCTGCCGGCAAGACCGACTGGCGGCCGTTGACCGGGCGAACCGTGATGATCTGGCCCGACAACGACGAGGCCGGTCTGCGCTATGCCGATGCCGTGGCGGAGGCGCTGCGGGCGCTGGGCTGCGCGGTGCGCGTAATCGACGTTACGGCGCTGACGATGGAGCCGAAGGCGGACGCGGTGGATTGGCTGGCTGCGAACCCCAATGCCACGACCGCGCAGGTGTTCGCGCTGGCGTGCGTAGGGGCCGCAAGGCGCGAGGAATCAGGCGAGCAAGACATCAACGCGGGGGGATCGCATGGAAGCGGCGTATGGCCCATGCCGAAGCCGATCCTCGCGGCACTGCATCCGGTGCCCGCCTTCGACCCGGACACCCTGCTGCCTGAAGCCTTGCGCGGTTGGATCATGGACGAAGCCGACCGGATGCCCTGCCCGCCCGATTTCATCGCAGTGGGGGCGCTGGTAGCGCTCGGGGCGATCATCGGTGCGCGCTGCACGATCAAGCCGAAGGCCCGCGATTCGTGGCTGATCGTGCCGAACCTGTGGGGCGGCATCGTGGGCTTGCCCTCGGCGAAGAAGTCCCCCGCCATCGGCGCGGCACTGAAACCGCTTGACCGTCTGATCGCGCGAGCGATGGAAGCGCACCGGGCGGATGCGGAAGCGTTCGACGCCGACAAGACGGTGTTCGAGGCGAAGAAGGAAGCCATCGAATTTCGCATCAAGGCGGCGGCGAAGGACACCAAGAAGGGAGACCTGGACAGCATCGCCCGCGAACTGCAAGGCCATCGGCAACAAGCGCCGGAAGCGCCGACCCTGCGGCGCTACAAGTCCAACGATACGACCATCGAAAAGCTTGGCGAGCTGCTGCGCGAAAATCCTTCGGGCTTGTTGGTGATGAGGGATGAGTTGGTCGGGCTGATTGCTTCCTGGGACCGCGAAGGCCGCGAAGGAGAACGGGCTTTCTACCTGGAAGCGTGGAACGGCAATGCGAGTTTCGATACCGACCGCATCGGGCGCGGCTCGATCTTCATCCCGAACCTATGCGTTTCCATCTTCGGCGGCATCCAGCCGGACAAGTTGACCGGCTACCTTCAGCAGGCGTCAAACGCGCTGGCCAATGACGGCATGCTGCAACGGTTTCAACTGCTGGTTTTCCCCGATCACAGGGCTTGGGAGTGGCGCGACCGCATCCCGGCGAAGGATGCGCGCGACCGGGCCTTTGCCGTGTTCGACACGCTGGCCGACTTCGACCCGGTGGCGTGGGGTGCTGCGCCGATCGATGATTTCGCCAAGTTCCCACACTTTCGTTTTGATGAGGCGGCGCAGGAAATTTTCATCGAATGGTCGGGCGATCTGCACCGGGCGCGGCTTCCCGCCGAGGATCACCCGATCATCGCGCAACACCTGGCTAAGTTCGACAAGCTGTTTCCCGCACTGGCGCTGATCCTGCACCTGACCAATTGCGCCGCGACCGGACACCGCGGGCCGGTGACAGGGGAAGCGGCATTGAGGGCAGCGGCATGGTGCGACTACCTCGAAGCCCATGCGCGGCGCTGCTACGGCCTTTTGACCGATGACGGGCTGCGGGCGGCGCAAGCCCTGGCAGACAAGCTGCGCCAAGGCAAGCTGACCGATGGCTTCACGGCGCGGGATGTGCGGCGCAATCAGTGGCGCAACCTGACCAGCGATGAGGCGGTGCAAGCGGCGCTTGACTGGCTGGAGGATGAAGGCTGGCTGCGGGCGGATGAAGTCGGCGGCGCGGGGCCGGGAACCGGCCGGCGCACCTGGCGCTATTTCATCAATCCAAAAACTGCAAAGGCGGCCAAGCCGGGGGGCGACGATGGCGAACTGGCTTGAACGGGCGAAGCGCGAAATCCCCCAAGGTGCTGGCCGGGCTACTGCCATTGCTGACGAAAGAAATCCAACGGCAGTAACGGCAGTGCGCGAACCGGGCGAACCTGAAATTTCGCGGGCTTCTATCGGCAGTAATGGCAGTGCCCCGGTGGCCGTTTTTCGGGAAAGCCAGACCGTGAACAAGGCCATGGTTCCGATGTCGCCAGACGATGAATCCGCGATCCGCGCATGGCTCGTGCATATCGAGGAAACCGACCCGGCGATCATTGCGGACCTGTTGGACAAGTGCCGCACGGATGCGGATGCGCGAGGCTACTTCATCGGACGGGCGGCGGAAGTGCCCCGCCCCTTGGCCTTTGACGATGACCGGCGGCGCTGTGACCAGTGCTTGAACCTGACCAGCCGGGGGCTATGCCTCGCTGCGCGGCGGGGTGAGATTGCGGCAAGCCGTACCTATGAGCCGGTGCGCGATCTGCCGCACCGATGCGAAGGCTACGCGCCGAAGCCGGAGGATACCGACCGCCGACCGGGCCGGGAACGCTGGCCGGGACTGATACAGAAAGGTGATGACCATGGCGACACTTGAATCCAATTCCGCAGTGATCCCCTCCCCTGCGCCCCAGGAAGCCCCGCCAGAGGCTCAAGGTGGCAAAGGCGGCAACTATGAGGCCGTGCGCTTCAACGCCATGCAGCACGGCATCCTGAGCCGCTACACCGTGCTTGCGCATGAGGATGTAGACGAATATCGGGCGCTACACTCGGCGCTGCTGGAAGAGCATCAACCGGCAGCAGCGACCGAGGCGCATCTGGTCGAGGAACTGGCCGGGATCATCTGGCGCAAGCGGCGCGTGTTGCAGGCCGAGGGCGCGAACATCAATAAGGGGTTGAAGGGCGCGGCGCGCGATGCCGAGGGCGTGATTCCAGCGGCGGCGCCATTCGAGCTTGGGCTATCCGGCGAAGGAACAGACCTTCGGGACTTGATGCCGCTGACGCTGGACG
>Ga0075530_1000674_pt1 | contig 16240 bp, 10 predicted proteins | sample NGEPerD_2_FD_75101 | JGI IMG/M metagenome (GOLD analysis project Ga0075530, IMG submission 75101) | Arctic peat soil microbial communities from the Barrow Environmental Observatory site, Barrow, Alaska, USA - NGEE PermafrostL1-D | ecosystem: Environmental > Terrestrial > Soil > Wetlands > Peat ... | reverse complement strand
TGCACCTTGTCGGCCTTCGGGAACACTTCGTCCACCGAGTTGATGTAGGCCTTCCACATATCCATGGACACCGTTTTGAGCTTGTCCCGGTGCTCCGGCACGACCGTTCTCTCGAGCAGTGCCTTTGCGGCCGCCTTGTCCCGGCCCTCGGCGACATCCACCACACAGCCGGCGTTGGGACTGCCCGGTACCGTCACATAGTTATGTCCCTTTTTGAAGGACTTCTCGTCGATGCTCAGGTGCGTGTAGGGAACGTCCTGCGGGCGCCTTGCCATGCCCCGCTCGACCGAGAGGTGGATGATACGGTTGACCACGTTGAAGCCGCACCGCAGCAGTTGCGCCGTCTGCGTCTGGTTCCTGGTGGCCTTGAGCAGGTCTATCGCCAGGCGTTCGAACAGGTAGGTGTGGCGTTCGTAACCGTCCGCCCAGGGCACCTTGACGGTCCTGGTGCCCAGGGACGACCTCACCCTGGGCACCCGGCAGTTGATGAAGGTCTTGAACTGCATCGTATCCAGATGGCGCCACCTGCGAGTCTCCCTGTGGTCATAGACCGGGCACATCTCAAGGCTCTCCGGGCATTCGGCCTTCCCGCCGATAAAGGACACATACACGTCGACCTCCTCGGAAAGGAAGTTGACCTTCACCTCGTCGACCTTCCAGTCGTCACCGAAATTGAGCAACAAATCAAAGAACTGTTCCGAAAACATATTTTAATGGCTAAATTAGCCATTCCACAACATTCGTGGTAGAACCGAGTATTTAAATGTTGAAGGAGTTGATATTAGCGTTTATCCGAACATAATACTAAGAAAAGGAGATAAAGTAGGGTGTATAAATCTTCATATAATAAAAACCCCCACAAATCGATTAACTAAAGACGCAAGCAAACACATTACAACTATTCAGCATAAATTTTTAGAAACTTATGTTTGTAAGGACGGAGAAACCGTAAACCCATCGATGTGCATATCAATTGACTGCTTCGGAAATTCACATGAAATTGGAACAAGTGCTTTTGCTAGACGACTATCCAACATACAAACAGCGTGTGAGGAGATAGTTTTATGGTGGGATGCGATATGAGTTTTATGTTTATGACAAAAATCACATAAACTTTGAAAATTATCTAATCCGCAGGCAGCGCCACCTAAAAAAACAGGAATTATGTGGTCTGCTTGCCAATTTTCAGAATATACACCACAAGATTTACAGTATCCATTATCTCTTTCGAAAAGTTTTTCACGAATTACATAGCCGTCACCTTTTACTATAAAAAAGGTTATAACCGCATTATCTTGACAATCTTTGCTAGCCCACCTTCGCTTTCTTGGAGGTAATTTTTTTCCACAACCGCAAGCACATTTTTTATCCTTGCGCACTGGGTACAGGTCAACAAGTCTTAGACCCGATTGGTATCTCCTAAATATATCAATCATGATGTAAATCTACAAATTTTACAAATTCGATCAAAATGTAATTTATAAAAGTTGAGGATTATCGCCCACATTGTATATAGATGCCTATGCCATCCTTAACATAGTCCACTATGTTGGGAACACCATAAATGCGCTCGTTGTTCGTCTCGTTTTCGCAAAAAAGCTGTTCGCCCTTTTCATGGTAAAAGAAATACCTGCCATTTCTAGTGCTATTGGACTGCACACAATTCGATGCCAGCGGTTTTATGGTCGGCCGATCAAATCGTTTGTTGTGTTTCCAGAAATTCCTGAACCAAAGATGGGGGAGTATGTGGATAATCGCCGCCTTGGCCCCCCGGTTTACCACCGTGATCTTCATAAGAATATCATCGGCACCGGCTTTGGCATATTCTATAAAACAGTCAAAATAGGCGTTGTTCTTGAAACAATCGGTATCGAGCAGTTCATATTCGGTAAGCTCGCGACTTCGGATATTGTTTTTGACCAAATCGTTATAGGGAAATTTTTGATGCGGATATTTATAGAGATACCTGCAATAGGAGTGTGTCGGCGAAGAAACCTGATGAAAGTAAAGTTCCTTGACATCCTCGCCATGATTGCCCTGGTTGTTGGTCAGGCCGAACAAGCGCACTTTTAAGATGTTGTCCTTTCCGTTCCAAAAGGCCGGTGCCAAGCACAGTATTTCCCTGGAGTCGCAAAAGCCGCCGATGCCCTCCTCGCCCCATCTGTATGCGTTGCTACGTGCCTTTTCATGGTCAACGAATTCCCATGCATGGCCGTATTCGCTATAATCTTCCCTAACGGTGCCCCATTGTCTTTCTGCCAAGTAGGGGCCCCATTTTTTCCAATGCTTGTAGTTGTCAGAAACTGCCAGTCTTTCTGCCTCCGCACATTTTTGAGCCATATGCAACTTGGTTTATTATGGTTGATAAATTTTGAAAAAACTATTCTTTTCAGGTAACGCCAACTGAAATTACATCTTATTTTTTTGCAAACCGCCGCTTGGGCCCTATTGGGCGCATGATTTACCATATCTTGAAAACCCATCATAGTATATTGTCAAACATGAATTTTTAGGCTTGAAAATTATGTAAATTTATATAGTGGCTGTGGAGACCACTGATTATAAGAAAAGCAGTCATGGCCATTGCCCGATTAAATGGTATATCCGGGCGTCCCATTGATGTCCCTTAAAAAGGGTTGGCCCAAAACAATGCCAAATCCGGAAAGAATAGCACATGTTAGGGGTATTGCCCCATGATTTTGGTGAAGAATTGACACAATACCCGAAGATGTGAAAACGCAGCCACCTGAAATTCTTGAGTTGCACGATTCATAATTTCTGAAATTGAACACCTTGGTGATATAATCAAGCATCGTCGGTTTTTTGGCGTATAAACTTGGAATTTGAGCCTTACGATACTTAGATTCAAGTAATAAACGAAGAGTAAAAACAAATTTAGTAATGTTTTCAAACCTGGCATCAGTAATAAAGTAGCTGAAATGAAGTCTATACTATTGCAGTTACTGTACTGAGTCCACTATAATAAAGAAACCTTCTACGTTTAATCTCACATTTTTACATGCCCAAAGTATTAAATTGATAATAACTTTTCTATTTGTTCCTCTTTTCTTTTTGAGATCTTCAGTCTTTCCTTGTTTCAATAATCTGCTTTGTGGTAAAACAGATAATGTCAAAATCATATCCAGGCATGCCTAAGAATGTTCAATTGAATTAGTTTTTAATTGCTTTTTAAGGTTTTTTTGTAACAGATTCGTAGATATTTCGACTTGAACATTGTGCTCCACTCCATCATCTGTAAGTGTAATCATTCTATCTGCCTGCACTTCCCCGTCAAGTGTCACAATCATTTCTTCCGTACTGTTTCTTTGTGTAACAATAATATGATAAAATGTATCCCTGTACCTGTAATGAACTTTAAATGACTCCCATTCTTCAGGAACGCAAGGAAAAAATTTCAGCTTGTCGCCCTCCTGTTGCAGGCCCAGAAAAGATTCTATTATAAGCCGGTACAGCCAACCCGCAGAACCTGTGTACCAGGTCCATCCACCACGACCGGCATGGGGTTCGCCTGCATATACATCTGCGGCCAGAACGTAGGGTTCTACCTTGTAGATTGCAATGGCTTCGGAAGTTTTTCCATGGTTAATTGGATTTATCATGCTCAATAATTCCCATACACGTTTATTGTCGCCCAATTCCGCAAAGGCAATTATCATCCATACCGCAGCGTGAGTGTATTGTCCGCCATTCTCTCTTATTCCCGGCACATATCCTTTAATGTAACCGGGGTTTAATTCAGACTTATCGAATGGCGGGTCTAATAATTTAATTATCCCGGCATCTTTTTGTACGAGGTTTTTATATGCCGATTCCATTGCTGTGCGAGTATCTATGGCATCACCTGCACACGATAAAACGGCCCAGCTTTGGGCAATGGAATCAATTTTACATTCTTCATTACTTAAAGAGCCCAACGGTTCGCCATTGTCGAACCAGGCCCGCTTATACCATTGTCCATCCCATGCATGTTTATCAATGTTTTCTTTTAATTTCTGGGCTTCTTTCTTACATTCTTCAGCAAATACCGGATCATTATATAAATTGGCAGTTTCTGCAAATCGAATAAGTATTTCATAAAGAAAAAATCCCATCCAGACACTTTCTCCTTTACCCTTGTTACCAACCTTATCATAGCCATCATTCCAATCACCGGTACCAATAAGAGGGAGTCCGTGTTCTCCATAATTAAATGCGTGTTTGATTGCCCGTACGCAATGATCATAAATTGAGGCAGCTTTAAGGGATGAAAGCGGGAGATCAAAATAGGATTCTTCTTCCGGGTTTAACAGGCGTCCCTCAAGAAAAGTTGTTGACTCTTTAAGCACTCCGGCGTCGCCGGTATGTAAAATATAAAGAGAAGTTACCAATGGCAGCCAAAGAAAATCATCTGAGATCCGGGTGCGGACACCACGGCCAACCGGCGGATGCCACCAATGTTGTACATCACCTTCCTTAAACTGGTGCGCTGCACAAAGTAAAATTTGTTTGCGTGCAAGCAATGGAGCCGCATGAAATAACGATAAAACATCCTGCAACTGATCCCTGAAACCAAAAGCGCCCCCTGATTGATAAAATCCGCTGCGTGCCCAAAGCCGGGAGGATAGTGTTTGGTAAGTGAGCCAACCGTTTGTAATAATATTTATTGCTGCATCAGGAGTTTCCACCTGCAAAGCACCAAGGGTGTGCTTCCAGTAATTTTTAATTTTTTCAAATGACTCACGTGCCACTTCATCGCCCCTGAATTGTTTGGCGATAGTTCTTGTATCGCTAATATCCTTTCCTGCTCCCAACCTGAAAATAATTTCCTGTTCCTCACCATCTACCATCTCGAATGGAACCTGTATTGCTGCACAGGGATCCAAAGCGAGCCCAGTCTTTCCCGAAAGTTTTTGCCGTATCAGACCTTTAGGATTTTGCAATGTGCCGTTACGTCCAATAAATTCTGTGCGGTCGGCGGTAAACGTTTTGTTCAAATAGTCAACATCGAAAAATGCAACCCGGTTAGAAAATTCAGTATTATACCGATTTTTTGCAAATAATGCACCGCTATCAGGGTCAACTTCCGTTTGAATATGCATGGCGGTTTTCATCCTGTTATCACCAAGTACCCACTCAGTATAACCTGTCGCCGATAGTTTACGGGGCCTGCCGGATCGATTACGAATTTTTAAAACGGTAAATTTAACCGCTGATTCAATATCTACATATACCAACATTTCCGAATAGATGCCATCCTCTATATGTTCAAAAACACTATACCCAAAGCCGTGTCGGGTAATATAATTTGATTGTCCTCCGGCCGGAAGAAGTGTCGTTGACCAGAAATGCCCACTCTCTTCATCCCGAAGATAAAATGCTTCACCTCCCTTATCGGTTACGGGGTCATTATACCAAGGAGTGAGCCGTAATTCATGCGCATTTTCTGTCCATGTATAGGCCGATCCGCTTTCTGAGATAACGGTTCCAAAATTTGGATTCGCAATTACATTTACCCAGGGAACAGGCGTTTTGTTTTTATTATCAATGGTAATAACATATTCGCTGCCATCAGCGGAAAAGCCACCCAATCCGTTGAAGAAGACCAGATCTTTTGGTAAAGGCATTTGGGTTAAATCAGGGCTGTATGTATTAGTCGCAGTAATATAAGGTATCACTGCCTTGGCCATCGCTTTTCGTTTAACATGGTCTGCCAATGTTCCGCCATTATCATCAATACTGACCCTGGCTACTGATTGAAATAAGATACGATCCTCAATTGATATCTGGTCTGAAGCCCTTACAAAAATGCCTCCCGGCCGATCTTTTAGTTCGGGAGCAATGAGCGCCTCAATTTCATTTTGAAAAGCCTTTCGATAACCGCTATGCTCCTCATTCCAGATTACAAGATCAACCACAAGGCCTTTTATTCGCCAGTAAGCATGAGCCTGTATGAGTTGCTTTGCCAATTCCATATTACTTTGTTTTTCAATTTTCAACAGAACAATTGGTAAGTCTCCCGAAATTGAATAGCCCCATAGGCCTGACTGCTGGCGATGATTGTTGATAAGAATGGAAGGGTCTGCCCGTAATGCCGCATTGGCAAATAATATTGAGCTGGCCAGTCGGCTATACATTTGCGAATCAGCTTCCGATGCATTGATTTGCCTCAGTACCACCTGGCTGTGTGTCCAGGCCAATTCAAAAACCCGCTCTTTATGATTTCTATCGTGGTATTTATCTATGAGGGCTTTGCAACCTTCTTTCTTTTCTGCGATACCGGTAACCATATCTACTGTAACGGTATCTTCGGGTTCAAGCGTTATTTTATACCGGATGGCTACAATCGGGTCCAAGACTGAACCCTGGCTTCCGGAAAGGGGGCCTGAATTGCTCATGGCCTGCGGATTTACAATTGTGTTTCCACGACCAATAAATTTCATCCTGTCGGTTTCATAAGATATTTCTTCAACATCTTTTCCTTCTATCGAAATCAAATGAAACATCCACGGCAATTTTTCTTCCATCGATCTTGGCCTGCGTGTGCAAAGAATAGCATGTTGAACGGGGAGTATCTCGGTTTGCACAAAAAGATTACTAAATGTGGGCTGTGATAAATCTGAAGCAGCAGGGGCGATCACAACTTCAGCATAACTTGTAACCGCTATCGTTCTGCGTTTACCTGAAGAATTTGAAATGCGAACCCTTCGCATTTCTATATCATCCTCGGGTGACACAACAATTTCGGTATGCGTTTCTATTTCGTTGTGAGTAGTGCGAAAGTCCACACGGCCCTCAGAAAATGCAGCCTCGTATTTCTCTGCTTTTTTACCTGTTGGCTGATGTGTATTTGACCAGTATTCCCCGGTTTTCAAATCTTGTATATAACAAAATGCACCCCAATTATCGCATGTCCCATCTTCACGCCAGCGTGTAACTGCAATATCCCTCCAACGGCTGTAGCCTGCCCCCGAATTGGTTATCATTACATGATAATTGCCATTGGACAATAATTGCACTTCAGGAATTGCAGTTTTTGGGGTATTGATGATCCTTGCAACTGCACCGCTTTCTACATAATTAACATCTTCTATATCTGTAGTGTGTGCAAAAAAAGCGGTCGTTTTCGGAATACGTTCCTGCAATAATAAAAGTATTGCCTTAAACTGTGGATCCGATTCAAAGCGTTTTTGCATTGGTTTATCAAGAAGCAGGTAGGCAAAGGACAGCAGGCTCATTCCCTGATGATGCGCCATAAAGGAATAAACAATAGCACTGGATTTTCCACGGGGTAAACGGGATGGCGTATAATCTACAGCTTCATAAAAGCCGTATCGTCCCTCAAATCCCTTTTCAGAAAGAAGTTCCAGGTTTTCACAGGCTTTTTCAGGTGCTACCATCAATGCCATTGCCGATGCGTAGGGAGCAATAACGGCATCTTCATCAAGACCGCGTTTCAACCCCAGACCATGATAACCAAATGCACGATATTGGTACTGGGAATCAGCATTTATCATATTGTATCCGGATTCTGAAATTCCCCAGGGCCGGCCTGTTTGTTTCCCATATAGTATCTGACAGTTTACAATTGATTTGTAGGTTTGGTCAAGCAATGTATTTTCGTAGGTGGGCATTACTAAAAGGGGCATCAGATATTCGAACATTGAACCACTCCAGGAAAGCAAAACAGAATTTCCATTCATATTGGTAATTAACCGTCCCAGGGCAAACCAACTTTCTTCCGGTAGTTTTCCCTGTGCAATACCAACGTAGGTGCACAACCTCGCCTCAGATGCCAGGAGATCATAGAAACTTGCATCCATGCGATGTTCCTGCACATTGAAACCAATGGTAAACAGGTTGCTTGATTTGTCATACAAAAAATCCCATTCCAAATCTGCCAGTTCATTGCATTGCTGAGCAAGATTTTCCGCAGTAGTTATTTGGCCACTTGCTATACGAATAGATCCGGTTAAAGAATTTAAGAATAATTCAAGCCATTCGTTTTCAACTGCTGTGTTATTTAGGGCTTGCTGAAGAATAACCTCCCCTTTTAATCGTCGTGCTGCTTTTAATAATTCAATCAAAGTTGAATTTACATTTACAGAAACAAAATCCGTAAACTTAGGAGGAGCGGTAGTTAATAAAAGCCAGGGTGAAAAAATTTGAATTTCTTCATTGACCTGCTCTAATTGCTTACTAAGAGTTTGCTTCCACCGGTAGGTCTCATTTTCTGGGTCATTACTTAATTTTTCAAAAATGGATGCGAAGCTTTTCGTTAAACTTTCAATATGCAATTTTATTCCCTGAAGCGTATTTGTATCATCATTATTCGTTGCTTCCATATCCGTTTCAAATTGTTGCAGCAACGGAATATCTTTTTCTTCCAGCGTATCGGTAAGTGCAAGCAATGTATCCCGCAGGCCTTCAAACAATTTTACACCCAATATTTTTTGATGTGGTATGTGAAGTAACCCCTGATTCAATATCAGCAAATGGCCAACAAGGTTTCCGCTGTCCACAGTGGAAATATATTTTGGTAGTAAAGGGGCTAATGTTTTAGTATCATACCAATTATAAAAATGGCCTTTGTATCGCTCCATTTTTTCCATCGTGTTTATTGTCCTCGCTGTGCGTTCAAGAAACTGCCCCGCAGTTATATACCCAAAATCGTAGGCAGATACATTGGCAAGTAGTGAAAGCCCGATATTCGTAGGAGACGTGCGATGTGCCACCAATACTACCGGCTGTTCCTGGAAATTATCGGGGGGTAACCAGTTGTCTTCCTGCTCCACAAAACGTTCAAAAAAACTCCAGGTTTTTCTTGCCAGTTTGTGCAGAAAAATATTTTGCCTGGTAGTGAGTACGGAAACTTGTTTGGCCATTGGCTTACTTGTCCACCATGTAACAAAAGGTGCAATGATCCAGAGCAACAGAACAGGGCCAGCTATGATTAACTTTTCCGGGAAATAAAACGTCATGAAAATAAATACCGAGAATGCAAGAGAAAGTTCAAACCACATGCTGGAATAAGATGCCGGTAAAGTTGAATGACTAGCCATTCCTGTGTGTAGCGCCTGGTTCCACACAAGCAATTTCCTTCTTGTAATAAGCATTCTCCAAAGCGTAATCGTTATCGCCTTCAAATTTGAAACTGCTTCGCTGGGAAGGCAGATAAGTGTAAACAATGTCTTAAAAAAGACATCTGCAATGCTGCGAACAGAATTTTTGATGTGATGCGATAGGATAACGCCTTTAGGTTTCCTTATAGTTTCCCAAACTGATGTAATAAAAATAGGGGCAACAATAATCCCTGACACTGTAAGTGTCCAGAATAAGGAAGAAGGCAATGCGATCCATCCTAATAGTATCAGCGTTGTAAGTGAAAGCGGCACCAGGCTGCGCCTGATATTGTCAAATATTTTCCAGCGTGATAATGCTGAAATTGGATTTTTGTGCCAATGCCTTCCCGTCCCTGGAACGAAAGACAAAAACCAGGCGAAAATTTGCCAGTCCCCACGAATCCAACGGGCGTATCTATGCATATCAGCATAATAACTGGCTGGATACTTCTCGAATAATTGTACATCACTTACCAAACCTGATCTTAAATAACAACCTTCAAGGAGATCATGGCTCAGAATTGCATTTTCAGAAAATCTGTTATTCAATGCTTTTATAAAAGTGTCAACTTCATAAATTCCTTTTCCAATAAAAGAACCCTCGGCAAATAAATCCTGGTAGACATCTGAAGATGCACGTGTGTATGGATCAATGCCGGGTTCGTTACCATGCAGCCGGGTATATATCGAACTGGTTTTATCAGGCAAGCTTACAGTTACCCTTGGCTGAAGGATACCATAACCTTTTGTTACCCGTTGTTTTTTTTCGCTGTACCATGCATGATTCAGAGGATGCGCCATCGTTCCAATTAACTTCCATGCCGACTCCAGAGGCAGTTGTGTATCTGCATCCAATGTAATCACATATTTAATCTGTGGGAAAATCGATTGATCACCTATGATCAAGGAAAAACGTTCTTTTGAACTTCCCCGCAACAATGAATTTAATTCAGAAAGTTTCCCCCGTTTTCTTTCATAACCCATCCATGCATTCTCTCCCTGATTCCAAAAGCGGGGACGATGAAAAAGATAAAATAAGTCGGACTTTTCCCTTTGGTATTTTTTATTTAATCCTTCAATTCTTTGCTGAACCAGATCAACGAGTGCCTGGTCTTCCGGGAGAGTTTCCTGCGCAGCATCAACAAAATCTGTTAATAAACCGAAATGCAAATTGTTGTTTCTATTAGCCAGGAAACGAATTTCCAACGATTCAACAAGTTTTTCTATTACTTCAGTATTATTCAGTATTGCCGGAATTACAACCAGCGTTCTAAACTCCCGGGGAATATCTTTGGAAAAATCCATTCTTGGTAATAAATGTGGCTTCACCAATAATGCAGCAAAAAAGTTAACGACTGCTATTGCAAGCTGGCTTATACTTAGCAGTAAAAGAATGGCAACCGCCAAAAGGAGCCAGGTGTTTTTTGTATCGGAATATGCCTTTGTTAAAATAGCTGCACTTATAGCTAATGTGATTAACAAGATAGCACCTAAATAAATTTTGAGCGTATGTTTTTTCAATCCGTGCGTGACACTTTCAAAAGCCGGGACACGCATTTTAGCCAGCTTTTTGGTTTGACCCGCTCCATGTCCTATGAGGTAATATCCAACATGTGATGTGCCATCATCATTATTATTTTTTAGTGCATTTTCGTGCATCAACTGTATGGCTATGCGGGCGACTTCATGCTCCGCTATTTTGCTTTTTTTTGCAATATGTTCAACAACATGCCTGTAACGGTCTCGTGTGGAGAAATCCATCGAACCATAAATTCCTCTATTATCTTCCCGGAGTGTTTGTTCGACAATACTATTTGTTTCAACAAAATTGCGCCAGTCCTTTGCGCCCAGCAAACGAAGGCTGCCGATACTATTACTTATGGAAACCTGGTCTGCTGCCTGCTTTTGATTTTCCGCATTTATCAATTCATTACTTGTTAATCCGCTTTCTGATAATTGCTGTTCTATCCAGTTAAGGGCTAATGCCAAACCGGGGCCTTTTCCACGTAATTGGCGTGTTAATTCAGATACAAAAGAACTAACTATCGGAGGATTGGACCGGGACATGTCTGCAATTACGAGCAACAAATTTTTAGGGTCATTCTCAGCCTTTTTAATCATTTGTTTAGCCCAATAATCGGCGAGATTTACATCAATCATGTCAATAGCTACCCTCGCTGCAATACGCCTTATATTTTCAATCAGCGCCAGGCGAAGCATAAGTGGTATGGCCCATAATTCTCCTAATTTCAAATGTGTAACTGTTTGATACGCTTTCACAAAACTGCCTAGACTCTCTATATTTATTCTTCCATCGCTATGTGAAATTATCTGAAGAGCAATGTCATAGATACGGGTCAATCCTCCGGATGTATCATCTAAAAGTTGAGGTAAGTCTTCACTATATTTTTTTGGGAAATGAATTTTTGCGATACGAATATGTTCTTCTATCAGGTAGAAATTATCTATCAACCACTCTCCCGCAGGTGTAGCCCGGTACTTTTTTTTAATTGAATCCGTAAGAAGCTTGCGCACTTCAGTCAAAAGTCTTTCACTATCGGCTAGCCGCATGAGTAAATGATCCTCTGCAGGTTTTGTACTCAATTTATGTTTTCCAGCCAAAGATTTCCCTAAGTTCTCCATCTGGTTGGCACTTAATAACCGCGCCCGGATAGGTTCTTCATCCAGATAACTATGTGAAGCGATATTGGGTTGAAAGAAGCTCCTCATGTTGGATATGAGTTCGTGAGCTGCGGGTATTAGTTTCATTTCATGTTATTTTATTCATAAGCCGGCTTTTACAATGAGCTGAGCTTCTTCAATGATTTGTTTAAGATGAACTTTACCCAAAAAACTTTCTGCGTAAATTTTATAAATATCTTCAGTTCCTGAAGGGCGGGCCGCAAACCATCCATTCTCTGCAACAACTTTTACACCACCAATTGGTGCATCGTTTGCCGGTGCTTTGGTGAGAATGTTTTTTATTTTTTCTCCGGCCAACTCCTTGCTTTTTTTTGCGCTGCTGATAGTTTTTTTAGTTTTCCTTTTTGTTCAGCGGTTGCTCCTGCTTCAATTCGGTCATAAACAGGCTCCCCAAATTCTTTTGTAAGTTCATGATACAATACGCTCGGGTCTCGCCCTGTTTTTGCTGTCATCTCTGCTGAGAGCAAGGCCGGTACAAATCCATCTTTATCTGTTGTCCACACGTTTCCATCCAACCTGGAAAAAGATGCCCCAGCGCTTTCTTCTCCTCCAAGGCAGAGTGATGCATCTAGCAAACCATCAACGAACCACTTAAACCCAACAGGTATTTCATAAAGCCGCCTGCCCAATTTTGCGGTGATGTGATCAATTAACCAGGTGCTTACAACCGTTTTACCAACCGCTGCTTTCTTTGTCCAAGAGGGGCGATGTTGCAGCAGATAAAAAATGGCAACAGACTGTCTTGCCCTGAAATATGGCTACAGATTAAAATTGATAATGCACTACAACGCTTGGCTATAAGACGTATGCGTTTAAATACCTAAATCTTTGTCTCACGTTGCTAACGAAATTTAATAGCACACACTTTAAGAACTTACAATACAGTATATGTTTTATAGCTTTTGTTAGCAGCATACCCGATTTCAGTTTTAGTCATTTATATTTTGTTGTCTGCGATTCTGAATGAGTAGAAATGCATTTACCAACAGTAGGCCCATAAGTGATATGTATGATATTTTTTCTATTCTTGTCCCTTGAAAACTTTCATTGATGCCGTTATATAAAATCCATAAAACAAAAAGAATGTTGCCCGGTACTGCAGCCAATGAAAGTAATTCTTTCAAAGATAATCTTTCATTTTTCATTGTCGTTATTTTAAGTTCTGTCTTTTAGAGATGAATAAAATTGTCAAGATAACCAACCAAGATAAAAATGGAACGACAAGAAAATTGAAAGCAGGTTTTGTCTGTAAAGATGTCAATACTCCGCTATAAATAGTAAGCGAAACAACAGTCAAAAGAAATACTGTCGAGTAAAACGAAGCATGTATTTTCCCTGTCCAGCGTTTTGTAAGTCGGAATACAACAAAAAGTCCAACGAATGGAGACATCACCCAAGCAGTAAAAAGTCCAAGCAGAATAATTGACTTTTGATTACTCCCTGCATTAAACATAAAATAGAGTGAGCCAATTGTCCCGACAAACAAGGTTGTCAGGGCTGTTGTCCGCAACAGACATCTCTGCCCTTAATGCTTCCATTACAATCTGGATCTTTTGTTCTGAACTAAAATTTCTTTTCGTTTTTCTGCGGATCTCTTTATTGTAGTTTTCGGTGGTCTGTTTCTTTTGTGTTTTCATAATTTATCTAATTTAAAGATTTTGAAAACACTCTCTATGAAATTGTCTAAATCAGTCCACTTTTTGCTGACGATTTACAGGCCTGGTATATGGCTTTTTGGAGCGCCCTGAGGCATCCATTGGGTTCCAGGCTGTCGCCCGGGTCATACCCTACGATCTTCCGTGAATACATATCGGTAATGAGCTCCAGATAACAGAATCCGTTAATGGTCCTGATATAGGTTATGTCCGAGGCCCATACCTGATCGGGCCTATCGATCTTCAGGTCTTTTATAATGTTATTGTATTTATAGAACCTGTGATAGGAATAGGTCGTCCTGGAGGAATATTTCTTCCTTGCGACCAATAGTCCGTTTTCCCTGAGGATACGGAACAACCGGTCCCTGCCGATTTTCAGGCGTTGTTCGTGAAATTCTTTATGTAGCGACTTCAATAGTTTTCTGGTACCTTCCCTTGGCAGTACCTTCCTGCTTTGGCGTACAAGTCCGACAACCGCCTGCTCTACCTCTTTTTTGGCAAGATAACGTTTATGGAATTTGTAATAGGCATCCCTTTTTAAGGAGAAGGCATCACAGATAGTTTCGATATTGAACTGCCTGTCCTTTCTGTTCTTCGGTGCCGTTTTCATCAGGGCTCGATGTTCAGGTTTTTTTTTAGTTCCTCTACATCTTTGTATCCCAGATTCTCGGCGGCGACTTCAAGATAGCTTTCCATAACAAGTTTTTCGAGGTCCTTTTTGATAAGGAGGTCCTTGAGTTGTTTCAGTTCTTTCCGGAGGGCTTTGATACGGCTTATTTCATCATCTGTTTGCACGGTTACACGGGTGTTCATTAGATCTTTACGGTCATACTTCCTGATCCATTCGTTGATGGTACTGGATTGTACCCCGTAAGTTAAGGCAATTTGTCTTTTGCAGTGGTTCCCTTTGGCAAGTTCTGCCAGTACCTTGAGTTTAAAGCTTTCGCTATAACATCTCACATATCCATCATTTTTATACATATACATTTGATTTTTTGTATACATATTTCAGGACGGGTCATTATGTGCTACAACGTTGGTGTTTGCGGTCGGGCGGGAATTTTGAACCTGCGTCTTGTCCCCGTGGCCGAACGGAATAAAAATAATAAAAAGTATTGAGGAGACCGAACCCCCGCCTGACGCAAACACGGTGTTGGGCGCTGGCCGTTCAGTCGCCCGTTATTGTCCGCGGGAACGAAGTTGAGTCCACGTGTTGAAAGCTGAATTTTGGAACACGTCCAAGTCTCGCGCGGGAAAAATGTAGTCCGGATTTTGTTTTGCATTCAAGTCGCCCGTGAATTGAAACCGACTTTTACAAATTAGGCGGGGTGAAACTCCCCTTTATCTACCCGATTCTTTTTCGGTCGTGTCGGTCAGTCGCATTTATCCTTGTCCTTTTTTGAAGGTGAAGTAACCAAAAGTCGCAGCAAGAAAAACATGTAGTCCTACCGGCATCCAACCCATTGAGTTCATTACACCGTCAAGTGTCGCCATAAGCACAATGGGTGTGTCAACGATGTTGTAAATAAAACTTGTCAGCAAAAGGTTATGCCACCCTTTGTCAGTCGCAGCGGTGTTGCGATTTAAATAAAAAGTCAAGGCGTATGCTGTCAATGCAGCACCAAAACTGCGCGCCATTAATGTCCCGCTGCTGTCAAGTGTTACTCCATAAGTCGCCATGAATTGAATAGGAATAATAAGCAGTCCAAGTCCGAAGCCGATGTAAAGAACTGCCCAAATGATTGAAAAGGTTGAAAGCTTCATGTTATTGTCAGTTTTGATGTTTGTAAATGTAAAATTTATTGTTGGATGTGTGGTAAAATGTTGAAGTCATTTTAAATGATTGTCTGTCCCCGTGCTGAAAAATGAGTTTTGAAACACGTCAAAATAGCGCGTGGAGAAAATACGGTCTCAAATTATTTTTTTGCGTTCAAGTCGCCCGTGAACTGAAACCGACTTTCAAAAATTAGTTGCCACATTTTTTTTGGAGTCCACGCCTTGCACACAACGTTTGGTGTAAGAATAGTTGCGTCGTTTCAGTACCTAATTTAGCAAAAATGGAACGGACCAGAGGAAAATCCATAGGATTTTCCGAGTAGGCAAGAACCAAGCAATTATTTTTACACAGTGTGCCTGTTGCACAAGTTAGTAAAAAAAGTGTGTTTTCGATCTTGCCGATCGGGAAAGGGATTGTAACTTTAGGTATGCAGGGAAAAAAGCAGTATCAGGAAAAGCTCTTCAACGATTTCCGGCTGAGCGACCACGTACCCAAGGAAAATTTTTACCGTAGATTAAAGGAGGTCCTTGACCTGGATTTTCTCTATCCTCTTACCAAGGATTACTATGGGCAGAGCGGCCAGAAGAGTATCGACCCGGTGGTCTTCTTCAAATTGTGCCTGACGGGGTATCTGGAAGGCCTCACCAGCGATCGTCATCTTATCGGCCATTGCTCTATGCGGATGGACATACTTTTCTTTCTTGGCTACGATCTTGGCGAGGACCTGCCATGGCACAGCACGATGAGCAGGACGCGGCAATTGTTCCCGGAGGCCGTTTTTGAAGAGGCGTTCACAAAGGTGTTCGCCCTGTGTGTGGATGCGGGTATGGTCAGCGGCCATACGCAGGCCATCGATTCTGCCCCTGTCAAGGCCAATGCCTCGATGGACGGTCTGGAGCTCAAGGTACCCAAGGAAGATCTGGAGGCCCATCTGCGGAGTATCCGGCATATCAGTGAAATCGATAAAAAAAAACCCCGATAAGAAG